>ERZ827156.229-NODE-229-length-85816-cov-14.780693_pt1 | contig 85816 bp, 77 predicted proteins | sample MGYA00519919_ERZ827156 | MGnify/ENA primary metagenome ERZ827156 (study PRJEB31778, sample SAMEA3449269) | human gut metagenome | biome: human gut; feature: human-associated habitat; material: faeces | place: United Kingdom | collected 2010/2012 ... | reverse complement strand
AGGATCAGGCGCTTGCCGACCTCGTTCGCTGCTATGAGAGAATGATGATGCGCTCCCACACCAACGGCGGGTATGTAAACCTGCTCGACGAGTGCTGGAAGATGTGCGAGAAATTTAACGTCAACATCGTCATCATGTATGACCACGTTTCCTGCAAGAACGTCGGCGGTCTGCACGGTCTGTTCGAGGATCAGGCACGCGAGCGCGGCATTCACCTCATCTGGATACCCCACGATGTTATGGACCCGCGCACCGTATCCCGCCGCGAGATGCGCGAGGCGTTCAATCAGTACATGAAAACCGTCCTGTGCGAGGAGCCCCTCGACCCGACGCTGCTCGATTACGAAGACAATCTCAGCTGGTAATTAAGGAGGAAATAAAAATGGCTTGGTACTGGATAGTTCTGATAGTTCTCTTCACTCTGTTCTGTCTGCTGTTTTTGGCATACATGACCAATGCGGACATGAAACTCATCGAAAAAATATACAACGCCCTTATTAAATACCACGACAGCAAGAACGTCGAGGAAAAGATCTGATCCGATCATCAAAACAGCATAAAGCACCATAACGAAAAGAGCAGGCTCCGGCCTGCTCTTTTCAGCCTGTAGACAAGTCCCCATAGTAAGTGTGAAAACACTGGCTATGGGGAGTTAATTATGTTAAGAAAGCTTTATATACGCATTTCTTTCTTGTAATCGCATTGCGGAGAAAGTATACTTGTGCTAAGAGGTGATATTATGATTACAGCACAGGAAGCGTTAGACAGGCTCATGGAGGGCAACAAAAAATATCTCGGCGCCGAGACGGGTTGCGGGGATATATCGCTTGCAAGCCGGATTCGGACATGCTCCGAGGGGCAGTCGCCGTATGCGATAATCATTGCGTGCTCGGACTCCCGTGTCATTCCCGAGAGCATCTTTTCCGCCGGTATCGGCGAGCTGTTCGTTATAAGAGTTGCGGGCAATGTGATAGACAACCACCAGCTCGGCAGCATCGAGTACGCCGCCGAACACCTCGGCTGCAAGCTCATCATGGTGCTCGGGCACGACCGCTGCGGAGCGGTCGATGCGGCGATAAACCACGACCCCGACGGCTACATCAAGTTCATCACCGATGAGATACGCATCGCCATCGGCGACGAGACCGACGACTACGCCGCCTGCTGTTTAAATGTCAAGCACAGCATCGAAATGATAGAAAGCAGCATCGAGATACGCCAAGAGGAGACCCACGGCCTCAAGGTCGTCGGAGCACTCTACCACCTGTCCGACGGCAGCGTGGAAATACTTTGATACGATACAACGCCACACCCCCTGTCGCTATCCAAAGTGACAGGGGGTTCGTGTTTAGGCGAGGATTCGATGCACAAAATCTATGGACAGATTGGAGCTTGCAGATGCTTTTTGCTGTTATATCTTGACCTTTTTGCGGTTATACTCTATAATGAAAGCGCAAGGTCGTTAAAAAAATAACTATTCTTGCAGACGCTACATCTTAAACGAACATTTCATTAAGGAGGCTGTTTTATGGATCGCAAAATCAGAGTTGTTCAGTACGGTGCGGGCAAGATGAGCCGCTATCTCATGCGCTATGTTATCGAGCATGACGGCGAGCTGGTGGGCGCATTCTGCCGCAACAAAGGCCACATCGGCAAGGATGTGGCGGAGATAATCGGCGACGGCTTCCCCCATGTCGGCGTGGTGGTCGAAAATTCCGCCGATGCCGACAGACGCATAGCCGAGCTCAAGCCCGATGTGTGCATCATCGCAACACGCAGCACCGTTGCCGAGCTTGAGGACATTTTCACCATCTGCGCAAAACACGGCGTGAACGCCATCACTACCTGCGAGGAGGCGCTGTATCCGTGGAACTCCTCGCCCGCACTCACCGCAAAGTTAGACAAGCTTGCCAAGGAGGGCGGCTGCACGCTCACGGGCGTGGGCTACTGCGACCTGTACTGGGGCACGATGGTCACGAACTTAGCCGGCTCCTCGCACAAGATAACCAAAATCGAGGGCAGCAGCTGGTACAATGTCGAGGACTACGGCGTGGCGCTTGCCGAGGGTCACGGTGCAGGGCTTAGCATCGACGAATTCAACAAGACCATCGGCTGCTACAACGACACCCCGTCGGACGAGATGAAGGAGCTTGTAGAGAGCGGAAAATATGTGCCGTCGTATATGTGGAACCAGAACGGCTGGCTTTGCAGCAAGATGGGGCTGCATGTCACCTCGCAGACGCAAAAGTGCATCCCCTGCGTCGACAGGGAGGACTTAAAGTCCGAGACGCTGGGCATGGTCGTCAAGGCCGGTGACGCCACCGGTATGCGTGCCGTCGTCACGACCGAGACAAAAGAGGGCATCACCCTCGTGACCGAGTGCGTGGGCAAGATATACAATCCCGAGGAGACGGACAAGAATGTGTGGACGCTGCACGGCGAGCCGAACACGACCTGCATCGTCAACGAGCCCGCTACGGTCGAGCTTACCTGCGCAACGCTCGTGAACCGCATCCCGCAGCTCATTGACGCTCCCGCCGGATATGTCACCACCGACCAATTCCCGTACAACGAGTACATGGTCCATCCGATGAACACCTATGTGAAAACGAAGTAAACCGACATGACAAAAGGACAGCCGAGAGGCTGTCCTTTTTGGTTATTTACTTATTCACAAACGCTACTGCGTCGTGGCTGCCGACGGCGCAGAAGATCGAGTGCTCGACATAGGCTCGGAGGGTCGGGATGAGCGAGCGGAGGTCTGCGGCGGTAGTGTCGAGTATCTCGTGGCGCAGCCGGGCGATATCCTCGGGCGTCGTGCCACGCAGATAGCGGCGGCAGCTCAATTCACACTGTCCGGCGGGGTCGAGCAGGGGGTCTGTTGTGTTCACCGTGCCGATGATGATATCGTCAAGCGGCATGTCCTCGGAGAGCATCTCACCCAGCACATCGGGCAGCGCCGCAAAGGCGTCGGCGGAGCTCATGAGATTCGGGTCACGGTACGAGTAGCAGAAAATGTCGCCGTTCGAGCGGACGCTCATGCCCGTGCCGTAAGCGCCGCCCTGCACACGCACGGCGTTCCACAGGTAGCCGTAGGTCATGAGGGACGACAAAACCGGCCATGCGCCGCTAAACTTGCCGCCGAATGCGTTGAGATTTCCGCCCAGTGCGCTGAAGCCGACATCGGCGGGTATCTCGACGGCGCAGTCGGTCTTTGCGCCCTCGGGCGCAGCGGCAGCTTCGCCTATCTCGCTTTCCGGCAGAGCCTTTACAAAGCTCTCTATCGCCGAAATAGACGGCTCGCCGCCGAAGCCGACAAACAGCCTGTTTGCGGCAAAGGCACGGTGCGCAAGCCCGCAGAGCTTTTCGCCGAGCGCTTCGGCGCGCCCGGAGAAACTCGCTGCAAGGTCTGCAAACCAGCGGGCAAAGCTCTCACCCTCAAGCGCTTCACGCAGTGCGGCCTCGGCCGAGAAGCCCGACAGCGCCTTTGTCATTGCAAAGCTGTGGCCGTTTCCGATGAGCGACTGCTTGATGAAATAATCGCTCTGCATAACTATTTCGCCTATCTTGTCGGTCTCGCTCCAGCAGGTGTGCAGCAGAAGCTCGCTCAGCAGCTGCATGGCCGCCTGTGCGTTTTCACGCAGGGTGCTTGCCGAAACGAGGAGATACGGCTTGCAGCGGTCAAGCTCACCCTCGTGCGAGATGATATCGACCTTTGCGGCGATGCCGCCGAGCGTGGATTTTATCTTGTTCTGAAGCTCAAGCGCCGTGAGGTTTTCCGTGCGCAGGTCGCCGAGACAGCTTGTGAGCAGGTTCAAAAGCCGAAGCTCCTCGGTCGTGAAGTCGGACACATCAAAGTACAGGTTAAGATACACGATGCCGTCCGAGTTTACCTCCACGCTCAGCGCCGGTCTGCCTGCAATATCAACGGTCGCAGTCTTTATCGGCTCAACATCACGGGGAACATCGCCAAGCTCCAGAACCGGCAGGGTCGAGAGGGCCTCCTCGTCATCCTGACTTTGCTGCCAGAGCTGCATTTTTTGGGTGGCGTTCATCATTTCCCGACGCTTTTCGTCGTCCCATGCGGCAGCCTCGGCCTCGCACCTTGCCTTTTCACGCTGAGCGTCGTCAAATAGCTTTGTTTTGGACGGCAGAGCGTAGACATAGCACTTATCGTCGGGGTCTGCGAGCATTTCGAGCATGAGCGCTTCAAAATAGCCGGTGTCGAGCTTATTGCGCAGTGCATCAAAGACCTTGGCGTTATCGATGTGCAGCAGCGGGTCGCCGCCGTAAAGCCAGCCGTCGAGCGCCTTTATCGCAAGCTCCACGCCATACGGCTCCGTGACCTCGCGGCAGTTGAAGGCAAAGCGCTCGATGCAGGCGTGCAGTGCGCTGCGGTCAAGGCCGTTTTCGGCAACACGGCGCACGGTCTCGGGCACAAAGGAGCGAATTTCGTCAAACTTATCGGCGGTGGTATTGAGCACCACGAGCGCCGCCGACGGCTGATAAATGCCGTCGTTTATCTCAAGGGCGACATCCTGCGCAAGGCCGTTTTCCAAAAACGCACGCTTGAGCGGAGCTTCGTTAGAGCCAGTGAGACAGTCTGCGATTATCTTCGCCGCATAGAGCTTTTCAATTTCGTCAAAGCGGCACAGGAGCTTACCCATGACCATGTGCGCACGCATCTCCTCGCCCTCGGTGGGCTCGAAGGAAACGGTCGCCGTGCCGGTGACTGGCTTTTGCTCGGAAAAGTCAAAGTCCGGCTCACGATAGTCGTAGTGAGAGAGATATTCTGCGTCTATGTACTCCAGAACGCCGTCGATATCCATGTGTCCGTCAAGGAAGAAGCGGGCGTTTGACGGATGGTAAAAGCGCTTGTGCGTTGCGATAAACTGCTCATAGCTTAGGTCTGTTATGCTCTCGGGTCTGCCGCCGGAGGAGAAGCCGTAGCAGGTGTCCGGGTACATGAGCCTGTCGCAGGCGTCGCCCATGATGCGCTCGACATCGGCGTATGCGCCCTTCATCTCGCTGAACACGACACCGTTGTAGCTGACGCTGCCGTCCTCATCAAACTCGTAATGCCAGCCCTCCTGCATGAATATCTCGGGCATGGAGTAGATGCTGGGACGGAACACCGCATCGAGGTACACGCTCATGAGGTTGAAAAGATCCTGCTCATTGCGGCTCGAGACCGGAAACATGGTCTTGTCGCCGAAGGTGTAGGCGTTCAAAAAGGTCTGCATGGAGCTTTGCAGAAGTGACACGAACGGCTCCTTTACGGGGAATTTTTCCGAGCCGTTAAGCACGCTGTGCTCAAGAATGTGGAAAACGCCGGTGTCGTTTTCGGGGAGGGTCCTGAAGGAGACGGCAAAGGTCTTGTTAAGGTCGGCTCTGTCAAAGTATAAAAGCCGGGCGCCGCACTTTTTGTGCCGCAGGGTGTAGAGCGTGGCCTTTTTCGCCTCGACATACTGCCTTTTTTCAAGCTCGAAGCCGGCGGTCACGCCGCCGGGCTCCAAGTCGCATAGTTTCGTTTTTTCGGTTATCATTTTTTCTCGCCTTTCATAACGCAGCCCTTCTGTGGTTGTGCTGCGCCCTCATTTTAGCGCATCGTCAGACAAAAAACAACAGGATTCGACCTTCGCGATATGAACAAAAATTGCAAAAACCGGCGATATTTCGCACAAATGGAAGCCCCTGCGTCTTTTTGCCGCAGGGGCAGGTGTTCAGGCGGTGAGTACCTTCACGGCGGCACGGGCGGCGGAGGCTGCGTCCGGCGTGTAGATATCTGCGCCTATCTCGTCGCAGAAGCTCTGGCTGATGGGTGCTCCGCCGACCATGATGGTCGTCGTGTCACGGATGCCGGCCTGTTTTGCAAGCTCCACTATCTGCCGCATCTCCTGCATCGTTGTCGTGAGCAGTGACGAGCAGGCGATAATGTCGCAGTCGTGCTCCTTGGCTGTCTCGATGAACTTCTCCGGCGGTACATCGGCCCCGAGATCGTACACCTCGATGCCGCTGCCCTCGAACATTATCTTGACGAGATTCTTGCCGATATCGTGCAGGTCGCCCAAGACCGTGCCGATGCAGGCGGAGCCAATGGAGCGGCTGCTTCCGTCCTCGCTCACCATGTGCGGCTTGAGTACGGCGGTGGCGGCGGCCATGCACCGTGCGGCAATGAGCATTTCGGGAACGAAGGCTCTGTTTGCCGAGAAATCCTCACCCAATTCGTTCATGCCGACGATGAGTCCGCCCGAGAGAATGTCCTGAGCGTCCATGCCGTCGTTAAGCGCCTCGTCTATGAGCGCCAGCAGCTTTTTCTGCTGGCCACGCTTAATTGCGGCTGCTATCTTCGTGAGGATATCGCCCTCGGCCTCCTCGGTTTTGGTTTCGACTGCGGCAGCCGTGCTCACGCCGTCGAGCCTGCGGCGGGGGATATCGGGCAGGTCGAAATGCGGCATATGCAGCTTTGCGTTGTAGTCGTCTATCGCACGGTCGATGTACTGATCTATATGCGGGTACACGGCGCCGGGCAAGCCGTAGGTGATAGACGGAATGAAGTGTCCGCCCGGGCAGCAGTCACGCAGCGTTTTCTCGGCGTAGGCGGTTATCTCCTCGGGCGTGGCGTCGGCACGGTCTATGGCGGCGCCCATGCCGCCCATTAAAACGAGTCTGCCCCTGAGATGCTTCTGTAATGCGGGGATGTTATTCTCCGGCAGCGTGCCCTGCCAGACCTGTATGCCGATCTCGGCCATGTCATCGACGATGTCGGCAAGGTATGCGTCGCCGTGGTGGACGGCGATGCAGCCACGGGAGCGAATGCAGCCGTAGAAGCGGCGGTAGGGCTCTTTAAAGAACTCACGCCACATATCCGGCTTCATAAAAAGTGCGGTCTTTGTGCCCCAGTCGTCGTGCGAGAAGATGACATCCGGCTGGAGATTGTCGATGAGAAGCTGCACATATTTAAGGCGGTACTGCGTGATGTATTCGATGAGCTCGTGCATCTCGTCGGGGTGCTCGTACAGCGCCGTGAGCGTGTTTTCAAAGCCCATGAGGAAGTGGCACTGCTCGAAAATGCCCGTACCCATGAAGCCCGCAACAAGCTGCTTATCCCCTGCGGCGGCTCGAGCCTTGGCTCGGCACTCCGCCCAGCCCTCGGTGCAGTTTGCGGCGATATCGGGGGCGTGGACAAATTCACGCCAGCGGGTGATATCCGGACAGACCGTGAGCCCGTCGCCGTGCAGCGGCGTTGCGCCCGGAGCATCCTCCGGGAAGCTTATGGTCGTGCCCCAGCGATCCTTTGACACCGAGCCGCGCTTGCGGTTGCCGCGCAGATAGACATTTATCGGGTCGTACAGGCACATGTGCAGCGCCTCGTACTGCTTTAATATCCTTTCGGGCTTGCCGTCGGGCTTCAGTAATTCAAGAAAAATTTCCTTTGCAGTCTGCATATCAGTCTCTCCTTAGTAGAACGCAGGATGTGTATGTCATGGTGAGCTTGCCGTAATTATACTCAAGCCCCGAGCGGCGGCAAATGTCGCTGACCCAAAGGCCGTAGGCCTCCATGGACGACAGCCGCTTTTTAGGAAAGCGGCAGGGCTTCATGGGATAGGTGCATTTTGCGCAAACGGTGCAGGTGCCGGCCGTCAGCGCAAGGCAGTCGGGGTAGAGCATCCTCGCCTGGCGGGCGAAGCTCTCAAAGCTTTTCTTGTGGCGGCGGGATATCTCCTGCATACCGTCATAATCAAACTCGTCGGAAAGCTTGCCTGTCGTCTGCACGAGTATGCCGCTTTTGCAGCAGCCGATATCCGTGATCGCCTGCTCGAGCGTCCCGCAGCCCGGCGGACACGCCCAGCTTGCGCCGTATCTGCCGCAGCGGTTTTGCCTGCACATGGTGCGCACGTCGGCTCTCGGCACAAACGCCTCCATATTCGCCGCAGCGTAATGCGAAAAGCCGTTTTCCACCGCAAGGGTCATCAGCCGTGTCATATCCGTTGTACCTCTTGACAAAGCAGTCGATGACTGCTTATATAATAAAGATATAATGATATTATATTAAGGAGGAAAGTCCGTGTCAAGCATCGAAGTGCGGGCAAGCGGCAAAGTGCATACCGTGCAGGTAAACGATAACGAAACGCTGCTGGCGGCACTGCGCAAGGCGGGCTTCTCCGTTCCCGCCGCCTGCGGCGGCAGGGGCAAATGCGGCAAGTGCAGGGTGAAGCTAAACGGCGTGCAGCGCCTTGCATGCAGGGTCATCCCCACGGACGGCGACACCGTCGAGCTTCCCGAAGCAGCCGCCGGTGCGATACTCACGGAAACGGTCGATATCGCCGCACCCAAGGCGGCTCAAAGCGGCATAGCCGCCGCCGTTGACCTCGGCACGACCACCGTTGCCGTGCGCATTTACGACCTTGAAAATGCGGCGGAGCTCAGAACGCTCAGCGCATGGAACGCTCAGGCGGCCTACGGCGGCGATGTCATCAGCCGCATCCGCTACACCATGGATGAGCCGGACGGCCTGCACGAGCTGTCGGCGCTCATCCGCCGCCAGACCGAGGACTTGATACTTACCGCTCTCGCCGACTGCGGCAGAGATAAAGCTGAGCTAAAGAGCGTTTTTCTTGCCGGAAACACCGTCATGCAGCACATTTTTGCGGGGTATCCCGTGCGCTCGATAGCGACTGCGCCCTTTAAGCCCGAGACGCTTTTTGAGGCCCCCACGGGCGATACGCTTCTCGGTGCTGAGCTAAGCTATGCACCGTGCGTCGCCGGATATGTCGGCGGTGATATCACGGCGGGACTGCTTGCGTCCAAGCTGTGTTCCGCCGGGGGAAGCTCGCTGTTTTTGGATATCGGCACGAACGGAGAAATGGCACTCGTGAGCGGGGGCAGGGTCTCCTGCTGCGCCGTCGCCTCCGGTCCTGCATTCGAGGGTGCGGGCATCAGCTGCGGCATGCCGGCGCTCAGCGGCGCCGTCAGCCATGTGCGCTATGACCGTGGCTTTTTATACGATGTCATCGGCGCAGTCGAGCCTGTCGGCATCTGCGGCTCGGGGCTAATTGACCTTGCCGCCACGCTGCTTAAGCTCGGCTGCATCGATAATGGCGGGAGACTGCTGCCGCCGGAGCTTGCACCCGAGAAAGTGCGGCGGTACATCCGCCCGGACGGGCAGGGTAACGGCGTGTTTTACCTCACAGAAAACGTGTACCTCACCGCCGCCGATGTGCGCAGTCTCCAGCTTGCAAAGGCCGCCGTTGCCGGCGGCATCGAGGTGCTGCTTGACCGGCACGGGATAAAGGCAGGCGACCTTTCAAGGGTCTGCCTTGCCGGCGGCTTCGGCAATTACATCGACCCCAAAAGCGCCATGGTGCTCGGCATGCTGCCGGAAATTTCACCGGAGCGCTTGCATTGCCTCGGCAACACCTCGCTTGCCGGTGCGTCCATGGCGGCGGTCGATCCCGAGGAGCGCCGTGAGCTTCGCTCATGCGCCGAAAAAAGCGAATATATCGAGCTGTCCGGCCTGCGGGAATTCACCGAGGCGTTCACGGACAACATGACTTTTGATTTAACGGAGGACTAATCATGCAGATCCGCTTTCCGCTCATTCTCGACGGTGCGACCGGCACCGAGCTTCAAAAATGCGGCTACAAGGGCGATGTCAGCGCCGAGCAGTGGGTGCTCGATAATCCCGAGAGCATCGTCGGCATACAGAAAGGCTATGTCAAAGCCGGAAGCAATGTTTTGTACTCGCCGAGCTTCGGCGCAAACCGCCGTAAACTCGAAGAGCACGGCATTTTCAACAAGACCGCCGACTACAACCGCCGCTTGGCGGCGCTGTCGCAGAAGGCCGCCGACGGCAGGGCCTTCGTCGCCGGTGACATTTCCCCGACCGGACTTTTCCTCTCCCCCTTGGGCGAGGCCTCGTTCGAGGAGCTTGTGGATATCTACACCGAGCAGGCCGCAGGTCTCGAGCAGGCGGGCGTCGATCTTTTCGTCATCGAGACGATGATGACGCTCTCCGATGCCAGAGCGGCAGTCCTTGCCGTGCGCAGTGTCAGCGATAAGCCAATTTTCGTGACCTTCACCTGCGACGAGAACGGCCGCAGTCTCTCCGGCACGGATATCACCGCCGCCCTGACCGTTTTGCAGGGCATGGGCATCGACGCATTCGGCCTGAATTGCTCGGCAGGCCCTGCCGAAATGCTGCCGCAGATAAAGCGCTTGCGTGAATTTTCCCGTGTGCCGCTTATCGTCAAGCCCAACGCAGGCATGCCCGAGATAGTTGACGGCAAGACTGTGTATAACTGCACGCCCGAGCAGTTCGTGGAGCTCATCCCCGAGTTTTTGGCCTCCGGCGTCGCCATCTTCGGCGGCTGCTGCGGCACGACCGCCGAGCACATCGCCGCCCTGAGTAAGGCACTCAAAAACGCCGAGCCGGTCGCCCCCGCACCGAAGTTTACCGACCTGCTTCCGGCCTCGACCGAGAAGCTCACGGCGTATCTGCCGGTCGATGCACGATGCGGCAAAGTCCTCGCCGTCACGCCCGACTTTGAGGACGAGCTGTCCGATGCACTCGACACCGACGATGCCATGGTCGCCGTGCGGCTCGACACATGGGATGAGGTCGAGCTTTTCGCCGACTGCCAGTACATGATATCCAAGCCCCTGTGCATCGTGTGCGACGACGCCGATATCCTCGAAGCGGCGCTGCGTGCCTATCAGGGTCGCCCCCTGTATGAGGGCGCCCTCCCCGACTCCGCCCTCGCCCCGCTGGTGAGCAAATACGGCGTGATAATTTGATGAAAACGCAGTTGAATGGGCAGACTATCCCGCACGACAAGCCCACGGACGAGCTTCTTTCGATGCTCCGCTGTGCGGATATGCAGAGCTTCTGTCTCGCCTGCGAGGCACTCTCGGCTCGGGGCGAGACTGCCGCCTTGACCCCGTTTTTGCAGTCGGGCGACCGCTATCGCAGGCTTTATGCGTTTAAGCTCATCGGCGCAGCCACGCCCCGTGAGTTTTTGGACGAGCAGCTGCGCTCGGACGATTTTTTGTTCGTCAGTGCGGCGCTTCACATCATCGCCGAGCACGCCCCTGCCTGCGATGAGGCGCTCGTAAAGGCGGCGGTAAGTGCGCATCTTGCGCAGCTTCACGATGAGGCTGCCGCACTATGCGTTCTGTCGGCAAACGACGAAAATTATGCTTTTTTGCTCGGACTTTTGGAAAAAGCCGAGCGCAGCATGACGCAGGAGATGATCGCCGAGGTACTGCTGGGAAGCTACCTGCCGGAAAGAGCCGAGGAGGTCATAGACACGCTTGCCGCCTCACCCAACCCAAAGCTGCGCACCATGGCAGCCCGCCGCACCTCCAGCCTAGGTCTCGACACCGCCCGCTTCACCTCCGACCCAAACTCCCATGTCCGCCGCGCGGCGATGAAATATGATACTTAAAGGCTCTGCCCGAGAGGGCGGAGCTTTTTGCTGCAAATTTGCGGAAAAATTGATGTATACTATTGAAAATGCAATTCTTCTGTGCTAGAATGTGGCCGAAATGACCGAGACGGTCATATTTTTCGGAGCACAGGTTAGCGAAAGCTAACTTGCAGCTATAGCATCAAGGAGTGATGTTTGTCATGAACGAAAAAATTGAACTTACCGGCGTGCCGGAGACGATGCTGCAAACGCTTTACGCCCGTGCCAAGGAGAGCCGCACACGGGGTGCGGTGACCGACAAAAAGGCCGAGGAGATAATTGAAAAATTAGACTACGACTTTTCGCTTGCCGACAGCGATATTGCCATGAGCAGCGGCGTTATCGCCCGCACCGTCGTGCTGGATAAAATGGTGAGCGGCTGGCTCAGCGGGCACCCCGGCGCCGTTGTCGTGAACATCGCCTGCGGCTTAGACACCCGCTGCTACCGCATGGAGGGGTATGCCCACTGGTACAACCTCGACCTGCCGGAGACCGTCGCCGTGCGGGCGAAGCTGCTGCCCGAGGACGGTGCGATATCGCAGATAGCCATGTCGGCAATGGACGATTGGGGCAGTGTGATAAAGGAAAACGCCCCGACGCTCGTCGTCATCGAGGGGCTTACGATGTACCTAACGCAGGAGGATGTGCAGCGCATATTCGAGGTCATTGCCGCACGCTTCGAGGCGGCGACCGTGTTTGTCGAGACGATGAACCCCGTGATGGTCAGGCGCTTCAAGGAAAAGTCCATCGACCAAAGCGGCGCAAGGTTTAATTGGGGCGCGAAAAACGGTCAGGCGCTGGCCGGGCTCCTGCCGGACTTCCGCTTTGTCTGCGAGCACGGGCTCACCGAGGGCATGGCTCAGTTCGTGCCGATATACAAGCTTTTAGACAAGCTGCCCACGGTGCGCAGCATCTCAAATAAAATTATCGTTTTGGAAAGGTGAGAGCCATGTCGTTTTTTGAAAACACACGCAGGCCGGAGGGGTTCGGCGGCAAGCTCATGGTGAGCATGATGAACCTCGGCCACGCTGCGCTTGCCGAATGGGGCTTGCAGCACCTTGCGGTGCCGGAGGGCGCCGCTGTTTTAGACTGCGGCTGCGGCGGCGGAGCGAACATTAAAAAGCTGCTGGAGAAAGCTGCCCAAGGCAGCGTCAAGGGCATCGACTACTCCGAGGTGAGCGTCGAAAAATCCCGCAGCCTCAACGCCTCGGCGATAAGCGCCGGACGCTGCGAGATAATGCAGGCAAATGTGGCGCAGCTTCCGTTTGAGGATAACTCGTTTGACCTTGTGACGGCGTTCGAGACCGTGTACTTCTGGCCGGAGCTGCCCGCCTGCTTCCGTGAGGTCGGGCGTGTGCTAAAACCCGGCGGCACATTTTTTATCTGCAACGAATGCGGCGAGGATAATAAGTGGACGGATATCGTGAGCGGCCTGAAAATTTACACCGCCGACGAGCTCACGCAGGTTTTAACAAAAGCGGGCTTTACCGATATCGTCATGCACAAAAACGACAAGGGCTGGCTGTGCGCCACGGCTCGAAAATGAGGGAAAACGAAGATGGAAAATCAAAGATTCAGAGTTGACACCGACGGATTTTTCGGCGAGCTTTTCGTTCCCGAGGAGGTCATCAGGGTCGAGAACATCACGGGACCGATCCTTCTGATAAACTCCAAAATGGACACCATGTGGCCGAGTGAGCCTGCGGCGGAAAAGATAATGCAGCGGCTAAAAGAGCATGACTTCAAGTACGCCTACCGCCACCTCAGCTACGACCACGGCAGCCATTTGTTCGTGCCGCTGGAGCTGCGCTCGGCGAAGTTCTTTAAGGGCGACAGGGGCGCAAACAAGCAGGCAAGCTTCAATGTCCGCATGGACTCTCTCGAAAAGACCTTGGAGTTCGTCTCCGAGTGGTGAGGTGAGATATGAGCGCTTTTGCATCGCTGCTGCGCAGCGCATATAAACTCTCCGGCGCAAAAAAGGCCTTCAGGCTGCCGGAGGACGAGATATTGAAGGTCATCGAAAAGCAAAACCGCAATCGAGGCGTGTTCACGCCGACCGACAGCAAGGCGCACTACGAGACCGTCGATGTAAACGGCTTTCCCTGCCTCATCGTGCGGCAGAGCGAAAAGCCCGCCGAGCGTGCGATACTGTACTTTTTCGGCGGCGGCATGGTCATCGGGCCGGACAGGGGCGACCTGCCGGTCATGCGAAAATTAGGCCGTGACACGGGCTGCGATGTGTGGTTCCCGTTCTACCCCCTGTGCACCGAGCACTGCATCACCGAGACCTACGACATGGCCTTTGAGTGCTACCGCCGCATGATAGAGCTTTACGGCGGCGGAAATGTCAGTACCTGCGGCTTTTCCTCCGGCGGCGCTCTGGCGCTCGGCATCGCAGCGCACAACAACGCCTCGGGGCGGCCGCTGCCGCAGCCTAGGCACATTGTTGCAGTGTCCCCGGGCGAGGTGCCTTGGAACGATGCCGAAAAGCAGCGTATGCAGACGCTAAACGACACCGATGTCGCAATCGACTACGCTTTTATGGTGCTGGTCGAAAAATTCATGCGCCACGGGCAGGAGAATGTCCCAGACTACATGATCTCCGGCTCACGGGGCGACTTCGCCGGCGTGGGCGACATTTTCTTCGTCTACTCCTCGGACGAGGTGCTCTACGGTGCTCTGCCGGACTTTGAGGCTGCCTGCAAGCGGGCAAATGTTCCGTGCACGGCGTTTGCACGAGCGAAAATGGTGCACTGCTACCCGATGCTTCCGTACTTCAAGGAGGCAAAGGAGGACTTTGCAAAGATAACGGAGGTGCTCAGGAAATGATCTGGCAGGTTTTAATAGAAGGACTTGTTCTCGGCGTTCTTTTGGTGTCCATCTGCGCAGTCGGCATCCGCAAGGGAGCCGTCGGCATGGTGCATCTGTACGAGCCCGAGGTGCAGGCCCGCTGCGTTGAGCTCGGGCTCACGACATTTGAAAAAATTAAGCACAACAGCATTGTTTTCAAGGCTGTGTGCTTGCCCGGGTACATTGCGTATGTGTTCGTGTGCGTGTACGCCGTCAACGGCGCACGGGACTTTGTCACGGGATTTTGGCAGCTTCTTGTGATGCTTTCGGTCATGAATTTAATCGACCGCTTCCTCGTTGACGGCTACTGGGTCGGACACACCGAGGCGTGGGTGATCCCGGGCACGGAGGATCTGCGCCCGTACATAAACTCCGCCGCCAAGCGCAAAAAGTGGCTGTTCGGCACGCTCGGTATGGCCGTCATTGCGGCGGTGCTCGCCGGTATCATGACACTGTTTGTCTGAGGTGCGCTATGAGATTTGTTGCCTTCGGCGACAGCAAAAAACCCGCCGTTTTGTTCTTCCACGCCATGGGCGTCACCGGCGAGAGCTCATCGCCCGTCGCCCGGCATTTGCAGGATGACTATTACTGCATCATGCCCACATCGTCGGTCTACTGCACAGGTCAGCGCTATGTAAGCAAGACCGATGAGCTGCGGCAGATAGAGGATTTTCTGCGCTGTCAGGGTATGGAGCGCCTGGCGCTCGTTGTGGCGTCGTCCATCGGCGCCGACCTTGCGGCGGCGTTTTTGTCGCAGACCGAGCTGCCGGTCGGGCATGTGTATTTTGACGGCGGCCAGTTTGCGCAGATAGGCAAGGCCACCCGCCGCATCATGACCCCGTTTCTGTACCTTGCCATCAAGAGTTTGTACTGGTCAAACGGCGCAACGCTCAAGAAGATCATGTGGTGCGACGACGATGCGATAAAGCCGTATTTCATCGAGGCCGGCAAGGCGCTTTCCTACGGCGACCTGCGACGGCAGATGGGCGACAGCCTCGTCGATGAGCCGTTCCCGCCGCTTCCCGAGGAGCTGCAAAGGCGCACATTCTTCGCCTTCGGCAGCGCAGAGGAGCACTACAAATACCGTGACGCCGTCATGCGCTCGTACCCCGAGGCGCACTTTCCCGTGCTCTGCGGGCACGATCACATGCAGTTTCAGATATTAGACCCCAAGGGCTTCGCCGAGATGCTCAGGGGCATCATCGAGACCGGCGAATTTTCGATAAATCAAGAGGACGATATGAAGCTTAGGATTGAAAAAAACAGCGTGCAGGAGACGCTAGTCATCCCGATGTACGCCCGCAAAAAGTGCACGGAGCTGTACCCGAACCTGTTCCGTGACGACACGGCGGCGGAGCTGCTTGACAAGGTCGATTACGACTTTTCGGCGCTGGAGCGCAAGTCCGGCAGCCTCATGCAGCGCTTCGGATTTTTAGAGTGCGCCATGCGGCAAAATGACCTTGCCATCGAGGTGCGGGAGTATCTCGGTAGCCACCCCAACGCCGCCGTCGTGAACCTCGGCTGCGGGCTCGATACCACCGGCCGAAGCTGCGATAACGGCAGCTGCAAAATTTATAACCTCGACTTTCCCGAGGTCATCAAGGTGCGCAACGAGCTGCTGCCCGCCGGCGAGCGGGAGGAGAATGTCCCCTGCGACCTAAACGACACGGCGTGGTTTGAGCGCATCGATGCATCCGGCGGCGCTGTGTTCTTCGCAGCGGGCGTGTTCTACTACTTCCTTAAAGAGTAGGTTCGCTCGCTTGTGTGCAAGATGGCGGATGCCTTCCCGGGCGGCGTTTTGGTGTTCGACGCCGCCAACAGAAAGGCGGTCAAGCTCATGCTGAAAACATGGATAAAGGATGCGCAGATAAAGGATGTCGGCGCATACTTTGCCGTTGCCGACGCAAAGGCCGAGCTCAGCCCGTGGGACGGGCGCATGGAGGTCTCGAGCCGTGGCTACATGCTCGGGTACAACGACCTCACCGACCCCTCGGTCAGCGGCTTTTTCCGCTTTTTGTCCCGTGTCGGCGATAACTCGATGAACATGCAGATAGTAAAGCTGAAATTCGGCAAATGATAGAAAAGAGCTGATGAGCAAGCGCTCATCAGCTCTTTTTCAGCGTGTCAAAAAAGTCTTGTGACTTTTTTTGCGCGCTTCAAAACACGCCACATTTTTTGTGAAGCTTTGCTTCACGAAAAATCTCGCTATGCTCGTCAAAAAGCCTGATAACTCAGGCGTTTTTGATGGCTATAATCTAATTTGAGGCGGGACCTTGTCCCCCTCACACTCCCCCTGCTGCGTATTGGATTTTACCTGTTGCGCCTATTTTTCCTAGTTCTTTGACAGACTAGAAAAGAGCTGATGAGCAAGCGCTCATCAGCTCTTTTTGTTGACGCACTTAGGGAATTATGGTAAATTTATAACAAGAATATCAATACCCTATTTCACCTTTGCAATCGTGTCGTGGCAGACCGTGCCGTCCTCGGCGATGGTGGACTGGCGGATGAATTTTGCGTGGCGCTGCAAAACGCCGAGGGCGTACCAATCGTGCGTGCTGAACACTTTGCAGAACTCGGGATAGCCATGCTCTTTGCGGGTGTCAAAATACAGGCAGCGGCTCCCGCCCGCTTCCCATGTCGGCCTCGTCCATGTATCGATAGAACCTGTCCTTGTACTCCCTGACGACCCCGTCGGCGGGAAGCCCCGTGCAGTCGAGCACGAATTTGTGGAGCTTACTTTTGTACCCGGACAGCAGCATCCGGCAGGCCTTTTTCTCTTTCTCGGTCAGCATATTCTCGCCTCCGCAATGATCTTGGCTTCACCTTAAATTTTACCACGCAATTATGAACATTTCCACATAGAAAGACAGGAGGGACGGAAAATGGCGCTATTCTTTTGGCTGTCATGGTTGGTCTTGTCGCTCATAACCTCAGTTCTGATTGTAAGGGAGCTTATAAGAGACAAAAAGCAACATGCACAGATCGGCACGGTATGGACAAGGTGTGAGGAGCTGCTGTTTTATTGGCTGGGCACTGCCCAACTGCTCGTCATGTTTTGCCTGCACATATATGTCTGCATATCCAGCGTCGGCGGCTTGACGGCGGGAGGATTGCTGACGGCCGTTCTTACGACGACTTTAACACCGCAAAACTCTGCGGTCATCGGTATGATCATCATCCCCAAAATACTAAAACGCCGAGAAGAGCAAAATGCCGCACCCGCCGAGCCGTTCAAGTTCACCGCAGGAATGAAGCTGGTGTGCGCCGCCCTGATAGTCGTAGTTGCTGCCGCCACGCTCGCTTGCAGGTACGGCGCACTTAGCGCAGGCACGGCGCTTGTGATAATGCTGCTCAGCACCGTCATTGCGCAGGGCGTGTTCCTCATATTACTGCGCAAAAAACCGAAGCACCCCGAGCCGGAGGACGATTTTGAATGAACAACGAGCAGATCGAGGCGTATTTGAGCTACGGATATACGCCGTTTCGCAAGGTGCAGTGCGTTGAGCGCATCATCGGTGCTTGGGTCGCAAGCGCTGTGCTGCTCGTCATCGGAGAGCGCAGTGTGGCGTGGGCAGTGCCGCTCGGGCTTTGCTGCCTGCTGATAACGGCGCTGTTTGCGGCGCTGATGGCTCGGCACAGCGAGGAGCGGCTGTCACGGTTTCTGTGCGACGGCGTGTTTTCGCTGTATCTTGCGTTGCTTCTTGCCCTCGCCGCTTACCGCATCACGGTGCTGCAAAGCGGTGCGAGCCTGCTGCGAGCCGCAGGATTTGTCGGCCTATTGCTGCTGAGCATTGCGGCGTGGAGACTTTTGGTGCGCAAAAACATTAAATCGAACAAATACTCCGAGGCGGCGAAGCCCCAAAAGATCGGGGCGTGGGCGTATATCGGCGGTGCGCTCGGCGTGCTTGCGGCGCCGGTCTTGCTTGCGGGTCGGGACGGCCTGACGATAGCATCGGTCGGCCTGATTTTCGTGTCGCTGCTTCTGAGCGCAGGAAGCCTGAATTTGCAGCGTGCGCTGCTGGATATAAAAATGCAAAGGAGAGAGCCGGGATGACACAACACAATGATGCAGACGCTGTTTTTCGCAGCCTTAACGCTGCGGCGGCGGAGGCGGGCAGGCGGGCGGCCGAGATAAACGCCGAAAACGGGGTCGAGCTGTACTGGTTCGCCGATTGGGACGACGAGCGGGGCGTGGAGCTGACCGTTAGCGGGCAGAACTACGCCGAGCTTATCGACACCTGCTTCAGATACTGCACGCATGTCTCGCTTAGTCTCCGCTTTGGCGGCGGCAAATTTGCTCTCCCCGAGCTGTACATGACCCCCGTGGACGACAGCGACACGGCGGTGCTGCCGTGCAGCGATAAAGTGAGGGAGTATCTGCTCAATACGACCGATGACCTTTTCGGGTGGATAGACAGCAACGGCAAGCCCGAGGATTTGACCTTTTACCGAGCCGACGGCAGCATATTTTTCTGGCTGCTGACGCACGAGGGCGTGTGCTGCCTGCTCGGCCGCTCGGACGAGGATGTGTCGGCCATTACCCGCAAGCCCTGTTGGCACTCTTGCCCGCCCGAGCCGTTCCCGACGCTTCTGCTCCCGCCCGACCTCGCCGCCTTCCGCCTTGTCCTCCCGAACGAGAGGTGACACGATGGACTATTTAATTATGCCGAAGATCGGCGTGAAATTTTTTATCACAGGCGAAGACCATAAGGACTTTGACCTTGACGAGGTCACGGCAAAGCTGGGGATAGAGCCGACCCGGACGCAAAAGCAGGAGGTTTTGAGAAACGGGACGGTGAAGGCCACATACTGGCTTTTTGCGCTGCCGAAGGTCGAAGCACTTAGCATAGATAACCGCATGAATGAAATGCGGCTTATACTCAGCGGCAAGAAAGATATCATCAAACAATTGTGTGAAAGCCGAGGGCTATGCGCTACATTCGAGGTGACCATCACCGCCGCCTCCGACGAGCTGCCGGAGATTTATATCACGAGCGATTTTTTAGCCTTTGCCGGTGAATTAAACGCCGACCTCGGCATTGCGATGTATCTGGATACAGATTAAGACGACCTAGCGTTTAGGCTGTCGGTGACAAAGCTTGAGTAATTTAATACCGAAAACCCAACAAGGACAGGCGGAAGCCTGTCCTTGCGTTGTTTATGTGTTTTTCAACAGATAGTTTTTGTCCGCCTTGCCGTTTTGCGAAATGATTATTTTATCGTCCTGCACATGGAGCTCACTGTCGAGGACAACAACATTTTCCCAATACGGTCGAATGCGCAGACAGTCAAGCTCAAATTCAGCCCATCCGGGAAGCAGCGCAGGATACAGCTCGGTTTTTAGCCGCTTTAAGGCTTTGAGCGTGGTTTCCGATGCGGTGCATCCGAGCCGTGCGCATACCGCGCCGTTTTCAAGCGTATTAAACAAGGCTTTGCTTTCATCAGGCAGCAGTCGGCTGACCGTCGGGGAAATGATGTTTGCCCAACCGACCTTGTGCAGGTACATAAATTCAGCTCTGCATCTCATCATGAAGCCGGTTTCGTCATCCGCTTCGTCGGTGTTGAGCGTACCGAAGTACCTATCCCAGTCGGAATCGGTCTGCATTATGCCTATAACCATGTTAACATTCGTGAAATCAAGTGCGACCAGCTGACCAAACTTATATAATTCAGCAGCCATATTGTCAAGCTCATCACCCAAGCTAAAACAGCTTATATGCAGCTTAAACTCGCCGGAAAAGAGTTCCGCCTGTTCTTCCATATGATAAGCGAAAAAAGCTCCTTCGACATCATGCTGCGAAAACAGATTTTTGTTAATTCTGCCTTCCTCGGAAAAAATCCTCATTACTGCTTCACGAAGCATTGCCGTGTCATTTTTGCAAGGCTCGAGTTCGCGCTGCGAATATGCAGGGTAATCGGCGGAAGCGTCTCCGGGTGCAAGACCGAGCGTGTACACCGGGTCGTACAGCAGCCGCCGGTCGTATACACGAAGGCTCTTTTTGTCGTAAACAAGGTCGCTTTTGACATCGCCCAGCACGGAAATGTCGAAAATCTCGTCGTCTTTGATGTGTGCTTTTGCTATGCCGTCCAAGCCCTTGAGGGCTTTATCACGGCAGCGCCACGAAAGAACGCACGCCTTGCCGAATGAGCGCTCTACGAACGAATACAACTCCGCCGCAAGGCCGAGCACTTCGCTCTCGGTCAGCCCGAAATACTGCCCGTCGAAAACGAGCGTCCGGCAGTCAATGATGCGCCCGAACGAGGCAGATGTTGAGATCATAACAGTACCTCCGTTTAACTCACTGCTTATTTGTAGTTATACACGATGGTTGCTTGGTCGAGGGGGTTGTTGTCACGGTCGATGGCGATGTCGCTCCACTGGGCTTTTGTGCCCTTGTAATTGATGGTCAGCTTTAGTTTGCTGTCGAGCAGCAGGGCGCTTGAGCCGATGCTCTTGACGCTTGTCGGAATGGTGATGCTCGTGAGGTAGCGGCAGTCGCAGAAGCACAGGGCGGGGATGGCAGTCACGCCGTCGGGAATGACGATGGAGGTCAGACAGGTGCCTCTGAATGCGCCCTCGCCGATGGTCTTGAGACCTGCCGGAAGGGTGAAATTCTTAAGATGGGTGCAGCCGCTGAACGCTTCCTTGCCGATGCTCTGAAGGGTCGTCGGGAGTGTGACGCTCGTAAGATTGCGGCAGCCTGCGAAGGTCATGAAGCCGATGCTCTTTAAGCCATCGGAGATAACGACGCTCTCGAGGTTTTCGCAGAAATGGAAGGCCTCATCGCCGAGACTGCCGAGCTTGTCGGGCATGGTGACGCTATTGAGCATGGTGCAGCTTTTAAACGCCTCCTTGCCGATGCTGTCAAGGCTGCCGGAGAATGTGACGGTACGAAGACTGTCACAGCCGCTGAACGCATAGTCGCCGACGCTCTTGAGCGAGGCGGGGGCGGTGAAGGAAATGAGAGTGCTTCCGGAAAATGCCTTGCTGCCGATCTTCTCAAGATCCTTGGGCAGAGTGAAGCTGCCGGAGAAGGCGCAGCCGTAGAACGCCTCGTCACCAATGACCTTGACGCTGCCGGGAACTACGAACGAGACGGTGTTTACAACGCTGGGCAGACAGCTTAAAAGCTCGGTCATGTCCTTGGTGTAGAGAACGCCGCCGACAACGCAGTAGTAGGGGTTTGCCTCGCTGACGATGTAGCCGGTGAAGCTTTTGCAGCCACGGCAAATGTTTGCGCCGATGTTCTTGACGGAGGCGGGGATGGTCAGCGTCTTGAGCCGGCTGCAGCCGATGAATGCACTGTCGCCGATGGTCTCAAGCCCCTCGGGCAGGGTGATCGTCTCAAGATCTATAAGTGACGCAAAAGCGGCGCTGCCGATGCTCTTGAGGGTGCTCGGCAGGGTGATGCGCTTGAGACCCTCTGCGGCCGAAAATGCGGAATCGCCGATGTTCTCAACGCCCTCGGGGATGACGATGCTGCTGAGATTGAAGCACAGCTGGAACGCACGCTCACCGATGCTCTTGACGGAGGCGGGGATGGATACGCTCGAAAGCGATTCGCACTCTTCAAAGGCGTAGCTGCCGATGCTGGTCACGCCGTCGGAGATGACGACCTTGCTGAACGACTTCTTCCAAGGCACCTTGTTTTTGCTGCTGTCACGGTTGTCATAGTCGTACATTTTGCCGCTGCCGCTTATGTAGAGCGTGTCGCCGGTGATCTTCCAGTTCACATTATCACCGCACTTGCCGCCCTTGGACGGGTCGGGCACGGTCACGCTCACGCTGCGGCTGTATGCCGAGGTGACATTGTTTTTGCTTACCACGGCGACGGCCTTTATCTTGTAGTAATAGGTCACGCCGAGGGATGCGCCGTTGTTGTTATAGCTGGTTTTGGTCGTGCTGTCGTAGTATTTAAAGTTCTTGCCGTCCGTTGAACGGTAGATCCAATACTTCGCTGCGCCGGAAACGCTGCCCCAGCTGAGCAGCGGCTTGTTGTTTGCGTTGAGCTCAATGCTCAGGTCGGGCGCTGCCGGAACACGCTTTATGCTCTTTGCCGTGCTCATTGCGGAGTTTGCGTAGGAGGTCACGGCGCACACGGCCTTGACCTTGTAGTAGTAGGTCGTACCGATGTCGGTGCTGGAGTTTTTGTAGCTTGTGTTCTTGGTGCTGTCGTAGTATTTAAAGTTCTTGCCATCTGTCGAGCGATAGATCCAGTACCTGTCGGCGCTCTTGACCGCATCCCAGCTGAGCATAGGGCGGCCTGCGGAGGTGGTGATCTTCACGACGGGGGCCGTGAGCGTGGTGAACAGATTCTTGCTGCCGCTGAATGCCGAGGACACATTCTTGCCGTTTACGACGGCGACGGCCTTTACCTTATAAAAATACTTCGTGCCGGATGCTGCGGCGTTGTTGGTGTAGCTGAGCTTGGTGGTGCTGTCATAGTACTTGTAGTCGCCACCGTTTGTCGAGCGGTAGATCCAGTATTTCGACGCACCGTCAACGGCCTTCCACTTGAGCTGCGGCTTGCCGTTCGTGCGGTAAATGCTCAGGCTCGGTGCTGCGGGCTTGCACTGAATGCTCTTTACATTGCTGTAGCCGGATGCAACATTTTCGCCGTCGGACACGGTGACGGCCTTGACCTTGTAGTAGTAGGTCGTGCCGATGCTGGTGCTGGAGTTTTTGTAGCTTGTGTTCTTGGTGCTGTCGTAGTATTTAAAGCTCTTGCCGTCTGTGGAGCGATAGATCCAGTACTTGTCCGCACCGATTATCTTCGTCCAGCTTATCATCGGCTTGCCTGCCGAGGTGGTGATGCTGATGGTGGGGGTGGAGACGGTCAGGTTGCCGTAGTGCATCTTTGCCTTGGTAAGGCCGGTGTTGCTGCTGTCGACTTTGACGAGCTTCCACTGCTTCTGCGTACCTGCGTAGTACACATCGGTGAGCTTATCGCACTTGACGGTGCAGTAGCTGCCTATCTCGGCAAGGCTCACGGGCAGACGCAGCGTTTTCAGGCTGCTGCACTCGTAGAGAGCATTGGCACTCAGGACCTTCACGCCCTCGGGCACGGTCATCTCGGTGAGGCTCGTGCAGTAGGCAAAGGCGAAATCGCCGATGCTGTCGAGCTTGCTCGGCAGCTTGATGCTCTTGAGGTTCTCGCAGGCGTAGACAGAGAACCTTTCGAGTGTCGTCACACTTGTCGGAAGCGTGAGGGAGGTGAGGTTATTGCAGGACGAAAATGCGTCGCTGCCGATGACCTTGACCCCGTCGGGAACGGTGAAGGCCGCGCCTGCCTTGCTCTCGGGATAGCGGATGAGCGTGGTCATGCTCTTGTTGTAGAGCACGCCGTCTTTTACGCAGTAGCTTGCGTTCTTGTCGCTGACGGTGATGCTCTCAAGTGCGTGTGCAAGACCGAGCATGTTTCCGTCAAGGCCGCTCACTTTGCTGCCGAAGCTCACGGCGGTTGCCGCCGTCAGACCGTCAAACATTGCGCCGCTTAGCTTGGTCACACCGTCTGCCACGACGACGCTTTTGATCTCCTCGCCGTGCTTTTTCCACGGTGCGGGGTTGTCGCCGTCGTAGTAGGCCATCTCGCCGGTGCCGGAGACGGTGAGTGTGCCGTCCTTGAGCGCCCATGTCACGCTCTTGCCGCAGCTGCCGCCGATGGGGGCGTTATCGGCGAGGGCCGCTGCCGGAAGAAGCGACACGAGCATGCACAAAACGAGTGCGATGCTGAGTAGTCGTTTTTTCATTTTTTTCTCCTCCTGTGTTTGTTGTAAAACTGTTTGCACAAGCCGTCACAAAGCTTGCTTTCGCTATATATATGTCCGCACGGGACCGTTTGGGGACAGGTATTTTAAAAAAACTTAATTTCCCGTTAATTGACTTTGTGTAAAGTTTGATATATGCTTGGTTAAATATCAAACAAATCCGAGGAGAAAGCGGCAAATGGAAAGCAAAAGCTATTCTTACAGGTACAATGCGTGGTTCGGCTCGATAGTCTCGCAGGCGAAGCTTCTAAGCGGGCAGGCGGGGCTGCTCCCGAAGCTGTACTACGACTTTCTGTACCGTGACGGCAGGCGCACGGCGATAGCAATGGCAGGCGGCGGCTCAAGCTTTGATGACGCTGCGCAGTGCGTGAAAACGCTCGGCAGGGCAAGGCTCGTTCCGGCCTACGATGCCGTCTCCGGCGGCTATGCGATAGGCTTTGACGGCGGCAAATTTTCAGTTGACGCAGCGGAGTATGACGAGGACGGCTTCGTGCGGTTTCTCGAGAACCTCGGGCGTGAATATGTCCTGACCGAGAGCTTCTCCGACCCCGCCGACGGCACGGTGAATGTGGTAATCTTAAGCCACTCCGAGACTGACGGCGTGGTCACAACGCCGGTTGAAGCGTTTGTCACCCGCAGCGGCGGCTGCACGCCGCTTGCGCCCGACGAGCACCCCGAGCTCATCGCCAAGGCCAAGGATGCCGCCGCATATCTTGCGTTTTTTGAGCTTTTGCAGTTTAAGTTCGTCCCCTGCGGCGAGGGGCATAAGCTCATCGATGTGTCGACCAAGCTCACGCTGCCCGAGGGCTATGCCCCGAGCGAGGCGCTGGCGCAGTTTATCGCCGACTGGGACGAAAAGAGCGCCCACCCCGACCCCGAGCACGCAGAGATTGAGCGCCGTGAGAGGGAATTTAGCGAAAAGTGGGCGAAGATCGCCGAAGCGCAGCACCGCAGCGGCATGCGCCCGTACATGGCGAGCCTGTGGGACGAGGAGCTGCGTGCCGACATGGCCGACACCGAGCTGACCGATGCCGAGCGTGAGTGGGCGTACGAGCGGGGCTTTTTCGGCTACCGCATCAGGGAGCTCGGCCTGACCGAGGAAAACTACCGCCGCTATGTCCCCGATTACGACTATTTTTGGGTCAATCGCATAAACCCCGAGTATCAAATGTGGATATCCGATAAGCTCGCCAGCCGCTTTGCGCTCGATGAGTTTAAAAGCGTGCTGCCGGAGTATTACTATGCCGTGGCGAGGATAAACGGCGCAAGCCGCATCCTGCCGCTGCCGGAGCTGCCCGAGAGCTATAAGCTGAGCTTCGATGCGCTTTTTGCGCTTTTGGAGGAGAAGAAGCTGCTTGCCGTCAAGCGCACCTACGGCTCGCACGGGCAGGGCTTTAATAAGCTCGAGTGCCGTGACGGGCGGTATATCCTAAACGGCGTGCCCATGTCGGCGGATGCCATTACTGCGGAGCTTTTCTCCGCCGAGGGAGTATACCTCGTGACGGAATATGTGCTCATGCACGAGTGGTTTAAAAGCTTCTACCCCGAGGCGCTCAACACCGTGCGTGTAAACTGCTTTTGCCGCACGGGAGAGCTACCGCAGATAGGCGCATGCTTCATGAAGCTAGGCCACTCCAAGGGCGGCTTTACCGATAATATCAACACCGCCGAGGGCGGCATAATCATTAGCCTTGACAAAGAGACCGGCCGCATAATCGAGCCGGAGTTCAAAAGCGGCGACCATTACACGCCCTGTCCAGTGCACCCCGACACCGGTGTCGCCATCGAGGGCAATGTGCCGCATTGGGATATGATACTCGAGGGCGTGAAGGCGGTCTGCCGCAGGTTGCCGCAGCTTCAGTATTTCGGCTTCGATGTCGCCGTCACGCCGACGGGGTATAAGATCATTGAGGTCAATGTGTTCCCCGACTACACGAAGTATCTTCTGCGTGACGGGAAAACGCAGGAGTTTCTGACCGAAAAGGTGCGGCAGAAATTCTACCGCTACCGCATCGACCTGCCCGAGCTCTACCGCACGGACGGCAAAGCGCCGAGCAAGGGATTTAAGTTCACCGTAGTTGCGCCCGATGAGACGACCGCCGGGCAGTTTGCCCGCCAGACCATGGGCTTCAAGGAAAATGTGCAGCTTGTCGTGACCGGCGAGTGCGGCGCTCTGCGTGAGCGCTATCCCAGGAATGTCGCCTACGCTGCCGACCGCAGCGCAGCGCTGCAAATGGCCGAGGGCAGGTATATTCTCTTTGCCGACAGCGGCGACGCTTGGCCGCAGAACACGCTCGCCAAGGTGTGGGACTTCTTCGAGGCAAACGGCGACAAGACCGATGTCGTCGCCTGCCGCCAGCGCTGGACGGGCGGAAAGACCGGCTGGATAAAGCTTGATTATAAGTTTGCAGGCGGCAGCGGCATTGCCGATATCAAAGAACGCCCCGACTGCATCCAAACGAGCCTGAGCTCGGCGTTCCTGCGCACGGAAAAAGCCCGGGAGCACGGCTTTGACGCAGCCCTCCCCGTGCTCGGCGGAAGCCTGCTCATAAATTCGCTCGTGCTGCAAAAGGGCACGATAGGGCTTCTGCGAGAGCCGGTGTGTACAAGAATTTTCGTTGACGCACCCGAGCACGAAGCGGACGCTTCGGCGATGCTCGAGCACTATTGCGGCGCACTGTTTGCGCAGTCCGAGCGCCTGCACGGCAGGGTCGAGCGCTATGCGCAGTATCTTGCCGCCGACGAGCTGCGCACGCTCACCGTGTCCGACAATGCGCCGCTGTGCGATAGGGCAAGGGCGCTTTTGCAAAGGTGCGATGCGCATGTCCTGGCGACCGCCAGAAACTGCGCCTTCGGCACGAAGGCTGCGCTTCTGCGCCTGCGGGATGACGGCGTTACCGTGCGCCTTGACGGCGAAGAAGCCTTTGCCGGAGACGAAGCTCTCGGCAAACTCAATGCCGCCGGTGCGCTGACCGTTGACGGCATCGAGACCGGCAGCAGGTACCATATCACCGGCCATGTGCTGCTGCCCGGGTTCGTGACAAAGCCGCAAATTTATCTCGCCGATGCCGAGACCGGCAAGCGCCTTTCCGATGTGCCGCTCACGGCGGCGCCCGAGGAAAAGTACCGCTGCCTTGACGGCGGTTACAGCTATGTGCGGTATGAGTTTGCGGTCGCCGTGCGGGAAGCTCGCCTTGCCGCTTTGACCCGCTTTGAGCTCAAAACCGACACCGTCCCGGTGAAGCTGAGCATCAATCTAAAGAAGGACAGTCCCCTCGCCGCCCTCCGCCGCTCCGGCGATCTGTGCGTCCCCAAACGCACGCTCCTCGAAAAGCTCAAGGGCAAATAAATTATATAGCGGCATAATTGTATATTGAGAATGTATATTGAAAAACAAGAAAACAGCGACAGGTCTCCCTGCCGCTGTTTTCTTTGTTGATGTTTGTATATACCGGAGGTATATAGGGTCTGCACCCTCTATTATATACATGTCCGCAAGCGGACATTTGGGGACACGAGGACGAAAAATTTTTAAAAAATTTTTCTTATTACGATTTTGTCCTCGAACGGTACTGCACTTCCGTACCATCCGGCTCACCCGTTGCCGAGAACCATGTCTCACCGTCAATGGTTGCAATCTGAGAACCGGAATTATCTTTAAACTCCGGCTTTTCAGCTACAGTCACCGTCTTTGTTTCATACGCAAGCGTTAAATCGTAGGATGCCAGTGCGTTTACAGCATCTTCATAGCTGCCTCTGCCTCTGATATACGCATACAATGGGGTGACTGCTTTGTCCGTTTCTTCATCGGAGTAGCCTCGCTCCAATTTAAGAATTCTTCGTGCACAGGCAACAGAGTTTATCATAAGATCATCCCATTCATAAGTGCTCTTGAAGCCGGAATCAGGATAGTTGCTGTGCAAGGGATTGTAAAGTCTGTATCTATACAAATTATAAGTATAGACCGTGCGGGTCTCGACCTCGACATTATCCGACGGATCGATCTCCTCGCTGCCCCATTCGCTCCATTCGCCCCACTTTTCCGAGGAGCTGCCGGAGGGACGCTTGCCGGAGCTGTTGTTCTTTTTGCCGCTGCTCGAGTTATCGGTAGGTGTGGAGGTACTTGAATTTTCGACAGCCTCATCCGTGCTTGCGGGGCTCGGGAGCGCATCGGTGACATCGGGTGCGGGATCATCATTGCCGCCGAAGGCTATCACTGCGACAACGATGAGAACAACGGTGGCAGCCGCTGCTATGAGCAGCTTGGGGTTCAGCCTCTTTTCCGTCTTGACAGGCTTGTTCGCCTTTTCGACCGTTTTCGGCTCACTCCGCTTGGTGTCGGCCTGCGTAGGCTCGTCATAGATCGGTGGTATCCCGCCGATGACGGACACGGTCTCGTCTTCATCGGCGACGGTGGCATCTGCGGGGACGGTCACTTCCTCCCCTGCCGGAGCCTCGGCGGCTGTCATCAAAACGGTTTCGCCGTCATCGGGCATGCCACCGAAAAGAGAGACGGTTTCTTCGTCCTCGACCGCCGCTTTGGGGGCTTCTGTCACTGCGGGCTTGCGCTCCTCGCCGAGCCCCGCCAAAGCGCTTTCCAGCGCCTCACGCATCTCGGTCGCCGAACGGAAACGCTCCTTCGGATCAAATGCGCAGGCCTTGAGCACCGCCGCCGCAAGCTTTTCGCCTGCGTTCACGGGAGAGGGCAGCGCCTCGCCCTTAGACCTTCTGGCAAGGGCGGCGGTCAGATCGTTGTGGCTGAACGGCTCCGGCGGCTGCGGCAGAAACGGGAAACGATTGTTGTTCAAATAGCGGTACAGCACGATGCCGAGCGAATAGATATCCACGCTCGGACCGTAATCGCTTCCGTTGTAGACCTCGGGCGCCATGTAGTTGTATGTACCCTTTTTGGAAAGGTTGCTCATCGTTTTCTCGGCGGTTCGGGCAATGCCGAAATCGCCGAGCTTGAAATTGCCCCTTTCCGAGACAAATATATTATCCGGCTTGATGTCACGGTGGATAATACCGTGCCGGCGGCAGATCTCAAGCGCCTTGCAGATATCGATGCCGAGCTTTGCGGCGTCCGTCTGCGAAATGGGGTGCTCCTTGGCGTATCTCGTCAGCGGGGTCAAAAGCTCCATGCGGATGAGGATGTCCCAGCCGATGCCGTCCTCATGCGGTACAACGATGTGATCTTCATAGCTTACTATGTTGCTCTCGCCCTTGAGCTTGGACATGAGCTGAAACTCGTCGACCAGTTCCTGCACGAAGCCACGGTAATATTTCGTCACATTCTGCTCATCCATGCTGTCGTCCATCAGCCTTTCGGCCTCGGTCGGATCCTGCGGGATGGTTATTGCCTTGAGCGCCGCCTTGTATGTATAGCCGAAGTCCTCACGCTCTATCTCGAACACCTTGCCGAAGCTGCCCGAGCCTATCTCACGGACGATCTTCCAGTACCCGAAAATAGGCTCATACTTCTTATAATAGGATATGTCCATAGCCTTTCCCCTTATTTTGCCCTGTATCTGTATACGGTTTTGGTCTCGACCTGCTTCGTGTCGGATTTATATGCAGGGGTCTCCGACCAATCCGACCACTTGCTCCAGCGGGAGAAGATATAGGTTTTCTTCGAGGTCTTGTCACGGTGCCTGTAGAAGGTCGCACTGTCGACCTGCGTTGTGGCGCTGGCGGGCAGCTTCTGAGTTGTCCAGTTGCTCCAATTGCCCCAGCGTTGGAAGTGGTAGGTTGCGACCTGATGTCTGTCGCAGTAGCGGTAGACCGTTCTGGTCTGCACATCACGGGTCGACGAGCTTGAGACCGCATTTGCCGACCAGCCCGACCAGCTGCCGTAATCCGTCACATTCTGAAGCGAGCGTGTTCTGTAGCGATACTCGACATGCGTCTGCGCCGGAACGGATGTTGCTTCGCCGAAGAACCAAAGACTGTCGTAGCTGTGGGAGAACATGCTGCTGTCGTAGGGTCCGTATAGACCTAAGCTTGCATTATTTAGCGGCAATGCATAGCTAAGGTTTATCTCGTCATATCGTGTGCACGCGCCCTGGCCCGATTGGTATCCCTTTGTACCATACCCATAACCGTTGCTCGATCTGTAGATCCAGTATCTGTAGTTCGTATAGGCGGCTCTGTCAGTGACGGTTCTTGTCTCAACCTGTCTGTAATCGGATGCGGACACAGCACTTGTAGACCAGCCGCTCCAGTCGCTCCATGCGGTGTACTGCTGAGTAGTGCTCTTTGAGCGATATCTGTATTGCTTCTGGCTCTCGACCTTTCTTGAATCGGAGGCGGAAACGGCGGTCGTGCTCCAATCACTCCATGCGCCGTAGTCGCTCCAACTATAGGTGGTGTTGGTCAGCTCCCAGCCGTCCATGCTTGAATTGCTGCTTGTCGTGGTGTTCAGATTGCGGCTGCGGTAGCGGGTCTCCTTATCGACCTCACGGGTGTCGGATGAGCTCACCTTTGTGCGGCTCCAGTCGCTCCATGCGCCGAACCCGCCCTTGTCGACGGTTCTCTCCAGCGTCCAGCCGGACATCTTGCTTGAGGTCGTGGAGGTCTTGGTCTGCTTGTCTCTGCTGCGATACTGCGTCTTTTCCTCGACTTCGTAATCGGACTTGTTGACTGCTGAGGGCAGCTTGTCCGCCCAGCCCGACCAAGTGGGTGCCGGCGTGGGAGCAGGCGTGCCGGTGGGAGCGACGGTAGTCTTAGCTTCCCCGGTGGTGTCGGAAGCTGCGGTGGGCTCGGGATCGACAACGGGAGAGGAGTTGTTGCCCGCAGTGCCGAATGCAACTGCGCCGAGCGCAATGACGAGGGCGAGCAAGGCCGCCGCCGCAATATATTTTTTATTGAGCTTTTTGCCTGCCTTGGGTGCGGAGCTCTCCTTTGCGGCGGCACTCGCCTTACCGGCATCTTTCATTTTAAAATGATATTCGCCGTCGTTTTCGGCTTTTTGACTGCCGAAAGCGGGTGTGGTACCGTCCTCAACGGGAGCTGCCGCCGGTGCTGTATCGGGTACGGTTTTGTCATCCGCTGTGGCACTTGCACCGAAAAACGGGACTGTACCGTCAATATCGGAGGAAGGGACTTTGCCGTCGGCAGGATCACGGCGGGAAAGAGGAATCGTCTCGTCGCCGCCTGCGTACATTCCATTGTTGTTTTTCGGCAGGGGCACGGTCTTGCCAAAGGCATCGTCCGCATCTTCCGGAGCAAGTCTTGCCAGCACCGCCTCAAGAGCTGCACGCATCTCGGCCGCCGAAGCGTAACGCTCCTTCGGGTCGTATGCGCAGGCCTTGAGGACTATCGCCGCAAGCTCACTGTCGGCGTTTGCCGGAGCGGGTATCGTCTCGCCCTTTATGCGGCGCTCGATCGCATTTGACCTGTCGCTGTGGGTGATAACTGCGGGGAACTCGGGCAAAAACGGCGCTCTGTTGTTGTTGAGATAGCGGTAAAGCACGATACCCAGCGAGTAAATGTCGACGCTCGGGCCGTACTCATCACCCTTGTACACCTCGGGTGCCATGTATGTGTATGTACCCTTCTTGGAAAGTCCGCTCATCGTCTTTTCGACGGTCTTTGCGATGCCGAAGTCGCCGAGCTTGAACTTGCCGTTTTCGGACACAAAAATATTCTCCGGCTTAATGTCACGGTGAATAATATTGTGCTTGCGGCAAAGCTCGAGAGCCTTGCAGATATCGATGCCGAGCCGCACAACATCCGCCTGCGTCATGCTGTGCTCTTTCGTGTATTTAAGCAGCGGGGTCAGAAGCTCCATGCGGATGAGGATATCCCAGCCGATGTGGTTTTTGTGCTCGATGACACGGTGATCCTCGTAGCTTACGATGTTGCTCTCACCCTTGAGCTTCGACATGAGCCTGAACTCCTCGACCAACTCCTCAACGAAGCCTCGGAAGTACTGCGTGACGCTCTCCGAGTCCATGCCGTCGTCCATTATGCTGTCGACCTCGCTCTGGCTCTGCGGTATCGTCACCGCCTTGAGGGCGGCCTTGTAGGTGTAGCCGAAGTCCTCACGCTCGATCTCGAACACCTTGCCGAAGCTTCCCGAGCCTATCTCTCGGACGATTTTCCATTCCCCGAAAATAGGCTCATATTTTTTGTAATATGACATATCCATAGCTCTATCTCCCCAGTTTCTCTCGCATTTTTTTCATCAGCTCGGCGATCAGGCTTTCCTTCACCTTGCCGTTTTCGATGTTTAGATTATCTCTTATCTTGCTCTCGATGCCCTCGTAGTCGGGCTCCGTCTCGGCGGTACCGACCAGCACCACGGTGACATTATCTTTGCCGCCGTTTGCAAGTGCGGCGTTTATCAGAGCGTGCGCCTTGACCTCAAGCGTGGTCTCGCCGGAAAGCACGGCGCATATCTCGTCGTCGGACAGCATGTCCGTTAAACCGTCGCTGCACAAAAGGAAGATATCGCCCTCGGCGAGCTCGACGGGCTCTGCGCAGTGCGGCTCCACGACCATCTCCTCGGGGAAAATGCCGAGGTGCTGGGTCAGCACATGGCGGTCACGGTGCGTCAGCGCCTGCTCGGGTGTGATTATCCCCTGGTCGAGCAGCATCTGTGCCTGCGTGTGGTCAACGCTCAGCTGCGTGAGCACGCCGCTGCGGTGCAGGTAAATGCGGCTGTCGCCGATGTTGTATGCCCGGGCAATGCAGTCTTTGACCGACAGTGCGGCAAGGGTCGTGCCGATGCGGCTGACGCCCCGCTTGGTTATCTCCCTGCAAATGCGAGCGTTTGCATCCTGGATGCAGGCATCGACCTTGCCGTCAAAGCCCGAGGCGTATTCCGCCATCGTCTCGACTGCGATCAGCGAGGCGAGCTCGCCCAACTGGATGCCGCCCATGCCATCGCACACGCCAAAAAGCTGTTCATCCGCCGCTGCGCAGTAACGGTATTCAAGGTCGTTTGTCTCGGGGCTTTCCTTGTACTTTCCGCAGACGAAAAAATTGTCCTCGTTGTTCCTGCGAACCCGCCCGACATTGGTCATCGCCATGCTCTCAATTTTCATTCATCCACCTCTTATACACAATTACGCCATAATATACCTCTATTATATAAATCTATGAATTTTTTGTCAACAATAGACCGCTTTTTTGCAAATTTGTGCATTTTAACGGTATTTTTTGCACCATATTCTAGGCAAATAAAGGATATAAGGCAAAATTGCCAAATAAAATGCAACATTTGCTTATGCAAACACTTGAATTATGTCAGAAAAAGAAATATAATGATAGCAAATTTAGACAATATTTTTAAAAAACAATTAACATATTGCGCTTTTTGCAAAAATGAGGCGACCAAAGAGCTGTGAGGCAAGGAGCGGAAAGGGTTTTGTATGAAGGCATTGATTTGTAATCAGAACAAGCGGTTCCTCGAAGGGTTTTCTGACTATTTACAGAAAAAGATATCTGATGTTTTTATCGATTCGTTTTCTGCTGTTGACAAGGCGGCCGATTGCCTGCGCAGCGGGAAGTCGTTTGATTTGGTGATCGGGCCGGAAGAACTGATGAGCGGCGCTCCGAAGGATGCCGTTTGCGTGATTACAGGTTCAAAAACTTATATACCGGAGGATAAGGGCAAAGAAATATGTCTGAATATTTATCAGCGCAGAGACGGCATCGTGGCCGACTTGAAAAGAATCATTGCTCTGAAAGTGAGCGGAAGCTCCGGCTTAATGAACGAAAGCGGAGATGCACGCATCATCTCGGTGATCAGCCCGCAGGGCGGCTCGGGTAAAACAACGACTGCTTATTATTTGGCTGCCGCTGCGGCTGCAGGCGGACATAATCCCGTGTTTGTCAGCCTTGAGCCTTTTGCAACGCTGGACAAGCTGTGCGAGGCTCCCGCAGCAAGCGGCTTCGGCGATATAGTTCTGAGACTGAACGACAGCCGTGACCTCTGCCCTGTCGTCATGGAGAAGATGTACAGGAACGAGCACAACATCAACATGCTCCCGATACCCGATAATCTTGATGACCTTCTCTTTATCGACGACAAGGGTGCTTCAAGGCTGCTCGACTCGCTGTCGCAGCTTCCCGATGTTGATCTTATCGTCGTCGACATCGGCCTTCCGCCCTCCGGCACGGTCGTTGAGATACTGAAAAAGAGCCGTGTTATCGTGATTGCCGTGAACGATTCAAGCATGGGCGAAGCAAAGCTCCAAAGCATGAAGAAGGATCCGTTCCTTTCTTTGAGTGCCATGAGTGCGGAGATGATAACGCTTTGGAACAAGATGCGCTCCGAGCGCAAGCTCTCCGAAAATGAACTGCAGATCCCGTTCTCGGAGAATATCGCAAAGGGCGTTTCCGCAGTTCAGGTGCTGAGCAGCAACGGCTCCCTGCTCCAAAGCTGCCGCAAGATCATTAACACGGCAAAAAAATAACGCTCCGGCAAATGGACAGGAGGCGATTCAGTGGAAAATGTTCGAAAATTGGAAGACGAAGTGCTTGCTGCGGTAAGCAAGAGACTGGAAAATCAGGTCGATATACCCGACGACCTTGTCAAAGACACATCTTATGATGTGCTCCGACAGCTATACTCAGGTCAGATGTTCTCAGTCAAACGCAAGACGGAAATAGCGAACTATGTGCTCAACAACATGAAAAAGCTCGGTGTTCTTCAGCCTTTGCTCGATGATAAGACGATAACCGAGATCATGATAAACGGTTACGAGAACATCTTCGTTGAAAAGCAGGGTCATGTTTATAAAACCGATGCGCATTTTGAATCACGAAAGCAACTCGAGGATACTATTCAGCGCATAGTTTCAAAGGTAAACCGAACGGTCGATACGGCAAATCCGATATGCGACGCAAGATTGCAGGACGGTTCCCGAGTCAATATCGTTTTGTACCCCATTGCTCTTAACGGCCCTATCGTCACAATAAGAAAGTTTTCCGAAAAGGCGCTGACTTTCGATGAGCTGCTGGCTTGGAAGGCAATTACGCCGGAGGCGGCGGATTTTCTCAGAGCTGCCGTAAGAGCGAAATATAACATTATCGTCAGCGGCGGTACCGGTTCCGGTAAAACGACTTTCCTAAACGCTCTTTCGCAGTTTATAAGTCCCGATGAACGAATAATCACCATCGAGGACTCGGCGGAGCTGCAGATAAACTCGATAAAAAACCTTGTCCGGCTCGAAACGAGAAACGCAAATACCGAGGGCAAGGGCAGCATTACTATCCGAGATCTTATCAGATCGTCCCTGCGTATGCGCCCCGAGCGCATAATCGTAGGTGAGGTTCGAGGCGCAGAGGCTTTGGACATGCTCCAGGCGATGAACACCGGCCACGACGGCTCACTGTCGACAGGCCACGCAAACTCAACGCACGATATGCTCTCCAGACTTGAGACCATGGTGCTTATGGGCGCCGAGCTGCCGATGGATGCGATCCGTCAGCAGATAGCTTCGGCCGTTGATATCATCGTTCAGCTCGGGCGAATGAGCGACAAGACCCGCAAGACGCTGGAGATAGTCGAGCTTTTGGGCTACGACCAGATAACTAAGAGTTATAACATAAACCCAATATTTAAATATGAATTTGATGAGGACAGCAGACCGGATAAGGTCAAGGGCGGACTGAAGCGCACGGGAAATCCGCTTAACAACACTCACAAATTTGAAATGTCGGGCATCCCATTTGACAAATACTGAAACGGAGATCGGAAGCATGGACAAAAAGAAGGCCGCAAGCACGGAAACAGCCTCTGCGGGAATTGACTATTCCAAATACGAAATGTCAACAAAAGAACGCCTGCTCTACATTCTGGCGGCAGCGGCGGTGATATTTGCCGTCGGCTATATCTTCTATCAGAATGTGATAGTTTGTGCGATCCTTACCCCCCTTGCGCTGCTTTATCCGAAAATCAGGACAAAGCAGATAATCGCAAATCGCAAGAAGAAGCTGACCTTGCAGTTCAAAGACATGCTGTACAGCTTGTCTACCGCAGTAGGAGCGGGACAGTCCGTCGAAACGGCACTCGTGACCGTGCTCAAGGACATGGAGCATCAGTACGGAGAAGGCGATACGTTTATCATACAGGAGCTGCGCCTAATGATCTCCCGCATCAACATGAACTATAACATCGAGGAAGTTTTCGGCGACTTTGCCCGCAGAAGCACAATAGAGGATATAGCGACATTTGCAAGCATATTCGAGATATCAAAGCGTACAGGCGGCAACATGGTTCAGATAATCCGTCAGACGGTTGATGTTATCACCGAAAAGATCGAGCTCCAGACAGAAATGGATACCATAATATCCGGAAAAAGGATGGAGCAGAAGGTCCTCACTATCATACCCATAGTTTTGGTTTATGCGCTCAGCACGGCAGACGCTTCGTTTATGAAGCCGATATTCACCACCGTCGGCGGCCGGATCATAGCAACGATCGCACTTGCGCTGATCGTTGCGGGATATTTCTGGTCGAAGAAAATCACGGACATTGAGATCTGAGGGAGGGAGACGATCATATGGCTAAGATAAGTATTCCCGCAGCAATATGCCTGCTTATTTCATTGGCGTTATTCTACTTTTTGTATTCAACAGGGAAAAAGAGATTTGCCAGAATGGTGGCGCCCCTCGATGAAAAGCTTTTTAGGGTAAAAAGCTTTATGCCGGCGGGCTTTGCACTCATGGCACTTTTGAAGTACGATTACCGCTCGAATTTTGACCGCAAACTCAGACAGCAGATCGCAGAGATCCACGAGCCGGAGTATGTTGAGTACTATCTGCGCTGCTACTGGGCCTGTGCCGCCACATATATTCCGCTCGGCCTGTGCCTCATATGCATGTTCTCGCTCACGGCCGACGGCGACCTGACCATGCCCATATTCGGCTTGCTGCTCGTTGGTGTGCTCATATATCTGAATTTTTCGGAGCTTGATAAGAAGGTCGAAGAGCGTCATCGGAAGATCAGCATGGAGCTTCCGGGCTTTACAAATCAGCTTATCATACTCTCCGGTGCAGGCATGACCCTTCGTTCGGCCTTGATAAAGGTCTCCAATGAAGGCGGCGGAAGCTCTCCGCTGTATAATGAGCTTCGCAAGAGCGTTCTGCTGATGGAGCGCGGAAAAACCGACGAAGAAGCACTTGACCAGCTCGTGGTCAAATGCAATATGCCCGAGATACGGCGCTTTGTAAGCCTTTTGCTTCAGAACATGGCACGAGGCGGCAGCGATGTGTTCATTGCCCTGCACGATATCGGACAGGAGCAGTGGCAGAACAGAAAGGCGGCGGCGACCCGCTTCTCCGAGGAAGCAAACACAAAGCTGCTGTTTCCCATGATGCTCATGCTGTTTGCCGTCATTCTCATGTGTGCGGCACCGGCCGTGATGTCGATTTCAATGTGATCCGTTTAGGATCAGTTCACTATAGGAACATATGCCGATCCCTGGAGAGGGAGTAAAGAATACTACGCTTATGGGAGGGAGGAAAACAAAATGTTTAAGCTGCTTCGCAACTTCTGGAAGGAAGAGTCGGGCATGGGCACCGTTGAGATCGTGCTTATCATTGCCGCACTTGTTGCCGTCGCACTCATTTTTAAGGATGCGATCATTAACTTTGTGCAGGATGCAATAAAAAAGATTTTCAAAAGTGCCAGCGATGGCGCACAGGTCGGTGGCTGACCAAAATTGCAGAATCCGCAATGCCGGTCTGTATTCGATATGATGCAGACCGGCATAAGACGGAAGGAGCGAATGAATTATGAATAACAAATGCAGGGGATCGTTTACGGTCGAGGCCGCAATAATTTTCCCCGTGGTATTTTTTATATTGCTTGCATTTATCTATCTCGGAATAATGCATTATCAAAATATCAGCACCGGACTTGCGATCATGGACAGCGCAAATGCCGGAACAACGGGCTGGGCGTTCATTGCGAGAGATAATCCCAGATATTTCTCCGCATCAAAGGGCGAGGAAAAGGTGTCCGAAAGTGACTATTCTAAAGCAACGCCTTATGATTCGCTGCTTGAAAACACGGGACTTTCGTCCGCCCGTGCAAAAAAGGAAGCCAATATAAAGGCGTATGCACTAAAAAAACTCAGCGGCATGGATATATCTGATTTTTCCGAAAAGGCCGATTCCGGAGACATTACGATCTCCTATTCGGGAACCATTTTCATGAGGAAGATATCCGTGTCCGCAACAAAGAATTTCTTGAACCCAATGGGCAACATGTTGGAATTTCTCGGCGTTGCAAGTAGGGAAGACAGAACCATGCACGCAAGCTCTACTGTTTCCGATCCGCCGGACTACATCCGACTGATGGATCAGATATGGGAAGTCGCAGAGAGCTTAAAAAGCAAAAGCAACGGAAACTGACATCGGTATGGAACCGATTAAAAATATTATTATGAAGCAGGTAACGGTATCGTGAAAAAGAACAACTTGATCAAAGGCTCGATATCCATATTTTTAATAATCACATTCGTTGCAAACTATCTCCTTGCGGCGCTTCTGGTCGATGCGACGCGAGTTCATGCGGCCAAGACCGAAGTGCAGGCTGCTGCGGAGATCGCAACGCAGAATATTCTGACCCGTTATGACGAATATCTTTATGAGCTTTACGGACTGTTTGCGGTCACTGATATGGATCAGAATAAAATAGCAAGCAGTGTCAAGGACTATATAGACCAAATGGTCTGCCTCGGCGTGGGTGAAGACTCCTCGCTTAGCAAGGTCATGGATCAGTCTGTCTTTTTCGATGCCGGGATCGACAAAGCGTGGAAGCCCTACGAGCTCGACTTGAATGTTGAGGCCGGCTCTAATGTCACATTGGCCAGCAATGATGTTTTGAAAAGCCAGATACTCGACCAGATGAAGTTCAGAGCCCCTGTTCAGATTGCAGACAGCTTCTTGGACTTCTTGGACACCGTTAACGAGCTCGAGGATACAAAAAAGGCCGTCGAGGAGAAGACAGAGTCCGACGAGAAACTGCAAGACTGCTTGGATTCGTTAGAGGAAGCAGAAAAAAAGGCGAAAAAAATTAAAAATAAGGTTATTAACTACACTCTGCAACCGACCGAACTGTCCGAAAAGCCAAAATCGGCTTCAACAGCGACTAAATTTGTGAAAACGCTGGAGAATATGGACAAAAGGCTGGGCAACATCAAGGTCTCGTCTGCGACGGATCTGGATAATGCCGTAAACTCGGCTCGCAGGGACTTCATAAGCGGTCTGAATAAAGTTTCGGACAACGCAAAGAACTTGTGCGGTGCGCTCAACTCCCTTAGTTCAACCTTTAGCTCGGTTAAAGAGAAATTTCGGAACATGATAGATAAAGACCTTGTTCCCGCACGAGATGCTGCGGCAAATGATTCGAGCTTGAACTCAAATACAAGGGAAGCAATGAAAAATGCGTATCAGGCCGATATTAACAACGCACAAGAACATATTAAAAAAATTGATGGGTATATAAGCGCTATCGACAAGATTCTTGAGCCACTGAATGATCTGAACGGCTATTCTTTCAGCGCCACCAGCCGCCGCAACGAAGTTAGGAAAACTTATAGCAAGTTGGACGAGCTTATAGAGAGCATCAAGGAAGAGGGCAAAAAGGAAGAGTATAATTATTCGCTGAAGGAAATCGTCAAAAAAGATGAATTCAGTATAAAGAAGGCGTTCTGGCAGGATGAACAGTACACAGATTGTGCGGGATTTTTTGAGTTTTCAAACAGAAAACTCCAGAAAGCCCTCGATGCGGTCAACGGCTTTAATATCGGCTCTAATGCAGGAAATGAAGTCAATGAAGAGGTAAAAAAGAAAGAGCCAGAGTTCGATAAATCGGATAAAGATCGGCTCAGTGACATCCCGGCTGATGCGGTCGTCAAAGACGATGACAAAGACAAAAATGACAAAAAAGACGGTGCGGATGACGATGGAGCAGATACGCTTAAATCAAGCTACGGCAAGAGCAACGCATCGGGCGAGATGGATAATATTTTCAGCAAGCTCACCGATATGCTGTCGGAACTTGGTACGGATATCCGTGACAACCTGTACATAGACGAGTATATAATGACCTACTTCCGCAGCTATGTCCATCATTACAAGATGGTTAATGACAGCACTGTCGGCAAGGACGGTTATGACAAAGTTATATCGCCTAAATACGGCCAAGACCAATACATAAAGTTGGAGACAACGGCGGCCGAGCTTGAGTATATACTCATAGGCTCGACAGACACCTCCGTCAATTTGGCCGGTGTTTACGGAGAAATATTGCTTTGGCGTATGGCTCTAAATACACTGTCGGTGTTTATGACACCGGAGATTTATCAATCAATAATTGAAATTTCGTCCGCTGCGGGCATGTTTGCCCCGCTCGTTGTCCTCGGCTTGGTGCTGGTAACGGCTGCAACGCAGTCTGCATTGGATACACAGGCTATAATGAGCGGCAAGGAAGTATCTGTGGTGAGAACCGAGCTGAAGGAATGGGGCATCACATTGCCCTCGAACGGTAACGGCAGCCCGGAAGGCAGTGGTACCGGCTCATCGACAGGCACAAATATTAAGGCAGGATACAGCGATTATGTTCGACTGATACTGCTGCTGATGCCGCAGGATAAGAAACTGAACAGGATACGCACTGTTATAAACATGAACATGAGAAAGGTGAACAACGGATTCAATATGGAGAATACATACTGCAATGTGTATGCGAATGTGTCGGTGGACATGGGCTTTTTGCTGCTGTCGCCGGATATTCTGAACACATCGCTCAGCCAGCCGGGCAAGTATCACTTCGATGTCGGAGTAAACAGTGCATATTAAGGAGAGGTGTCATGAACAAAAAGAATAAGACCCGTGGCAGCATGACCCTTGAGCTTGCATTGATACTGCCGCTGTATATAGTGGTCATAATGTTCATATTGAACCTTATGAATGTTTACTATATTCACGCCGTTGTTCAGCAGGGCTTGAATAACGCAGGTAAAACGCTGGCACAATACTGTTACCTTATCGATAAAACGGGATACTTGGACAAGGCTTCGGGGTGGTTTACCATGGAGGAGGACACTTCAAACAAATCCATCGGGATTCAGACCTCGATCTCGCAGCTCACGAAAAGCGCACAGAATGTCATGGCAAAGCTCAATGACGGGGTGACGCTGGAAGAGCTGACCGGCCTGAAGGACGATTTGGGCAGCTTCACCGAAGCACTCAAGGCAACGGCATCTCAGGTGTCGTCCATAAACGGAGATAACATCAAGGACTTTATCATCAGCGAAGCATCGAACGGTGCGACCGGACTTCTGTCGAGCGTAATGGTAAACAGCTATATAAGCGACATGAAGCTTGATTTAAAGGGGATAAAGATCGACTACACCAACTCGAAGTTTTTGTACGGAGATGATTATGAGATAACCCTTGTTGCGACCTATACATACGACAAGCTGTTTCTGCTGGACTTCGGCTTCGATGACAGCGTTGAGATAGTTCAGATGGTGACCGTGCGCCCGTGGATCGGCAATCAGTCCGGCGGTATTTCGGGCAATGGTAATTAGGAGAGCGGCGCTGTATGGATTATGTTTTTGGAATAGCTACCGGACTTGCCTGCGGCATTGCCGCAGCGCTGCTGACCGCAAAAGGGGAGGCTGCGCACCTAGGGGGCATGAAGCAGGTTTTTGCCGATAAAAAAGAGCTTCGGGCCATGCTCGTTGTGCTTGCGGTGTGCTGCGTTATAGGTGCATACGCAGTGATGCTCCACGGCTACGGCGAAAATGCCATTAAACTGATAGTAATAGGCTCGTATTTATCGTCGGTGACCGTAAACGACGTGAAGCGGCGTGAAATACCCGATCTTACGACGATAGTATTTTCGCTGCTGTTTATTGCGGTCATATGGTGGTTCGACGGGCCGAGCGGCCTGCTTGCGGGAGCGATAGGTGCGGCCGTGCCCGCTGTGCTGCTGCTTGTGGCGATGCTGATCAAAAAGAATTCGGTCGGCCTCGGCGATATAAAAATGGTCGCCGCATGCGGCCTGATCTGCGGTTTTCCCGGGGTGTTCTTTGTGATGTTCCGTGCCGCACTTGCCATTCTGGTTTACAGCCTGATAATGCTCATATTCAAAAAGCTCAAGCTCAAATCCGAGCTGCCGTTTGCACCGTTTTTGCTGTTCGGAGCCTTGATATAATTACTGCCGAGACGATGCGGTAATTAAAATTCAACAATATCGGAGAATTGATTATGCAACTTGATAACTATGAGATCAAATGGGATGTTGAAAACGACACATTCTACCTTACAATAGCTCTCGGCAGCGCACAGATCGATGAATACCTGCTGCAAATGCTTACGACCAATCAAATCGCAGGACTTATCCCTGTTCGGCGTCAGAGTATCGACGGTGAGGTGTCGCTTCGCTACGAGATCGGAGATCTGCAGAAAATCGGTGACGCCCTCAACGGCGAGCAGCTTGACGAGCGCGCACAAAAGGCTGTGTTTAAATCGCTTATACAGACGCAGAAGCTTTTGCCTGAGTATTTTCTTAGTGAAGCGTTTTGCGTGTTTGACAAAAACTTTGTGTTTTTGGATAACAGATTCTGCGTGAAGCTTCTTTGCCTGCCTCTTGATGTGACCGGCAGCGAATCGGTAGGGGAGCTTCAGGAGTTCCTCAAGGATATAATAAACACATGGTTCTCGGGATATATGATCGGAAGCCAAAATAACTATGTCGGTCGTATAGCTCAGGCAGTGAACAAGGATAAGCTATCGATAGACCAGCTGTTTTCCGTTGCCGAATGTGAGGATGAGCCGGAGGTCAACGAAATAATAAAGCCGAGAGCTGAAATACCCGTCATGCCCCCTGTCATCCAAGGAGCAAAGAAGGCGGTCGATAACTACATTGGAGAAGCGAAAAAAGCGATCGACAACTACGACGACTCCGGCTTCAAGATCCCCGGGATGGAGGAAAACGGCGAAGAAGAAAAGAAGAAAAAAGGAAAAGATACAAAGGGAAAGGCGAAGGGAGGAAAGCCGAAGAAAGAACCCAAAGAGAAGCCGGAAAAAAAGAGCGGTATAAAGCTGGGCGGATTGTTCCGTAAGGGAAAAGAAACCGAGGAGCAGACGCAGCCGGCAGAACCGGCGATCCCCACCGCAGAACAGATCGCCAAAGAGTTCAATATGACGGTCGATGTGGATAAAAATGATCCCTTTGCGCCGAAAAAGAAAGCTGAAAAAGAAGATGTTGATATATTTGAAAGAACATCGCCTATGGAGATGCCCGTTAGGAAAGCACCTCGTGCGGCGCTTGTGAACGGAAATGAGATCGTTGAGATAAACAGAAATCCGTTCTTGATAGGCAGAGTTCAGTGCGACATGGTCATTGACAGCATTTATGTGTCGCACAACCATGCGAGAATAACGTTGAGCGACGGTGAATATTACATCGAAGATCTGAATTCAAAAAACAGGACCAGCGTGGATGCGGTGCCGCTGACGCCGTATACTAAGCGTAAGCTGGGCAACGGCGTGCAGCTGATTTTCGCAGACAGAATTTACACATTTACCCTTGGAGACTGATATGAAGCAAGAAAGGTATGCGATAGCGGCACTTACCGACCGTGGGAAGTGCAGGAGCACAAATCAGGACGCCATTCTGACTCTGCATGACAGCATCAAAGGTCGAGAGTGCGCCTTGCTTGCCGTCGCCGACGGAATGGGCGGCTTGCAGTGCGGTGAACATGCCAGCCATGAAATGACCGCCGCTCTTTCAAATTGGTGGAACGACGAGATGGAAGCTCTGTTAGAGGCAGAAACGCCCTTTGTCACCATCGGAAAAGCGATCGCCGATGTGATATACCGAACCCATGTCTCCCTGTCGGAGGAACCCGTACATTCGGGCACGACCGTGTCCATTGTATTTATCTGCGATGACAGATATTTTACCTGCCACGCCGGAGACAGCAGGATATACCGAAATTGTCGGAACATGCTTTTCCAAGTGACGACCGATGATACTTGGGTTTATCATGCGTTTATGAACGGGCAGATAACGGCCAATGAGATGAAGACTCATGAGTATCGCCATGCCCTTGTAAATGCGGTCGGCATAGGCGGGCAAATTGCGATCCAGCAATACGAGGGCGTAATGGAAGACGGCGAAAGATACCTCATTTGCTCGGACGGGTTGTATAATGAGCTTTCAAATGAACGGATAGGAAATATTCTGGATTCCGGCGGCAGCACCGAAGAAAGAGTTAACAGCCTTTTGAGCGCCGTGCTGTCGGGGCCGGCGGCGGATAATGTGTCTGTCGTGCTCGTGGAACAGAAGTGCTGACAGGGGCAATTGATGGAATACATTATTATTGCCTGCAAGTACGGCGGTGTGTTGGCGCTGCTCGGCACAGCCGCTGCTCAAGATCTGCGCAGCCGAAAAATAAAAAACAGTTTATGCTTAGTAGGTCTTGCGTTGGGTTTTGCGCTTGCGCTTGTCGACCCGAACATGACGATAAAGGATTGGCTTTCGGGCGTGGCCGTATCATTTGCGGCCGGATTCGCACTTTGGCTGCTGGGAATGTTCTGCGCAGGAGACGCAAAGCTTTTGTGCGTCATCGGCGCTTGTTGGGGACTTGAAGAATTTCTGAGCGCATTCGTTTTCACATTGATCATCGGCGGCGTATTTTCGCTGTTTTATATGATGGTTAAAAAGGAGCTGAAGTTGCGGCTGCTTAATGTATTAAATTATTTTAAGACAATGGCGCTGACCATGCAGTTCAGAAAGTATACGCCGGTCGAGGGGCTGAAAAACGACATGCCGTTCTCCGTTTTCATTCTTTTGGGAGCGGTTTCTTCACTTATTTATAAAGCTATATCTTAATTGCTTTTAAGCATAAACAAAAAGGTCAAGCGAATAAAAACGCTTGACCTTTTTTCAGACCGGTCAAAATTATGAGAAGTTTCTAAAATTTTTCAAATTTTCTATTGCATTTGCTGCATTTTTTTGTTATAAATGGTATTGAAACTGTGCGAAATCGACGGTTTTTGACCTTGCAGCAACACAATCATGTTGCAAAATGACGGAGGTGGAGCGATGGAGGAGCAATTTGTTGCCCATATATCCGACAGCGGGAAGGTGCAGTCCGTTGCCGAGCATTCGCTGAATACGGCGGCGGCAGCGGCTGATTTTTCGATAGCCGAGCTCAGGCAGATAAACTACCTGTGCGGCCTGCTGCACGATATCGGCAAGTATTCAGACGAATTTCAGCGCCGCATCAGGGGCGAGAATATCAGGGTCGAGCACTCGATCTGCGGTGCACTAGAAGCGGCGAAGCTCGAGGGCGAAAACAAGCCGCTGACGAGACTGTTGCAGCTTTGCATCGCCGGTCACCACTCCGGCATTCCCGACTACGGCGTCAAGAACAACACGGCGGACATGCCCACGCTTTGCGGGCGGCTGCGCCGCAAGCCCGTTGACTTCAGCGGGTACAGCTCCGAGCTCAATATCAAGAAGATAGACCCCGAGCCGTTCACGGCACTGCTTACAAAAGACTGCAAAACCATCGAGGATATGGTCGAGAAATTTGCGTTTTTCGTCCGCTACTGCTTTTCCTGCCTGACCGACGCAGACTCGCTGGACACCGGCAGATTCTGCGGCGAAGCGCTGCCGGAGCCGCTCAGATGCAGCTTTGAGCAGTGCGAGGCATCGCTTGACGCAAAGCTAAGAGACTTCAAGGCCGTGACCGAGCTTCAAACCGCACGAAGCAGACTGCAAGAGCAAGCATTTGCACGCATAGGCACGGACGCAAACATTTACCTCATGAACATGCCGACCGGCAGCGGCAAAACGCTCGCCAGCATGCGCTGCGCCCTAAAGCGTGTGCTCGCCTCAAACGGCAGGCTCCGGCGCATCATATATGTCATTCCCTACAACAGCATCATCGACCAGACCGCCCTGACCTTTGAGGGGCTTTTCTCAGAGCACACGGACATTCTGCGGCAACAGTCGTCGTTCGTCTACGAGGAGCAGAGCGACCTTAGCGAGGACAGCAAGGCGGCTTTTTCGGCTGCGTGCGAAAACTGGGATGCGGGCATCGTCATCACCACGGCGGTGCAATTTTTTGAATAGCTTTACGGCGATAAGCGCGGTAAGCTGCGCAAGGTGCACAACATGGCAAACAGCGTCATCGTGTTTGACGAGGCGCACCTCATGCCGAGAGAGTATCTCGAGCCCTGCCTGCGGGGCATCGGCTACATAACGAAATATCTGAACAGCCAGGCGCTTTTCCTCACGGCGACCATGCCGGACTTCCGCACGCTGCTTGAGTGCTGTGCCGAAGGGGGCTTGAGCATCACTGACCTTATAGACGACACCTCCGACTTTGAAAAGTTCCGCAAGTGTCGTTTCTCCGACCTCGGCAAGGTGTCCGACGAGGCGCTTGTGCAGAAAGCGGCGGGCTATGCGTCGTCGCTCATCGTGGTCAACAGCAGGAGGAAGGCCGCCGGGCTTTACAGGCTGTGCACGGGAGAAAAGTACCACCTGTCGACCTACATGACTGCCTTTGACCGAACGAGGGTCATTGAGAATATCAAGGCTGCGTTAAAGCGGCTGTATGACGATTACCCCGACCTTTCGGCCGTGCCGCCGGAGCGGCGGATAACGGTCGTTTCGACCTCGCTGATAGAGGCGGGCGTTGACCTCGACTTCGTGGCGGCGTTCCGTGAGCTTGCGGGGCTCGACAGCGTTTTGCAGACCGGCGGCCGCTGCAACCGTGAGGGGCTGCGTGCCCCGGGCGAGGTGTTCGTGTTTGAATCGCCCGATGCCGGACGCAGGAGAGCAGAGCAGGAGCTCACAAAGGGTGTGCTGACGGAGTTTGAGGACATATCCTGCGAAGCGGCGATAAAGGCGTATTACGACCGGCTGCTTTACATCGACGACGAGAAGATACATTCAAAAAGCGTGAGCCGAAGCTGCAAGAGCATCGACATGATACCGTTCAGGACATACAGCGAAAACTTCCGGCTCATTGACGACCGGCGGACGGTGTCGCTTGCCGTGTGCCGTGACGACTACAGCAGAAAGCTGTACGACACGCTGTGCGCCACGGGGCGTATCAGCAGCAGAAAGATAAGCAAATACTGCTGCACGGTGTACCTTGACGAGTTTGAGCGGCTGCGTCAGCAGGGCGTTGTCGCCGACCACGGCAGCGGCGTGTTTTTCCTGACGAACGAGGAGTATTACAGCAGCGAGCTGGGCGTTAAATTTGAAGGAACGGACTATTTTATGTAAAAGGAGTGGAGAGCTTGTACGGATTTAAGATAATGGTCGAGGGCGACCTTGCCTGCTTCACCCGGCCGGAGATGAAGGTCGAGCGAGTGAGCTACGATGTGCCCACGCCGAGTGCGCTCGTGGGCATGCTCAAGAGCGTTTATTGGAAGCCTGCGATACGCTACGAGATAGACAGGATCGTGGTTTATAACCCCATCGACTTCATGAATGTGCGCAGAAACGAGATAAAGGACAAGGTTGCGCTGCGCTCGGTAACGGCGCAGATGAAAGACCCCGAGCGGGATATTTCCATCTACGCCGATGAAAGCAGAAATCAGCGTGCTTCGCTGCTGCTTAAGAATGTGAAGTACGGAGTGGAGTTTCATTTTAAGCTCACGGGGCTGAAGTCCGAGCACGAGGACGAGTGCGAGCAGAAGCACTATAGCATCATAAAGCGCAGGCTCGAAAACGGGCAGCATTTCAGAACGCCATGCCTCGGGTGCAGCGAGTTTCCCGTTAAGAGCATAAAGCTTGTCGATGAGTTCCGTCTTGAGGACATTTCACCCGAGATACTCGGGATGGGCGATGTCGACCTCGGCTACATGCTGTACGAAATGCGCTTTGCCGACGGCGGTAAGCCGATAAACGGCGACTGGAGCGCACCGAAGTTTTCAGACAGCGCCGAGGCCCGGTTTTACCGCCCGCACATGGTCGGCGGCGTTATCGATGTGAGAAAATTTGCGGAGGGGACAGTATGCTGATAAGTGCGCTTTGCGATTACTACGATGTGCTCGCCAAAAAGGGCTTGGTGCTGCCCGACGGCTACTCCGGCGTGGGCATACATGCGCTGATCTCGCTGACCGAGGACGGCGAGGTCGAGTCCATCGTCGACTGTCAGGAGACCGAGATCACCACCGTAAAGAACAAGCCCAAGGAGCGGAAAGTCCCCAAACCCGTGATGCTCCCGAAGCGAACGGAGAAAACGGCGATAGACGCAAATATCATCGAGCATCGGCCGCTGTATATCTTCGGGCTTAACTACGATGCAAAGTCGGCGACACTGTCTGCGTCCGATGACAAGGACAAGGCGAAAAAGTCGCACGATGCCTTTGTCGAGAAAAACCTTGAGTTTATAGAAGGCATCGACACGCCGCTCGTGAACGCCTACCGCAGCTTCATGAAAACATGGAAGCCGGAGGAGCAGGAGCGCAACGAGATCCTTTTGGGAGCGGGCAAGCTGCTCGTTACGGGTAAATTCGCCTTCTGCCTTGCCGGTCGGCCGGATAAGCTTCTGCATGACGAGCCGGAGATTAAGGAAAAGTGGGAGCGGATGTATGCCGCTTCCGCAGAATGTGACGATGCTCAGAGCGCCCAGTGCTGCATAACGGGCGAGTACCTGCCGATAGAGCGTGTGCACGCCAAGATAACCGGCCTGCCGGGCGGCTCGTCCATGGGAAACACCATGGTGAGCTACAAAAACGCAGCGGAGGAGTCCTACGGCAAAAAGCAGTCGTTCAATAGCTGCATTTCCGCCACGGCCGTGAAAAAATACACCGAGGCGCTCAACTACCTGCTTGCCGACAAGCGCCACCGCACGCTCATAGACGAAACGACCTATATCTACTGGGCGGCCTCCGGCGACGAGGCGTGCAATAGCATTTTCAGCGCCTTGGCATTCGGCGACACCATGGACAGCGAGCACACGGACGAATGGCTCGATTCGGTGTTTGACGGCATAAAAAGCGGCAGGGCAACACGGGAGATAGTCGATGGCATCGACAACATCGACAGCGATGTCAGCTTCTATGTTGTGGGCATAAAGCCAAACTCGGCAAGGCTTGCGCTCAAGTGTATTTACCGCCAGAGCTTCGGCAAGGTTCTGAAAAACACCATCGTGCATTACTCGGATATGCAGATTGGCAGCGGCGGCGGAAAGCCCATGTCGGTGCGGACGATATGCAAAGAGCTCGTGTCTCCGAAAAGTAGCAACGACAAGGTCTCGCCTGCGCTCATGGCAAAGCTGTTTGATGTCATAATAAACGGTACGGCCTATCCCGATGCGCTGCTTACGGCGGTCGTTAGGAGGGTCAAGACCGACACGGATGACGAAAAGAACAGCTATATTAAAATGAACAATGTCCGAATGGGACTTATAAAAGCCTGCATAAACCGCAGCGCAAGACTGAAAGGAAAACAGGAGGAGATAAAAATGTCACTCGATCTGGAAAACAGAGATCCGGCGTACCTTTGCGGCAGACTGTTCTGCAAGCTTGAAGACATTCAGCGCCGTGCGTCGAACGATACGCTCAACCGCACGATAAAGGATGCGTACTTCTCGTCGGCGGCAACAAGACCGGCGGTCGTTTTTCCAAAACTGCTCTCGCTGTCGCAGCACCACCTTGCAAAGCTGGACGATAAAACGGCGTACTTCATGGACAGAGAGGTCACCGAGATAATCGGCATGATGGGAAGTGTATTTCCCTCTCACCTCACGCTAAAGGAGCAGGGCGTGTTCATGCTCGGGTATTATCAGCAGAAAAACCAGAGATTTGAAAAGAAAGCAGCTGCAAAAGCAGCCGATGAATAATAGGAGGAACTGTCATGGCCATATCTAACCGCTATGAATTTGTAATGCTTTTTGATGTCGAAAACGGCAATCCTAACGGAGACCCCGATGCCGGAAACGCACCCCGCATTGACCCCGAGACCGGCTTCGGCTATGTCACCGATGTCTGCCTCAAGCGCAAGGTGAGAAACTATGTTGAGCTCGTGAAAGAGGGCGAGCCCCGCTACAACATTCTCGTCAAGCCCGACAAGGCGATGAACACCAAGTTCACCGAGGCGTACACCGAATGCGGCCTTGCGACCGGCAAAAAGGGCGCAGTCAAGGACGATGTACTCAGGGCAAGGCAGTATATGTGCGAAAATTACTTTGATGTTCGTACCTTCGGCGCAGTCATGTCGACCGGCGATGACCCCTGCGGCATAGTCAGAGGCCCAGTGCAGATCAACTTTGCACGCAGCATATCGCCCGTTATGTATCAGGAGATAACCGTGACCCGTCAGGCGAGAACAACCGAGGACAGACGCTCCACCGGCGACACCGAGATGGGAAAAAAGAGCATCATCCCCTATGCTCTGTACCGTGGCGAGGGCTATATCTCCGCTGCCCTTGCCCAGAAGGTCACCGGCTTTGACGAGGACGACCTTGAGCTTCTGTGGGAGGCTATCCGCAACATGTTCGAGAATGACCACAGCGCCGCAAGGGGCAAAATGTGCATGCGCAGACTGTATGTCTTTAAGCACGACAGCCTGCTCGGCAACGCACCCTCGGGCGAGCTGTTTGACAAGATAGTCGTCCGCCAGAGGGACGAGGACGCAGCTCCCAGAGCGTTCGCCGATTACGCCGTCGAGGTCGACGAGACCATGCCCGAGGGCGTTACGCTCAGCCGCTTGGTGTGATGGAGACGATATCCGTCCGCAGCCTGCAGCACTACCTGTACTGCCCGCACAGATGGGGGTTGCTCGAGATAGACAGAGCGTGGGCGGAAAACTATTTTGTCGTCAAGGCAAACGCCGTCCACGAGCGGGTGCACAGCGGCGAGAGCTTCTCCGCCCGTGGCAGAAAGCGCTATACCGATGTCGATGTTTGGGACGATGAGCTCGGCCTTTTCGGCAAGCTCGACTGCCTTGAGGAGTCCGCCGCCGGACTTTGTATCGTTGAGTACAAGCCCACAAAGCCCAAAACGGGCATGATCCGGCACAATGACGCAATGCAGCTTTATGCGCAGAAGCTCTGCGCCGATAAGCTGTTCAAAACCGACTGCACCGCCGAGATATATTATGCGGATGTCCGAAAGCGCTTTGCGGTGTCATTCGATGCATCGTTTCATGATGAGCTTCTCACGCTGCTGGCGCAAATGCGCTCGTATATCGCCGAGGGACGCATACCCGATATCAGAAAAGGGCAGAAGTGCGGCGGCTGCTCGATGAAGGATATGTGCATGCCGCAGGTCGCAAGCCGCCGGAAGCACGAGAGCGTTGCCGACTGCGTGCGAAGGGAGTGTGAGCTATGAGAAAGCTGCTCAACACCGTTTATGTGACAAATGAAAATGCATATCTGTCGCTTGAAAACGACAACCTCGTCTGCCGCATCGATGGCGAAGCGAAGCTGCGCATCCCGTTTGCGAATGTCGAGGCCATCGTCTGCTTCGGCTATCTCGGCTGCTCTCCGGCGCTCATGGGCAAGTGCGTTGAGGAGCAGGTGGCGCTGTCATTTATTTCAACGCAGGGTCGGTTCCTTGCAAAGGTCAGCGGCGAGACACGGGGCAATGTGTTCCTGCGGGTCGCGCAGATAGATGTGATCCGTGAAAAGAGCGTTTTGCTTGCGAGGAATACCATCGCAGCGAAGCTTGCAAACTGCATAAGCGTCCTGCGCCGCTCACGGCACGATATCCCTGCCCTGCGTGAGGATGAGGAGGTCACCGCCGCCATTGATTATCTCAAGGACGGAATAAACAAGGCCTGCGAGGCCGACAGCCTGGAAACCGTCCTCGGCATCGAGGGCAACTGCGCAAAAATGTATTTCGGCGTTTTCGGCAAGCTGTTCACCGGCTCGACAATCTTCGATTACCGCAGCAAGCGCCCGCCGCTCGACCCCGTGAACGCCGTGCTCTCGTTTGTGTACACGCTGTATACGAATGAGTTTGCCGCAGCGCTTGAGACCGTCGGGCTCGACAGCTACTTTGGATTTTTCCATCAGCTTCGCAGCGGCCGCAGCTCGCTTGCCTGCGACCTCGTCGAGGAGACAAGGTGTCACGCCGAACGCTTCACGCTGACGATGTTCAATCTCGGCATGCTTACCGATGCCGACTTTGAGTTCAAGCCCACCGGTGCGGTGTGGCTCAACGACGACGGCCGGAAAAAGGTGCTCACAAAGTGGCAGGAGAAAAAGCGCAGCGACATCGAGCATCCGTATCTCAAGCAGAAAATTCAGTTCGGCCTGCTGCCGTATGTGCAGAGCAATCTCTTTGCAAAGTTCATCCGTGGTGAACTCGATGAGTACCCATGCTATATAAATAGGTGAGCGCTATGATGGTTTTGATCAGCTATGATGTCAGCACGCAGAGTGCCGCCGGTCGGAAGCGGCTGCGGCTCGTCGCAAAAAAGTGCCAAAGCCGTGCACAAAGGGTGCAGAACTCGGTTTTCGAGGCCGACCTCGATTACGGCGAGTTCATGAAGCTCAAAAACGAGCTCGTGCAGATAATCGATGAGGAGCTTGACAGCCTGCGTTTTTATTACCTCGGCAACAATTGGCACAAAAAGGTCGAGCACATCGGCGCAAAGGGCGGTTATGACCCCGAGGGCGTGATAATCGTCTGAGGCGAACCGCCTGTGATGCGATTTTAGCGCCGGGTTCGCCTGTGGTTTTGTACTGGAATTGCAAAATATTAGCAAAAAGCGCCCACAAAAGGCGCAAAATTATAAAGTCCGCCCCAAGATGTAGAGCGTGACCGCCATGTTACCCAAAATGTTGCGTCACGCCCCGCAAGTGGCGTGTGAGTTGAAATCATCGAGAAGCGTTCTTTTGCTCCTACTCTGCGTTCACGCCCCGCAAGGGGCGTGTGAGTTGAAATAATTCGAGCAACATAGTTGCGTGTCAGCCCAATTCACGCCCCGCAAGGGGCGTGTGAGTTGAAATCGTCGAGGCATGGGGAAACACTCAAGTAGTTGATCACGCCCCGCAAGGGGCGTGTGAGTTGAAATGCTGGCATGTCCATGTATTCTGCTATGCTCTGCTCTCACGCCCCGCAAGGGGCGTGTGAGTTGAAATTTCTGGACTGGCTGGATGGGAGCCCAATTTCACTCACGCCCCGCAAGGGGCGTGTGAGTTGAAATGGCGACATCGCTTGGTACCTCGCAGTCGGCGCATTCACGCCCCGCAAGGGGCGTGTGAGTTGAAATTTTGCGTTTGGAGGTGATAGCCCATGAGCAAAAAACCGTCACGCCCCGCAAGGGGCGTGTGAGTTGAAATTAGCGCATCACAACCCGAACCACCCAGTGGATTTGTCACGCCCCGCAAGGGGCGTGTGAGTTGAAATGCGTTCTTCTTTTTCGTTCATTGTGTTCTCTCCCGTCACGCCCCGCAAGGGGCGTGTGAGTTGAAATCGATTTCACCGTGAAGCTCTGCGCCGTTGCTGAGTTTGTCACGCCCCGCAAGGGGCGTGTGAGTTGAAATGATGAAGCGGCAGAACGGATACTGGACTATGCGGGTCACGCCCCGCAAGGGGCGTGTGAGTTGAAATGAACGCATGCAAGTGGCCGCTCGTGGTACGGCGGAGTCACGCCCCGCAAGGGGCGTGTGAGTTGAAATGTCACTATGGCAAAAAAGGTGTTTGTTTTTTCCGTCACGCCCCGCAAGGGGCGTGTGAGTTGAAATGTAGGCGCTGCGGGTTTGGCAACGGCGGCTGCTGTGTCACGCCCCGCAAGGGGCGTGTGAGTTGAAATTTGCACCCTGCTCACCTCGTGAGGGCTTGCCAGTATCGTCACGCCCCGCAAGGGGCGTGTGAGTTGAAATATAGACATTGCCCTGTAACCGGTAGATCGGGCGTGGTCACGCCCCGCAAGGGGCGTGTGAGTTGAAATATCGGCGACCTAGGCGACCTCGAGACGGAAGCAAGTCACGCCCCGCAAGGGGCGTGTGAGTTGAAATTTGCCACACAAACCATGCGTAGGCAATCGCCGAGGTCACGCCCCGCAAGGGGCGTGTGAGTTGAAATGCAAAAGCGCCTGTATGCGTTCCCGCTCGATCACAGTCACGCCCCGCAAGGGGCGTGTGAGTTGAAATTGCCCTGCGCAGACGCACAGGTTACGACCGTTGCAGTCACGCCCCGCAAGGGGCGTGTGAGTTGAAATTATGCCGTCCGGCGTAAGCTCGGCATTACTGATTGTCACGCCCCGCAAGGGGCGTGTGAGTTGAAATGGAACGGCGGAGACTGTGCAGTGCAAGCAACGCCGTCACGCCCCGCAAGGGGCGTGTGAGTTGAAATCATCCGCCGATCAGCATTGTTTGCCGCTCCGACGTCACGCCCCGCAAGGGGCGTGTGAGTTGAAATGAATTTAACCGCATGGGTTTTGCAAGATGCCCGTGTCACGCCCCGCAAGGGGCGTGTGAGTTGAAATCAATTCCCGACAGCTATGCGGGAAAAGCTGATAGGTCACGCCCCGCAAGGGGCGTGTGAGTTGAAATTCAGCCGCTTTTCACCGTAGCCCATGCGCCCGAGGTCACGCCCCGCAAGGGGCGTGTGAGTTGAAATTATGCTACGGAAGCAAAGCATTATTGCTGCCTGTGTCACGCCCCGCAAGGGGCGTGTGAGTTGAAATGTCACCGCTGCACAGTGTCGGTCGTGCGTAATGCGTCACGCCCCGCAAGGGGTGTGTGAGTTGAAATGAGCAAAGACGGTACGAGCAGTACCGCTGGGAGTGCCACGCCCCGCAAGGGGCGTGAAACTATACGAGCCAACTCATTGGCTCATCTTTTGATCTCATAACGAGGAAACAGCGACAGGTCTCCCTGCCGCTGTTTCCTTTTGTTGATGTGTTGTATATACCGGAGGTATACAAGGTCTGCAGTGCAGGCCTCTATTATATACATGTCCGCAAGCGCACACTTGGGGACACAGTTTTGAAAAAATTTTTTTATTTTTTCAAAACAGCCTGCTATTTTGTTGCCTTAATGCTGACTGTACTGCTCTGTGCGGAGTTTGCGTTGGAGTTCGATGCGCAGACCGCTTTGACCTTGTAGTAGTACTTGGTGTTTTTCTTTGCACCGCTGTTTACATAGGTAGTCTTAGTGGTGCTGTCCCAATATTTAAAGGTCTTGCCGTCTGTCGAGCGATAGACATAGTACTTATCTGCGCCGGTGACTGCCTTCCAAGTCAGCTTGGGCTTGCCATTCGAGGTCGTGATGCTCACGCTCGGGGTCGCAAGAGTGGTCATCAAGCTCTTGGTGCTGCTGTTTGCGGAAATAACATTCTTGCCTTTCACGACTGCAACGGCCTTGACACGGTAGTAGTACTTCTTGCCGGACGCTGCGCCACTGTTGGTGTAGCTTGTCTTTGTGGTGCTGTCAAAGTATTTGAAGTTCACGCCATCGGTGCTGCGATAAATCCAGTATTTCGTAGCGCCGGTGACTGCCTTCCAGCTCAGCTTAGGCTTGCCATTGGAGCGATTTATGCTCACAGTCGGAGCTGCGGGCTTACACTGGATGCCTTTAGAGATGCTAAAGTCGGATGTATAGCTCTTGCCGTTAACGACCTTGACAGCCTTGACCTTGTAGTAATAGGTCGTTCCGACATTTGTACTGCCGTTGGTGTAACTGGTCTTGGTGGTGCTGTCGTAGTACTTAAAGTTTTTACCGTCGGTGCTGCGATATATCCAATACTTCGCTACGCCGTCAACCGAGTTCCAGTAGATCTTCGGATGACCTGCGGAGGTTGTTATCTTGAGCTCGGGTGCAGAAATAGCATAATAATGGATAGCGGCTTTCTTGAGCGGGGTGTTATCGGCCTTGATGCTTATCGCCTTCCACTGTGTGGAGGAGCCCTTGTAATAGACATCGGAAAGGCTGCCGCAGTCATTAAATGCTTTTACATCGATGGTCTTGACACCGGTCGGGATAGTGACGCTCTTGAGACTGTCACAACTCCAGAAAGTTCCGTAGCTGATTTTGGATACGCTGTTCGGGATGGATGCGGTTGCAAGATCGACGCAATAATAGAAGGCGTACTCGCCAATGCTCTTTACGCTGTTAGGTATCGTAATATTCTTAAGGCTCTCGCAACCTTGGAATGCGCCGTTGCCGATGCTCTTTACACCTTTACCCATTGTTACGCTCGTCAGCTTGTTGCACCAACGGAACGCATAATCGCCGATGCTGGTTACATCATTGCCTATCGTCACGCTTGTCAGACTGTCGCAATCACAGAATGCAAGGGTGCCGATGCTCGTCACGCCGCTGCCTATCACAACTTTTTCTGTTGCACTTCTTGTAGCACACCATGGGCCACCATTGAAGTAATCATCCATTTCCCCCGTGCCGGAGATAGTGAGTGTGCCGTCCTTTAGCTCCCATGTCAGGTTCTCGCCGCATTCGCCGCTTGTGGGGGCTGAATCTGCAAATGCTGTCGGAAGCAGGGTCAGCACGAAGCACAGCACTAAGGCAAAGCTTAAAATTCGTTTCTTCATTTTCCTCTCCTTACATATTTAAAAAATTGCTGTCTGTAACAGCAGGTGTATATCCACCGTGAAGCGATTGTATCACGATTTTGTGCATATAGCGGTACAGGCAGCATAATTAGTAAGGTTGTGTACATAATTTGCAGTTATAGTAATTATGATCATACAAAAAACAAACCGAAAATTGCCGAGCGGGGAAAAGAGCGACAAAATCGTGCGTGTTGAGGTTTTGTATTAGGGGGCGTTGATGATATACTTTCCATGAGAGGATAAAATTCGGAGGTGACATATGGGAGGCGACAATTTCCAGAAGATAAAGCTGCTCAAGCTCATGGAGCTGCTGCGGCAGGAAACGGACGAGCGGCATCCGATGCGGGCATCCGAGATATGCGGGCGCCTTACTGCTATGAGCATTTCATGCAGCCGCAGGACGCTGACACGGGACATCGACATGCTAAACGAGCAGGGCTTTGAGGTCATGTCCGTGATGACCGGCCACGAAAAAAGCTACTACATTGATGACCGCAGCTTCAGCGTGGCAGAGCTTAAGATACTGATAGATGCGGTGCAGGCGGCCGGTTTCGTGACGGAGAAAAAGACTGCCCAGCTGGTCGAAAAGATAGCGGCTCTCGGCGGCAGCCATTGCTCCGATATCCTAAAAAGCAACATGGTGTGCTTTAACACCCGCAAGCACAGTAACGAGTCGATATACTACAATGTTGACCGCTTGGAGAGTGCCATCGAGAAGCAGAAGAAGGTCGTTTTCCGATATTTTGACCTAGGTGCGGACGGCCAGAAGCTATACCGCAGAGACGGACACCACTATGTTGTCGAACCGATAGCCTTGGTGTTCAATGAGGATAATTATTACCTCATCAGCTACAGCGCACGGCATGGCAGCGCCGCAAATTATCGTGTTGACAGGATGGACGGTGTTGAGTTGCTTGACGAAGAGATCTGCGCCGATGCGCTGGCGCTTCGACAGGGCGTTGCGGGGTATACGGAGCAGGCGATAAAAATGTACGGCGGTCAGCTTGAAAAGCTTACCGTCAGATTCGGCGAAAAACTGATCGGTGCCGTTTACGACAGGTTCGGCGAGGGGACTAAGATAAGCCGTATCGGCGACGGAGAATGTATCGCTACGATATCGGTGCAGCTCAGCCCGACCTTTTGGGGATGGATATTCCAGTTCGGAAAGCAGATGAGGATAGTCTCGCCTGCCTCGGCTATCGAAAAGTACAAAGAAAACGCAGCGGCACTGCTTGAATGACAGCGAACCCCCGATGATCATCTCGATCATCGGGGATTCGCTTGCATAAGGCGGACAAAATGGTTACTCTTTCCCTGCGGCGGCTGCGCTCGGTACGGCACTGTTGCAAAGAAGCAATTCCTGTGATATTGTAGAAAAAACTGCATTGTTTTGTAAAACACAGGTGGGAGCTTGACACAACGAAAAAAGACTCCCGAAGGAGTCTTTTTCGCTCACACACTGTGAGTTCGCAATGCGATGATTTCGCTGTAAGCTTATTTGAACTTGTAGTGTAATCCCAAATGGTAGTCAAACCCGCCGACCTCAGCGTGTTCCCGATGGGGAGTTTGAGAGCAGTGTAATCCTAAACAATGGCGAGGACGAATATATCACCGAAGATAACGAGGAAACAGCGGCAGAGACCTGCCGCTGTTTCTTTTGTTGATGTGTTGTATATACCGGAGGTATATGTGGGGCTGCTATGCAGGCCTCTAATATATACATGTCCGTAAGTGGACATGTGGGGACACGGTTTTTCAAAACACCCGCACAGAGCCCGCAGCGCACCGATTCAGAGCGTGCAGACTGGCGCTATACAACACTCGTTTCAACAAAAAAGAGTGAAAGCCGACGCAACAGGAGGTGATCTGCGCTTTGGGTGGGCAAAAATTTTTCTCAAAATGCGTGTTAAGGTTTTGGACGAGTGCGTTAAGATTGTGTTAAGACGGGTAAAATGCGTAAATTCGGCTCTGGAGCGAATTGAAATTTTGCGGACGATGCTTTGTCGAAAAATCGCATTTTCGACAAAAATAAAAGATCATTCGACAAAACACTGCCAAAAATGGTTACAAAATGCGATATTTTATGTTAAAAATGAGCCTGAAATGCACATGGCAACAAAAAAGTTACAAAAGCTCTCAGATATACCCAAAAATCAAGCGATAATGACGAATTTTTAACGCTCAAGGCTGCGATTTTTGGGCTAATGTTTTTGCATGCACAAAAACGGCACATAACACCGGCTCATCGGCGGGGAAAGCGCCGAATTTTTCAGTGCAAAAACGGAGCATTTGTTCAATCAAGAGGCGTTAAGCAAACGGTGTGCCATTTTTGCACAAAAGTAGTACAAAACCTCGAAAATGCATGAAAATTCAAGGTTTATTCACAATTTAAACTGCGATAAAACGGAACGCATAATCGAAAAATCGGCGGCATTTCAATGCTCCAAAATGATTTACAATGCAGCGCCCAAACAGCCGACTTTTCGGCCTGCATATGGGAGTTTGGCACACTTTTTGCACCCATTTTCGGGGCGCATTTGTAGCTGTGTTAAGCCAGCCGATACAGTTACAAACTTTTTTAACATTTAATGCCTTGACAAAATTCGACACAAGATGCAAAATAATACTATCGTTCATCAAATTGTAACATTCATCCGTCGAATTATGTCAACAATTTCCCGAGGCGGTCGACAAATTTCGTGCGAAAAAAGTATCCGAATATGGTAAATTTATATCGCAAAAGCGGTAGTTTTTGCTTAAATAATACATGGATGCCGTTTCGGCTACTTAATGGAGGATAATTAATTATGGAAACCAAAACCCGTGTACTTATCGCAGACACAAACGATGACTTCAAGCGCCTCATGACCGAGGTGCTGCGCAACGAGGAGGATCTGGAGCTTGTCGGCTGCGTCGGCGACGGCGTGGATGCGCTTGCCATGGTGGCCGAGAGCAAGCCCGATGTGCTGGTGCTCGACCTTGTGTTGGCCAAGCTCGACGGCATCGAGGTGCTGCGCCGCCTGCCCGAGGCCAGCCCCGATACCAAGGGGCTCGTGGTGTCCGGCTTCTACAACGACAAGATCATCACCGAGTGCGCAGCGCTTGGTGCGGCGTATTTTGTCACCAAGCCCTGCGACATCGTGACGCTGCTCGACCGCATTCGCCAGATCAATGCGCCGAAGCTGCCGGCCGCACAGTCGAAGGGCAGCGATGCTTCGCTCGAAGCGCTCGTCACCGAGATCATCCACGAGATCGGCGTTCCGGCGCATATCAAGGGCTATCAGTATCTGCGTGAGGCGATAATTTTGACCATCAACGACATGGACATCATAAATGCCGTCACGAAGGTGCTGTACCCCGAGGTCGCCAAGAAGTTCAACACAACGCCGTCGAGGGTCGAGCGAGCCATCCGGCATGCGATCGAGGTCGCATGGGACAGGGGCGACATCGAGGTCTTGCAGAAGTTCTTCGGCTACACCGTGTCGAATATCAAGGGCAAGCCAACGAACTCCGAGTTCATCGCCATGATCGCCGACTGCCTGAGTTTGAGGCAGAAGCAAGGCGTGCGGTGAGGGAAAGCGAGGGATCGCAAGGCTCTGCGGCTTTTTCTTTGCCGCAGAAAAACCGACCTATAGTTCAGCTTTTCAATGATTGCCGACTATGCAACAAAAAAGGAGTAAGAAACATACAAGTTCCTTACTCCTTTTTTTCATCTTTCATGCGTCTAAAGCGAGTAGCGTGACAAACTTGTGTTCTCGCCTTCATAATACAGAAAGCAGATGGTCATGCCGGTGATGTTGGGATCGAGCAACTCAAGCATCTCCATTATTGAATCGCAATCCTCCTTATCTGAAAAACCTGCAAAGCGAGCATCGCATAACACAATGAACTCATCAAACTCCGAAATCATATCTTTGTATTTTTGCCACTTAGCAAATAGATCCTCAGAGAATTTCTGCATTTTTTGGTCTTCATCAGTTAGCCCTTTTGGAGAAACTGCGGTAACTCCTCCTAGATTAAGATAATCAAACTGCTCGGCGTTTTTGCCGTGCTTTTCCCTTGCGGCTGCGTGTATTTCCTCTGCGGTTTTCCCTTTACCGAAGTTTCTGTTTGCGATGTTCTTCATTATGGCAAATTGCGAAGTTGTGAATTCGAGAACTTCAATGCCAACCTTTGTGCTCCCCTCAAGGACAAAGTCAGGGCGAACTTCTTTCCTTATGAGAAAATCTCTGTAAGGGTAAGAAGAAAGCTGAAGGAAGTGAAAAAGAACTTCGTACTCGCCTCTGCACTTGCGTTTTTCTGAGTCTAATTTGTTTATGTATTCGTTTCGATATTGATGTAGTTTTGACTTTTGCCGTTCATTTAATGTCGAGGAGTATTCACAAAGCGAAAGTGCATCAAAGCAATGCTCAAATCTGCCGAAATGGACGGTTTTCTTAGCATCTGCAAGTGAAACATAGGAGAAATTGTGCAGAGCAATCATCTTTAGCGCCAATTTTCGGATTGCATCGTCGGTTTTCTTCATCAATACATCCCCCTTATCGTGTCCAAGCATCGTTTAAAATCGGCGATGGTGTCTTCGTGGCCGATGAGTTTGACTTTTTCGCCGAAGCCGCAGAGCCACGCAAAGAACTGCTCGCTGATCTCCACATTTGTTGTCACCGTGAAATGGTCGTCGTCCTCTTTAAAAAAGAATGTGTCCTTACCCTTGCCGAAGCGCTCAACCCTGTATTTGCGGATGTCCTGAGACTTGCCACCGGATGCGAGCAAGTAATAGTTGCTGTCGTTAAACAACTACATGCTTATGCTCTTTTGGGTTTGTTCTTTCTTATAAATGCTCGTTGCAATAAAGTACCCTGCTATCCCCACAATATCAAGCAAAAGTAGGGCGGCGCTCCAAAAAATATCCATCGCAGATATGTCGTTTATCCTGTCTTCGATTGAGTAATTTAATGCCTTATCTGTAATTTCATTGACTTCTAGCTCAACATAGCACTCATTGCCGTTATATTTCACATCGAAATCACACGGCAATGCTTCTTCAAGCTCACGATTTACGGTGAATCTGTTGTTGTCGAAATATGCCAGCGTTACATTGGATACCATGACATTTGTATAGTGAATTGTTTTGGCATTACCCCAAGATGCCTCGTTGGCATCTAAGAAATCAGATATTAATGGAAAGTGGTTAAACACGGCGATGCATCAATTTTTTGACGCTGCCAATCTTGAGGCTTATATTTACAATAATATCATATTTTTCATCAAACGCAAGTTCTATCAGCTCAACAAAGCTCTCCTGTTTCCAAAGCAGGAGAGTTTTTTGTTATTTCCCGAACTTGACGGAGAAGTAGCAGACATAGTCGTTGGCGGGGGCGGTGGTTTGGCCGTAGTTGTCGATGACGGAGGTGTAGACCTGCTCCTTGCCGCAGACGAGGGCGAAAAGCCCCATCTCGGTGTCGTATTCGATGGGCGTTTTGCCCGCTATCCCAAGCATCGTGCGCATGTTGAACTCGTCCTTGTCGACACCGGTGAAGATCGGGATATCCAGCGACCCGCTGCCGGCGGAGATGAACTTGACGGTGGAGTGTTCAACATCGGGCACGAAAAGCAGCTTGCCGCTTTTGGGCGAGTCGAGGTCACCGTAGCCGAACGATCCTACCGTCTCCTTGCTCACAAGCTTGCCGGAGCGGTACTCATAGCGGAAAATCGTCAGTGTCTTATATTTATCGCTCGTTTTATAATCGTAGACGAGCGCACCGTCGGGGCCGGAGAGCAGCTTGACGGTCTCCATCTCGACGCTTTTGGTGTTGTTGACGGGGTAGATGCAGTTTTGCGGCCAATACTCATTGACGAGCATCACGCCGATGACCGACAGCGCAAGTATCGACACGGCAAGCAGGATGGCGATGACGGATTTGAGCTTTTTCTGCCGGTGCTTGCTGGCGGTGGCGACGCCGATGATGTTCTCCTCGGACTTTTGCACCACGCTCTCCTGCGGGATATCCTCACCGGCGAGAAATTCGTTGATGCCGATGCCGAGGATGCCGCACAGATCCGAGTACAGCGCCACATCCGGCAGGCACACGCCCCGCTCCCACTTGGATACCGACTTATCGCTCATGCCAAGCTTATCGGCAAGCTGCCGCTGGGTAAGCCCTAAGTCCTTGCGCTTGCCTGCTATATATTTGCCTATCTTAACTAGATCCATGTTGAAACCTCCTTTTGCTTAAGGTGAGCATATAATTTTTGCCGCAGCAAATACACCCCTCGGAAGTAGAATTGCTTCCATACTAGCATATCCGCCGCTGTTAGTGCAAGGCGGGGTCGGTGTATCTTGAAACAGCGCCGCATATATGATACAATCAAATATTAAAGAAAATGATCGGAAAGGATCTCGGCATGAAAATCGTAATTATCGGCGGCGGCAAGATCGGCTTCTCGCTTGCCGAGGAGCTTGCAAACGAAAATCACGACATTGTGCTTGTTGACAACGACAAGGAAAAGGTCAAGATGATATCCGAGACGCTCGATGTCATGACGCTTTACGGCAACGGTGCGGCGATAGCCACGCAGCGTGAGGCGAATGTAGATGAGTGCGACCTCATGGTGGCGGTCACGGCGAAGGACGAGGTGAACCTCCTCGCCTGCATTTTAGCACGAAAGCTCGGCTGCAAGAACACGATAGCCCGTGTGCGCAACCGTGAGTATTCCGAGCAGCTTTACGTCCTCAAGGACGAGCTCGGCCTTTCCATGTCCATTAACCCCGAGCTGCTCGCCGCCAAGGAGATATACCGTCTGCTGCAGATTCCGGCGTTTATAAAGCGGGACACCTTTGCCGAGGGCAGGGCGGAAATAGTGGAGCTCGGCATCGAGCCGGAAAGCCCGCTGTGCGGCCTGCGCCTGTCGGACATGGGCAGCAAGATACGCACCCGCACGCTCGTGTGCGCCGTTGTGCGTGACGGCAAGGCGTTCATCCCCGACGGCCGCTTTGTGCTCGAAGCGGGCGACAGGATATATGTGACCGCTCCCGCATCGGCGCTCGTGGAGCTCACGCATGAGCTCAAGCTGCGCTCGAAGCGGTCTAAAAATGTGCTCATCGTGGGCGGAGGGCGCATCGCCGAGTACCTGACCCCGATGCTCGCAAAGAGCGGTGCGCATGTGAAGATAATCGAAATAGATCGCAAGCGGTGTGAGTACCTGTCCGAGGCACTGCCGGAGGCGACGATCATCTGCTCGGACGGCTCGAAGCAGGCGGTTTTGAAAATGCACAACATCGCCCGCATGGACGCCGTGCTGCCGATGACGGATATGGACGAGGAGAACATCATAATCGGCATGTTTGCCCGCAAGGTGGGTGTGCCGCAGCTTCTGACGAAAATCAACCGCAGCGAATACGGCGAGATACTCGGCGACCGTGGAGCGGACAGTCTCATAAGCCCGAAGCAGATAAGCTCCCGAGCCATCGTGCGCTATGTCCGTGCGATGGAGAACACCGGCGGCAGTGCGGTGCTGACGATACACAAGCTTGCCGGCGGCGGTGCGGAGGCGCTCGAGTTTGCCGTGACCGAGGCGACAAAGCATCTTAACGAGCCGCTCATGGACATTAAGCTCAAGCCCGGCATACTGCTTGCGTGCATCAACAGCATGGGCAAGATAAAGATACCCGGCGGCCGTGACAGGCTCTCGGCGGGCGACACGGTCGTCGTCGTGACAACGGCGGGGCGTGATATTTTAGACCTCAACGATATATTTGCCAAGGAGTAAGCGGCGGCCATGAATTTTCAAACGATAAGAAAAACCGTCGGTACGATTTTGTGCATGGAGGCGGTGTTTATGCTGCCGCCGCTGCTGCTGGCGATAGTAGACGGCGATCCGGCGGCAGTGCGTGGCTTTGCGATCGCAATTGCGGCGGTGTTCGCCGTGGGGCTTCCGCTTGCGGTGATAAAGCGGCCGAGCGTCGGCTTAGGGCCGAGAGACGGCTGCGTGACCGTTGCGCTTGCGTGGATAGTCATCTCCGTGTTCGGCGCTATACCGTTTTATGTGAGCGGCGTCATCACCGCCCCGGGCGACGCGATATTCGAGACCGTGTCGGGATTTTCGACAACGGGCGCAACGATAATGGACGATGTCGAGGCAGCGCCGAGGGCAATTTTGCTCTGGCGCAGCATCACAAACTGGGTCGGCGGCATGGGTGTTCTGGTGTTCATGCTCGCAATCATGCCCACTGCCCGTGAGGGCGGCTCGATGTTCCTGCTGCGTGCGGAGTTTCCCGGCCCGATGGCGGGAAAATTAGTCCCGAGGATGCAGAAGTCGGCAAAGCTTCTGTACGAGATATACATCCTTTTGACCGCCGTGCAGGTCATCCTGCTCGTCCTCGGCGATATCCCGCTGTTTGACAGCGTGAACATTGCGCTCTCGACCGTCAGTACCGGCGGATTTGCCATTAAAAACGACAGCTTGGTGTCCTACGGCAGCTATGCGCAGACCGTGACACTGGTGTTCATGACGCTGTGCAGCATGAGCTTCAGCATTTTCTACTGCCTTATCGCCCGTGAGTTTCTGCGTATAAAGCGCAATCACGAGCTGCGGGTGTTCGGCGTGCTCGTTCTGGGCATGGCGCTCGTCATCGGCATTTCGTCGGCTGCGCAGTTTGCGACCGTCGGCGAGGATATCCGCCATTCGCTGTTCCAGGTCATTTCGATCATCAGCACCACCTGTTATGTGTCGGTTGACGCAGGGCTGTGGTCGCCGTTTGTTTGGTCGCTGCTGCTGGTTCTCATGATAACGGGCCCGATGGCGGGCTCGACCGGCGGCGGCATGAAGCTTTCAAGGGTCATGATCCTTGCAAAAAGCACCTACCGAGCCATCGCCAAGACAATCACCCCGGGCTCGGTGCACCTTATAAGGGTCGATGACGAGGTCGTCGACGAGGAGACCGTGTCGTCGGTAAACAGCTTTGCCGTTGCGTATCTCATGGCGCTCGTTTTAACGGCGGTGATACTCTCACTTGACGGGCTCGACTTCGGCAAGGGCATCGTCGTTGCCATATCCAGCATCGGCAACATCGGCTACGGCATCGATGCAAATACCTTCACCTACGGCGTGTCGGGCCTGTCGGTTCTGAGTAAGCTTGCCCTGTGCTTTGACATGTTCCTCGGCCGCCTTGAGATATTCCCCCTGCTTATTATGTTCGCCCCCGCAACATGGAGAAAGTGAGAAGCTATGGCGATTTGGCAGCTTGCAATTAGACTAAAATGCGGCAAGAAAAAGGCGGAAAGCCTTGATTTTAGACGCTTTGCCGAGTTTTTCCCCGAGGAGAAAAGCTGGTGCAGCGGCGCACGGCAGTTCGGCAGTCTCGAGTCGACCTGCTTGGAGCTGTTCGCCGGAGAAGAGCCGAGTCTGCGGCTCGACCTGAGAAGCCTCACCCGTGAGCAGCTTAACGGAATAGTTGCCTTTGCCACGGAAAACGGGCTGAAGCTCAAGCACAAGGGCAAGCTTTACGAGCCGAGCTACGAAAGCTTCACAACGCTCATCAAAGCCTCTGATGCATACCGATTCGTGAGCGATCCCGAGAAATTTCTTGAAGGATTAAAGGAATAACATGTACCTGTTTGATTCGTACAAGATCGAGACGCAGCCCGGGCATGTGCGCTTGTCTGCCGAGATGACGGTGCAGTTTGAGGATGCAAGCGAGGAGTATATTTCCGGCACGCCCAAGCGGTGGGACGACCGCATTTTACAGGCACTGCCGATAGACCGATACCGCAGCCTGTTTATCTGTACGCAGACCGTGCCGAGCGAAAAGGTCAGCCGCATAAGCGACTATAAGCAGGTGTGGGGCTTAAAAAGCATGCCGCAGGGCGATTTTGCCGACACCTACACGACCGATGCGGGAAAGGTGTATTTCGGCATTGTCGAGGCAGAGTTTTGCTCCGGTATGTCCGAGACGGTACTGCTCGTGGAAAAAGGACACGAGGTGGCGTACCGTGATGTTTTCGAGGTGTTCAAGCGCTGCCGATACGAATTCAAGCAGTCCGACGATCCGGCGCTGCGGCAGGTCGTGGAGCTTGCCGAGGGGCTTATCCTGCTAAAGTACGACATTCACAAGGTCAGCCTTGATATATACGGCAAGGACATCGAGCCGCTGTTTTCGGGCGTAGACCTAATGCAGTACGAAAACCGAGAGGACGAGCCGATTTTCAAAAGACAGTAAATAACGCAAAAGCCGACGGGTCAAACCGTCGGCTTTTGCGTTATTTTATCTTGCATATTTCACAATGTATCTCGCCTGTTGGACCGAGCTCGAGCTTTGCCCATGTGCGGTCGAGGCCTTGACCGGCGGTGCCGGGGTTGAGGACGAACAGACCGCCTATGTTGTCATAGCCTGCACGGTGCGTGTGGCCAAACATGACAATCTGCGCACCGCTGCACTCGGCGGCGTACAAAAGCGTATCGAGCCTGCCGCTGCGGACGGCGTAGCGGTGGCCGTGCGTCAGAAACGCCTTCATGCCGCCGAGGTCAACGACCTTGTACTCGGGCTCGTAGCTGTCGTAATCGCAGTTGCCGGGCACGATGCACACGGGGATGGTCGGAAACTCGCGGCTAAGGCGCTGGGCGTCACGCATACCGTCACCGAGGTGTATGACCTGATCGGGGCGATACTCCCGCACGGCATCTATCATGCCCTGTGCCAGACCGTGGGTGTCGGAAAAAACGGCAATTTTCATTGTAAACCTCCGCAGTATAGGTGAATATAATAGATCGGGTGATGACTTATGAAGGACTTGGAACGGCTGGGCGAGGAGCTCAGCCGCAGCGGCAAGGGCGAACGGCTCAAAAGCCTTGCCGACACTGCCGAGGGTAAGGCGGTCAGCCGCATGGTAGATCAAGAAAAGCTCGAGCGAGCCGCAAAAAGCGGCGACACCGCAGCACTCAAGGATATCCTCTCGCAGGTTTTGAGCACCGACGAGGGCAAAAGGCTTGCCGAAAAGCTCAAAAAAGCGATGGAGTGAAAGGAGCGCTGCCTGTGAGCGAGTTTGAGGATAAGCTCAATGAGCTGCTGAATGATCCGGGACAGATGGAGCGGATAGCAGGCATTGCAAAGTCGCTCATGGGCGGCGAAGCACCGCCCGAGCCTGCGCCGGACACGGGGCTGGACGAAGGACTTTTAAAAAAGATAAGCGGGCTCATGAAGGGCTCGGAGGCCAAGACCTCGAATGACAGGAAGCTTCTCGAAGCCATGCGCCCGTACCTGTCGGAAAAGCGGCGCAGCAAGATGGACAAAGCGATGAAGATAGCAAAGCTTGCGTCCATAGCGTCCATTGCGGCGCAGTTCGGAGGCGATGACGATGGCAATGTATAACCGCTACCGGGGAAACTCCGGCAGACCCGAAAAGGTCGCCGAGCCCAAGGAGCAAAACCGCAGACCGCCGCCCCCGCAGCCAAGGCCGCCGCAGAAAAAGCCGCCGAACCAAATGCCGCTTCTCGGCGGCTCGCTGTCACGGCTCATCCCCGAAAAGCTCGGCGAGCTTGAGACGGAGGATCTGCTTTTGATACTCATCCTCTACCTCATGTACCGTGAGAGCGGCGACAAAGATCTGCTTATCATTATGGGTGCGATGTATCTTTTGTAATATTTAAGAAGCCGTCCTGCTGGGACGGCTTTCAGGTGGTTTTGAAGTGTTCGATTATCGCATCGGCGATGCGTTCGGCGGCGTGACCGTCGCCGTAGGGGTTTGCGGCGTTCGCCATGCGCTCGTAGGCTGCGGGGTCATTAAGCAGCATCTCTGCGTCACGGATTATATCGTCACGGCGCACACCGGTGAGCTTCACCGTACCCGCCTCGACTGCTTCGGGGCGCTCTGTTTCACGGCGCAGAAGCAAAACGGGCTTGCCCAGCGCCGGAGCCTCCTCCTGCAGGCCGCCGGAGTCGGTCATGACAAAATAGCTGCGGGAAAGCAGCAGACGCATATCCAGTGCGTCCAACGGCTCGATGAGCTTCACATTTTGCGTGCTGCCGAGAATTCTTTTCGCCGCACTGCGCACTTCGGGCGCACTGTGCACGGGGTAGATAACGGTAATATCGCCGTGCCGCTCGGCAAGCTCCCTCACGGCGGAGAAAATGCTCTCCATCGGCTCGCCGTAGTTTTCGCGGCGGTGGCAGGTGAGGGTCACGATTGTGCGTGAAAAATTGAGCTGCGCAAGCTCCGGCGAGTGAAACGCCGTGCGCTTTGACGGCATTTTCATTGCATCGATGACCGTGTTGCCGGTGACGAAAATTTCGCCCGGGACACGCTCAAACCGCAGGTTCTCGGCATTAGCCTCGGTGGGCGCAAAGTTCAGCGCCGCAAGACGGGATATCAGGCAGCGGTCGGCCTCCTCGGGAAAGGGGCTTTGCAGATCAAATGTCCGCAGGCCGGCTTCAACATGGCCTACGGGGATTTTTGCGTAAAATGCGGCGAGGGCGGCGGCAAGCGCCGTTGCGGTGTCGCCGTGGACGAGCACAAGATCGGGCGCAGCGTCCGACAGGCAGCTCTCCATGCCCGTGAGCACCTTGGCGGTGACGGTGTACAGCGACTGTCCCTCGGTCATGATATCAAGGTCATAGTCCGGCTCAAGCTCAAAACAGCGCAGCACGCAGTCGAGCAGCTGCCGATGCTGGGCGGTGACGCACACGATGCTCTCCGTCTCCGGACGCTTTTCCAGCTCCCGCACGAGCGGGAGCATTTTTATCGCCTCGGGTCTTGTCCCGAAAACGGACATGACCTTAATTTTCTTCATTTTTCTCTTCCGTTTCCTCGGCGGCAGGCGCTTCGGCGGGCTGCTCGTGGTGGAGATGGATGTTTTTATTGTGCCTGAACACGAACCACCAGATGCACACGGCGATCGCAAAGGCGATGGCGGCAAGGATGTTTCTTGCAGGACCCTTTGAGGTTATCAGCACGGCGGCAAGGCCGAGGATCGCCGATATCGCATACAAAACGGCGACTGCCTGCTTCTGATTAAGACCCATGTCGAGCAGCTTGTGGTGGAAATGGCTTCTGTCGGCGTGGAACGGGCTTTGCCCGTGCAGGATGCGGCGGGTAAAGGCGCAGATGGTGTCCGAAAGCGGGACGGCCAGTGCCAGCACCGGCAGGATGAAGGTCACGATGGCGTAGAACTTGAACATGCCGATGACCGAAGCCGTTGCGAGAATGTAGCCCAGCAGCAGAGCGCCCGTGTCGCCCATGAAAATTTTTGCCGGATTGAGGTTATACGGGATAAAGCCGAGGCACGCTCCGCACAGGGCGGCGAGTATCGTCGCAACATTGCTGTTGGAGTCGGAAACGAGCATCGACACGACGAGCATCGTCAGCGAGGCGATGGCGGAAACGCCGCAGGCAAGCCCGTCAAGCCCGTCGATGAGGTTAACGGAATTCGTGCAGCCGACTATCCACAGTATCGTCACGGGGACGGAAAGTATGCCGATGGTGATGGCCTGAGTGCTCGTTATATGCAGCGGGTTCGTGACGACATTTATGATGATGCCCGAGAGCACCGCAATGACGGCGGCGAGTATCTGCACGCCGAACTTGAGCCATGCGTTGAGGTTAAGAACATCGTCTATCGCACCGACGACGGCGATGAGTATCGCACCGACTAATATGCCTCGTACCTGCGTTGTGATATTCGCAAACAAAAGCACCGAGATCAAAAATCCTGTAAATATCGCCAGACCGCCCATGCGGGGTATCGGGTGGCTGTGGATATGGCGCTTTTTGTCGGGAATATCGATAGCTCCGACCTTGACCGCAAAGTTCTTCACGAGCGGCGTCGCTATAAATGAAATGACAAATGCAATAACTAATGCAAGGATTATCTTTATCCAAGCAGCCGTGCTGTAATCGACCATAGCTGTCTCCGAAAAAATTTATATCTTAAAAATTTCCGCAAAGTCAAACCGTTGGATAGTTTGACGGCGGATATTTTCGCTCAGGCAAGGCGGGGCGTGCAGGGAATACCATGGCGTATTTACCAGCGCTCCAACGCAGCATGAGCGGAAATAGACCCGTCAAAATTTGGGCTTCTCTACTAAGCCGATCTTCTTGTATACCTTGCGCAGGGTCTTGCGGGCGATAAAGCTTGCCTTCTGAGCGCCCTCGGTGTAGACCTTTTCAAGATATGCCTTGTCGGCGAGGATGCGCTCGGCCTCCTCACGAATGGGGCGCAGCGTCTCGATAACGGCATCGCCGACTGCGGGCTTGAACGCACCGTAGCCGAGGCCGTCAAATTCCCTCTCAATTTCGTCAAAGCTCTTGCCCGTGACGGCGGCGTAAATGTTCATGAGGTTAGATACGCCGGGCTTATTCTCCGGGTCAAAGCGCACGCAGCGCTCGGTGTCGGAATCGGTGATGGCACGCTTAAACTTGCGGGCGATATCCTCGGGCTTCTCCAGCAGGAACACGCAGCCGTTGGGGTCGGACTTGCTCATCTTCGAGGAGGGATTACCCAGACCCATGACCCTTGCACCCACCTTGGGGATGTACGCCTCGGGGATCTTAAAGGTCTCGCCGTAGAGGTTGTTAAAGCGAATGGCAATATCCCTTGTCAGCTCGCAGTGCTGGCGCTGATCCTCACCGACGGGAACGAAATCCGCTTGGTAAAGCAGGATGTCGGCAGCCATGAGAGCAGGGTAGGTGAACAGGCCGCCGTTGATGTTGTCGGCATTCTTTGCGCACTTGTCCTTAAACTGCGTCATGCGGCTTAGCTCGCCGAACATGGTGTAGCAGTTGAGTATCCAGCCGAGCTCGGCGTGCTCATGCACATGGCTCTGCAAAAACAGAGTGTTCTTCTCGGGGTCGAGCCCGCAGGCAATGTACTGCGCAAGCTGCGTGAGCGCACGGCGGCGAAACTCCGTCGGATTCTGGCGCACGGTCAGCGTGTGCAGGTCGGCCATAAAGTAGTAGCAGTCAAACTCGTCGGCAAGCGCACTCCAGTTCTTGACCGCACCTAAGTAGTTGCCTAAATGCAGGTCGCCCGAGGGCTGGATGCCGGAAAGCATTATCTTCTTCGTAGTATTTTCCATTTTAATTATCGCCTTTCAGGAAATTCTATTATGCTAATCTAGCATTTTACCATTTTAACTCTCACTTGACAATAACGAAAATGTAAAATAGTATATAGAAGCAGAATAAATGGCTTGAACGGAGGTAAAAATGATAGACGAAAAATGGTTTATAGAGCAGGAGGCACGCATCCCCAAGGGCGAGGTGCGCACCCGTTTTGCTCCCAGCCCCACGGGCTATATGCATGTGGGCAACCTCAGAACGGCGCTGTACACATGGCTCATCGCCCGCCACAACAAGGGCAAGTTTATCCTGCGCATCGAGGATACCGACCAGGAGCGCCTTGTCGAGGGTGCTGTCGATGTAATCTACCGCACGCTGACAGAGTGCGGCCTTGATCATGACGAGGGCCCCGATGTCGGAGGCCCCGTAGGCCCGTATGTCCAGACCGAGCGCCGCGGGCTCTACGGCAAATATGCCGAGCTTTTGGTCGAAAAGGGCTGCGCTTACCGCTGCTTCTGCGAAAAGAGCGAGGCTGACGAGGATGCAGGCTTTGAAAAGGTCGCCGACCCCTGCCGTGACATGAGCAAGGAGGAGTCTGACCGCCGTGCTGCCGCCGGTGAGCCGCATGTCATCCGTCAGCGCATTCCCGAGGAGGGCACGACCACCTTCCATGACGAAATTTTCGGCGACATCACCGTTGAGAACAAGACCCTTGACGATCAGGTGCTCATAAAGCGTGACGGTCTGCCGACCTACAACTTTGCAAATGTCATCGACGACCACCTCATGGGCATCACCCATGTCGTGCGCGGCTCGGAGTATCTGTCGTCGTCGCCGAAGTACAATCTGCTGTACGAATCGTTCGGCTGGCCTATCCCCTGCTATGTCCACTGCTCACCGGTCATGCGTGATGCGCACAACAAGATGTCCAAGCGCCACGGCGACCCGTCTTATGAGGATCTCATCGCACAGGGCTACCTGACCGACGCCGTCGTCAACTATGTCGCCCTGCTCGGCTGGAGCCCCGGCGGCGAGCGTGAGGTCTACACCATGAAGGAGCTTGCCGAAATTTTTGAGCTCAAGGGACTTTCCAAGTCTCCGGCCATTTTCGACATTGAAAAGCTAAGGTTCTTTAACGCCGAGTATATCCGTGCAATGAGCCCCGAGGACTTTGCCAAGGCAGCAGAGCCGTTTATCCGTCAGGCGGTCAAGAATCCCGACATTGACCCGGCTGCCATCGCCGCCCTGCTCCAGCAGCGCACCGAGGTTCTGACCGATATCCCCGAGAAGCTCGATTTCTTCGACACGCTTCCCGAGTACGACACGGCGCTGTTCGTGCATAAAAAGTCCAAGACCGACGAGGCGGGCTCGCTTGAGATGCTCAAAATGATGCTGCCCGTGTTCGAGGCAATAGACGATTGGTGCGATGAGAATATACTCGCCGCCATGACCGATATGGCAGCCCGCTGCGAGTGCAAAAACGCCAAGGTCATGTGGCCCGTGCGCATCGCCGCAGCCGGCAAGGCGGTCACGCCCGGCGGCGCAGTCGAGATCTGCCGTATCCTCGGCAAAGCCGAGACACTGCGTAGGATGAACATTGCGATCGAGAAGCTTGAAAAGGCAGTGGGATAATGCGTGACAAGATAATCATCGTCGATGACGAAAGGGAGATAGCCGACCTCATCGGCCTGTACCTTGAAAACGACGGCTACGAGGCGGTGAAGTTTGCAAGCGGTGCGGAGGCTCTTGATTACATGGAGCGCTGCGAGCCTGCGCTTGCCATTCTCGACATTATGCTGCCGGACATTGACGGCTTTTCGCTGCTTAAAAAAATTCGGGAAAGCTATGCCTTTCCCGTCATAATGCTCACCGCCCGAGTGGCGGACACCGACAAGATACTCGGCCTTACCATGGGCGCCGACGACTACATCACAAAGCCCTTTAATCCGCTTGAGGTGACCGCTCGGGTGAAAACCGTGCTGCGCCGCTGCCGCCGTGCATTAGACGAAGAGCATGAGGTCGACATTCGAGGGCTCATCGTAAACCGCCGCAGCCACAAATGCTCGCTGTTCGGCGAAGCGCTTAACCTTACGCCGACGGAGTTCGACATCCTGTGGTATTTGTGCGAAAACGCAGGGCGGGTCGTTGCGTCCGAGGAGCTGTTCGAGGCCGTGTGGAAGGAAAAATATCTCGCCGCCAGCAGCAACACCGTCATGGCGCACATCGGCCGCCTGCGGGAGAAAATGCATGAGCCGGTGAAGAAGCCGAGGTTTATAAAAACCGTGTGGGGTGTGGGATATGAGATCGAAAAATAGTGCCCTGCGCAGCTTCCTCAAGCTGTTGTGCGTCTTTGCCGCCGGTACGGCACTCATTGTGATGATAGTTTGGTTTTTCGACTATTCGCTAAACGGCGTTGTGCTCGACTGGCTCGACAGGACATGTACATACTCTTATTACACCGCAAACGGTGTGGAGGTAAAGCAGCTGGACGGGCGGGCCATCAAGCGGCTTGCCGTGCAGCTGATGATAATAAACCTTGCGTTTTGGCTCATCGTCGGCTTTGTCGTCATGCAGGTGCGCCGCCGCCGTCTGCTTCGGGAGGCGGGCACGCAGGTGGGCGAGTACATGCTCGGCGACATGCCCGCAAAGGAGCTTCCGAACGAGCTTGCAGCCCCTCTGAGCGAGGCAAAAAGCGCCCTCGTGCGCTCGGAAAGCCTGCTGCGGGAGGAGACGGCTCGCAAAAACGACCTTGTCATGTACCTTGCGCACGACCTCAAAACGCCGCTTGCCTCCGTCATCGGCTATCTTACGCTTTTGCGTGACGAGCGGGAGCTGTCGCCGCAGCTTCAGGAAAAGTACCTGTCGATAACGCTCGATAAGGCCGAACGGCTCGAAGAGCTGATAAACGAGTTTTTCGAGATAACCCGCTTTAACCTCTCGACGGTCACGCTCGAGCGCGGACGAATTGACCTTGTGCGCCTGCTTGAGCAGCTTCGCTACGAGTTCATGCCGATGCTGCGGGATAAGCGCTTTACCTGCAAGCTTACTGCGCCCGAGACGCTGCCCGTTTACTGCGATGCAGGCAAGATCCAGCGTGTTTTCGACAATCTCCTGCGCAACGCCGTGCTCTACGGCTACCCCGACACGGAGATAAAGATAGACGCACGGCTTGACGGCGCAAACGCCGTGGTCAGCATCAAAAACTCGGGTGCGACCATCCCCGAGGAAAAGCTCCGGCGCATATTCGAGCAGTTTTACAGGCTCGACGCCGCCCGCTCGACAGACAGCGGCGCAGGGCTCGGCTTGGCGATAGCCGACCAGATAGTGCGGCTTCACGGCGGCACGATAAACGCCCGCAGCGCCGACGAAACGATAGAGTTCACCGTCACCCTCCCCGTAGGAAAATCGTAAGATTTTCCGCCGAAAACCGTCACAGATTCATACGGACAAACGGATAAACAACGCTCCCGTTTTTGCTACGATGTAAGCGAAAACGAGAGCGTTTTTGTTTGGAGGCTGTTATGAAAAAGTTTGTTGCCGTTTGTCTGAGCGTTTTGCTGCTCGTCGGCTGCGGGAAGACCGAGCCGAGCGCCGAGGAAAAGCTTGAACACATAAAAAGCAGCGGGGATTACCCCGAGGTGCTCATAGAGACTGCCGAAAAGTGCCCGCAGACGATAGATTTCGTCTACGCCTACCCCGAAAAGCACGGCAAGCGGTTTGACATTGACCTAACTGCCGATGCACGGCTCGACACCGTGCCGCTGTTTATCCAGTGGGACGAGCGCTGGGGCTACGAGCCCTACGGCTCGGGCTATATCGGCACCTCCGGCTGCGGCCCGACCTGCCTGTCGATGGCGGCGGTGTATCTTACGAAAAATGCCGAGTTTTCGCCCTTGTATGTCGCCCGCATGGCAGAGCAGTACGGCTACTGCGTGCCCGGCAACGGCAGCTCGTGGACGCTTATAAGCGAGGGCTGCGCTCACCTCGGTCTTACGGCGCACGAGCTTCCGCTTTGGGAGCCGTCGATGGTGAACGCACTCGATGACGGCGCAGTGCTCATTTTAGCCCTCGGCCCCGGGGATTTTACAAGCTCCGGCCATTTCGTTGTCGTGAGCGGCCACACGAGCGAGGGCTTTGTCGTGAACGACCCCAACAGCGTCGAAAACAGCGGCCGCATTTGGTCATACGAGCGCCTTGAGGGTCAGATATCGAACCTCTGGAGTTTGCAGCCGCAGCTCAACGCCGCAAATTAAAAAATAAAATAAATATTAACCGCCTCTTAAGGACAAAATAGCCTTGAGAGGTGTTTTTATGTATATCAAGAAGAAAACCTTTATTTTAATAGTAACATATCTGTCGGCGGCGGCGATCGCGTTCGGGGCGTACTCGGCGGTGCTGTCGGTCGGCGGGGCGGGCTACCGCTACACCGCACGCTACGGCTATGAGCACGCCTTCGGCGAGGTGGTCACGGCGGCGGAAAAACTGAGCGACGCTCTGCACAGGGGCGCTTACGCAACCGGTGCGGAGATGTCGGCCTCGGTCTGTGCCGATGTCTACGGCAGCTGCCTGACGGCGGGCATGACCATGTCCGAGCTGCCGTTTTCCACGCAGGAGCTTGAAAACACCGCACGCTTTGTCGGCGTTGCGGCGGATTTTTCGCAGTCACTCATGGGAAGCGGCGGCTTTGACGATGAGACCCGAAAAAGCTTTGCAGAGCTTTACAGGACTGCCGAGAGCATCACCGAAGCGCTTGATGCGCTGCGTGACGATATCGACAACGGCACGGTGAAGATGGACGAGCCGGAGGCGCTGTTTGACGATACCGGCGCAGCGCTTTTAAGCACCGCCATGCTCGAAATGGAAAGCGGCATCGGCGAACTGCCGGAGCTTGACTACGACGGCAGGTATAATAAGGCCGCCGCCGAGGAGTGCGCAGACCCCGTCATCGAGGATGAAGCACGCACGATAGCCGCCGATTTTCTCGGCCTTGAGGGCGACGAGATATCGCTTCAGTACCGCAGCGAAAGCGGCGCAACGAGCTTTGAGCATGAGGATAAAAGCATCCTTGTCGACGGCTGGGGCAATGTCGTGTCATTGAGCTCATCCCGAATCGTCACGGGCGACATGCCCACCGAGGACATGGAAGAAGCGGCAAAAGAATTTTTAACAAACCACGGCATCAAGAATATGCATCTCATGTCGTCCAAGCGCATAGGAAATTTGCAGTCCATGCGCTTTGAGCGCTTTGACGGCGGCGTGCGAGTCGAGGCCGACAGCGTGAAAATCTCCGTTGCCGCCGATGACGGCACGGTCTATTCCTTTGACGCAAGCGGACATTATTCCGATACCCAAAAGCACGCAAAGCCCGAGGGCGTCGTGACCCAAACGCAGGCGGCAGCTGCACTGCCGAAGGGGCTGAGCGGAAAGCCAAAGGGCATGGTCTACGCCGAAACGGCGGGCGGCAATGAGCGCCTGTGCTATGAGTTCGAGTGCGAAAGCGAAAACGACGACACCCTGCGCATACTCGTCGATGCCGAGACCGGCGAGCAATATCGCATATCGTTTATATAACAAAAAAGTCTCGCTTCCGAGGAAGCGAGACTTTTGAATGTCTTAAGTATTACTGCTGCTGTGCTGCGTTGGTCTTCTTGCCGACGGTGGAGCGGATGATGAACAGCACGACGATGGTCATCACGATGCCGATGGGCAGGCAGATCCATGCGTTCTTGACAAAGCCTGCGATGATGAAGTTCACGAAGCTCAGTGCAGCGACGGTGATCGCATACGGAAGCTGGGTCTGGACATGCTCGATGTGGTTGCAGTTTGCACCGGCGGAAGCCATGATGGTGGTGTCGGAGATAGGCGAGCAGTGGTCGCCGCAGACAGCACCTGCAAGGCAGGCCGAGATGCCGATCATGAGCAGGGGATCGCCGACCTTGAAGATAGGCAGAACGATGGGGATGAGAATGCCGAAGGTGCCCCAGCTGGTGCCGGTCGCAAAGGCGAGCAGGCAGGCAACGACAAAGATGATAGCGGGCAGCATGTTGAACAGACCTGCGGAGGCGGCCTTCATAACGCCCTCAACATAGTTTGCAGCGCCGAGCAGGCCGGTCATGTTCTTAAGCGTAACTGCGAAGGTCAGAATGAGGATAGCGGGAACCATTGCGTTGAAGCCCTTGACTACGCAGCTCATTGCGTCCTTGAAGGTGGTGACACGGCGGCAGCAGAGGTAGATGATGGTGAAGATGACTGCTACGAGAGAGCCCCAGGGCAGACCGACGAATGCGTCCGTGTTGCCGAATGCGCCGACGAAGTCGCCTGCGACGCCGCTTTCGGGATCCCAGAAGCCGCCGACATACATAAGGCCGATGATGCACATGATGATAAGTACGATGATGGGGATGAGCATATCCCACAGGGTTGCCTTGGTGTTCTCGACCTCTTCGTCGCCGCCGAGGGAGCCGAGGTTGCCCTTGAGAGCCTCAAGCTCGCTCTTGGCCATGGGGCCGTAGTCAAAGCCCATGACGATCATGCCGATGACGAACACGAAGGTCAGCAGGGAGTAGAAGTTAAAGGGAATAGCCTGAATGAAAAGCTGGATGCCGGAGATGCCTGCGTCCAGATCCTCGGCAACACCGGAGACCGCTGCCGCCCAAGAGGAAACGGGGGCGATCATGCAGACGGGAGCTGCGGTAGCGTCGATGATGTATGCAAGCTTTGCACGGGAGATCTTCTGGTTATCGGTCAGAGGACGCATGACCGAGCCGACGGTCAGGCAGTTGAAGTAGTCGTCGATGAAGATCAGAACGCCGAGAACGAAGGTTGCAAACAGCGTGCCCGCACGGGTCTTGACATGCTTTGCAGCCCACTTGCCGAAGGCTGCGGCAGCGCCCGTGGAGTTAACGAGAGCGACCATGATGCCGAGGATAACGAGGAACATGAAGATACCTGCGTTGCCGGTGATGGCTTCCGTGAAGCCGTCCTTGATCATGGCGTTGAGTGCGCCGACGGGGTTAAAGTTCGAGACGAACAGTGCACCGACGAGTATGCCGATGAACAGTGAGCTGAAGGTCTCCTTGGTGATAAGCGCAAGGACGATTGCGACTATCGGCGGGACCAGCGCCCAGAAGGTGTTTACGAATTCCATGATGAGTTTCCCTTTCCGTGAACAAAAAATTGAGCCATGACGCTTCATGACTCAACAGGAAAAAACATATTCTTGCCGATCATGACAGCTCTCCGCAGTCTGCGACAGTACACAGGATGTTCTCCTGCGTCCCAGATACCGGCCACTCGGGAAAATGAACGGTTCTTCGGCGGTGACCCCTTTCGCTTAACGCTTCCCGGCGTTTTACTAAGCTACTGATGGCGACCGCACCTCTATCATGCTCTGTTCAATTCACCGCCATTATAACCGCAATTCACGATTTGTCAATAGCTTTGTGAAATTTATTTTGCATTTAAGCAAGAAAATGACGGAAAGCTTGTCAGTTTTCATTTATGATGATACAATATTAAAATATAAAAAATAAAGGATGGTGCGGCATGAAATATTCATTTATAGGTCTGGGCAACATGGCGTCTGCCATTATCGCAGGCATGGCTGCCTCGGGTAAGTTTAAAAACGACAACATTTACGGATATAATCGCTCGCAGGGCAAAACAAATGCTCTGCGTGACCGCCACGGGCTCATCCCCTGCGCCTCGGCTCTCGAAGCCGTGGAAAAGGCGGAGGTAGTTGTGCTGTGCGTAAAGCCGCAGGTCATGCCGAAGCTGCTTGACGAAATTGCCGGGGCGATAACGAAGGATAAGCTCGTTATTACCATTGCAGCAGGAAAAAGCTGCGGCTGGTACGAGGCAAAGCTCGGCAAGGGCGTTCCCGTCGTGCGTGTGATGCCGAATATAAACGCCAAGGTCAAGGCGTCCGTCACCGCAATTTGCGGCGGCAAAAACGCCAAGGACGAGCATATAAAAATCGCCGACGGCATTTTCTCGACCGTCGGCAAGGTGTATCATATTGACGAGGCGCAGTTTGCCGCATTCGGCGCACTCGGCGGCGCTTCGGGCGCATTCGTGCTTTTGTACATAGACGCACTGGCCGAAGCCGGTGTGCGTGCAGGCTTTGCCCGCCCCATGGCCGAGGAGATCGCCACGGCAACCGTCGTCGGCAGCGGCCTTTTGGCAATGGACTCAAGCGAGCACCCCATTGCGCTCATGAACAAGGTCTGCTCCCCGGGCGGCACGACCGTCGAGGGCGTGTGCAAGCTCAAGGAGCTCGGCTTCGAGACCGCCGTTCAGCAGGGACTGCGGGCAATTATCGAAAAGGATATTCAGCTCTCGCAGAATTGACAGACACCCTTTAAGCAGCAGTTTTCGCACAGCGGTCTGCGTGCGGTGCACACCGCTCTGCCGTGCAGGACGATGCGGTGGCAGAAGTCGGAGCTTTTCTCCGGCGGAAGCTGCCTGCGCAGCTCAAATTCAATTTTGACGGGGTCCTTGAGGTCATCGACGAGCCCCAGCCTGTTTGAAATGCGGATGCAGTGCGTGTCCACGACCGTTGAGCCCGGGATGCGGTACACATCGCCGAGAATGAGGTTTGCCGTTTTGCGGCCTACCCCGGGGAGCTTCAAAAGCTCCTCCATGCTGTCGGGCACCCTGCCGCCGTAATTTTCGACAAGCATTTTCGCACAGGCGACGATGTCCCGAGCCTTGGCACGGTAAAAGCCGCAGGAGCGGACATATTCCTCGACCTCCTCGACCCTCGCCCCGGCGAAGCTTTCAAGCGTCGGGAAGCGCTCAAACAGAGCCGGCGTTATCATGTTGACCCTTGCGTCCGTGCACTGGGCGGCAAGCCGCACGGATATAAGAAGCTCATACGGCTTTTTGTAGTCGAGCGTGCAGTCGGCGAGGGGATATTCCTCCTCCAAAAGCCGCACTATCTCAAGAACCTGTTCTTTGCTGCGCATAAAATCACCCCAAACAAATTTAGCATAATTCGACCCAAAACACAACAGCGAGGTATTGCAATGTATAAGCCTCTGGCAGATGAGATAAGGCCCTCCAGCCTTGACGAGGTCGTCGGGCAGGGACACATTTTAGGCAGAAACGGCATGCTGCGCCGCATAGTCGAAAGCGGGCAGATACCGAACATGATATTCTACGGCCCGTCCGGCACGGGCAAGACCACCGTCGCAAGGATAATCGCCGAGAAAACCAACCGCACACTGCGCAAATTAAACGCCACCACGGCGGGTATTGCGGATATCAAGGCGATAATATCGGAGCTCGACACGCTCCTTACGCCCGGCGGCGTGCTGCTGTATCTTGACGAGATACAGTACTTTAACAAAAAGCAGCAGCAGTCGCTGCTGGAGTTCATCGAGGACGGCAGGATAACGCTCATCGCATCCACGACGGAAAACCCTTATTTCTGCGTGTTCAACGCAATTTTGAGCCGCTCGACCGTGTTCGAGTTCAAGCATGTGCCCGCATACGAGGTCGAGCCCGCCGTGCAGCGTGCGATAAACATTTTGGCCGAGCGCAACTCCGTCACGCCCGAGATAGAACAGGGCGTTCTGCGCAGGATAAGCTCTGCCTGCGGCGGCGATGTGCGCAAGGCGATAAACTCCGTGGAGCTGCTTTTTTCGGCGGCAAAGCGTGATGACGGCAAGGTGCTCTTGACCCTCAGTGACGCCGATGCCATCTCCCAGCGCAGCGCCATGCGCTATGACCGTGAGGGAGACGAGCACTATGACATTCTCTCGGCGCTGATGAAATCGCTGCGAGGCTCCGACCCCGATGCGGCGCTGCATTATTTAGCACGGCTTCTCGAGGTCGGCGACCTTGTGGGCGCCTGCCGCAGGATACTGTGCTCTGCCAGCGAGGATATCGGCCTTGCCTACCCGCAGGCCGTGCCCATCGTCAAGGCGTGTGTGGATTCGGCCTTGCAGCTCGGGCTTCCCGAGGCGAGGCTTCCGCTTGCCGAGGCGTGCATTTTTCTCGCCACCGCACCGAAGTCAAACTCCGGCGTTATGGCGATAGATGCCGCCATCGCCGATGTCAAGGCCGGTAAGACCGGCCCCGTGCCCCGTGAGCTTCAGAATGTCCATGCCGACGGCACGGGCTTCGAGCGTGAGCAGGGGTACAAGTACCCGCACAGCTTTGACCGCCACTGGGTGCGGCAGCAGTACCTGCCCGACGAGCTTAAAAACGCCCGCTATTACGATTACGGCGATAACAAGATCGAGCAGGCGGCGAAGAAATATTGGGACGAGATAAAACGCTGACGGAGGTATAGATGGATATTCAGGTCGGTGATATAGTCACCATGAAAAAGCAGCACCCCTGCGGCGAAAAGCGCTGGCAGGTGCTCAGGATAGGTGCGGATTTTAAGCTGCGCTGTCTCGGCTGCGGCCATGAGGTCATGGGCGCAAGAAGCAAGTTTGAAAAAAATATTCGCAGTGTTGAACGAAACGGGAAAGAATGATAAAATGAATAATGTTGAAGCGATAAGAAGCAGCCTCATCGCCGCCGGGCTCGATGCGGTGCTCATAACGAACGAGAAAAACCAGCGCTACGCCACGGGCTTTGCGTTTACCGACGGCGCCGTGCTCGTGACGGGGAAAAGTGCGTTTTTGTTCACCGACTCCCGCTATATCGAGGCGGCCGAGAAAACGGTTGCGGATAACATCACGCTCCGCCTTTTCGGGGCTGGCAAGCGCCTTTCGCAGCTGATAAAAACGGAGCTTGATGCTGAAAGCATCTCGCTGCTCGGCGGCGAGGAGGGCACGCTCTCGCACGGGCAGTATCTTGCCTATGAAAATCTCTTGGGCAGGAAATTGATCCCCTCCCAGCACATCTTCAGCTCCCTGCGTGCGTCGAAAACCGCCGAGGAGCAGGAGTATATGCGCCGTGCTCAGGCAATAGCCGAGCTTGCACTGAGTGATGTTCTGCAAATTATAAAGCCCGGGGTCAGCGAGCGGGATATTGCCGCCGAGATAACCTACAGGCTGCTAAAGCACGGCGGCGAGGGCAACTCCTTTGACCCCATCGCCGTAACGGGCAAAAATTCGAGCATGCCGCACGGCGTGCCGGGCGATACCTTGGTTCAAAACGGCGACTTTGTCACCATGGACTTCGGATGCTTAAAGTATGGCTACTGCTCGGACATGACCCGCACGGTCGCCGTGGGCTATGCAACGGATGAGATGAAAAATGTGTACGACACGGTGCTGCGCGCCCAGCTTGCCGGCATCAAGGCAGCCGGAGCGGGAGTGACCGGCCGCAGTATCGACAAGGCGGCGAGGGATGTCATAGCCGACGCCGGCTACGGCGAATATTTCGGCCACAGCTTTGGTCACAGTCTGGGGCTCGACATTCACGAAGCGCCGCCGGCGGCTCCCTCAACGGAGACTGTCATGCCCGTCGGGGCGGTCATCTCGGCAGAGCCGGGGATATACCTGCCCGGCAGGTTCGGCGTTCGCATCGAGGATGTGCTCATCCTGCGTGACGGCGGCTGCGAAAACATAACACATGCGGATAAAAACCTGATAATACTTTGAGGAGGATGGGAAATGGCAAAGAACAAACCCAAAAAGAAAGAGGACGACAAGGATATACGCAGTAAGCTCATGGTGCCGCTGGCGGTGATGGGCTTTCTGTTCATCTTCGGCACGGCGATAGTGCAGGCGCTCGTGCCGAGCTTCCCCGCGTCGGTGCGAAACATCCTGTATCTGTTCGGCGTGATATCGTTTGTGGTGTATATGATACAGATCGCCTTTGAAAAACGCACCGGAAAAAGCGAAAAAGGCGGCAAACCCGCGCAAAATCGGCTTTCGGGCAGAAAATAATCTTGCATATTTATGCTATTTAATGTAGAATACATAAGTTAAGACATTTAAACAGAAAATTTACATTGGAGGATTATCTATATGATCACAGCAGGCGATTTCAGAAACGGCGTTACCTTTGAGATGGACGGCCAGGTCATGCAGGTCATTGAGTTCCAGCATGTCAAGCCCGGCAAGGGCGCAGCCTTCGTTCGCACCAAGATGAAGAATGTCATCACCGGCGCCGTTACCGAGACTTCCTTTAACCCCACCGCAAAGTTCGAGAATGCCACCGTCGACCGCCAGACCATGGAGTACAGCTACAACGACGGCAATCTGTATTACTTCATGAATCCCGAGACCTACGAGCTCGAGCCCGTTGACGAGTCCGTTTTGGGCGAGAACTTCAAGTTCGTCAAGGAAAACATGGAATGCACCATCTACTCCTACAAGGGCAAGGTGTTCAATGTCGAGCCTCCCTTCTTCGTTGACCTCGTCGTCACCGAGACCGACCCCGGCTTTGCAGGCAACACCGCTACCAACGCAACCAAGCCCGCCACCGTCGAGACCGGCGCAGAGATCAAGGTCCCTCTCTTCATCGAAGAGGGCGAGAAGATCCAGATCGACACCCGCACCGGCGAGTACCTCGGCAGAGCAAAGTAAGTTATTTATAGTTGATAATAAGCAAAAAGCAAATAAGCTGACGGGAGCTGAACTCTATCGTCTGTCGGCTAAAGAGTAAGGAGGTTTGACTTATGACCGCATCTGAAAAAGTAGCATATCTGAAGGGTCTCGCCGAGGGTCTCGGCGTTGACGGAGAAACTTCCGAGGGCAAGCTCATGCTTGCCATGATCGATGTTCTCGACTCGCTTGCAGCCGATGTCGAGGATCTCGAGGCGACCGCCGCAGACCTTGCCGACAGCATTGACGATATCGGCGAGGACATGGCGTATCTTGAGGATCTGTGCCTTGACGACATGGACGAGGACGACGAGGACGATCTTGACGACTGCGACGGAGAGTGCTCCGGCTGCTACGGCTGCGGTGATGAGATCGAGTATGAGGTCACTTGCCCGCAGTGCGGCAAGACCTTGACCGTCTATGAGGACGACCTCGACTTCGGCAGCATCCGCTGCCCCGAATGTGACGCAGAGCTCGAATTCGACCTCGACCACGAACCCGAGGACGACGAATAAAGCAATATAGCAAAAAAGGCTTCCCGATCGGGAAGCCTTTTTGCTGCTCAAACTCCGCTCAGAGCAGCTCCGTCAGCATTACCGCAACAAAATAAAGCAAAAACCCCACAACGCCCCTATGCATATCGCACAGGGGCGCTTTTCGTCATTATGTATAAAAACGGCAGTTGCTTTTTGTGGCATTTTACGGCTGGTTTTGATTGACAGACGGTGGGAACGATTGTAAAATATTACACGAGGATCGAGTTGTACAGGCAGGTGAACATACACCGAACCGTGCAAGCGGCAAATCAATAAAAACCAACAAGGAGAGAGAACATGAAGAAACGAATATTAAGCTTTGCCTTGGCTCTGTGCTTCGTGCTGACGCTGCTTCCGGCAGCTTTCGCCGATTCAGCGCCCACCAGCGGCACCTGCGGCGATAACCTCACATGGAGGCTCAACGGCAGCGTTCTGACCATCTCCGGCAAAGGGGATATGGACGATTACGATGATTTCTACCTTGAGAGAGCTCCTTGGTATGAGTACAAGGATAGGATAATTTATGTTGTTATTGAGCCGGGTGTTACAAGTATCGGTGACCACGCATTCATGGAATGCTATAATCTTAAATCAGTTGCTATTCCAAGCGGATTGACGACGATAGGCGACTATGCGTTTGAATACTGCACAAAGCTCGAAACAATAACGATCCCTGACTCGGTTACCTGTGTGGGAGACTTTGCTTTCCAATCGTGCAAAGCGCTTAAGTACATTGAGCTTCCGAGTGGGATCACAAACATAAATGTTGCTACATTTTATAACTGCGCCAATCTTCAAAGCGTTAGCATTCCGTATGGCGTCATATCGATTGAGAATGGGGCATTTGATAATTGCAGCCGCATGAAAAGTATAACGATCCCAGCCACTGTTACTAGTCTTGGCTTGACTAGTATATTTGAGGGCTGTAGCGCTTTAAAAGACATCTACTATTCCGGAACAAAAGAGCAGTGGGAAGAATTAAAAGCGGAAATGTGGTCTGAAGATCGTGAAGAAATTGAAGACGCCACAATTCATTATGTTAAGATGGGACCCAAGACTCCCGAGCTCAAGATAACCACCTCGGCGGGCAAGCCGAAGCTCTCTTGGAACGCAG
>ERZ827156.219-NODE-219-length-87442-cov-13.448453_pt1 | contig 87442 bp, 88 predicted proteins | sample MGYA00519919_ERZ827156 | MGnify/ENA primary metagenome ERZ827156 (study PRJEB31778, sample SAMEA3449269) | human gut metagenome | biome: human gut; feature: human-associated habitat; material: faeces | place: United Kingdom | collected 2010/2012 ... | reverse complement strand
TTGCTGCATTTTTAGCTTTGGTACGTTTTTCGGGTTTATTCGCGTTTACACAGTTCTTTTTTCAGAACCTGGATTGGTTCTATCCCAAAATCTGTGTAAACCACAAACGTGTAAATGCCAGATGTAAAAGCTCTGGGTTATGTAGTGGTCAGAACAATAGTCGGTGAATTCCTTCGAGATGTGCTGTGAACCCTGGTCGCTGTGAAGTATCACGCCGCTTTTCAGCACCCATGGGTGCTGACTTATTGCTGCTTCAAGTGCCTTTATTCCAAGGTCTGCCGTAATATTTCTGCCATGTACGCTTGCGATAAAGCTGCGGTCATACAGGTCGATGATTGTGCAGTTGTACCTCATGCTGTTGTCTGACAGGGGTATGTAGGTGAAGTCCGTACACCAGATTTTGTCAGGCAAAGGGGCGGTAAAATTCTGCTTGAGCAGATTTTCGAATATCTTGTAAGCAGTCCCTTTATGGTATCCGGGCTTATGCCTTATGGTCACGGAAAACAGCTTGAGTTCCACGTTTATGTACTTGTGGCAGGTGGTTCCGCTGATGTTGACGCCTTTGTTTTTCAGAAGTACATTCATCATCCGGTAACCCGGAATGCCTTTGTGTTCATGATAGATCTGAGCTATGATAGCCAGGAGCTTCGCCTTATTTGGCGATACTCTGCTTTTCTGTCCTTAAGATATTTGTAGTTGGCGTTAGGGCATATAACAAGCCTTCTGAGAAGCCATCTTAAGCCCATCGTTCCTTTGTTTTCATCGATAAATCGATATGCTGCTAATCGATCTCCTTCGCAAAGAATGCCGCTGCTGTTTTAGGAATTCGTTTTCATTTTCATTTCTTCAAGCTCCTTTCGGAATATGAGATTTTCTTTCATGAGGTCGTATTCTTCCTTTGCAGCAGGATCTTTTGCGCATTCTTCGCGGCATTTCTTCAACCAGTACCCGATTCCGTTCACCGAAACGTGGTACTCTTCCGACAGACTTTTTATAGTCCGTCCCTCTTCTAAGTGCATCCGCACCAGCCTTTTCTTAAATTCTTCGTCGCAACTTGCCATTCCTTTTCCCTCCTGTGTTTATTATATCACTTTGGGTGGGCGTTACAACTTTATTATAGCACAACAGCTCTTTTGTTTATAGGTTTTCGCCCGCGTTAAAATCTATTTCGTATACCATAGACATTTTTCTTTTGCTCCCAAAGCTGAACCGAAACCCGATCGGTTCGGCTTTTTTATTTTTAGAACGGCAACAGTTGAATTGAAACAGGAATTGTGCTATAATAAACACAGATAAATTAAAATACCCTGCGCATTTGCCAATCACTTAACTTTAATGGAATTCAGGAGAATTATTATGAAAAAGTCATCAGTTGAGGTGTGGCTGTGGCTTCTGCTCGTCATGTACCCTCATAACCCCAAAACCAGGGAGCTTCTCGACCACTACGACTCAGCCGAGGAACTTGCACGCGCTATAAGGGACGGCGAATGTCCCGGCGTCAGCGACTCCGAAAGGCAGCGCGCTGCCAGCGTCCGCAGCCGCGAGGTGCACCAGATAATGGAGGAATGCGCCTCCAACGACATAAGGATAATCACACCCGACGATGACGAATACCCTGCCCTGCTCAAGAATATCTACTGCCCGCCGGTAGTCCTTTTCGTACAGGGTTCGCTAGAATGCCTGAAAGACGAAGTTTCGCTGGCGGTAGTCGGTCCGCGGCACCCGTCGGACTACGCGGTAAAAGTTGGCACCATGCTTTGCACGCAGCTTGCGCGGCTGGGTACCGTGCTCGTGAGCGGGCTCGCAGTCGGCATTGACACCGTTGCGCATTCCTGCGCGGTCAACAACGGAATTCCCACTATCGGCGTACTCGCCTGCGGCCATCTCGTGAACTACCCGCCCGAAAATGAACAGCTCAAACGCCGCATCGTTGAATGCGGGGGCGCAGTCATTTCTGAACTGCTCCCGCACGCCAGCGTCGAACCGAGGTACTTCCGGGACCGCAACCGCATAATTTCGGGGCTGGGCGTCGGCACGCTCATCGTGGAAGCTTCTACCCGCAGCGGCTGTCTGCTGACCGCAAACCACACCATCGACCAGGGGCGCGACCTCTTCTGCGTTCCGCCAAGGGACATTACAATGGAAAGCTGCGCGGGTGTCGTTCCATTCCTGCGGGACGGCGCTATACCCGTGTTCGACTACCTGGATATAGTCCACGAATATATGTACCACTATTTCAGCCGGCTGGACGAGGGAACCTCCGCAAGCCGGACGGACAAGCCGCAGAAGCGTCAGTTCAAGCCGTCGCCTGCAGCGGCTCCCAACGCAGTGAATTCCGCGAACAGGCAGGAAAAGCCCGCACAAACAGCGCCCGCGCTCTCGGAAGAAAAGCTGAGCGCACTGACGGAAACCCAGCGCCTCATCGCGAAAATTGTCGAGAAATCACCGGGGACTGCGGACGAGATCGTGATTCTCGCAAGAATGCCATACGCCGAGGTCGCAGAAGTGCTCACCGACCTTGAGATAGCCGATATGATCCAGCTGACGCCTGACGGCACATATCAGCTGAAACAATGACCTGACCCATGGGGTAACAACTGAATGAACTTTAAATGCAGCAATCTGCCGGAACTGAAATGCTTCTCAGCGATAGAACTCCTGGGAGGGACCGGCGGACTTGACCACACGATAACCTGGGTCTACATCAGCCAGGCCACTCACATAAGCGAATGGGTGCACGGCGGCGAGCTGGTTTTCATCACCGGCATCGGGGAGCATTACACCGACGCCCATCTGTGCCGTCTGCTGGAGGAATGCGCCGCGAATTCCACCGCGGGGGTAGTCATCATGTGCAGCCCGGAACATATCCGCAGGGTGCCCAACCAGATGATACAGCTTGCAAACCAGCTGAACATGCCGCTTTACCGCATGCCCTGGGACCTCAAGCTCGTTGACGTAACCCGCGAAATAGCGGATACGATAATCACAAACCAGCTGAAAGAACGCAGTTCTGCCGGGTTCTTCTCGGAACTGCTTTTCGCGCGCAACATCTCGCAGGATACTGTGCGGCAGATGGGCGTCCACTGCGGCGCCGACCTCAGCAGGCCAGCCGCGATAATGATACTCCGTCCCGATTTCCGCGGGGACTCCTACTACCGGCGCATCGACTACGACAACCTGATGACGCGCCTTGAAAAGGAAATGTCAGACTACCTGCGTATGACAAAGCGCAGCGTAGTTTCGTGCATCTACATGGACGAGATATTCTTCTATATCTCCTGCTCTGATAACGCTTCCGCTGCGGAGGTCTGCAAAAAGATACGCAGCTTCGGCACGGAATTCATGCGCAAACACCCGGATTACCGCCTGCGCGGCGGAATGGGGCGCGCAGGCGCCACCCCCGAGGAAATACGCAGCAGCTACGCGGAAGCGCGCAGGGCGCTTTCGCATTCCGAGAAGAACAAGGACGATATAAGCATCTACTTCTTCGCTGAGCTTGGCATAATCAGCCTGCTGATAAACGCCGACAATCAGCAGGAACTCATAAGCTACTGCAGGTCGGTGCTGAGTCCCCTTGCGGACAGCGACAAGCATTACGGCACCAGCTACATCAGCACTCTGGAAGCCTACCTGGACAGCAACTGCAGCCTTGCAGCCGCTGCGGAAAAGATGTTCATTCACCGCAACACCATGGTCTACCGCGTTAATAAGATACGCGAACTGCTGAAAATAGACTTCAACGACATGAACGCCAAGGCAGAATGCGTCAACGCGCTGCACATCATGAAGCATTTCGATATCGAGCTTTAACACATAAAAAGGACAGGCAGAGAAAACTTGCCTGTCCTTTTATTTTTACTTGTATTCCCTCTCCGCGATTTTAACGAACTCGTCAACAGCGGTCTCCGCAAGGAGCCTTCCCTTTTCCGCGCTGCTCCCGCGGGCAGAGGCAAGCGCGCCGGTGTCGGGTACCATTCCCTTGACGACGGGGTACTTGTGATAGGGTATCGCAGTGAAATCCGTGTCACCGGTGATATATTTCTCGCGCACAGGGTCGGGACGGAGGTACGTCATCAGCGATGTTTCAGTGACCGCAGCGTGCTCCAGCGCCCACCCCGGGAACTCAACGTCCCACCAGTTGCTTTCAAGTATTTTCACGTCCGGGTACTTCCGCGAAACCAGGTCGATAGCCTCCAGAATGAACGCTTCATTCTCAACCAGGCGCTGATGTTCCTGCACATCACCGAGGAACCTGTACAGTTCCTGTACACCACCGGCTCTGCTGGGCGGCGCTGATAACATGATGATCCTCATGGAAGGCAACCCCGCAAGCTTCATCGTCATCGACGCCGACAGCGACTTCGACGCGCTGCGCAACCGCGCGGGAGTGCTGACGTCAGTCCTCAACGGCAAGGTGTTATTCAGGAAGAAGCCGACGGAATTCGCGTAAGAAATGCTCACCGACAAAGGAATTTGAGTTTAATTCGGAATTAGGAATGCGGAATTCGGAATTAATGTTGCCCCGCTTCGCGGGACGTTATCAAAAAAAGATTTACAATAAAATGCACAGGGCGAAAGAACCACTTTCGTCCTGTGTTTTTCATATCAAAGTTTTTTGATCCGTCCGCGGAAGCCGCAGACACGATGTCTGCGCCGTTGCCCAAAAGTGGGCAACAGGGGATACCGAATACGCATATAGTTTTGCGCAGCCCGTTACTTTTCCGTTTGCATTATTTACATAAGTGCACAAAACCCGAATTCCGAATTAAATCCAGCTTTCCGAATTGAATTCAGCTTTGCCTGCTCATTCTGCGCCGGGAGAGTTCGGCGTATTTCTCCTTTGTCGCCTGCCCGCCGCGGAGGTGGCGCTCCTGCTTGTTCTTGTCGAGCACTGATTTCACCTCGTCGTGAAGCTGTTTGTTGACCTGCTCCAGCCTGGCGGTTATGTCCTGGTGTACCGTGCTTTTGCTTATCCCGAAATGTTTCGCTGCCGAACGGACCGTCGCGTTGTTTTCTACTATATAATGTCCGAGTGTGACACATCTTTCCTGATCGATTTCCCCGTTAATATCTTTCTTCAAACCAAAAAGCACCCCCGTTGTATGATGTGATTTTCACGCTCCTCCTGCCCACAGCGTGTCTGCGGACGTTTCTTTTTCTAATTTTATGAGGAAATACGGGGATATATTACTGCCAGACCGCTTCGGACAGCCATTCGCGCGGGTTTTTGGAATTTTTCTGAAAAAAATTTCAAAAACCACTTGACATATCGGATAAAATATGCTAAAATCATATCAAGTTGATAGGTGATGTTGGTATTGTTCCTGCAAAAGGAATACCTCACCTGAAAAATAACAGGGATACGCCGGATAAAGCGAAGCGTTACATAGCCAGACGCATTTGTGCGGGTCGGTTTTGTTCAGTGTTCCCCAAGGTAAAGGAGAACTATCATGAAAGTATATCAGACAATAACAGACACCATCGGACACACCCCCCTGCTGGAAGTCACAAAGATCGAAGCCGAAGAGCAGGCAGGTGCAAAGATCTTCGCAAAGCTGGAACTTTTCAATCCCGCAGGCAGCGTAAAGGACAGAGTTGCAGCCGCAATGATAGACGACGCAGAAAAGCGCGGACTTCTCAAGCCTGACAGCGTTATCATCGAGCCGACCAGCGGCAACACCGGCATCGGGCTTGCAGCAGTCGCAGCCGCAAGGAACTACCGCATAATCATCGTAATGCCCGAGACCATGAGCATCGAGCGCCGCAACCTGATGAAAGCATACGGCGCAGAGCTGGTCCTCACCGACGGCGCAAAGGGTATGAAAGGCGCCATCGCCAAGGCTGACGAGCTTGCCAGGGAAATACCCGGCGGCTTTATCCCGTCGCAGTTCACCAACCCCGCTAACCCCTCCGCGCACGAAGCTACGACAGGTCCCGAGATCTGGGAGGACACCGACGGCAAGGTTGACATCTTCGTTGCAGGCGTTGGCACCGGTGGAACCATCAGCGGCGTTGGTAAGTACCTCAAGAGCAAGAACACGAACGTAAAGGTAGTCGCTGTTGAACCTAAGACATCCCCCGTTCTTTCCGAGGGCAAGGCTGGCCCCCACAAGATCCAGGGCATCGGCGCGGGCTTCGTTCCTGAAACGCTCAACACTAAGATATATGACGAGATCATACCCGTTGAGAACGAGGACGCATTCGCGACCGGCAGACGTATAGCACGCACCCAGGGCGTTCTGGTGGGAATTTCCTCAGGCGCCGCTATGTGGGCAGCTATCCAGCTTGCAAAGCGCCCCGAGAACAAGGGCAAGAACATCGTGGTTCTTCTCCCCGACACCGGTGAGAGATATCTTTCCACCGCAATGTTCACCGACTGATCGCAAAATATCAATGGGCTGTGAAAAATCACAGCCCATTTTTTATATCAGCGGCGCTATAGCTTTCATGACAAATCCCACAAGCTTGGTCGTCAGCTTTTCTTTGCGGATAGTTTCGTAAGTAACCCTGCGGCACTTATCGAGCGTCTGCTGAAAATCCTCCTCGATGTGCGGAATACAGTTGGTATCATACATGTACGCCGCGCACTCAAAGTGATGATACAGGCTGCGGTAATCCAAGTTTATCGACCCGACCACCGCTTCCCTGTCGTCGGCAACAAATACCTTTGCATGCACAAAACCAGGGGTGTATTCGTAAATCTTCACGCCGGAATCTATGAGCCGCCTGTAATGCGTTTTGGCAAGCGCGTATGCCGCTTTCTTATCCGGGATTCCAGGAAGTATCAGCTTGACGTCCACGCCTCGTTCTGCCGCGAATTCCAGCGCATTTTCCATCACGCCGTCAAGAACAAGGTAAGGGGTCATGATGTGAACGTATCCCGTCGCGCGGTTCAGGATATCCAGGTAAACGCGCTCCCCCAGCTTCTCGCTGCGCAGCGGACAGTCGCCGTACGGGAGCACATAGCCTTTCGCTTCCGGGAGGTCGCATTCGTGCTGCTCGATGTAAACGCCGAAATCCGGTTTCAGCTCGGAGATGTTCCACATCTGCAGGAAAAGCATTGTGAAGCTGCGCACTGCCTCACCGCGTACCATTATCGCGGTGTCCTTCCAATGCCCGAAGCGCTCACGCTCGTTTATATATTCGTCCGCGAGGTTTATCCCACCGGTGAACGCAACCCTGCCGTCAATGACGAGTATCTTGCGGTGGTCGCGGTAGTTATAATGCGTTGACAAAAACGGCGTCAGCGGCGCGAAAACCTTGCAGTTTATTCCGAGTTCGCGCAGTTTTTTAGGGTAGTTCCGCGGCAGGAGCGAAAATTCGCAGGTTCCGTCGTACATCACCCGCACCTCGACGCCCTTTTTCGCCTTTTCCGCGAGGATCTCCAGCACCTCTCCCCACATTAATCCCTCGTCGATTATGAAGTACTCAAGAAAGATGAACTGCTCTGCCTTACGCAGCTGTTTCAGCAGCTCCTGGAACTTGTCCTCACCGGACGGGAAATACTTTACGTCGCACCCATCGAACACGGGTCGGCAGCCACCGCGCCTCATGTATGCGGCAAGCGCTGCCACCTCTGGATTTTCGGCGTTCAGCCGTTCAAGCACGCCCTTATCCTGCGGGATTATGTCGCGGACGTCCGCGATGAGCATATCTGTTCGTTTTTTCAGCGCGCGGTGCCCGAAATCACTCTGCGTGTAAATGTACAGCAGGCAGCCGAAAACCGGCATTATCATGATTATTATGAGCCACGTCACCTTTGATGACGGGTCCATGCGGCTGTTGATGAGTATCAGCACCATTACTGCGGTGAACACGCCTGAAAATGCATAATAGTGTGGCACGAACTCCTTGAAGAGATTATAGAAAACAACGATCATCGCGACCTGTATAAGCAACAGCATAACGACCAGACCAAATCGGCTGAACAGCGCGTACACAAGTCCCTTGTGACCCTTTTCCAGCAGCCGGAGCGTCTTGCCCTTGAATTTACCTGACGACATAATGCGCCTCCTTTCGGGTACATATGATATTTTACCACAAAAAGCGCATAAAGTCAATTAAACTGCGCACTTATGCACGCTTGTGCCTTATTCTGAGAATAAAAAAATCCCCCTCGCCATCTGACGAAGGGGATTTAACATCGGTGATCAGCCCTTTACAGCGCCGAGGGCAACGCCCTTAACGATGAACTTGGACAGTGCCAGGTAGATAACTACAACAGGCAGGATAGAAAGCAGGATCGCAAGGTATCTCACACCGAACTCTGTGATCAGGTTGTTGTTCAGAAGAGCCTGTACCATCATAGGCATGGTCTTCATCTCACGCTTACCGTTAACGATGATCATAGAAGGTGTATAGTAGTTGTTCCAGCTTGCTACGAATGCGAAAATAGCCTGAACTGCGAATGCCGGCTTGAAGATAGGCAGCGAGATCTGCATGAATGTTCTGAACTCACCGCAGCCGTCAATTCTTGCAGCCTCAACGATATCCAGCGGGAATGACGATCTCATGTACTGCAGCATGAAGAATACTACAGAGGGAGCCGCGATAGCCGGAAGTATCAGAGGAAGGTAGTTATTCAGCAGGTTCATCTTAGCCATGAACTGTAAGAAACCTGTGGAAACGACCTGCATGGGAACCATCATTACAGCCAGGATAAACGCTGTTGCGAACTTCTTGAGCTTGAAATCATAAACCGTCAGACCATAAGCAGTCATGGCAGAGAAGAAAACAGTCAGGACAGTGGAGCAGCCAGCGATGATCAAGCTGTTTCTGTAACCTTCGAGAACATTGAACGCTTCAACGAAGAAGCCCTTGTTCTTGGTACCATCGCCCAGCATCTTGAAGTTTTCAACAAGACCGGTGCCGGGAAGGAAGGAGAATCCGTTTTCAATGATCTCAGCAGTCGTTCTGGTGGAGTTGATAATGATAATGTAGATAGGCAGAAGGCAGATGATCGTGAGCAGAACGCAAACGATAAATCTGATGGTGGAATGGATCATCAGGTTCCTTCTGTACGCCTTGTTGGAATAGTTGTACGAATCAGCCATCAGACCTTACCCCCCTTAGCTTTCTTTTTCTTAACAGGCGCGGAAGAATCAGTGTTGAATCTGTAGATGATTGCACCGAGTATCGCAGTAAGAATGAACAGCAGAATAGAAGCTGCAGAAGAATAACCGTAGTTGTGATCCTTACGGAATGCCTGATAGATGTAAACTGCAACGGTCTTGAGATACGGGCTGACAGTTTCACCGTGGTGGAACATGTACGGGATATCGAACATCTGAAGACCACCGATCATGGAAGTGATGAACACATAAATGAAGATCGGCTTGAGTATCGGCATCGTGATCCTGAAGAAAGTGTTCGCACCGCTGGAGCCGTCGATATCGGCAGCCTCGTAAATAGAAGGGTCAATGCCGAAGATACCGGACAGCAGGAGCAGCATCGTATTACCGAACCACATCCAGGACTGAATGAACATTACAAGAACTCTTGAGTAAACCGGGTCAGTGGTGAAGTCGATATTTTCACCCTTGAGGATAACTCCCCATTTGAGAAGAAGAGAGTTAACAACGCTCTGATCGGTTTTTCCGAAAATCATAAGGAATATGCCCGCTACAGAAGCTGCTGTTATGATATTGGGGAGATACATAACGATCTTGAAGAAGCCGGTACCCTTGATCTTGATTCTCACATCAGAGAACCAAACTGCCAGGAGCAGTGAAAGAACGATCTGGATAACAAAGTTACCTGCCCAGAGGATCAATGTATTGCCCATCGAAGACATGAACGCCTTTTGCTGAGCATTTCTGCTCGCGTCTCCAAAGAGAATATGTTGATAGTTCTGAAGACCCACGAATACTGTAGGATTTTCAGTACGATTCTCCATGAAGCTGAGAATAAACGTATTGATAAGCGGATACAGCATAAAGAATATATAAGCTATGAAGAACGGCGCGATAAAAATATAGCCGTACTTAGCGTAGCTGATCATTCTGTGTCTTCTACCAGTAGCTGCCTGCATGACGCACACCCTTTCAATTTAATCTTGATAAAAAATCACAATATACGCTTATGGGACAAAGCCCATAAGCAGTATATTGCAATCGTTAGGTATTAATTAATTTTAGCGTTTAGACTACTAAAATTACTCAACAACCAGGTCAGGGAAGGAAGCAGCAACATTATCCTTGAATGCGTTGATTGCGTCGTCCTTGGTTGCGTATGTGCCGTTCAGGTAACCGTTTACGGAGTCGTTGAAGTGACCCTTGATGATGGAGTCATACTTTGTGATCTTGCCGTCGAGGTCGAGCTTGTCAAGAACCTTGGTAAGGATCTGATAGTGGTTCTGACCGTTGAGGAGCTTGTTCTCAATAGTAGCTTCGCCCATAACAGTCTTGTTGTTAACGAAGTCGCCAGTCTCAGCAGCGTAGGACTTCATAGTCTCAGCGTCCTTGCAGTAGAACTCGATGAATTCCTTAGCAAGTGTAGTGTTGTTGCACTTTGTGGAAACGCCGATGTAGGAACCGCCCCAGAACCAGCCGGAAGGACCTTCGCAGATAGCCATCTTCTTGCCGTTCTCCTCATCACCGTTGGTGAAGTTGTAAAGGATAGAGCCTTCGTTTGTGGTCAGACCCCATGTAGGAACGAAGTCACCGAGAGCTGTGCCATCGAGGATTGCAGCGTACCAAGCAGCATCCCACTGAGGAACGCCTGCGAGGGAGTGATTGTCCTGCATGTTCTTAGCGATGTCATAGAAATCTTCAGCGTTGTCCATAACGAGCTTGCCGTCAACTACCCAAGGCTGAGTTCTGTTGGACTGGAATACCTGCCACAGACCACCCTCAGTTGCCTGCAGGGAAGTAGCGCCGTTGGAAGCTTCATACAGCTTAGCACCGGTCTCCTGGAACTTATCCCAGTCGCTTACGAGTGCCTGCATCTCATCAGGAGTTGTTACGCCCAGATACTGCTCAGCGAGGTCAGCTCTGTAAACGAAGCCGCCGGGAGTAGCCTGGAAGGAGTTAGCCTTGAATACGCCAGAATCGCTGGTGCCATAGGACAGTGTGTAGTCAAATGCGTCAGAGAAATCAGCCTTTGTCAGACCAATTGCCTCATACGGAGCTGTCAGGGAATCATCGTTGATGTAATCAGCAACCCAGTCAGCGTCGTAGATCATCAGGTCAGCGTCGTCTGTGCCCAGCAGGTACTGCTTGTAGCCGTCGCGTGCGCCTTCACCGTTCTCACCGCAGTTAACGTATGTAACCTTGGATGCGTCGTAGCCCTTAGCTGCGAGGAAGAAGTCAACCATCTTCTTGGTATCGGAGTTGGATGTCCAGGTAAGGATTGTCAGGCAGTCGCCATCATCAGTCAGACCTGTAGCAGCGGTGTCGTCAGAGCTGGAGTCGTCAGCTGCGCTGGAGTCGTCTGCAGCGGAGCTGTCAGCTGCGCTGGAATCAGCAGCAGAGCTATCAGCTGCGCTGGAATCACCGGAAGCGGTGGAGTTGCCGTTGCTGGAGCAGCCGGCAAAGGACAGAACTGCAGCAGATGCGAGCAGAGCTGCTAAAATTCTTTTCTTCATAGATTTTTCCTCCCAAAATAGGTTTCATTTCGTTCCTTTATGGAACAGATTTAATCATCAGGAGCCTCCGGCTTCGAAACTCTGTCTGAGTGTATTCACAGCCGTGTCCCGATTACATTTGTAAGTTTATCATAAAAGCTTTTATTTTTCAAGCCCTTTTTTATAACTTTTTTCACAGTGTAATCGGGTAAACGTTTTCAATTTTCACCAATTGTTCACTTTCACAACACGCATTCTGAATTTATTAAGTAAAAGTAAGATTTTGTCATCTTTGATTTTATTCGCTTGATACCGCGCTTTTCAGGGGGCTTTTCACCCTTTTGTTAAGCTTTTCAGATACTTTTGTAACTATTTTGTAACCAAGTTGTAATCATTCTTTTGTGCAAAGTGCTGAAAATCAAAAAATGAGAATTGTAAACGTTATCATGTCGCTGTTCCCTTTAAATCCTTTTGTTATACCGAGTAACGGCACTTATTCCTCTTGCATTTTTGCGCATTTATTTACATCGGTTTTCACGGGTTTTATGCATATTAAACAACTAGGGACACGCTGAATAAAGCGAAGCGTAACAAAATCAGACCCGTGAGGTCGCTCGTTTGAACGGGTCGATTTTGTTTTATTCAGCGTTTCCCTAACTCTTATTCTGGAATTTATGTCGCAATATACTATTATAATATATTATGGAAACGTTACCGAAAATGCGCATAAAAATCCCCATGACCGAAGCCATGGGGATCGCTTATTCAAATCAGCTCAGACGGGGTGGACCTTGTTGGTCTTGTCTGCGTGGTCGGCGTCGATGCCAACCTGTCTGTCAGTGCGCTTCTCGAAGAACTTCGGAGCTACCTTCGGGAACATCGCATAAGTCAGAACGTCCTCAACGGAAGCGTCGGGAACATACTGCTTAACTTCTTTCTTCATGGTGTCGAACTCGGGCTTCAGCAGGTCTGCAGGACGGCATGTGATAGGCTCCTCTGCGCCGAGTATCTTCTTCTGGAACTCGGGATCGATAGCGACAGGAGTCTTGCCATATTCGCCCTTTACAAGGCCCTTGAATTCCTTGGTCACAGTCTTGTAGCGCTCGCCCATGATAACGTTGAACACAGCCTGTGTGCCGACGATCTGGGAAGTAGGCGTAACAAGCGGAGGGAAGCCGGAATCCTTACGAACACGCGGAACTTCCTGCAGAACGGCCTCAAGCTGGTCAGCCTTGCCAGCCTGCTTCAGCTGAGAGAGCAGGTTGGAGAGCATTCCACCCGGTACCTGGTAAATGAGAGCGTTGGTGTTTGTAGCCAGCATGGAGGGATCCAGCAGGCCGTTATCGATGTACTTCTTGCGAAGCTTCATGAAGTAGTCACGGATCACGTTGAGCTTTACGAGGTCAAGACCGGTGTCGTACTCTGTGCCCTGGAATGTAGCAACGATGGACTCTGTCGGAGCGTGGGAAGTACCCAGAGCCAGCGGGGACATAGCGGTATCAACGCCGTCAACGCCAGCCTCGACAGCCTTCAAGATGCACATGGAAGCCAGACCGGAAGTATAGTGAGTGTGCAGCTGGATCGGGATCTTTACGGTAGCCTTCAGGTCCTTGACAAGGCTTGCAGCCTCATAAGGAGTCAGCAGGGCTGCCATATCCTTGATGCAGATGGAATCTGCGCCGGCGTCCTCGATCTGCTTTGCGTAGTTCTTGTAATATTCGTGTGTGAATACCTCGCCGAGAGTATAGGAGATAGCCACCTGAGCGTGACCCTGCTCCTTCTTGGCTGCCTTGATGGCAGTTTCGAGGTTGCGGATGTCGTTCAGTGCGTCGAAGATACGGATAATGTCGATACCGTTTGCGATGGACTTCTGTACGAAGTACTCAACCAGGTCGTCGGCATAGTGACGATAACCCAGCATGTTCTGACCTCTGAACAGCATCTGCAGCTTGGTGTTGGGCATTTCCTTTCTCAGGATACGAAGTCTCTCCCACGGGTCCTCGTCCAGGAAGCGGATGCAGGAATCGAATGTTGCGCCGCCCCAGCACTCAGCAGAATAAAAGCCGATCTTATCCATCTCGGAAAGGATAGGACGCATGTCGTCCATGGACATTCTTGTGGCGAGCAGGGACTGATGCGCGTCACGAAGAACGGTTTCAGTTATCTTTAATTTTGCCATCTTGCTTCTCCTTAATTATGCGTTGAGGGTAGCTACAACAGCGCCAGTCTCAACGGAATCGCCCTTGTTGACATTGATGGAAGCAACAACGCCGTCTCTGTCGGAAACGATATCGTTCTCCATCTTCATAGCCTCGAGAACTGCGATAACAGTACCGTTTGTTACCTTATCGCCAACCTTGACCTTTACGTCAACGATAGTGCCGTTCATAGGAGCGTTTACGGAAGCGTTGCCCTGTGCGCCGGCGGGAGCAGCAGCCTTCTTAGCGGGGGCAGCCTTCTTGGGAGCGGGAGCAGCAGCTGCAACGGGAGCAGAGCCGTCAGCCTCGTCAACAGTTACGTCATAAGCATTGCCGTTTACGGTGATAGTGTATCTTTTCATTTCAAAAACCTCTCTGATTTAATTAAAATACGAAATTAACGTGCTTTCTGGTCGGAGCGACAACTCTCTTGCTGGAGCAGATGTCAACAGCGGAAGCGACAGCCTGCCTGGTGTCCTCAACAGCGACAACGCCGTCGATCATACCAAGGGAAGCGGCCTTGAACGGAGTTGTGTCCATCTCGCCGCCCATGAATACCTTAGCAGCCTCAGCGCTCATAGGAGCGATGGAAGCGCTCTCCCATGCGAAGGTAAGGTCTGCGCTGTCGAGTGCGGCATAAGCAGAGCCGATAGCCTTGCCGGTGATCAGGTTGATCTTGGTGGTGGTAGCGGAAGCGTAAACCTGTGCAAGCTTTGCTGCGTCGCGTACGGAGCCTGCAAGCTCAGCCGCGCTGGAAGCCTCAAAGCCCTCGGTGTTTACGATAGTGACTACCGGGATGGAGAATACGTCTGCCAGCTGTACAAATCTCGCGATCTTTGCGCTGTCAGCTGCAGTCAGCTTAGCTGCCCTGTCGGTAGCGACGAAAGCTACTGTAGCCCAGTTTACGCTTGCGAAAGCGGTGTAAGCAGCGGTGCCGAACTCAGCGCCCAGCTCCACGACGGAATTCTTGTCGGAAAGTGCAGCAACGAGATCTGCGCCCTTGAGGGAAGCGGAAACTGCTGCGTCATTCGCTGCGAACTCATCGTTGCCAGCGAGGGAAATGTTGTTTGCAGGCAGGATAGCAGCAAGCTTCTTAGCCTTAGCAACTGCGTCTGCGTCGTCCTTGGCGAGAATGTCTGCAACGCCGGACTTTGCAGCGTTTGCAGCCTTGCCAGCGCCCTCAAGCTTGCCGTCGGGTGTGTTGAACGGAGCGGTGAGGAACAGCTCAGCCTTCTCGGTCATGATGGTTACGTCAGCCATTGCAGCGATAACTGCGGCTGCGCCGGCGCATACGCCTGTGATGACTGCGATCTGCGGAACCACGCCGGAAATAGCAGCGGAAGCCTTGATGATGTCGCCGTAGTCAGCGAGAACCTCCATACCCTCGTTGATGTCGCCGCCCTTGCTGTCGAACATTGCGACAACGGGAGCACCGTTCTTTGCAGCCAGCTCGTAGATCTTCTTGATCTTGAGCGCTGCACTCTTGTCAACTGCGCCGCCCTTAACGGAAACGTCCTGCGCATATGCATAAACAGAAGCGCCGTTGATTGAGCCGCAGCCTGCTGCAACGCTGCTGACCGCGCCGTCAGCCGACAGGAACTTGTCAAGCTCGGTGAAGCTGTCCTCATCAAAGAGAGCAGTCAGTCTTTTTCTTGCGTCGCTGTCCGGAACGTTCTGTTCCATCTCAGCCAGTGTCTTTGAAAACGCCATTTTAACTCCTCCAATAACTGCTATTGAGATCGGCGCGGTATTGCCTGAATTTGGCTCCGGGCATACTTCTGCCGTCTTAATTAAAATTTATCCACAATAATTATACTACATTGAAAATGAAATGACAAGCGGAAATCAGCGATTTTTTAATTTTTTATCTTTTGCAATAAAACCACTCAATTCACTGGTTAATTTTTTGTCAATTTTCACAAAGCGGAGCTTCAAATTAATTCACACTTCGGTAATATCTGTCCTTTTTCGACATCTGGGCACAGTTCAGACGGTGCTCACTTCTTCTTTCTCGGGGCTGCCTTTCCTATGGAAGCACGCAGCGAGCGCAGTTCCTCTTTGGTCAGGTCGCGGTAGGCGCCCGGCTTGAGCATTCCCAGCTTCACGCCGCCGATGGAAGTTCTGCGCAGCCTGCCGACTTCAAGTCCCACCGCGGAACACATGCGGCGTATCTGACGGTTCCTGCCCTCCTTGATGACAAAACGGAGCACCGTTCTGTCCGGGGCTTCTGAAAGTACTTCGACCGTGCAGGGCAGCGTCTTTACGCCGTCGTCCAGTACTACCCCCGACATGAGCTGGGACAGCTGCTCCTCTGAAACGGCGCCGTCGATGGTAACGCGGTAGGTCTTGGGGACGTGCCTTGACGGGTGCATGATGTCGTTTGCGAACTCACCGTCGTTTGTGAATATCAGCAGACCCTCGGAATTTCTGTCCAGCCTGCCGACAGGGTAAACTCTCTCCTCAACGTCCGTCAGCAGGTCGGAAGCCACTCGCCTGCCCATCTCATCGGACATGGAGGTAACGTACCCGCGGGGCTTGTTGAGTATTATATAGCGCTTTTCCGCGCGCTCAGCCGAAATTGCCTCTCCCTCGACGCAGATAAGGTCGTTGACCGGGTCTGCCTTGTCGCCCAGGGTGCAGGGTCTGCCGTTGACTGTGACTACCCCCGCTGAAATGAGTTCCTCAGCCTTGCGGCGCGAACATCTGCCGCTGTCTGCGATTATTTTCTGAATTCTGACTTTCTCCATAAACTGCCTTTCTATGTACGCCCTCCCGGGCGAAATTATATCTCCACGGCTAGACAAAAACGCCCAGTCTGGCTAATATCTCTCTGAAAAATCCGGGGCTTTCCCCGGGGACTTCAACGGTGCTGTCAGCGTAGAGAGGGCATTCCAGCACGGTTTCCCCGTCCAGCTGGAACTGGATCTCCCCCAGCCGGTCGCCCTTTTCGACTGTGCCGTAAACGAAATTCGGCAGCAGCACTTTCCGCGTGACTTTCCCGCGCTGTTCCGCAGTCAGCGGGAGCGTCGCGCTCCTGGCGTAAACTCCCACGGAATTCCCCGTGCCCGCGACTGCGACCCGGCAGCTGCACCCCACGTCAGCCGGGTAAGCCTGCACCTGCGTGAAGCCGTGATCCAGCATTTTTGTGTGGTCGTTCCAGTCGTCGCCTGCGTTCAGCGTGACTGCGACAAGGGTGACTCCCCCGCGCTGTGCAGCGGAAACAAGGCACCTGCGCGCGTTGTCAGTGAAGCCGGTCTTTACGCCTATCGCGCCGTCGTAGCGCTTGAGCATCTTGTTGGAATTATACAGCGTCCGCTTGTAAGGCGGGTTGCCGAATTCCACCTCCGCGCTCTGGCAGGAAACCACCTCCCGGAACAGCTCGTCCTTCATCGCGAAAGCCGTCAGGGAAGCCAGGTCCCGTGCGGTTGTGTAGTGCCCGTCCGCGTCCAGACCTGACGGCGTGACGAAGTGCGTGTCTGCAAGCCCAAGTTCCTGCGCGCGGCGGTTCATGAGTTCCACGAACGCCGGAATGCTCCCGCTGACTGAAACGGCAGCCGCGTTCGCAGCGTCGTTCCCGGAAGGCAGAAGTATGCCGTAAAGCAGGTCGCGCCTGCTCACGCGGTCGCCCTCGCGCAGCCCCATGGAAGTGCCCTCGACGCGTATCGCAAGCGGGTCCACGGTGAATTCCCGGTCGGGGTCCCCTGCTTCTATCGTCAGCAGCGCCGTCATTATTTTGGTGGTGCTTGCCATGGCGCGGTGCTGGTCCGCATTCTTCTCAAAAAGCACCGTGCCCGTCTGCGCCTCAATGAGAATAGCGCTCGCAGCCGAAACATCTCCCGGTGAAACGGCGTGCGCGCTTATTCCCGAAAGCGCCCAGACAGCCAGCGCAAGCAGCGCCGTAACTCTGAATTTTACCCTCATATCTGCGTCCTCCCAATGTAAATATTTCCATCATTAGGGTGCGCAGTTCTGCGGGGAATTATTCAGCGCTGTCCTCTTCTTCTATTTCTTCCTTGTCCTTTTTCCTCTTGTCGCCGACGAAGCCCTTTATCTTCTCGATAAGCCCGGGGATAGCGTCAACGATGCCATCAACTGCGCTGGGCTTGCTGCCGAGTTCCATCAGCTTAACGTCGCCGTCGCGGCTGATGACGATGAAAGCCACCGGCTTGACCGTTACGCCTGCGCCCGCGCCTCCCGCGAACTTCTCAGCCGCCTGCGTGGGCAGGTCGCTCCCGCCGGAAGCGAAACCGAAAGACACCTTTGACACCGGGATAATGGTAGTGCCGTCCGGGGAAGTTATCGCGTCGCCGACGATGGTGTTAACGTCCACCATTTCCCTGATTTTCTCCATGGATACGCCAAGAATACCTTCGATAGCATTAGACATAAGAATTCTCCTTTCAGAACTTCGTGTGTTACTTTTTCAGCTTGCCGAGGGCTGCCGCAGCTTCTTTCCTGTTAAGGTAGTTCCTCACCGCCCTGCCCAGCGCCCAGAAAAGGAACGCCAGCGCAGCGATGACTGTGAGCCTTGCGGTGAACTCGCACCTCGTGGTCGTTTCCTCCGACATGAAGTCGGCGGTTATGTTATACTGTGGGCTGCGCATAGTGAAGCACCCCTCGAGGAATGCCGCTGCTGCGCCTGCCACAGCGCTTGTCCTGCCATAATTCAGCGCAGCCTTTGCCGCGTCGTCGCCGCCGCAGACTATATCCAGCCTGAAGCCGCTTATCCTGGTCGCCCTGAGAAGCCTCCTGAGAGGCGTGCCCAGGCTGTCCCAGACGTATTTCACAATTTCCCAGATGTCTTTGAGCGTGAGCTTTTCCGACGATTTTGCGGGGGTTTTCTGCGCCTTTTTCGGCTCAGTTCCTGCGGACTTCTTTTTCTCCGCGGAAGTCCCATTTCCGTCGGATTTATCTTCCTGCGCGGTTTTTTCCGCAGTTTTCGCTTCTTTCTTTACGGCGTCGTCAGCGGCTTTTTCAACTTCTTTGCTGCGCCGCTTCTGCTTCTTTTTCTGCGCGGGTATTTTCAGTATCGTGATGAAATACCAGTTTATTTTCAGCCGCAGGTCGCCGTCGTATTCAAACCTGACTTTCACCGAAGTCATGAGCAGTATCAGTATGAATGCCACGACTGCGCCCGCAATGATCCAGCCCATCACATCACCTCCGCAAAGTCAGCCGCACGGTCAGTCTGAACCGCCGAAATTCATCTCGTCGTACTCGTCAAGATCCATCTGGTCGGTGCTGTCCGGAATGGTCGGCAGCGCGCCAAGGTCTGCCAGCCCGAAGCACCGCAGGAAGTTCTCGGTAGTCTTATAGGCTATCGGGCGCCCCGGGAGGTCGAGCCTGCCGTATTCCTCCAGCAGGTCGCGCTCGACAAGGCTGTTGACTACGCCGGAGCTGTCCACGCCGCGCACCTGCTCGACAAAGCTTTTCGTCACCGGCTGGTTGTACGCGACCACCGCGAGGACTTCCAGCGCGGCCTGGGTCAGCGGGACCTGACGGCGCGTTTCCAGCGCGGTCTTGATATACGGCGCGAATTCCGGCAGGGTGACCATCTGGTAGCTGTCCCCGAGCCGGTTTATGCGGAACGCGCTGCTGTTATCGACGTACCTGTCGTTCAGGCGGTCGATCATTTTCAGCACAGTCTCTTTTTCTATCTGGCTGGCAGCGGAAAGCTTCTCTGCGTCGATCGGTTCACCGCAGGCGAAAAGCACCGCTTCTATAACTGCCATTCCCTCGCTGAATTTCACTGCCCCGCTCCCTCCGTTCCTTCTTCGTTTTCATGGCGTTCGTCGTCTGCCTTTGTGCGCAGGCGCACGCTGTTTCCGTCGGGGGAAATGTAAATGCGCCCCTCCTTGGAAAGCTCCAGTATCGCCAGGAATGTCGCCACCGTACGCGACCTCGGCTGGTCGCGGTAAAGCTCGTCCATCTTGACGGTGCCGTTTCTCCTCAGGCTTTTCAGCACCGCGACGATCCCTGTGAACACCGTCACGTAGCTTTTCGCGACTATCGGCTTTATCGAGCGCGGCTTGTAGCTTGCCTTTCTGCGGGTGCGCTCGTTCAGCGCGCTGTATGCCAGCATGAGTTCCTCGGGCTGGTGTATCTTGTGGTACGCCCTGTCGATCTCAATTTCCATCGGCTCTCGCACGAACACCACGTCGCCGAGATAGCGCTTTTTCAGGCGCTCTGCCATGGTCTTGCAGAGGGCGTATTCTATCAGCGCGCCCTGCAGTTCCTTTTTCATCTGCTCGGCTTCTTCCTTGGGCAGGAGCGCCGCGGACTTTATCATGATGAGCCGCGCCGCCATCTCAAGGAATTCCGAGGTTATTTCAAGGTCTGCCTCAGACATTCTGTCAAGGTAAAGCATGAACTGATCCAGCAGAATGCTTATCTCGATATCCTGTATATTCAGCTTGTGCTTCTGAATGAGCGAAAGCATGAGATCCAGCGGGCCCTCGAATATCTCCAGCTTAAAGTTTAGTCCTTCCATTGCAGTATCAGATGAACATGTTGATAAGACCGCCGTCCGGGATGAAGAACGAAGCCTTATCCAGCAGCCAGATGATACCGTTTGAAGCCGCTCCCAGCGGAATATCCAGCGCGCCGAACACCAGCAGCGCAAAGAACACCCAGTAGATGACCTGCTGGTTCTTCTGCATGAAATAGACCGCCTTGCCCGGCAGGAAGCTTGCAAGGATATTGAACCCGTCAAACGGGGGGATAGGTATGAGGTTGAACACGCCGAGGTAGACGTTTATAGTCGCGGTGTAGCACAGACCCATGACGACGTATATCAGAACCTGGTTGACTTCCGCGGCGCCCATGACGCTCACAAGAATTAACTTCGAAGCGATGATGAGCACGTAACTCAGCAGGATATTTGCGATGGGGCCTGCCAGCGAAGTCAGCGCCAGCGCGGTGCGCTGCTTTACCTTTGTGCAGTTCCTGATATTCACCGGGGTGGGCTTTGCCCAGCCGATGCGGCAGATGAACATTGCGAGCGCTCCGAACGGGTCGATGTGCGCGAACGGGTTCAGCGTGAGCCTTCCCTGGCGCTCTGCCGTGTCGTCGCCCAGTATTTTAGCCATAAGCCCGTGGGCGCACTCATGTATCGGGAACACCACGAAAATAATAACGAGCACCGAGAACACCGACAGCACGCAGCTGATTATCTGCTGCTGCGAGGGGTTTCCCGAAAAAATCAGGCTGAATATCTCAAGTAAAGGTCCTCTGAACATATTTTCTCCTTAATTACATCATGCGCCGTCGGCGCGTCCGTTTAAATAGAATACACACTTTTTATTATACCGCATATCGATGTATTTTTCAAGTAGCCGCACAAAAATAATTGCGCATCTTCTCAGAAAATGCGCAATTGTGTTGTATTTTTCACCCTGCCGCGCGGCTGAAACGGTATTCCGTATCTCCCTGCGGCGTCTGGACTGTGTAGTACAGCTGGTCGTCCTCCTCGCTGTAGTGCACCTGGATAAGCTCCCTGCCGTCGGTGTTGCGTACTATCATGCCGTCAGAGGTGCGCTCAAATTTCAGCGGTTCACCGGAATTCTCGCCCGCAGACTGCGTGAAACGGTCGTCGGTTATCTCGATGGTCACGGAAGTTCCGTCGATATCGCAGGTCCAGTTTCCCTTTATCTTATCCATAGCAATGGAGCGGCTGCAGCCCGTGCAGAGAAGCACCGCAAAAAGCGCGACAGCGCCTATGATCTTTTTCATTTATGTTCTCCTGTGTCGTCAAATTCCATAACACATTGTATCACAAATGCGGCTTATTGTCAAGGCGTACTATTATAAATAGCAAAACGCCCCATAGCCGCAGCCATGGGGCGAATGTCAGCGGTGACCGCTTATCTGCAGAACGGGTTCTCGGTAGGATACATCATGCCAGCGGGCTGGTTGAAGCTGATATCCTGGATACCGAGGTAACGGAACAGGTCGAAGAGGAGCTTTCCGTAGTGGCCGAAAGCTACTGCGCCGTGGTGCGGATAGCGCTTTTCAACCAGAACGTGACGATAGAAGCGTCCCATCTCGGGGATAGCGAAGATACCGATACCACCAAAGGAACGTGTAGGAACGTCAAGGATCTCACCCTCTGCGATATATGCGCGGAGAATTCCGTCGCTGTCGCACTGTAAACGATAGAATGTGATGTCGCTTGCTGCGATATCGCCCTCGAGGGTGCCTCTGGTGAAGTCAGGCTCGCTGCCAGCGGGTTCAAGTAAGCGGTGCTGGATAAGCTGATACTTAACTGCACGGTCGGAGCACATCTTGCACTCAGGGGTATTTCCGCAGTGGAAGCCCATGAATGTATCTGTGAGGGAGTAGTTGTACTTGCCCTTGATGTCCTCGTCGTATATGTACTTGGGAACGGAGTTGTTAATATCGAGCAGTGTTACAGCGTCAGCGGAAACGCACAGACCGATATATTCGCTCAGCGCGCCATAGATATCGACTTCGCAGGAAACCGGAATACCGCGGCTTACAAGGCGGCTGTTCACATAGCAGGGCTCAAAGCCGAACTGTGAGGGGAATGCAGGCCAGCACTTGTCAGCGAATGCGACATACTTCTTGGAGCCCTTGTGGTTCTCTGCCCAGTCTAAAAGGGTGAGCTCGAACTGAGCCATACGCTTGTTGAGGTCGGAATAATAGTGACCCTCCCCCATTTCCTTTGCCATATCGGCGCAGACAGCGTCGATCCTGGGGTCGTTCTCATGCTCCTTAAAGGAAACAAGCAGATCCAGCTCGGAGTTTTCTTCGATCTCGACGCCCAGCTCGTATAAGCCCTTGATGGGAGCGTTGCATGCGAAGAAGTCCTGCGGACGGGGACCGAAAGTGATGATCTTTAAGTTCTTAACGCCGATGATCGCTCTTGCTACGGGAACGAAGTCCTTGATCATCTTAACGATATCATCGGAGGTGCCGACGGGGTATTCGGGGATAAAGCCCTTGAGATGACGCATTCCGAGGTTGTAGGAGCAGTTGAGCATACCGCAGTAAGCGTCGCCTCTGCCGTTGATCATGTCGCCGTCGCCCTCAGCTGCTGCAACGAACATGCAGGGACCGTCGAAGTTCTTTGCGATAAGGGTCTCAGGGGTCTCGGGGCCGAAGTTTCCGAGGAAAACGACTAAAGCGTTGCACTCTGCCTTCTTAACGTCCTCGACAGCCTTGAGCATGTCAAGTTCGTTCTCAACGGTAACGGGACATTCATATATTCCCTCTCCGTAAGCTTCAACGATAGCCTTACGGCGTCTTTCAGACAAAGCGATGGGGAAACAGTCACGGGATACAGCAACTATGCCAAGCTTGATTTCAGGAATGTTGGTCATTGTTTTAACCTCTCAAAATATATATTTCCGGGAATTATGTATCTTCCCGACAGTTTACGTTTATAGGATATCACAAAAACTTTTGCTTGTCTAGTGTTTTTTTGTCGTAATCATGCAAAATCTACCCAAAAAACGCCGAAAAGCATATCACAAAGTTGTCATTCCGGGAATTTTGTGATAGAATGGGGTGAGTAGACGGCACTTACTGCCGGTAGATAAATATAATATTATAAAGGAAAGAAGCGACAGATACAATGAACAAGGACCTGACGATAGGAAGTCCCGGAAAATCCCTCATCATGTTCACGATACCGCTGTTCATCAGCGTTATGTTCCAGCAGATGTACAACATAGCCGACAGCGTGATAGCCGGCAAATTCGCCGGTGAGGACGCCCTCGCGGCCATAGGCGCAAGCTACCCGATAACCATGATATTCATGGCTGTCGCGGTGGGCTGCCAGATAGGCTGCTCGGTGGTCATAAGCAAGCATTTCGGCTCGGGCAACATGCAGATGACAAAGACCTGCATCTCCACCTCGCTTATCGCGGGTACTGCCCTTTCCGCCGTGCTGACCCTCGTGGGAGTGCTTTTCAGCGGCGTTTTCATGCAATGGGTGCAGACCCCCGCCAACATCTTCGACGACGGCTGCCTTTACCTGATGATATACACGGGCGGGTTCGTGTTCCTGTTCCTTTATAATATAGTTACGGGCGTATTCAACAGCCTGGGCGACAGCAAGACGCCGCTCTACCTGCTAATCGCCAGTTCCGTGGGCAACGTCATTCTGGACTGCATTCTCATCATTCCCCTGCAGATGGGAGTTGCGGGCGCGGCGTGGGCTACGTTCGCGGCACAGGGCGCAGCGTGCGTCCTGGCGCTTGTGCTGCTGTTCCGTCGCGTGAAATCGATGAACATTCAGGGTGGAAAGTACTTCAGCGGCAGGGCGCTCGTGGAGATATGCAAGGTCGCAGTACCCAGCGTGCTGCAGCAGAGCTTCATCTCCGTCGGCAACCTGTTCATACAGTACATGGTCAACGGCTACGGCTCGTCGATAGTCGCGGGGTATTCCGCAGCGATAAAGCTGAACACATTCGCGATAACCTGCTTCACCACCATCGGCAACGGAATGTCCGGCTTCACCGCGCAGAACATCGGCGCAGACAAGCCGGAACGTATCAAAAAGGGCTTCCGCTCCTCGATGTTCTTTTCCCTCGTGACGGCTGCGGTGTTCTTCCTGCTGTTCTTCCTGCTGAGCGAACCGCTGCTCTCACTGTTCATGAACGGCGACAGCTCCCGGCTTGCCATGGACACCGGAGTTGACTTCCTGCGCATCGCTTCACCATTCTATTTCGTGGTGTGCATAAAGCTGCTGTGCGACGGCGTCCTCCGCGGAAGCGAGAGCATGGGCTGCTTCATGGCTGCGACATTCACCGACCTCATACTCCGCGTGGTGCTTGCCGCGATACTCTCAAACGCTATGGGTGAAGTCCGGGGAATATGGCTCTCATGGCCCGGCGCTTGGATAGCCGGCACCATTATGTCCGTGGTGTTCTACCTCACCGGAATGTGGAGCAGGAAACTAATTCGTAAATCTTAATCAGGGATAAATTTACAGGACGAAAAGATAACTTCCGCCCTGTATGTTGTTTCTTTTGCCCTGTATTTTCCATTTTTTAACGTTGTTTTTTGTCGGAAATGTGAATTTTTCTCTCCGGTAAGTTAACAAAAAATTGATTTTGGGGTGGTAGAATATTACCACAATGAAGAATATAGCATGAAAACTATATGGTGGTGAAAGATATGAAAACAGGACTTATACTTGAAGGAGGCGCCGTAAGAGGGATATTCACGGCAGGCGTGCTCGACCGTCTCATGGAAAACGGTATCTACTACCCCTACGTGGTGGGAGTTTCCGCGGGCGGCGGCAACGCGATGAGCTACGTTTCCCGGCAGATAGGGCGCACCGCAAGGCAGATAAACGCGCCGAAATCCGAGTCGTATTTCGGGCTGAAGCAGTTCATGGAAGTGCACAAGATAATCAACCTCGACAAGATGGCGTTCGAATATCCGTACAAACAGTTCCCGTTTGATTTTGATACATATTTCAAGAGCGGCATCGACGTGGAATACGCGTGCACCTGCTGCGAAACCGGCAAGGCTGAGTTCTTCTCTGAGACCAGCGACGAACAGCGCCTGCTGACTATAGTCAAGGCGACATGCTCGGTGCCTATGCTCTGCGACCCCGTGGAGCTTGACGGCAGGCACTTCCTCGATGGCAGCATCGCGGATTCCATACCGATAGAGCATGCGATGGAGATGGGCTGCGACCGCGTCGTGATAGTGATGACAAAGCCGGACAGCAACGTTGCGCCTACCAACTACGCGAAATTCCGCAAGGTCATCAACCACATGTACAAGGATTACCCCAACTTTGTAGAAGCCTGCATGCAGCGCGTCGAGAACTACAACAAGACCGCAGCGCTGATGGATAAGCTGCGGAAAGAGGGAAAGGCGTTCGTTATACGTCCGCAGATACCCACGATATCCAAGTTCGAGCAGGACAGCCGCAAGATAATGGAGCTTTACCGTCACGGCTACACGCTGATGGACAAGCGCCTGATGGAACTTGTGGATTTCAACGAGGGAAAGACCCCAAGCGCCGACAATATCCGCGAAGCCGTTCCGGTTCAGCCGGAGATCAGCGACGAAGAGAATGTGCTCCTAGCATAAAAAGCATAAAAAGCAAAACAGGGTGGAAACAGCTTCACCCTGTTTTTTTATTAATTCACCCTGCGCGGTTTCTTCTCATCACTGCGCCGATCGCGGTAAACACCGCGAAGCACAGTATATTCACGCAGACGATGCTTGCGCCGCTCGGGGTGCCGAGTTCGTAGGATATCACCATGCCCGCGATGAAAGTCACCACGGATATCACCGCGGAGCACACAGTCACCGCGCGGAAGCTCTTGAACACCCTCATGCTGCACAGCGCCGGGAATATGATAAGGCTGGAGATGAGCATGCTTCCCATCATTCTCATGCCTATTACTATCGTGAGCGCCGTCAGCAGCGCGATGAGCATGTTGTAGGCGCCCGCCTTTGTGCCCGTGGCGCGTGCGAAATTCTCGTCAAATGTTATCGCGAATATTTTTGTGTAGAAGAAGATGAAAAGCACCAGCACCAGCAGCGCCAGTATCACGCTTATCACCACGTCGCTCTCGCTTATCGCGAGAATGCTGCCGAATAAGTAGCTGTCAAGGTCGCTGTTCATGCCGGAGACCGACACAGCCATAACGCCAAGCGCAAGCGCGCCGGTGGATATCAGCGCTATCGCGGAATCCCCCTTGATGCGGCTGCTGCCCGATATCCTCAGCAGCAGGAATGCAGCCGCTATGACCACAGGCACTGCCACAGCCATGGGCGCCCAGTTCATCACAGCCGCGATGGCAAGCGCGCCAAAGCCCACGTGCGAAAGTCCGTCGCCTATCATGCTGTAGCGTTTCAGCACCAGGCTCACGCCAAGAAGCGCAGCGCACAGCGAGACCAGAATTCCCACCAGCAGCGCGCGCATGAGTATCGGAGTATTCACAAATGCGGAAATTATATCAGCCATTTCCCGCGCCCCCTCTCATGAAATCCGACGAATTATCGCAGAGGAATTCCTCAGGCGTGCCGAAAAACCAGCTGTCGTGCCGCAGGCAGAGTATCCTGTTTGCCTGGGTCAGCGCGGCGTTGACGTCGTGAGTCACCATTATCACTGTCACTCCGCTGCGGTTTATGCCCTTTATCAGCTCGTACATTTCGGCTGTGACCATCGGGTCCAGCCCGGAAACCGGCTCGTCCAGCAGCAGCAGCTTCTTCGTCGCGCAAAGCGCCCTCGCCAGCAGCACCCGCTGCTGCTGCCCGCCGGAAAGTTCACGGTAGCAGCGCTTTTTCAGGTTCGTTATACCCAGGCGCTCCATGTTCTCCGCAGCGAGTTTACGTTCGCGGTCGGTGTAGAACGGGCGCAGCCCCATGGAATTAAGGCACCCGGAGAGCACCACTTCCCACACGCTTGCGGGGAAATCCTGCTGGGCGCCGGTCTGCTGCGGCAGATAGCCTATCTCGCTCCTGCGCAGCCCTCCACCGAAGCTTATCGTGCCGCCCACCGGCTTTTTCAGCGACAACAGCGACTTCACCAGCGTGCTCTTGCCGGAACCGTTTTCACCCACGATGCAGAGGTAATCCCCGCTGTTCACCGCGAAGCTCAGGTCCTTTATGACCGTCATATTTTCATAGGACAGCGCCAGACTGTCCACTTTTATGAGTTCTTCCTGCTCCATGTCAGTTCACCAGCACTCTCTCAAGCATCTGTTTGTTCCTCTGCATCAGCGAGAGGTAAGTTTCACCCGCGGCAAGGTCGTCGGCAGAGATGTTGTGGCAGGTGTGGAATTCCTCCACATTCAGCCCGCTGTCCTCCGCGAGAACGTCCGCCAGCTTCCTGCCGGAAAGCTCTATGCAGAACACCGCTTTCACCGCTTCCGGCTGCCCCAGCTTATCCAGCAGGAACGTCACCGTCTGCGCCGAGGGCTCCGTTTCGCTGCCGCACCCCGGGAATGCCGCGTAGTAATTCAGCCCGTAATGCCTGAAGAAATACAGCAGCGGGAACCTGTCGCCGAAGATGAAATAACGCGCCTCCCCGCTGAGAAGCTCCCGGAATTCCGCGTCGAGCGCGTCTATCTGCGCTGCGTAGCCATCGGCGTTCGCGGAAAGGCTTTCGGATATCTGCGGGAACAGTTCCACCGCGCGCTTTCCCAGCGCCCTGACTATCGCTGAGGCATTGTCCGGGGAAGTCCACACGTGTTCGTCGTATTCCTCTTCTTCCTCGTCGTGGTCATGGTCGTCATGGTCGTGGTCGTCCGCCTGCATTCCCTCGGAGACCTCCTCGTCCAGCAGCGAAACCGCGTCCGTCATGCGGAACGTTTCTATATCCGGCGCCGCCTGCAGCACGCTCTCCACCCACTGGTCGGATTCCCCGCCGTTGTACACGAACAGGTCGCAGCCCGTTATCTCCACGATGTCCTTTGCGGAGGGGTCGTAGCTGTGGCTTTCCTGCCCGGGTCTGAGCAGCATTCTGACTTCTGCCTCGTCGCCGAATACCTGCCGCGCAAAGTCATACGCCGGGAATATCGTCGTGATTATAAGCGGCTTGTCTTTGCCGGCCGCGGGTGCATTCCCGGCGCAGCCGCACATCGCAGCGCCCATTGCCAGCGCCGTGACTGCCGCGAGTATCTTCTTTATGGTCATTTCTGCTCCTTTTCCTTCTGTTCAGGTTTCTCTAGTTCTTTCTGGCAGCGGTCGCACAGTCCGTATATCACAGTCCTGCCGACGTCCACGGAAAACCCGTGCTCTTTCTCTATATGCTGCTGCATCTCTTTCATAAAGCCGCAGTCCATGTGTATCAGGCGCTGGCAGCGGTCGCATTTGAGATGGAAATGCGAGCTGCATTTCTGCTCGTCCATCAGCTGATAGCACGCGCCGGAGCCGTCCCCGGTGAAGCGCTTCAGCACGCCCTGGTTTGCAAGCTTCGTCAGCGTGCGGTAAACCGTGGCTTCTCCCACCGTGACTTCCCCGCTGATTATTATGTCCTTTGCGGTGAAGCAGCTGCCCTTGTGCCGGCTGAAAAACTCAACTATCTCGTCCCGCTGCTTTGTGTTGTAATTATTGCGGTCCATGCCGCTCACCTCCACTGAATTTGATTTTGATTTTCACTTTCAGTTTCATATTATATCACAAGGAATAAATCTTGTCAAGAGGGATAGTATTTTTTATTGCAATTTCCTGAAACATGTGATATAATGATTTTGATAATATATTAATAAAGGTGGTGCGTCGGATGCTGGAATACTGCATGTGCCCGAAATGCGAGAGAATGATAATGCTCGACCCGGAATTCACAACAGGCTTCTGCCTTTACTGCGGGACGCACATTGCCTATGAAGAGTCGCGGGAATTCCTGCTGGAGGGGCTCAAGAGCACGATACCCGACGAGCTTTCCCTTGAAGCGGACCTCAGCGAGCTCATAGACGAGGACGACGCGCGCGAGGACAACTACGGCTCCGACGAGTGCCGCCAGGAATGCGCGCTTGCCAATGAGTGTCTCGGCAAGTGGGATTTTTCGGGCGCGTTCAGACATTATGCGAATGCGGTGGAATGGCGCCCCAAAGACTTCGAGGCATTCTGCGGGAGAATGACCTCCGGGATACTGCGGCTGAACGACGTCGAGAACTGGCAGCAGTACCTTGCGGACTGCGTTTCACTTATCCGCAGCCAGAACGACTGGAACACCGCGCAGAAAGCCCTTGAATACGCGCTGGATATACTGCAGAAATTCCTGTCGAAAGGCGGCAGGTTCGTTTCGCCGGCGTACACGTTCGGTTTTTTCAGGGCTGTGACGGAGAAGTTCCCCGCGCTGCGCGGGAAAGCCGCGGTAATTCTCGCGCACTGCGTGAATATCGACAACGCGCCGTTCACCGACGCCGCGCGGCTCGACCACGAAACCACCCGCTTTGCCGTCGGGAATTACCCCCGGGAAGCGGACAGGGAGCTTTCGCCGAAACTGCTCTTAATAATGAAGTACCACCCCGACGAGCGACAGAAGCACCTGCTGATAAGGGCAGTGTACGTCTACGACCGAGCCGGCTGGCTCAGGAACCGCGACGAGCAGCGAATAAACGACGTGCTTGACTTCCTCGACGGCATGTTCTCCGGGGACTATTCCACCGCCGACCGCAAAGCCGCGCTGGACTGCGCCTGCGACCTGCTGCTGATGCGCACGCTGGAGCCTGCTTCCACCGAGCGCGAGAAGCTGCGCTTCCTGACCGGGGTGTATTCCTGGAAGCAGATGCAGCGAATGGAGAAATACTTCAGCGGAAGCGTTTTCTTCAACCGGCTGTACCTTGACATTTACCTTGAGCAAAAGGGCGCAACGCCCCTCACCGCTGAATACCGGCGTATACGCCGCAAAATAGACGAACTCACTGAACAGAAAGGATAAATTATGGCGAACATGAAAAAGCTCACCCGGGATTACGGGGAAGTCATCTGGACAGGCAAAAAGTGCATTCTCGGCATGCCCATATCGTTCACGCGGTACATTCTCACCGACAGCAAGCTGATAACCCGCGTGGGGCTGCTCAATCTCAGGGAGGACGAGATAGAGCTTTACCGCGTTTATGACAAGTCGATGAAGCTCCCGCTGGGGCAGAGGATAGTCGGCTGCGGCACTATCACGCTGCTTTCAAAGGACAACGACACCCCCACAAAGGTGCTGCAGTCAGTCAAGCGCCCGCGCGAGGTCAAGAAGCTGCTTGACGCAGCCGTTCAGGAACAGCGCGACAGATACAGCGTTCGCGGCCGCGATATGATGGGAGCCTCCGCGCACATGGAGGACCTCGACGGCGACGGTATTCCCGACGACCCCTGCTGCCACGACTGATATCCGTTTATTCCACAAACATTACATAATTGTAACGTATTATCCGGCAAAAAATACTTGATTTTCTGCCTCGTCTGAGTTATAATATCTATTATGAATTACAAAAGCTCCGCTGGCTGTGCCGACGGGGCTTTCCCGACGAATGCAAAGGAGAATATTCATGCCAGACAATAATGACGGACTGAATGTCTGCCTGATGAACGATTCATTCCCACCCGTTATCGACGGCGTGGCAAACACGATACTCAACTATGCTGAAATAATCAACGCCAAGCTCGGCAAGGCAACCGTCGTCACACCGGAATACCCCGACGTGCAGGACGATTTTCCGTTCCCTGTGGTGAGATACCCGAGCCTTTCCGTGACGGAAAAGCTCTGCAACTACCGTATGGGCTACCCCTTTTCTGCCAGCAAGCTGGATTCCCTCACGAGCAGCGGGTTTGATATAATCCACACCCACTGTCCGTTTGCCTCCATGATAATGGCAAGGGTGCTGCGGATAAAGACCGGGGCGCCGATGGTGTTCACATACCACACCAAATTCGATATCGATATCCGTCGCGCGCTCCCGACCAAACTCATGCAGGATCAGGCGATAAAAATGCTCATCGCGAACATCTCCGCAGCCGACGAGGTGTGGACAGTCAGCGAGGGCGCGCGCCAGAACCTCCTCGAACTCGGCTATGAGGAAACAGAGGGCAGACGTATCCGCGTAATGGAGAACGGCGTGGATTTCCCCAGGGGACGCGCGGACAAAGAGGACGTGGAGTTCCTGCGCTCAGACCTGGGGCTTGAGGGGCACGGCCCGGTGTTCATATTTGTGGGAAGGCTGCTCTGGTACAAGGGTATCCGTCATATTCTCGACGCGTTGAAAATACTCGACCAGCGCGGCACCGACTTCCGCATGATGATAGTCGGCGACGGGCTTGACCGCGGGGAAATAGAAACTTACACCGCAGAACTCGGTCTGACGGAAAAGGTGATATTCACCGGCGCTGTCTACGACCGCGAGGAACTGCGCATATATTACACCGCAGGCGACCTGTTCATATTCCCGTCGCTGTATGACACCAACGGAATAGTAGTGCGTGAAGCGGCTGCCTGTGGAGTTCCGTCAATACTCATCAAGGGAAGCTGCGCTGCCGAGGGCATAACCCACCACCGCACAGGGATACTCGTGGACGACACCCCCGAAGCCATCGCAGAGGAAATGCAGTTTGCTGCCGGGCACCTCGATGAAGTGCACCAGATGGGCGACCACGCGATGAACGAGGTGTACATGTCCTGGGAAACCTCCATTGAGAACGCGTACCACCGTTACGGCGAGATAATCGAGAACTGCAGAAACGGCGCCACCTGCAACCACGAAACCGAACTCCAGCAGGATTTCTTCACCGGCATCAGCCGCATGACTGACGCTGTGCAGCGTTTCAGGAGCATTCCCGCAGTATCTGCGATAAGGGAAAGCAACACCCGCAGCATAGCGAAACGCCGCGCCCGCAAGGAAGAAAAGAAGAAGCAGACCGAAATCACAGAAGAATAAAAACGCGGGCTGTACAAAACGTACAGCCCACACCAGTTTATAAAAAAGTATCCTGTCCAGACTGTTGAGAAAGATACAGATGCCTCTGACGACGCAGATGTGCCTTTATCGGCAGTCTTTCGTTTTATTCCTGGCAGATAACCAGCCAGTTACACGGGGTATCGTCGGTATATTCAGTGCCCCACATAGCGATGAGTTTAAACCCGTTGAAATAGGCTGACGCGCCGTAGTTGTACGTGCCCTCAACATCGTCCTGCTGGGGTTCATATATTCTCGCGTCAGAAGGGAGCACGGCACTCAGCTCATTCCAGCTTGCCGCGCTGAGGATACCGTTGTAAAGCTCCAGACCCGGCCGCACGTCAGAATAGCATATGATCCCTGTGATGGTATCTTCGGATAAGTCATCGTTGAGCGACGGATAGGTCATCAGCGTAAATCCCGTGTCAAATCCTCTCGGATAAACCAGCTTTGTTGAACCGGCAAAATAATCGCCCCTGGCGAGTTCCGTTCCATAGGCATATTCGAACGTTCCCACCGTTTTTCCTATCCACTCAGCAGGCTGCAGTTCGCCTATCGCCGTGTTTTTCTGCTTGCTGAATTCCACGGGCGCCCCGCTTTCGGCTTCTCCGGTGTAGTATTCTTCCCCCGTGCCATCTGTTCTGATACCCGGTGAGGATATTCCGGAATCCGGCTCTGCCGTGGGACTGTCCCATGTGGCTTCCCAGGTGTAAGAGAAATCGTCGCCCCATTCCGTTGTGTCGTCGTACCACTCAGATGACGTATCGTTCGAAGAGGACGACGTGTTGTCCGAAGAATACGTATCACCCAATGACGAATAACCGTTATCAGCTGAAGACCAGTCGTCGCTATCTGACTGTGATTCGGTCTTGTCTCTAAACGGATTTTCCCCGGAGCCCGAACAGCCCGAAAGCATTGCAACAGCCGCCAATACCGCTATCAACCTGATTTTTTTCATATAATTACTTCCCTCTCAAATTATTTGTTTATTGTATTATATCACTTGTAACCGATGTTGTCAAGGGTGATGTTAATTCCGGGTCAATGAGATCATACTCGTTTTATTTCCAGATTGTTGTCAAACAAGTGTTGTTGCAACGCTGAATTCTGTATTCCCTCTTGACAAATCAGCCTTTTTGTGGTAAAATGATAAGGTACTTGATTTATTATCAAAGAACCGAGGTACATATGCAGGATATTGACGAACAGCTCACCGGTCTGATACACGACTGGTTCTCGCGCCTGAGAGGACAGATATCCGCGGGGAAAAGCGAGTTCCTTGGCGGCGGCAGGAGCCTGCTGGAGCGCGACCGCATTCTGCTGACCATCAGCAGGAACGGCACAATCACCCAGAAGCGCCTTGCGGAACATATCGCAGTCAGTCCCCAGTCCATATCAGAGTCGCTGTCGAAGCTGGAAAACGACGGCTATATCACCCGTGAAAAGAACCAGCTCGACAAGCGCGAAACGATAGTCGCGCTCACGCCGTCGGGCATGGAGCATTCCAGCGAACTTGCGCAGAAGATGCGCAGCCAGGCGCACCGCTTTCTAGAGCCGCTCAGCGATGACGAAAAGCAGACTTTATACGCCCTGCTGAAAAAACTCACCGGCACATGCGGCTGAACTCCACAGGACCAATGCGAAGGAGGAAAACATATGGCATTTGAAAGGTTAAACGAATACGCAGCTGAAAAGCAGAAGCTCTGCACCGAGCACGACACCATATCCGACGCCCTGTTCAGGGAATACGGCGTCAACAGGGGTCTGCGCGATATAAACGGAAAGGGCGTTCTCACGGGGCTCACGCGCATATCGAAGATAGTTTCGTTCAAGGACGAAAACGGCGTGCACGAGCCGTGCGACGGCGAACTCTGGTACCGCGGATACAATATCAACACGCTGATAAACAACCTTAACGGCGGCTTCGGCTTTGAAAAGACCGCATACCTGCTTATCTTCGGGGAACTCCCCACGGACGAGCAGCTTGCTGAATTCAACGATATCATGTCAGAATGCCGCGTGGTACCCTCCAACTTCACCCGCGACGTTATCATGAAGGCGCCCTCCCACGACATCATGAATTCCATGACAAAGAGCATTCTCACGCTGTCGTCCTACGACGAGAATATCTCCTCGAACGACATCGACAACTGCATACGCCAGTGCCTTATGCTGACTGCGGTGTTCCCGATGCTCGCGGTGTACGGCTACCATGCGTACAATCACTACGAGAACGACGGAAGCATGTATATCCACCGTCCCGCGCCCGGACTTTCCACCGCTGAGAATTTCCTGAGAATGCTCCGTCCGGATACCTGTTACACCAGCCTTGAAGCGCGGGTTCTCGACATCGTTCTCATGCTCCACATGGAACACGGCGGCGGCAACAACTCGACATTCACCACCCGCGTGGTAACTTCCTCGGGGTCGGATACATATTCCGCGATAGCTGCGGCGATGTCCTCGCTGAAAGGACCGCGTCACGGCGGCGCAAACCTCAAGGTGATGCAGATGATGCAGGATATCCGTACACATATCGGCGACCCCACCGACAAGGACGAGGTAGAGGATTACCTGCGCAAGCTCCTCGACGGCGAAGCATTCGACCGCAAGGGACTTATCTACGGCATGGGGCACGCGGTGTATTCCATCTCCGACCCGAGAGAGCGCGTGCTGAAATCCTACGTGCAGAAGCTTGCCGAGGCAAAGGGCAAAACCGCCGACATGACGCTTTACGAAAACATCGAGGATATCGCGCCGAAGCTCATCGCGGAAAAGCGCCGCATATACAAGGGCGTAAGTCCCAACGTGGATTTCTACAGCGGGTTCGTTTATGATATGCTGGGCATTCCCGTGGAACTCTACACACCGCTGTTCGCCATCGCGCGCGTTGTCGGCTGGTCTGCTCACCGCATAGAGGAGCTCGTCGGAATGGGAAAGATAATCCGTCCCGCTTATAAGAGCGTTATGGAAGAGATAGAATAACTCCTTTCCCTTTAGAATACCCCCAATAATACTGCAAAAAAATGCATAAATCAAGTCAGCCATCGTCACATTTTCAGTGCACGATTGGCTGACTTTAGTTTTTCTCTTTGGTTTTTTTCTTTAGTTTTATATAGGCGTGAAAAAGCTTCACAACTTGCCGTGAAGATACTTCACATCTTGCTGTAAAGATACTTCACATCTTGCTGTAAAGGAACTTCACAACTTGCCGTGAAGAAACTGCATTCCTGATAACAGCGCGCTACACCAGCTGTTCCCGCAGGGACTGCAGCAGCTTTCTTTCGCGGCGGCTCACCATCACCTGCGTTAGTCCCAGTAACTGCGCGGTCTCGCACTGCGTTTTCCCACGGAAATAGCGCAGGATAACGATATCGCGGTCGGTGCCCGAAAGCCGCTCCAGGCACTGCCGGAGCGCCAGACGGTCGATTAGCCTTTCCTCACCGGAACCGCATGGCACCGTTAGTTCTTCGCCGTCATTGCCGCCGGAATTGAGCGAGACCGGGGGAACTGCCGCGCACAGCGCCTCCGCGGCTTCCTCCTGAGTTACGCCAAGCGCGCACGCAATGTCGGATACCCGGGGTTCACCGTCTGCCGAAAGCCGGTCGCGTTCCCGCGCCGCCTTAACCGAAAGCTCCTTCAGACCGCGGCTCATTTTCACGCTGCCGCCGTCGCGGAACACCCTGCGTATCTCCCCAAGTATCACCGGCACTGCGTACGTGGAAAAGCACAGCCCACGCTCCGGCTCGAACCTGTCGCACGCCTTGACAAGACCCACGCACCCTGCGGAATACAGCTCCTCGTATTCCACCCCGCGCCCCCGGAAGCGGTTTGCAAGCTTGTGTACCAGCGGCAGGTTCTCTTCAATGAACCTGTCGCGGCCGCTGCTTTCACTGAACTCCATGCTCACACCCCGGCAGGCTCGGGAATGCGGCAGCTGAGCCGCTTCTCAAGCGTGACTGTGGTGCCCTTTCCCGGGGCGCTCTTCACCGTCACCTTGTCCATGAAGCTTTCCATCACCGAAAAGCCAAGACCGCTGCGCTCCTCGTCCGGCGCGGTGGTGAAAAGCGGCGTCATCGCCTGCGGAATATCCGCGATGCCCGCTCCCCTGTCCCGCACGCTTATCATGAACAATCCTCCGGAATACTGGCGCATATGTAGTTCAACAAGCCCGGTGCATTCGCGGTAGCCGTGGACTATCGCGTTTGTCACCGCTTCCGACACCGCGGTGCGTATCTCGCTTATTTCCCTGACCGTTGGGTCGGACTGCGCTGCAAATGCGGCAGCCGCAGTCCTGGCGAAAGCTTCGTTCTCCGAATTCGGCGAGAAGCTGAGCCTGCATTCGTTAAGTAACTCCCGTTTCATTCTTTTCTACCTCCGTGATAAGCCCGGATAACCCCGAAAGCTTTATTACCGCCGCTATCTCCTGCGAAGCGCCGCGCACTGCGACGTCGCCGCCGTAAGCCCTCACCGCGCGCAGCCTGCCGAGAATAAGTCCCACGCCGCTGCTGTCCATGAAATCCACGCCGCTCATGTCGATTATGAGAAGCTCCGGCTGGCAGCGGGCTATCATGTCGTCAAGCTCGCGCCGCATTCCCCGCGCGGAATGATGGTCTATATCCCCGTTGAGGACTGCAGTCATGCGGCTGCCGTCTATGTTTATCTCCATTATGCTCCCCCTTTCATATGCACTGATTATACCACCGCGCCGCCGCAAAGCCTGTCGCTATTCCGGCGTGATTTATATTATTTGAGGTTGTTTTTTTGCACTAAAGGAATATCCCGAGTGATTTATGTGTAATATTATACATAACCAGCCCGTTTCGTCGAAAAAATGCACAAATATAAAAAAAATAACTGTGCATATACAACAAAATACCGCATAAACCCTTGAATTGTGGCAGAGAATATAGTACAATATCCACAGAAACCAAAGAACAGATTTAGGCAGAAATGCCAATTGTGAAAGGTGATAAATTGTACAAAGCGATTTTTTCACGCAAACAGCTGAACAACGTACCGGAATATTTCGATTGCGTCAGCGACCTCCTCAGGGACAGCACCGTGCGCCAGCTCGGTGAATTCACCCACCATAAGGGGACGACGCGGCTCCAGCATTGCCTGAACGTTTCATATTACAACTATCTTCTTTGCAGAAAACTGCACCTTGACGCGCGCGCCGCAGCGAGGGCAGGTATCCTGCACGACCTGTTCCTCTACGACAGAAAGGAACACGAACCCGTTGACGGAGAGGGCGGTCACTGCTCGGGACACCCGAAAGTGGCGTTCTTCAACGCGTCGGAGCTGTTCCCGCTGAACGACAAAGAGGGCGACATGATCGCAAACCACATGTGGCCGCTCAGCCGCCATATGCCGCATTCCCCCGAGGGGTGGGTCATCCAGCTGGTGGACAAGGTGTGCGCCGTCAGCGAATTCTGCACCATGGCAGCCCGCAAGAGCCGCAGTAAGATACGTCTTGCGCATGCATCCGCGCTGACGCTGCTGATAAGGCTCACGCTGATGGTGTGAACCGCTCACTCAAAAAAGCTGCGGAAGAACTCGTATATCGCGAATTTTATCTCGACGCGCTTCCCTGAAAAATCCTCCGGGAGCCCTCCGTCAAGCGGCTCAGAAGCAAGCGGAATGCACAGCGGCGGGAACATCACGCACCACCAGTTGTGCCCTTCCCCGCTGCCGAGGGTAATTCTCAGCGCCAGATAATCACCCGCCGGGAGCGTCACGTTTTCGTACTCCCGCGTGGTGAAGTACATTTCAGTAAGTTCCGCATGAGCGCCATAGTCAACACCCTGCTGCGACAGATACTCGCAGCAGGTTTTTTCTATCTCCGGCAGGAGCGCGCGCACCGCTTCCGCAGCTTCCTCCCGGGTGGAATACCCCGACAGCCGCGCACTGTACTTTTCAAGCACCATGTCCCGCACGCCGAGCTTCACGGTCTGGTCGTATTCGCTGTCGCTGTTTGCGGGAATGTGCAGCCGCAGCACCTCCTGCGGTATCTCGTCGCATTCCTGCGCGAATGTGCCGAAGCTCCCCAGCAGCAGCGCCAGCGCGGCGCCGACAGCCATAAGTACGTCAATTATTTTCGTCATGATGATACCCTCCGATGTCGTATGTTTTTCTGCACAGAAAGCATTGGAGGTTTTCCGGGGATTATTCAGGCTAAAGTAAAACCCGGCTAAAATTTCACAAAATACTTGAAATAATCCGCGCATTGTTGTATAATATAATCGTGGTGTTATGCACACGCACAGCAGTTTCTACTTTGTAACGTGAAAGGATAAATGATATGCCGTTTGACGAGATAAACAGAGAGTTCTCATTCCCGCTGCAGAAGATAATCGACGAGCAGAAGCTCGAGGTGATCTACATGCCCGAGGACGGCGAGAACACATTGATTTCAGACCATGAGATAAACCGTCCGGGACTTCAGTTTGCCGGATTTTACGAATACTTTGACAAGCAGCGCATTCAGGTCATGGGTAAGACCGAGTGGGCTTACCTCGACACGCTGGAGCCGGAAGTACGCCGCAGCCGCATCGACAACCTGCTCAGCTACAAGTTCCCCGCGCTGATGGTCACAAGGAATCTCGATATATTCCCCGAGCTGCTGGAGAGCGCCAAGGCAAACGAAATGCCGCTGCTGCGCACGGAGGAATCCACCTCGGTTTTCACCTCCAAGCTGGTTAACTTCCTGAACCTCCAGCTGGCTCCGCGCATCACCAGACACGGCGTTCTCATTGAGATATACGGCGAGGGCGTGCTTATCCTCGGCGAAAGCGGCGTTGGTAAGAGCGAGACCGCGATCGAGCTTGTAAAGCGCGGTCACAGACTTATCGCGGACGACGCGGTGGAGATAAAGAAAGCCTCCAACATCACCCTGGTGGGCAGTTCCCCGGATAATATCCGTCACTTCCTGGAACTGCGCGGCATCGGTATCATCAACGCGCGTCAGCTGTTCGGCGTCGGCGCTGTCAAGCTGAACGAGAAGATAGACATGGTCGTTGAGCTGGAACTCTGGAACCCCGAAAAGACCTACGACAGAATGGGCGTCGATACCCACTACATGACCATTCTCGGCGTTAAGGTCCCGCTGCTCACCATTCCCGTCAAGCCCGGACGTAACCTCGCAGTTATCCTCGAGGTAGCCGCAATGAACAACCGTCAGAAGAAGATGGGCTACAACGCCGCAAAGGACCTGCTCCATCAGCTGGGCATAGACTCCGACAGCGAAGAGATCATGTCGGACCTCAATATTTAATTCGGAATTCGTAATTCGGAATTATTGTGCCGCTGTCGCGGCAGTCTTTCGATTGTATCGATATTTAAAACGCAGATACGATGTCGCTCAGCATATGGCAGCAGGGACGCCAGAATTCCGAATTGAACTTTAAATCTGACCAAACAGAAAGGTATAAAATCCATGAAGTACAATATTGGTATCGACCTCGGAGGAACTAACATCAAAGTAGGTCTGGTGGACGAGAACTACAACATCGTCGCAAAGGCGACCTGCAAGACCGACCTCCCCCGTCCCGCAGAAGAAATCGCAGACTCCATCGCTGAAACCGTCTGGAAGGCTCTCAACGAAGCAAAGGTGACTATCGACGAACTGAATTCCATCGGTATCGGCACCCCCGGCACCGCTTCCAGAAACACCGGCGTTGTGCTGTATTCCTGCAACCTAGGCTTCCGCAACACCGACCTGCGCGCGCTCGTCGGCGCCCGTCTCGGCAAGGAAGTTTACGTAGAGAACGACGCGAATGCAGCGGCATTCGGCGAAGTGCTCGCAGGCGCAGGAAAGGGCTACAGGGACGTTGTAGTAGTAACCCTGGGCACCGGCGTTGGCGGCGGTATAATCATCGACGGAAAGATATACACCGGCTTCAATTTCTGCGGCGCTGAGCTGGGTCACACCGTTATACAGTACGGTGGCAGACAGTGCGGCTGCGGCCGTAAAGGCTGCTTTGAGGCTTATTCCTCCGCGACTGCGCTCATCAACATGACCAGGGAAGCCATGGAAGCCCACAAGGACAGCAAGATGTGGGAAATATGCTCCGGCAGCATAGACAACGTTGACGGCAAGACTGCATTCGACGGCTGGCGCGCAGGCGACAAGGCGGCTTCCGATGTGGTGGATATGTACATATCCTACCTCGGCTGTGGACTTACAAACATCGTCAACACATTCCAGCCGGAAGTGCTGCTCATCGGCGGCGGTATCTGCAAGGAGGGCGAAAACCTCACAAAGCCGCTGGAGGAGATAATCGCAAAGGAAGCTTACTGCATCGACCCGAAGCAGTCCACAAAGCTTGGCATATGCCAGCTCGGCAACGACGCGGGAATCATCGGCGCGGCATTCCTCTACACGCTGGCTGACTAAGGAGGAAGTATGTACTACATGTCGCAGGACGGCGCAGTACTGGCTGAAAGCAGCCGTCTTTACGTCAGGGACAACGCGGTGTACGCGGTAGTCCCCGGCAGCGAGGACATAAAGCTCGCTGAATATGAGATATATGGTGAAGCGCAGGAAATCCTCCACAAGGTTTACGCTGCCATCGAGGACGGCGAGAGCGTGTTCTCATTCGAGTAATATTGCCGCACCGTACCCGCATACATTCTATAAACCCAGCGAATAATCCCACCGGAGGTCAACGTGAACTACACCTGTCTTGATGAAACCTGCCGTCAGAACGGCATTCCCTGCGGGCAGAACAAGCCCCTGGCGCCGCTCACCACCATGAAGATAGGTGGAGAGTGCGACCGCCTGGTGACTGTCGCCGACGAAAAACAGCTGCTGACGGCGCTTAACTGCTGCCGCAGCGGTAATATCCCGCATTTCATTCTCGGCAGGGGGAGCAATCTGCTGGTCAGCTCAAAGGGCTACCGCGGGTGCGTGATAAACCTGGCGCCGGGCGAAGTCCCCGCAGTCGTCAGCGGGAATGAAGTCACCGCATGGGCAGGGGCGCCGCTGCAGCGGGTGTGCGTCCTCGCGCGGGACAGTTCCCTCGGCGGGCTGGAATTCGCGTACGGGATACCTGGTTCCGTCGGCGGCGCGCTGTTCATGAATGCCGGCGCTTACGGCGGTGAGATGAAGGACGTTGTGAAGTCCTGCCGCTATATCGGCGCCGATGGAAAACTGCACGAAATGCAGGCGGCTGACATGCAGCTTGCCTACCGCAGCAGTGTTTTTTCCCACGGGGAGCATGTGATAACCTCTGTCACGATGGAACTCCACCCCGGTGAGAAATCCGAAATAACCGCGCGCATGGACGAACTCATGCAGCGGCGCCGCGACAAGCAGCCGCTGAATTACCCCAGCTGCGGGAGCACATTCAAGCGCCCGGAGGGGTACTTTGCAGCCGCGCTCATCGAGGAATGCGGGCTGAAGGGCTACGCCGTCGGGGGCGCGCAGGTCAGCGAGAAGCACAGCGGTTTCGTAATAAACCGCGACAGCGCCACATTCGAGGACGTAATGTCAGTGGTGAACGAGGTACGCAGGGTAGTCCTGGAGAAAAAGGGCGTGAAGCTGGAATGCGAGATGCTCATTCTCGGGGAGCACTAAGGAGCACATATCATGGAATTTGTAATCGTCACCGGGCTTTCCGGTTCTGGTAAATCTTCGGTAATGAAAGCGCTGGAGGATATCGGGTATTTCTGCATAGACAACATGCCGCCGCAGCTTATCCCGGATTTTGCCTCGATGTGCAACGACAACGCCGAGATAAACAAGGTCGCGATAGTCACCGATATACGCGGCGGCGCGATGTTCTTCAAGCTGGAGGAATGCATAACGCGCCTGCACGTCCGCGGGATAGACGTCAAGGTGCTGTTTCTGGAGGCTTCCCGCGAGGTGCTGATGAAGCGCTATAAGGAAACGCGCCGCAAGCACCCGCTGGACGAGGTTTCCGGCGGCGATATCGGCAAGGCGATCGACGCGGAGGCCGAACTCCTCAGCAAGATACGCGAAAACGCCGACTACATAATCGACTCCACCAACCTCAGCACCGGTCAGCTGAAAGAGCAGATAGCCGGGCTGTTCCTGGACAAGGCTTCCGACGGAATGATAGTCAGCTGCATGTCTTTCGGGTTCAAGTACGGTTCCCCGCTGGAAGCGGACCTGGTTTTCGACGTTCGCTGCCTGCCAAATCCGTTCTACATTCCCGAACTGAAGCACAGGACCGGGCTTGACAAGGAAGTGCAGGATTACGTCATGAGCTTCCCACAGTCGCAGGAATTACGGGACAAGCTGTTCGACCTGATAACGTTCCTGATACCGCACTACGTCACCGAGGGAAAGAGCCGTCTGGTCATAGCCTACGGCTGCACCGGCGGAAAGCACCGCAGCGTGACATTCGCGGAACAGACCGCGGCTTACCTCAAAAAGCAGGGACTGCGGGTGCGCACGCTCCATCGCGACGCAGACAAGAAATAACTGAAATCCTGACTTTTTAACCGAACAAAAAATCCCCGGGCTGATCTCTCAGTCCGGGGTGTTTTTCAGCATGATCAGATCTTATCCAGCGCCTGTGCGATGTCGTCGATGAGATCCTGCGCGTCCTCAAGTCCGCAGGAATATCTGACAAGGTTCGGTGATACTCCGCATGCCTTGAGTTCCTCGTCGTTCAGCTGACGGTGAGTTGCGCTGGCAGGGTGCAGGCAGCAGGTGCGCGCGTCCGCAACGTGGGTCTCGATGGCGCCGAGTCTGAGGTGCTTCATGAATTCCTCGGCAGCCTTTCTGCCGCCTTTCATGCCGAAGCTTACCACGCCGCAGGTGCCGTCGGGCATGTACTTCTGTGCAACGTCATAGTACTTGTCGCCGGGCAGCCCGGGGTAATTCACGAACTCTATCTTCTCGTGCTGGCTCAGGAACTTTGCAACCGCAAGCCCGTTCTCGCAGTGGCGCTTCATGCGTACATGCAGGCTCTCAAGTCCCAGGTTGAGAATGAACGCGTTCATCGGCGCCTGAATGGAACCGAGATCCCTCATCATCTGCGCGGTCGCCTTTGTGATGAATGCGCCGCCCATGCCGAACTTCTCGGCATATGTTATGCCGTGGTAGCTCTCGTCCGGGGTGCACAGTCCGGGAAACTTGTCTGCATTCTCCATCCAGTCGAAATGGCCGCTGTCAACGATGCAGCCGCCCACAGCAGCGCCGTGACCGTCCATGTACTTGGTCGTGGAATGAGTTACGATATCAGCGCCCCACTCAAACGGACGGCAGTTGACAGGCGTTGCGAACGTATTATCAACGATAAGAGGAACTCCGTGCTCGTGCGCGGCCTTCGCGAACTTCTCAATGTCGAGAACAGTCAGCGCGGGGTTGGCGATAGTCTCACCGAAAACAGCCTTTGTGTTTGGCTTGAATGCCGCGTTGAGTTCCTCGGGGGTGCAGTCGGGGCTGACGAATGTGAAATCAACACCCATCTTGCGCATAGTCACGTTGAACAGGTTGAAAGTACCACCGTAAATGGAACTTGAAGCCACCACGTGATCCCCGCAGCCGGCGATGTTGAACACCGCAAAGAAGTTCGCAGCCTGCCCGGAAGAAGTCAGCATTGCCGCAGAGCCGCCCTCAAGTTCAGCGATCTTAGCTGCAACGGTGTCGTTGGTGGGGTTCTGCAGGCGTGTGTAGAAGTAACCGCTCGCCTCGAGGTCGAACAGCTTGCCCATATCCTCGCTGGTGGAATATTTGAATGTGGTGCTCTGGATTATCGGTACCTGTCTGGGTTCTCCGTTGCCGGGGGTGTAGCCACCCTGCACGCATTTGGTGCCTAATTTCGTTTCGCTCATTTTGTTCCTCCTGATAACGTAAATGCCTGGCATTTTGATATTAATTACTGGGTATTTATCCACAATAAAACAGGGCATACGCCCTACATATTTAATTATACTACCTTTATGCGGGAATGTCAAGAGAAAACATCTCACGCCGTTTATCTGCTTGAATTACCCGGGGTTGACAAAAACGGGCTGTTGGTGTATAATGTTCATAATGGTGATTTCGGTGAACGGCGGTGAGCAAATGCACAAGGTACAGGCCAGGGGGATACTCTCAAACTCAAACGGCATGAATATTTACCGCGGCTGCACGCACGGGTGCGTCTACTGCGACTCCCGCAGCGAATGCTACCAGATGGCGCACGACTTTGAGGACGTCGAGGTAAAGGAAAACGCCCCGCAGCTGCTTGAACAGGCGCTGCGCTCCCGCAGAAAGCGCTGTATGATAGGCACCGGCTCGATGTGCGACCCCTACCTGCACGCCGAAAAGGAACTGCAGCTGACCCGGCGCTGCCTTGAACTCATCTCGCGATACGAATTCGGCGTGAGCCTGCTGACGAAATCCGACCTGGTGATGCGTGACATTGACCTGCTGGAGGAAATAAACCGCAAGACGAAAGCGGTAGTCCAGATGACGCTGACGACTTTCGACGACGACCTCTGCCGCATCATCGAGCCGCATGTCTGCGCGACTTCACGCAGGTTCGAGGTGCTGTGCGAAATGCACGAGCGCGGAATTCCCACCGTGATATGGCTGTCGCCGCTGCTTCCGTTCATCAACGACACCGAGGAGAATATCCTCGGTATCCTGGACTATGCACACCGCGCCGGCTGCGTGGGCGTTATGGCTTTCGGAATGGGGCTGACGCTCCGCGAGGGAAGCCGCGAGTACTTCTACAAGGCGCTGGACGAGCACTTCCCGGGGCTGAAAGAGCGCTACATGCAGCGGTTCGTGAATTACTACGAGCTGCCCTCCCCCGACACGGCGCGGCTGCTGAAGCTGTTCCATCAGAAGTGCGCGGAATATGGCATGCTGCACGACCCCGAAAGCATTTTCGCATACCTGCGGGAATTCCCCGAATGCGAGCAACTGACATTATTCTGAGGTGAAACCATGATAAACAACTACATCAAAATGATAAGCGGAATGCTGAGAATTCCCATGCCGACGGTGTTCTACAACGACAGCGCGCTGCAGCCCGGGCAGCAGGCGCATCTCACTCCCGACGGAAAGCAGCTTTATCTCCGCAGGCTGAAAAGCCCGTCCCTCGACCAGCTTTTCTCCGTCTGCTTTGAACTCCGGCGCGAATGGCAGCGCCGCACGGACAACGAGTTGTACTTCGGCAATTTCAGATCCGGCGCGGAAATAGGTCTGCGTGATTTCAGCATTCAGCCCTCCGTCGTGGACTGCAACGCATTCGCAGCCGTGATGATACGCGCATTCTTCGGCGTCGAGCCGCAGTTCGAGGGACTCCCCGGGGTGGCGCGCAGCCGTATCGACAACCGTATCGCCGAAATACGCAGGAACGAATTCCCGCAGCTGGCGAATATGAAACTGCCACACTGAAAAAATAAGGTGGAATGTTCCACCTTACTGCTTATTGCTGTTCTAACATCAAGTTGATTATTCCATCAAGAAGCTGACGATTATTTTCGCTCAGCTTCTTTATTTTTTCTGAGATATCTTCAGGAGTCTGACGCGGTCTGTCCGTTCCGGTCAGCAGATAATCCGGAGTTGTGTCAAGCGCACGGCAAAGGCTCATCACCAGTTCAAGGCTCGGCGCTGAACGCCCCGTTTCCAGATTGGAGGTGTGCTATACACATTTTCACTCAAACAAGGTTTTTAGAGGTGACCTCTAGTAAAAAAGCGGCTTCAACATCAATGGGATTATTGGGATTATTATTTAAATCCAAATAATAAAAAGCATTTCACCTATCGAAGTAAAACAAAACGGCTGCCCGAGCCAATCGGGCAGCCGCATTTTTATTTTACTTCTTCCACTTCATCGAAATATCGAACGCCTTTACGCTGTGGGTGAGCGCGCCGAGCGAGATGATATCCACGCCGGTCTCTGCGACCTCGCGGATATTCTCCATGGTGACGTTTCCGCTGGCTTCAAGCTTCGCTCTGCCTGCAACCAGCTTTACTGCCTGCGCCATCGTGGGGCAGTCCATGTTGTCGAGCATTATCACGTTCACACCGCAGTCAACTGCTTCCTGCACCTCGTCGAGGTTTCTGGTTTCGACCTCTATCTGGAGCATGTGCCCCGCTTTCTGACGGAGCGCGTTCACAGCCGGGGTAATGCCGCCGTATGCGTCGATGTGATTATCCTTGAGCATTGCCGCGTCAGTCAGATTGTAACGGTGGTTTCTGCCGCCGCCGACCGTAACCGCGTACTTCTGCAGCGGGCGAAGTCCCGGCAGGGTCTTGCGGGTGTCTGCAATGCTTGCGTTGGTGCCCCTGACAAGCTCCACACACTTGTTGGTGTAGGTGGAAATCCCGCTCATGTGCTGGAGAATGTTCAGCGATGTTCTCTCAGCTTTCAGCATAAGACGGGTGCGTCCGGAGAATTCCGCGATGATATCGCCGTACTTCACCTTGTCGCCGTCCTTGAAATGGCACTCTGTCTTCATCTCGGGATCGAGTATCGTAAACACACGCAGCGCGACTTCCAGTCCGCACAGAACGCCGTCTGCCTTTGACATGAAATACGCGGAGGAAATGCTGCCCTCTGGGATAAGCAGGTCAGCGGTGCTGTCGATGTAGTTGATGTCCTCGGTCAACGCTGTCTTAATGATGTCGTCAACGTAAAACGGTAAAAGTATCATTCGTCCTTGCCCTTTCTTTCAAGTACCTCGGAGAGGATTATGTATGCCACCGTCACCAGTGACTTTGTTTCAACGAAATCCGCGGTTATCTCATAGCCGCTGTTATAAACCTGGTCTTTAAGTTCCTTTATGCGCGCAAGTCCCTTTTCGGCTTCTTCGTAATTCGGCTTGATGAAGTACGCTTTCTGCATGATGTGGCGTATCTCGGTGCGAATTCCGTGCGGAAGCGGCTTTCCCTCCGGGGAAGCCATCGGATACTCAACGTAAGCGCGGTCGTCCTCGCGGCGGTTCTTTGTGATGTCCTCAGCGATAAGGCGCGAGAATACCAGAGCCTCCAGCAGAGAGTTGCTGGCAAGGCGGTTCTTTCCGTGGACGCCGGTGTGGGAACATTCGCCTGCGGCGTACAGCCCGGGGATATTTGTTGCGCCCTTTCCGTCAACGTTTATTCCACCCATGAGGTAATGCTGGCAGGGGTAAACCGGAAACGGCTCCTTTGTCATGTCGTAGCCCTTTTCCAGCACCTTGCTGTATATCATCGGGAAATGCCCCTTGACGAATTCGGGGTCCTTATAGGAAATATCCAGCCAGAACTCGTCGCTGCCGGTGAGAGCCTGTTCCTTCATCATGCATTCGGAAACCACGTCGCGGGGCGCGAGTTCCTTGCGCTCCGGCTCGTACTTCTGCATGAAGCGCTCCTTGTGGCAGTTCAGCAGATATGCGCCCTCGCCGCGCACAGCCTCGGAAACGAGGAAACACTCGCGGTTCTTGCGGTCTGCAAAAGCCGTCGGGTGGAACTGCACATAGCTGAGGTTCTTTATCTCCGCGCCAAGGTTGTATGCAAGCTGAATTCCGTCGCCGGTGGCGATAGCGGAATTGGTCGTGAAGTCGTAAACCCTGCCGATGCCGCCTGTCGCAAGGACTACGGCGTCCGCGCAGTAATACTGGTGCTCCTGCTTTCCGGGCTCGTCGTTGTGCGCAAGCACGTCAGCGAAGAACATGCCGTCCTTGCGCTCCAGCCGGCAGAGTACCGACCAGTTGACAACGGTGACGTTCCTGAGTTCCTGCACCTGCTTGATGAGGTTAGTCTCTATCTCGAAGCCCGTGGTGTCCTTGTGGTGGGCGATACGCCTGCGGGAATGCCCGCCCTCGCGGGTAAGCTCGATGCTTCCGTCCTGCTTGAGGTCGAACTCAACGCCGTACTTTTCTTTCAGGCGCATTACGTCGGTGGGACCCTGCTCGACGAGTATCTTCACGTTGTCGAGATTATTCTTATAGTGACCTGCGATAAGGGTATCCTTGATGTGCAGCTCGTAGCTGTCGTTTTCCTTGTCCATCACCGCAGCAACGCCGCCCTGCGCCAGCGCGGAATTACACAGCGTAAGCTCCCGCTTGGACAGCATGAGTATCTTCAGGTCCGGTGCGAGGTTAAGCGCGGTGTAGATGCCGGAAATACCGGTGCCTACGATTATCACGTCATATCTTTCGAATTTCAAAGCTATCAGCCTTTCTTTCGGACTTTCGTCCTTATTTGGTGTATATTGAACTGCCTTTCGGCATTATTCATCAGAATTTGCTTGACATATCGAATTTTTGCTGATATAATTACGATATGTGTGTAATTACTGACGTTCTGCACTCACGCAGCAACGGGGAAATTACTCTGCCGTTACCAGAGTTCATGAGTAAGGAGTAATTATGGAAGAAAAACATCTCACACGGGCAATACTCATCGGTGCGGACACCGGTGAATACGACGCCGAAAGCTCCATGGACGAGCTTGCAGAACTCGCACAGACCGCAGGCGCGGAAGAACTTGCCAGGGTCATTCAGAAGCGCGAAGCCTACGAAGCCGCCACCGTCATCGGCGAGGGCAAGCTTGCGGAGGTCAAGGAGCTATGCGGCTCCCTCGGCGCGGAACTTCTGATATTCGACTGCGAACTCACCGCGTCGCAGATACGCAACGTCGAGGACGAAACTGACGTCCGCGTCATCGACCGTACCATGCTCATTCTCGATATTTTCGCGGGACGCGCGGTTTCAAGAGAAGGCAAGCTGCAGGTCGAACTCGCTCAGCTGAAATACCGTCTGCCGCGCCTCATGGGGATAGGCGCTTCGCTTTCCAGGCTCGGTGGTGGAATAGGCACCCGCGGCCCCGGTGAGACCCAGCTTGAAACCGACCGCCGGCATATACGCAGGCGCATAGACAAGCTTTCCGCTGAACTTAGGGAACTGGAGGAGCGCCGCGGCTTCACCCGTAACCGTCGCAAGAAGGACAGCGTGCAGGTCGGCGCCATAGTCGGCTATACCAACGCGGGCAAATCCACCCTGCTTAACCTGCTCACCGGAGCTGGCGTCCTCGCGGAGGACAAGCTGTTCGCGACCCTCGACCCCACCGCACGTTCCATCGAACTCCCGGACGGGCGCAGTCTGCTGCTCATCGACACCGTAGGACTTATCCGCAGGCTCCCGCACCACCTGGTGGAAGCGTTCAAATCCACCCTGGAGGAAGCTGCCAGCGCGGACATCATAATCCACGTTTGCGACGCAGCCGACCCAGAAGCCGCTGAAAAGGCGGACGTAACACTAAAGACCCTCGCGGATCTAGGCGCTGCGGAAATACCGGTAGTCACCGTGCTGAACAAGTGCGACCTGCTCACCGAGCATATCCCCGAGGACAGCGCCACAGTCAAGATAAGCGCGAAGAACAACCAGGGCATTGACCGTCTGCTGCAGGTGATCGCTGCAAATCTCCCGGAGACCGCGAAGCGCATGAAGCTGCTGCTTCCGTACGACAAAGCGGGCTACACCGCGAAACTGCGCGAAAACGGCAAGGTTTTCAGCGAGGAATACACCGAAAACGGCGTTCTGGTCGACGCACTCGTTGACCAGATGCTCATCACCCAGATGGAACAATACAAAACCGAATAACTCTGCGGGGCGCTGCCCCGCATTTTTAATTCGGAATTCATAATTCGTAATTCGGAATTATGGTGTCCTGCTTCGCAGGACTGATTTAAATTCGATACAATCGGATAGACGCCGCGACAGCGGCTCCGAAATTCCGAATTCCGCATTCATAATTCCGAATTGCGCCTTCGAGTATGCGCGAAGTTCACGAGTCAGCCTTTATTCCTCTACTGTAACTTCCGTGCCTCCGACCGGGCGAACGCTCAGGACATGGCAGGAACCGCTGCCGAATGTCCTCTCGATGTTCATCTTGAACTGCTGCAGCATCTCCAGCGGAACAAACGCCTGTATCGTTCCCGCGAAGCCGCCGCCGTGTACTCTGCATGCGCCCTTGCGGTGCAGCGAATACTCAGCGACGTTCAGCGCGATGGAAAGGCACTGATGCTTCACGTCGGAAGCCGCGTAGATGTTCTGTAAGTACTTGAACGAGCTGTCGCCGGACTCCTTCACGCTGGAAAGAAAATCATCGAAGCTGCCGGATTTCAGCGCATGCACTACTTTGTCAACGCGCTCGTTCTCGTCAAAGAAGTGAATGGAACGCAGCACCGCGCGGTCGCCGAACTGCTCGCGCAGAACGCGGATATTCAGCATGATGTCGTCCTTGGAAAGCTGGCGCAGCGTGTCGCAGGTGAAATACCCGGCAACTGCCTTCATCTCGCGGGGAATGGCAGCGTACTCGTCAGTGAGGTCTGCGTGGTCGCCCTTTGCGTCAACGATGCACAGCGCGTGACCGAACTTCTCAAAGTCCGCGGGAACGCTCTCAATGATGGGGCTTTCGGTGTCCTTGAAGTCTATTGCGATAAATCCGCCCACTGAGGAAGCCATCTGGTCCATAAGTCCCGAGGGCTTGCCGAAGTACACGTTCTCAGCGTACTGGGAGATCTGAGCGACCTTAACCGGGTTCACCTGACCGCCGTTGTAGAGGTGAGAAAGGATAGTACCCACCAGCACCTCAAACGCCGCAGATGAGGAAAGTCCGCTGCCCTTCATAACGTCGGAAGTGGTGTATGCACGGAAGCCTCCTATCTTGTAGCCTTCCCTGACGAAGCCCGCAGCAACGCCGCGTATCAGCGACGCGGAAGTGTTCTTCTCGCCGTCTGCCACATCCAGTGCGGAAATCTCGATGCTGTCCTCCGGGAAGCCCTCGGACTTTATCACGATCTTCCCGTCGTCAGTGGGCTCTACTACTGCGATAACGTCCAGGTTTACGCTCGCTGCGAATACCTTTCCGTGGTTGTGGTCGGTGTGGTTTCCGCAGATCTCGGTCCTGCCCGGCGCAGAGAAGAAACGGTGCTCGCCGATGGAGCCGAAATGCTCCGCGAATGCTGCAACAGCGTGCTTGTAGCGCTGCTTCTGTGCCTCTGCCTGGCTTGCGGGATAGATATCCTTGATTGTTGAGATTACAGGTTTCATGTGGTTTTACCTTTCGTTGGTTATATTCACGCTTTGCGCGTAATTTCCTTGGGGATAAGCTGAATAAAGCGAAGCGTAACAAAATCAGACTCGTGAGTGCGCTCCTTTGAACGGGGCGATTTTGTTTTATTCAGCGTTTCCCTGGTTATTCCTTTTCCTCATAGAACATGTGCTTTTTCTTTTCCCTGTGGGAAACCACCGACAGCACCGGCCCCAGCGAAGCGTAACTCATCACGAGCGAGGTTCCGCCGGAACTCACGAACGGCAGCGGGATACCCACCACAGGTCCGACGGAAAGCACCATCGCGATATTGATAACGCAATGGAACAGGAACATCGCGAACACGCCCACGCATATCAGCTTCCCCAGAGGGTCGATGGCAAGCGAGGCGTCGGAAAGTATCTTCAGGCACATAACGGACAGCGCGATGACCAGAGCCATGCAGCCGATAAATCCGAACAGCATGCCGAGATACGCGAAGATAAAGTCGTTGTATCCCTCGGGGACGTAGGTGTAATAGGCGTCCGCATGGGTGCCAAGTCCTGTCAGCTGACCCGAGCCCATGGCGATTTTCGCGTTGTACTGCTGCAGGTAGCTGCCAAGGCGTTCTGCCTCCTGCAGCTGGGTGTCCCAGATAAGCTGAAAGCGCTTTCTGTGATGGTCCTCCATGACGAAATTCCATGTGACATAAGCCACGGCAGGAACTGCAACAAGACCCGCGGCGATGTATTTCCAGGACATTCCGCCTGCGAACATCATGCAGATGAATATGAACAGGAACACCAGCGCAGAACCCGCGTCGCCCTGTATCATGATGATACCGAACGGCACCAGAAAGTGAGCGCACAGCAGCAGAAAATGCGGCAGCGTGTTCATCTTGTCGCCAAGCTTTGAAATGTGCCATGCCAGCGACAGAATAAACGCGAGTTTGAGTATCTCCGACGGCTGGATCGTCGTAAAGCCGAGGTTGAGCCACGCGAGGTCGCCGGCTCTTGTTATGCCCAGCGAGGTGAACAGCAGCATCTGGAGTATCACCGCGACCGGCATATAAACGAACCAGCATTTCGCGAGTTTTTTGTAGTCTATCATGCCTATGACGAGCGCAGCGCCCACCCCGAGGAAGCACGCTGTCAGCTGAGTGTCTATATAATCCTGCCTGACATAGCCTATCTCATTCAGCGCCGACAGGAGGTAGATATCGAACGCCGAAATGCACAGGCATATCAGCATCAGTATCCAGTCGATATGCCGGAAGTAATCTCCCAGCCATTTGAGAACAGTTTTCATTTTTATTACCTGATATATTTCACTGCGCTGCGGCGTGCAGCGCAGATTTTTTCTTATACATTTCTATTATATACTCTTTTTGCGCCTTTTGCAAGAAGAAACACTGTTAATTTTTCCGTGACATGAATTTTCGCCATTCTTAATAAAAACCGGCGGTATTTATGAAAATCTTCGGCTTTTTTAACAATACCGCGTTTGCTGTATTGTATCACATTCGGGGGGGGATTTGTGGTGTTTTCTGCATTTGACTTCCAGTAAATTTCAATTATTCCGGCTGATCCTGTAATTTTGTTTATTTTGCCTATTGAAAACGATTAACTTTTCGTGTATTATATAAATATACACAAATACATCTGAGAGGTGGAACCGCTTGAATATTACCATAAAAGATGTGGCAAAGGCTGCAAACGTTTCTGTTGCCACGGTTTCCCGCGTGTTGAACAAAAAGACCAACGTGTCTGACGAAGCGGTGCAGGCAGTCAACAAGGCTGTTGAGGAGCTCGGCTACAGCCCGAATTTCCTCGGCCGCGACCTGCGCAAGAGCGAAACCAAACGTATCCTTGCGATAATCGCTTCCACCGAGCAGAGCTTCTACTCCGAGGTACTGCGCGGCATGCAGGACGCTGCCTATACCCAGGGTTACGACGTGCTCATTGCCACCACCCGCGACGACCCGGAGCACGAAATGCACCTGCTCGGCATGCTCTTCTCAAAGGCAGTTGACGGCGCCGTGCTGCTTGCCCCCAAGCTTGACAGCCACACCATCTCCGACCTCGCGAAGAAATACGCACTCGCCATGTGCCTTGAGCGCCTTGACGACTGCGACATACTGTGCGTGACTATCGACAACGAACAGGCAGGCTACGACGCGACGAAGTACCTCATCGGCAAGGGAAGAAAGCGCATCGGGCTTATCACCACAGAGGTCAGGAGCCAGTCTTCCATCGACCGAGAAGACGGCTACAAACGCGCCCTCAGGGACGCCGGAATTCCATTGGACCCCGACCTCATCTACTACGGGGGCTACGACGCCGACAGCGGCACCCGCGGCTGCGAGGCTCTGATGAAGCTGAAAGACCGTCCTGACGCGATATTCGCTATTTCCGACACCATTTCCATCGGCGCGATGACCTACGCCCTAAACAACGGCATCACAGTCGGCAAGGACGTGCTCTTCTTCGGATTTGACAACATTGCGTACTCGCACATGTTCATTCCGCACCTCACCACGGTGGAGCAGCCCTGCTACCTCCAGGGAAAGGCAGTCATCGAGAAGCTTATCCACAACATAAAGTCCGAGGAAAAGGACAACGGGACATACAAGCTGCCCCACCGGCTCATTCTGCGTGAATCCACCGGGGATAACATGGGCTGAAACTTCGCACAGGTCTGAACATATCAAAACGGGACGAAAGATAACCTTTCGTCCCGTTTTTTATCTTGCGAACTGCTTTATCGCCTGTACCGTGCGCTCAATATCCTCGTCGGAATGCGCATATGACACGAACATAGCTTCAAACTGCGAAGGCGCCGCGTATATACCGCTATCCAGCATGTGGCGCCAATATTCCGCGAAGCGCCCGGTGTCGCACGCCCTTGCCGTATCGTAATCCGTGACCGGCTTATCCGTGAAGAACACCGTCAGCAGCGAGCCGCAGCGGTTCGCGTTAAGTCCTGCCGCAAGCATGGCTGAATGCAGCTTTCCGGCGCTCTCGTCGATGCGGGCGTAGAGGTCGGGGGTGCTCTCGATGAGTTTCAGCTGCGCTATTCCCGCTGCGACTGCGCACGGGTTCCCTGAAAGAGTGCCAGCCTGATAAACGGAGCCCAGCGGAGCGACGCATTCCATGATATCCTGCCTGCCGCCGTAGACTGCAAGGGGCATTCCGCCGCCTACTATCTTTCCTAGGGTGGTGAGGTCCGGAGTGACCCCGTAATATTTCTGCGCGCCGCCGTCCGACAGCCGGAACCCCGTTATCACCTCGTCGAAAATGAGCAGCGCGCCGTGCTTTTCCGTGATTTCCCGCAGGAACTGCAGATACCCCGGCTTCGGGGGAACCGCGCCCATATTCGCGGCGCACGGCTCGACAATGAGCGCCGCAATCTTGTCCCCGTATTCGCTGAAAAGCGCCTCGACGGAAGCCTCGTCGTTGTACCTTGCAAGCAGCGTGTCCGCGGTGCAGCCCGCGGGCACTCCCGCGCCGGAGGGTATCGAGTGCGTCATGAGTCCCGAACCTGCCTTTGCGAGCAGCCCGTCTGAATGCCCGTGATAGCAGCCCTCAAACTTGATTATCCTGTCACGTCCGGTGAAGCCACGGGCAGCCCTTATCGCGCTCATGACCGCTTCCGTGCCGGAGTTAACCAGGCGCAGCATCTCCATCGACGGAAAGTGCTTCCGGATAAGCCCGGCAAGCTCTATCTCTCCCTTGTGGCAGGCTCCGAAAGTAAGCCCGCTGTCGCACGCGGACTTAACAGCCCCGGTTATCTGCGGGACTGCGTGCCCGAATATATTCGGTCCCCAGGAGCAGATGTAGTCGATGAGTTCGTTTCCGTCCTCGTCGTATATTTTCGAGCCCTTCGCGCTTTTGATGAACAGCGGGGAAACTCCCACCGAACGGCATGCGCGCACCGGGCTGTTCACCCCGCCCGGCATGAGTTTACATGCTTTTTCATACAGCTTTTCGGAATTTGCGGTGTTCATCTCTGTTCCTCCTTCAGCCATTCGGCAGCGTCAAGGGCGTGATAGGTTATGATGATATCGGCGCCCGCGCGCTTTATCGCAGTGAGATTTTCGAGGACTATGCGCCGCTCGTCTATCCAGCCAAGCTGCGCTGCGGCTTTCACCATCGAGAATTCACCGCTGACATTGTACGCGGCTATCGGCAGGCTGAACTGACGGCGCGCCTCTTTGAGCACGTCGAGATAGGCTAACGCCGGCTTAACCATGACCATATCCGCGCCCTCGGAAATATCGTCGGCTATCTCGCGCAGGGCTTCCCTACCGTTTGCAGGGTCCATCTGGTAGGTCTTGCGGTCGCCGAAGCTGGGGGCGGACTGCGCCGCGTCCCTGAAAGGGGAATAGTACCCCGAAGCGAACTTCGCGCTGTACGACATTATCGGGATATCCTTGCAGCCGTTTTCATCAAGCGCGGAACGTATCGCGGCGACCCTGCCGTCCATCATGTCGGAGGGCGCGATGATATCCGCGCCGGCTTTCGCAAGACTGACGGACATCGCGCACAGCAGCGGGAGCGTTTCGTCGTTCAGTATCCTGCAGCCGCAGATAAGCCCGCAGTGGCCGTGGTCGGTGTATTCACACAGACAAACGTCCGCGATGACGATAAGCTCCGGGTAATGCGCCTTTATGTAGCGTATCGCGCGCTGGGTCACTCCCTCGTCGTTGTACGCTTCGGTGGCGCGGGCGTCCTTGTGCGCGGGAATGCCGAAAATAAGCAGCCCGGAGATCCCGCTCTGCGCTATCTGCGGCAGTATTTCCTCCAGCCTGTCGATGGAATACTGGTACACTGTCGGCATGGAATCCACCGGCTTTTTGATGTTTTCACCCTCGGCAACGAATATCGGGTAGATGAAATCAGCGGCGTCCAGCCGTGTTTCCCTCACCATTCTGCGCATTGCCTCGCCTGACCTTAATCTTCTGAATCTCTGCATTTTACTGCCTCCAAAATACTCTATACAACGCCGTCCACGGTGCTTTCCTGCGGGAGAATGCATTCCGCGCAGCCGTGCCTTTCAAGTTCAGCCGCAGTGACTTTCCCTATCGCCGCGACCCGCGACCCTGCCGGGACGCTGCCGCCGTTTTCGAAAAATCCCCTTGCGGCACCCGCGCTCGTGAATACCGCGATGTCGCATTCCAGCGCTTCTGCGGGACGGTACACGGGTCTGTATATCTTCACGTCGTCGTAGTCCACATTGCTGTTGTCTAGAATCACGTTCAGTTCCCGGGAGCCCTCCTCCGAGCGCAGCACAAGCAGCCGCGAATTTTCACCGAGCCGCTCTGCGAGCAGTTCCCCGAGGGCTGCCGTGCTGTATTCCCCGGGCATCAGCTCCGGGAATACGCCGTGTTCCTCCAGCACCGCGGCAGTCCCCCTGCCGATGACTGCGAACTTCACCGCGTTCAGGCTGCGGATATCAACGCGCTTTTCCCGCAGTTTTTTCAGGAAAACCCGCGCCCCGTTCGGGCTTGTAAGCGCAATGTGGGTGTAGCCGCCAAGCGCCGAGAATGCGCGGTCGATACCGGGCGTGAATTCCTCTTCGATATCCACTCCCCCGGAGCGGAACGCATACGCGCCCAGCGCGTGAAGCCCCGCGCAGAGCCGTTCCGCAGTACCGCCGGAGGAAACCACCGCGATATTCCTGCCGGAAAGCGGTGGGACGTAAGTCGCGGAAAAATCAAACGCTGCCGCGTCCCCGACAACGATTATCGCAGGCGCTGAAAGCCCCGCATTCCTGACGGCTTCCGCGATATTCCCCAGGGGACTGCGCACCGTTCTCTGGAACCGCGTTGCACCGTTCGATATCACTGCCGCCGGGGCGTCCGCGGGCATTCCCCCGCAAACCAGCCCCTGCGCGATGGCTTCCAGCGAATTCAGCCCCATCAGGAACACCAGCGTACCCGTCAGCTTTGCGTACTGCGCGAGATTTTCCGGCGTGCAGCTGTCAGCGGTGTGCCCGGTGACGACGTGGAAGCTGCGCGCGTTTTTCCTGTGCGTGACGGGAATTCCCGCGAGTTCCGGCACTGCCACAGAGGAAGTCACCCCGGGTATCACCGCAAACGGGATACCGTGCCTTTTCAGCTCCAGTATCTCTTCCCCACCGCGCCCGAACACGAACGGGTCGCCCCCCTTGAGCCGCACCACGGTGCGCCCTGAAAGCGCCTTTTCCACCAGCAGCGCGTTTATTTCCTCCTGCTTTGCGGAATGCTGCCCCGCGCGCTTGCCCACGCATATTTTTTCTGCCTGCGGCGCGAGATCAAGCAGCCGCAGGTCTATAAGGCTGTCGTATATCACCACGTCGCACCCGCGGAGGGCTTCCATTCCGCGCAGGGTTATGAGGTCAAAGCTGCCGCAGCCCGCGCCCGTGAGAATAACTTTTCCTGTCATAGCTGCGATATCAGCTCCTTTATAAGTTCTGTGCCCTTTTCCGGGGGACACTCGCCCTGTGCAGTGTTCCCGTTACGGTCGGAAAGGGTGAGCCGCAGCATTCCGTCGGATATCTCGCTGTAGGCTCCCACGGGTACGGTGCAGTCGGCTCCCAGCGCGGCTGTCACGCCGCGTTCCGCATTGAAGCACAGCATGGTCTCACGGTGGGAAACGCTGCGCACCAGGTCCGCTGCGCGGCTGCCTGATGAGCATTCCGCTGCGATTATTGCCTGACACGGCGCAGGCAGGAATTCCGTGTACTCGAACTTGCGCACCGTGAATTCCGCGAGCGAAAGCCCCAGGCGTTCCGTTCCGGCTGCCGCGAGCACTATCGCGTCGTATTCCCCGTCGGAAAGCTTGCGCAGGCGCGTGTCAACGTTCCCGCGGATATCTGCAAATTCCGCATGGGGATACAGCTTTGCGAGGTTCATGCGACGGCGCAGGCTGCCCGTGCCGACGGTGAAGCGGTCGGCGGGCGAAAACTCACTGCCCTTTCTCATGACAAGCATGTCGCGGTAATCCCCCCGGGGAAGCACCCCGGATATCTCCAGCCCGTCGCCAAGCTGCACCGGGAGGTCCTTTGCGCTGTGTACCGCGACGTCGATATCGCCGTTTTTCAGCGCCTGTTCTATCTCCTCGACGAAAACGCCCTTGCCGCCTATGCTGTCCAGCGGACGGTCGAGTATCCTGTCGCCCCGGGTGGTAAACCCCACGAATTCGATGTTTATCTCCGGATATTCCTGCCGCAGCGCCGCAGCGAACATTTCAGTCTGCGCGAGGGCTAAACGGCTCTGCCGGGTGCCTATTTTAAGGGTCATACTTTCAGCTCCAGTCCGTTGATGAATTCAAGCAGCTCGGTGTATTCCGGGACTTTTTCGCGCTGCAGGCAGTATTCCAGCGCTGCGGTCATTGCCTGTGCACGCTGTTTTTCCAGCGGGAATTTCCCGCGTATCTCCTGCCTGAGTTCACCCAGGATATCGCATATTTCCGCAAGCTGCGGGGTAAGCAGCCCCTCTATCTGCCGGCGCAGCTGGGCAGCGATGAGCGGGCTTTTCCCCGAGGTGGAAACTCCAGCCGTGATGTCCCCGCGCTGCGCCAGCGCCGGGAAGAAAAACGAGCAGTCAGCCGGGCTGTCCACCGCGTTGCAGAGAATTCCGCGCTCACGGCACAGCCGGGAGATATCCGCGTTGACTTCCTGCCGGTCGGTGGCGGCAATGACGAAAAATGCGCCGTCAAGGTCGCTCTGCCGGAATTCCCGCTGCTGCAGGCAAAGCCCCGGTATGCCCGCGATATCGTCGCATATTTCCGGTGAAACAACATGCATTTCCGGTGAAAACGGGAGCAGCTTATTTATCTTGTGCAGCGCAATCCTGCCGCCGCCGGCGATGAGGCAGCGCCTGCCCGAAATGTCAATGAAAAACGGAAAATACGGCATGTTTTCACCCCTTTTCCCCGAGGACTGAACCGATGACTTCGGCAAACGCGGCCGCTGAAAGTTCCTTTTTCAGCCGGAACAGAAGTTCCTCTGCAGACATGCCGGAAAGCGCCCCGCGCTCGCGTATCTGCGGGAGATTTTCGTGCATAAGCAGCGTTTTGCGCAGTTCCCCGATGTCCTCTTCTATCATCTGTTTTGCCTGTTCCACGCTGTCCTGCTTGCGCAGATTGTTGTCCTGGGCGAGGCTGCTGAAATAATCCACGCTGCGCAGCGTGACTCCGGGTATCTCTCCGGCTGCCGGGTCGATGTCCCGGGGAACCGCAAGGTCGATCAGCAGCTTTTCACCGGTGCAGCATTCCCGCAGGAGGTCTGCGGTGAGCACCGTGTGCGGGCTGGAAGTCGCGGAGATAACGCAGGAACATTCCGCGATGCGTGCGTAACGTTCCTCATAGGGGACTACAGTCAGCGCCGGGCTTTCCGGCAGGAGCAGGGTCTGCCCGCTGTGTGAACGCGTCGTCGCCAGCACCGTGACATTCCTGTAGGAAAGCAGATTTTTCAGCAGGCTGGTGCCGGTCTTTCCGCTGGCGCCGATGAGAAGCACCCTTACCTCCGGTGCGGAATGCGCCGCAAGCTTTGCCGCAAGCGTCGCGTGCGAAACGGAAGTCCTGGATATCGCGGTCTCGGTCTTTATGCGTTTCGCGGTGGCTACCGCGCTCTGGAAGATTATATTCACCCTGTGCGACAGCCGTATGCGTTCCGCAGAAAAGGAATACGCGCACCGCAGCTGACCGAGTATCTCGTCCTCGCCAACTACCATGGAGTCCACCCCGCACGCCACCCTGAACAGGTGTCTGACCGCGCCCTCGCCGCTGAAAAGCATCGCGCAGCCCTCCACGACAGAGCGCGGGAGTCCGGAAAGCGCCGTCAGCAGGCGCAGCCCGTCGTTCACGCTGCCAAGCATGTAGAGTTCCGTGCGGCTGCAGGTACACAGCATCACCGGGCTGAGAGCGCCGTTGCCTGTCACGAATCCCCCCCGAGCCTCCTGGCTGAAAGCGAACCTGCCCCGTAGCTCCTCGCCGCACTTCTTATAATTAATGCTCACACATATGAAATCGTCCATTTCCCGCACCTGTTTTTTATATAGTGGTAAATTCACCTAGTAATTTAATATGTATTATAGCATAATGTGCCGGGTTTGTCAACGTCATTTTAGTGAGAAATGATGAAATACGGAATTTTTTACAAAAGCTATTGACAAATCCGGAATGATGTTGTATCATATCATATGTAATCTATAGGTTTTATCTGATTAAGGAGTAAAACAAATGGGCACGATAATGACGCGTGATGAAGCATGGGCGCTTCTCACTGAATTCAACAAGGACGCGTTCCACCTCAGGCATGCGGTGACAGTGGAGGGCGTCATGCGCTGGTACGCTGAAAAGCTGGGGTATTCCGACGAGGTGGACCTCTGGGGAATAGTCGGGCTGCTGCACGACCTGGATTTCGAGATGTTCCCGGAGCAGCACTGCATAAAGGAGCAGGAGATAATGCGCTCCCGCGGGGTGGACGAGCGTATAGTACACGCCACCGCGAGCCACGGCTGGAAGCTCACCGTTGACATTGAGCCGCAGCACGAGATGGAAAAGGTGCTCTACGCGGTTGACGAACTGACCGGGCTCATCGGCGCTGCCGCCCTCATGCGGCCGTCAAAATCGGTGCAGGATATGGAGCTGAAATCCGTGAAGAAAAAGTACAAGTCCCCGAACTTTGCCGCGGGCTGTTCCCGAGAGGTCATTGAGCGCGGCGCGGAACTGATGGGGGTATCCCTGGACGAACTTATCTCCGGCACGATACTTGCGATGAGAAGCTGCGAGGACGAATACAACAAATTTACCTGAGGAGGCGCTATGGCTACACGAACTATCAACATAACAGAAATGGCAGACCTGAAAAAAGCCGTTTCAGAGCAGTTTTCCACCGTGATGCACTATCACGGCTCCTGCGGTGGGCAGAATTTCTCAGTGGACAGCAGCAGTGAGGAACTGCGCAGCTTCCTTGAAAATTATTTCAGTGAAAAGGGGCTGTCGCTGAGTTTTTCCCGCGATGGGCTGAGATTTTACGCGATGAGCGCACGATGTAAACAGACGTCATAAGGTCACCTCTAAAAACCTCCTTCACGGCAGATTTCTATGACTTATATCCTCTGCTTCGTTGCCAAACCTTGAAATACATACAGTATATGCATTATCGCTTCGCGAAAACGCTGCGGTTGATACTAATTCCAGAACCACGTTTCGGTTGTACATATTGTGTGTATTTGGAATTAGTATAATGCCTTGCATCTGATATAAGTCATGTACGAAATCTGCTCGTGTCCCGGTTTTTAGAGGTTACCATAACAAAATATCCCCTCCGCGTTTTGGCACGGAGGGGATTTTATTTAAGGCTTCCGGAGAATTCTGACGGCTCTTGCGAGCCTTTCGACTTCCTCGGGGGTGGTGAATGCGGACGGCGCGAAGCGCACAGTTCCGGTTTCAAGGGTGCCCAGCTTTTTGTGTGCCAGCGGCGCGCAGTGAAGTCCCCCGCGCAGGCAGAAGCCCATGTCGCTGAGCCGCGTCGAAGCTTCCGCCGAGGGAATATCCCCGATATTGAACGACACCACCGGCGCGTACTGCTCCGGTCTGCTGTCTATCTCGGAATACACCGTCACCCCGGGTATTTTCCTGAGCATGACGCAGAGGTTCCTGCAGAGTAAGATTTCATGCGCGGCTATCCGCTGCGGCGTCCGTGTTTTTACGAAATCCACGCCAGCCCCCAGCGCTATTGCCCCGGGGGTGTTTATGGTCCCGCTCTCAAATCTGTCCGGCAGGAATTCCGGCTGTTCCAGGCTTTCGCTGGCGCTGCCGGTGCCGCCTTCAATCAGCGTTTTAAGGGGGTACTTCCCGTCGGTGAGCATAAGCCCCGTGCCCATCGGGCCGTAAAGTCCCTTGTGCCCTGCGGTGCAGATGATGTTTATTCCGTCCTTTAAATTCAGCGGAAGCAGCCCCGCTCCCTGGGCTGCGTCAACTATGAAGCATATACGCCGGCGCCGACAGAGGTCCGCAAGCTCCGGCAGGGGCATGCGCTGACCAGTGACGTTGCCTGCGGCAGTGCAGACGAGCGCCACCGTTTCCGGCCGTATCGCACGGGAAGCATTCAGCATGGTCTGCACCGGGTCCTGCGTGCTCTCGAAAATGGTGTAGCTCATGCCGTGTTCAGTCAGCGAATGCACCGGGCGTATCACTGCGTTGTGCTCGATATCGCTCAGCACAAAATGCGCACCGGGGCGCGCAAGTCCCTTTATCGCGATGTTGAGCGCGTGGGTGCAGTTCAGCGTGAACACTGTGTTTTCCGGCTCTGCGCCGAAGAATTCAGCGCAGGCGCTGCGGCTGTTGAACACCGCCCGCGAAGCCGCCATCGACATCGCGTGCCCCGACCGCCCCGGGTTTGCACCGAAGGCAGTCATCGCGCGGTTCCACGCCTGGTATACGCTTCTTGGTTTCGGGAATGTCGTCGCTGCGTTATCGAGGTATATCACAGCTTATCCCCACCCGGGAAAGCAGGGGGCAGACAGTCCCCTTTTCCCCGAATATTTTCAGCGAGAATGTGCACCCGCTGCGACCGGTGGTGCGCATTACCACGCTTTTTATGCCGCTTCTAGCCAGGTAGAGCCGAGCCTTCTCAGCCTGGGTCATCGATTTTGCATTTATCACAAAAAAGTTCATTTCGTTTCTCCTTGCGTTATTGCAGGAATACAGCTCCTGCACTTTATTATATGCATACATCGCGGAAGCGGTCTGCGCTGGATTTGTGCAAAACTGCGAAAATAGTTTGTTTCCCCCTTGATTTTTTATTAAAAAAATGATACAATAATTGTGTAGATATTTCCGTATCCGAACATTGTAATGTTCACCCTTAATAACTCTGAGGAGCAACATCATGACAATCAAGACATTCAATATCAATTCTGACAAAACTGCATTCGTCAAGGCTTATCTGCCGGATTCCATCGCGGGGCTGCCGTTCTGCGACAAGCGCCCGGCTATGATAATATTCCCGGGTGGAGGGTACGAGTTCTGCTCTGACCGCGAGGGGGAGCCTATCGCGTTCCAGTACCTTGCAATGGGCTATGCGGCTTTCGTTGTGACCTACGCCTGCAACGAGAAGTTCCCCGAACCGCTGATGAACGCAGCTTACATATTCTATAAGATACGCATGCGCGCCGAGGAATTCGGCATAGACCCGCAGAAAATGGCGGTTCTGGGCTGCTCCGCAGGCGGACATCTCGCGGGCTGCCTCGCCACCATGTGGAGCGACGTTATGCTCACCAAGACCATCGGCTGCGAGCCGGAGGATCTCCGTCCGAATGCCGCGGTGCTCTGCTACCCTGTCATCAGCGGCGTGACTGCTCCCCACGAGGGAAGCTTCAAGGTGCTCCTCGGGGAGGACGCTTCCCGCTCCGACCTCAGCAGACTTTCGCTTGAGAACCGCGTGACGCCGAAAACTCCCCCCATGTTCATATGGGCGACCGCGAACGACGACTGCGTGTCCGCGCACAATTCGCTTGTCATGGCGAAGGCGTGCGTTTCCAACAAGGTGCCGGTGGAACTCCACCTGTTCGACGAGGGACCCCACGGGCTTTCCACCTGCGACAAGGCGACCGGCTGGAACGAGGCGTTCTATCTTGAGAACGTCCGCAGATGGATACCCATGTCCATCGAGTTCTTGGCAAAGTACATGAACGTTTGACCTGGCGCACCCACGTAACTGAGAAAGGACTCCAGATATGATACCAGACAAAGTTGCTTACACTCGTGGCGAGAAAATCGCTGAAATAGCAGGCGGTGCGCTCATGGCAGCGTTCGTGGCAGTTATGATAACGCTGATGGCGCTGAATATCACTGGCGGTGGGAATATCATAATGCTGGTGGTAATGCTCATCATTTACGGCATATTCTCGGTCTGCGGTGTTTACCCACAGGGCACCAATATACTGAAAAAGCCGGAAACCGCTTCCGACCGGGATTATCACCGGGTAAGGCGCGGCTGCATTATCGCAAAGCTGGTGCTGATCTCAGCAGTATTCTTGCTTTCAATGCCGTTCCTTAGTTAAGACATATTACAGGCGGCGGAGCCGTCCGCCCCTGCCAAATAAAGAAAGGACAAAAGAAATGAAGAAACCATTCGTAACCAAAGAACAGATCGAAGAGATCGCAAAGACCTATCCCACCCCGTTCCACATTTACGATGAAAAGGGAATCCGCGAAACCGCAAGGGCGCTGTACAAGGCGTTTTCCTGGAACAAGGGCTTCAAGGAGTACTTCGCTGTGAAGGCTACACCGAACCCGTTCATCATGAACGTGCTGAAAAGCGAGGGCTGCGGCTTTGACTGCTCCAGCTACACCGAGCTTCTGCTCAGCGGACAGGTCGGCGCAAAGGGCGAGGAGATAATGTTCAGCTCCAACGCCACTCCCGACGAGGATTTCAAGCTTGCCTACAAGATGGGCGTGCTGATAAATCTCGATGATTTCACACATATCGACGTTCTCGACAAGCTGACCGGAATTCCCGAGACCATCTCCTGCCGCTACAATCCCGGCGGAGAGTTCAAGACCGACGGCAGCCCCAATGTAATGGACACCCCCAAGGACGCAAAGTACGGCTTCACGCACGACCAGCTTATCGAGGGCTACCGCATTCTAAAGGAAAAGGGCGCGAAAAAGTTCGGCATGCATGCGTTCCTCGCAAGCAACACGCTGACTAACGACTACTACCCCACACTGGCAGGAATTCTGTTCCGCACCGCTGTTGAGATAAAAGAAAAGACCGGCGTTGAACTCAGCTTCATCAACCTTTCCGGCGGCGTGGGAATTCCCTATCGCCCCGACCAGCCTGCAAACGACATCGCAGTCATCGGTGAAAAGGTGCGCGAAAAGTTCAACGAGATACTCGTTCCCGCCGGGCTTGGCAACATCAGGCTCTGCACCGAGCTTGGCAGATTTATGCTAGCACCCAACGGAATGCTCATCGCAAAGGCTATCCGCGAAAAGCACATCTACAAGGAATACATCGGACTTGACGCCTGCGCTGCAAACCTCATGCGCCCGGCTATCTACGGCGCTTATCACCACATCACCGTTCTCGGGAAGGAGAACGAGCCCTGCGACCACAAGTACGACGTCACCGGTGGTCTGTGCGAGAACTGCGATAAGTTCGCGGTGGACAGAATGCTCCCCAAAATCGATATCGGTGATTATCTGGCTATCCACGACACCGGCGCGCACGGCTTCTCGATGGGCTACAACTACAACGGCAAGCTCAGGAGCGCCGAGCTGCTGCTGCGCGAGGACGGCTCCGTAAAGCTTATCAGACGCGCTGAAACTGCCGCTGATTACTTCGCAACATTCGATTTTGCAAACTTCAACTTTGATGTTTAATATGGTAACCTCTAAAAATCTCCTTCACGGCAGATTTCTATGACTTATATCATCTGCGTCGTTACCAAACCTTGAAATACATACAGTATTACTGCGGTTTGGTGCCTAGCATCTGATATAAGTCATATACGAAATCTGCTCGTGTCCCGGTTTTTAGAGGCTACCATATATCTTGCCGCCGTGCGGAATATACTGCACGGCGACAGCTGTATAGAGGTAAAAACCAATGAGAATGAGAAAAAAGAAGCATCTTGAGGAGCGCCTTGAAGCCTGCGCTCCCGTTATGCTGATAATGCAGAACCAGAACGAACACGCAAACGACCCGCTGGACGACAGCCTTTTCTTCGACAGCATGAAGGTGTTCGGCAACAATAATCCGCTGCATCTTGAAGTCGGCTGCGGAAAGGGCAGCTTCATTCTGGAACTTGCGCGGAGAAACCCCGATATAAACTACGTCGCAGTGGAAAAGACCCCGAACGTCCTCGTCACCGGTGCCGAGGCGCTCATGAACAGCGACATAAAGAACGTGCGTTTCTGCCTGGGTCAGGCTGAATACCTGGAGCACCTGTTCCGTCCGCACAGCGTGGAAAGGCTGTATCTGAACTTCAGCTGCCCGTTCCCGAAAGAGACATATGCGCGCCACAGACTTACCCACACGCGCTTTCTTAACATCTACAAGGCCGTTATGAAGCCCGGTGCGGAAATCCACCAGAAAACCGATAACCAGCGCCTGTTCGAGTTCTCGATAGAGCACTTTTCACAGAACGGGTTCCTGATGAAGAACGTGTCCCTCGACCTGCATAACAGCGGCTTTGAGGGGAACATTATGACTGAATACGAAAAGAGATTTACGGAACTCGGTCAGCCTATCTACAGACTTGAAGCCGTGGTTCCTGAGGATTAACGGAGGAAGCTATGAAATTTGTGACTGGCACGTTCCCCAGCACTTCCGGGATAACACGCTGCCGCTATTACATGTACCTGCCCGAAAAGCCCAGGGCGGCGCTGATGGTCTCCCACGGAATGTGCGAGTATATCCAGCGCTACCGTCCGTTTGCGGAGTTCCTCTGCGAAAACGGCATCGCGCTGGTCGGCAACGACCACATCGGTCACGGTAATTCCGTCACCGACAGCGACATGCTGGGGTATTTCGGCGAGGACGGCGGGTTCATGTATATGGTCAAGGATCTCCACCGCATGAAGATCATCATGAACAAGAAACTGCCGGGTATCCCGCATTTCCTGCTGGGGCACAGCATGGGAAGCTTTATCGCGCGCATTTACCTTTCCCGCTACGACGACTGCTGGGACGGCGCGATAATCATGGGCACCGCAGGCGGCGTCACCGGTTCTGCGCCGCTGAGGAAGCTGCTGGAGATACTCTGCCACTCAAAGGACAGCCGTTTCCGTCCGGAGATAAGCAAAAAGCTGGCTTTCGGGCTGTTCAATATCCGCTTCCACAACAGGCGCACCCCCAACGACTGGCTTTCCAGGTGGGACGAGAATGTTGACAGGTTCAACGCTGACCCGCTGTGCAGCTTCACGTTCACAGTCGCCGGGTTCAAGGACCTGCTCAACGCGCTGATGTGCGCGAACTCCGACTGCGTTATCGAGAACACCCCCACCGACCTGCCGATGCTGTTCGTGTCCGGTTCGATGGACCCCGTCGGGGAATACGGCAAGGGCGTGAGGTCCGCGTGCATGCGCTACCTGGAACGCGGCTGCATGGTGAATATCCACATCTACCCCGAGGCACGTCACGAACTTCTGTTTGAGCTTAACCGCGACGAGGTCATGCAGGATATTCTGAGGTTCATCAACGACAACGCAGGCAGGATATATCATTTCTGAAACATGGCGCTGTAGTTTTGCGGCGCCTGAATATTAGGGAACCACTGACTAAATCACGCCTGACGGCTTGGCACACATCTTGCTTGCATCTTTTCCGTCATCTCGCACAAATTTCGCTTGACGGGCGTTAGCCCGCCTGCGCTCAATTTGTACAATCTGACGAAAAATCTGCGGCGCAATCTGTGCGCCAGATTTAATCAGTGCTTCCCTTACCGGAGGGCACCATGGAAAAATATCTTGACAATTCACTCACCCCGCAGGAACGCGCAGAAGCGCTTGCGGATACGCTCACCATACAGCAGCAGGCCGAGCAGCTGAAATACGACGCTCCCGCGATACCCGGGGTGCTGCCGGCGTACAACTGGTGGAACGAGGGACTTCACGGAGTTGCAAGAGCGGGCACGGCTACGATGTTCCCGCAGGCGATAGGCATGGCTGCGATGTTCGACCGCGGCCGTATGCGCAAGGTCGGCGAGATAACCGCTGAGGAAGCCCGCGCGAAATACAACGCCGCCAGCGCGCACGGCGACCACGACATTTACAAGGGACTCACGCTCTGGGCGCCGAACGTGAACATATTCCGCGACCCGCGCTGGGGCAGGGGTCACGAAACCTACGGCGAGGACCCCTGCCTGACATCGCGGCTGGGCGTTGAGTACGTAAAGGGGCTGCAGGGTGACGGAAAGTACCTGAAAACCGCAGCCTGCGCGAAGCACTTTGCGGTGCACAGCGGTCCCGAAGCGGAACGGCACGTGTTCAACGCCGAGGTTTCCCCGAAGGACATCGAGGAAACCTACCTGCCCGCATTCAGGGCGCTGGTGGAAGAAGCGCACGTCGAAAGCGTCATGGGCGCGTACAATCTGGTGAACGGCGAGCCTGCCTGCGCAAGTCCGTTCCTTATGGGAAAGCTGCGCGAATGGGGCTTCGACGGCTATTTCACGTCGGATTGCTGGGCGATACGGGACTTTCACACCACCCACTGCGTCACGGCTACTGCGCCCGAGTCCGCAGCGATGGCGCTGAAAGCCGGCTGCGACATGAACTGCGGAAATACATATCTGCACATTCTCGCGGCGCTTGAAAAGGGACTTGTCACCGAAGAGGATATCCACCGCGCCTGCGTGCACGTCCTGCGGACGAGAATTCGTTTAGGGCAGCTTGACAGGACGGAGTTTGACGACATTCCGTACACCGCGGTTTCCACTGAGGAGCACAAGCAGGCTTCGCTGGAATGCGCCCTGCGCTCCGCTGTGCTGCTGGAAAACGACGGCTTGCTGCCGCTTTCAGACAGCGTGAAAACGATAGCCGTCATCGGTCCCAACGCTGACAGCCGCGACGCGCTCACCGGGAATTACAACGGTACTGCCGACCAGTACGTTACATTCCTTGAGGGAATACGCGAACGGTTCAGCGGGCGCATTCTGTATTCCCAGGGGTGCCACCTCTACAAGGACAGGACTCAGGGACTTGCGCAGCCCGGCGACCTTTATTCCGAGGCGCTGGCTGCCGCTGAGAATTCCGACGTTATCGTTGCCTGCGTGGGACTTGACGCAACGCTTGAGGGTGAAGAGGGCGACACCGGCAACGAGTTCAGTTCCGGCGACAAAAACGACCTGCGCCTGCCGGAGAGCCAGCGGACGCTCCTGCAGAAGCTTTCCGCGCTGGGCAAGCCGCTTGTGATAGTCCTCGCAGCGGGAAGCTCCGTGAATGTCGAAGTTGAATGCAACGCGCTGCTGGATATGTGGTACCCCGGTCAGCTTGGCGGCAGGGCGCTGGCTCAGCTGCTTTTCGGGGACGTTTCCCCGAGCGGGAAGCTTCCGGTGACATTCTACAGGAGCGCCGACCTGCTGCCAGATATCCGCGACTACAGCATGAAAAACCGCACCTACCGCTACTGCACGCCGGAAAACGTGCTTTATCCGTTCGGCTACGGGCTGAGTTATGCAAAATTCACGCTGTCGCAGCCGGAGTTCACCGGAAATTCTGCAAGCGTGACCATCACGAATGAAAGCGGCTTCTACGCCGAGGACGTACTGCAGCTGTATGTACGCGGGTATTCTGAATACGACGTACCCAACGGTTCGCTCTGCTGGTTTGAGCGCGTGGGTCTTGCCCCGGGTGAAAGCCGGCGCGTAACGCTGGAAGTCCCCGCAGAGGCGCTGGAGACAGTACAGCCGGACGGTGGCAGAAAACGCTGTGGCACGCATTTCACGCTGACTGTGAAAGACGGGACCGGAACAGATGTCAGCGGTGAAATAATACTTTGAAAACGCGTTATATCAGTTGACATAGTCAGCTAAATGTGCTACAATTATTCTGTTGAACGGTGTACTGCGCTTTACGTAAAACCGCTATTTTACCAGTAAGTGAGGTCATATTATGAAAAAGAAAAAGAAACTTGGCACCAGGATAATTTTTGCCGTAATGGCAGTGCTGGCATACGGTATTCTTTCTGTCGGTATAACAGGAATGGTCTGCCTGACAAAGCAGAGCCAGAGCGACATGAAGAATTCCATGACGGAGAGAGTTTCGTCTGCCTCCAACCTAGTCAGCGCCACCCTGCAGCATTACAACAGCCTGGTTGCTTCGCTGGACGGCACCACCGCGCAGATAGAAAAGCTGAAAGCCGCAGACGCCAGCATCGTGGATATCAACACCCACGCGGATACCACCCCGGGCGTCACGCTCAGCACTGACGGTTACATAGTTATTTCAGGGGAATTCTCAAAGGGTACCGCATATATCGCCACCAGCACAGACTGGCTCGCAAACATCATGGCGACAATGCACACCTCCGACAGCACGGAGTTCTATCTGCTTTCCTCCAGCGGCCAGCTGCTTGCAAACGTCAACGGTTCTCTCTCCCAGGATCAGATAGCGCCCTACGCTGACATAAATCAGATGCAGACAGTCAATATCAACGGCGAGAACCGCATAATTTACAACTCTCAGATAATCGGCACCGACTGGACGGTTCTCGTCAGCTGCGACGCAAGCGAGTTCCTGGGGAATTCGACCATCGCGCTCCTTATAATGCTCATCACCTCCGCGATAAGCTTTGTCGGCGGCGCGCTCGTGATAACAAAGTTCGTCAAGCGTATAGTAGTCCCGCTGAACGCTGTGAACACCAAGATACTCGGCATGGCAAACGGCGACCTTTCCAGCGCGCCTGTTGAGGTGAACACCGGCGACGAGATACAGACCCTTGCAGAAGCAGTCAACACCATGACCGACTACACCGATGGCATCATCGAAGATATCCGTCAGGTGGCTGCAAAGCTTGCCGCAGAAGATCTCACCGCCGAGCCGCAGGCCGATTACGTTGGAGATTATGCGCCCATAAAAACTTCCCTGGAGGGCATCGTGGCAAGCACCAGCAGCGTTATCTCTCAGATCGAGAGCTCCAGCAAGATGGTGGCAGACGGCTCTACAAAGATGAGCGAAAACTCCACCACACTTTCGCAGGCAGCTACTGAACAGGCTGCCACCGTCGAGGAACTGAACGCTTCCATCGTGGAGATATCCTCCAACATCAGCGCAAACGCAGACAGCGTCGAAAAGGCAAAGGGACTGTCAGGCGACTGCCGTACCATCGTGAACGAGGGCAGTTCCAAGATGTCCGACATGCTGCACGCTATGGAAGAGATCAACGAAGCTTCCTCAAAGATCGCGAATATCATCAAGGCGATCGAGGATATTTCCTTCCAGACGAATATACTTTCCCTCAATGCGTCTATTGAAGCCGCAAGAGCCGGCGAGGCAGGCAAGGGCTTCGCGGTAGTCGCAGGCGAGGTAGGTCAGCTGGCAGCCAAGACTGCAGAAGCCGCAAAGAACACCGCCGCGCTCATCAAGACTGCGCTTTCCGCTGTGGAAAACGGCACAGTCATGGCGAACGAAACCGCGAAGATGCTGGACAAGATAGTTTCCGAGACCGACGACACCGCAAAGGTGATCGACCAGATCGCGGACGCTTCCAAGGAACAGGCAGACAGCGTAAAGCAGATACTTGTCGGCATGGATCAGATATCCACTTCCGTACAGATGACGAGCGGTTCCTCGGCAGAGTGCGCGGCTTCCGCAGAGGAGCTTTCCAGTCAGTCGAAGGTGCTGCTTGAACTGGTAGAGCGCTTCAAGCTGCCGGACGAGGAAACCATCAAGAAAAGACAGGCAGCCAAGCGCGCAGCGGAAAGACGCGCAAAGAGATCCGACGAAACCGCAGCGAAGCCCGAAGCCAAGCCGATCAAGGCAGAACCCGCTCAGTCCGCAGCAAAACCGGAACCGAAGCAGGAACCCAAGCCAGCGGTAAAGGCTGAACCGAAGCAGGAAGTGAAACCGACAGCAAAACCCGTTTCAAAGCAGGAACCCAAGCCAATCAAGCCGACAGCAAAACCCGTTTCAAAGCAGGAACCCAAGCCAATCAAGCCGGCAGCAAAACCCGCAGCACCGGAAAACAAACCCGAACCCGAGGCAAAGCAGACAGTCGCCGCGGCCGCAAGACCGCATTCCAAGACCATCATACTTGATGATGACAAGTATTAATATAACCGGAGGACGATCTAATGAGCATTTCTAAGACAGAATTTGGTTTTTTCAGAGGCTACAAGTGCTGGCTGCTCACGCTCACCAACAAGAGCGGTGCAGTCGCAAGGCTGACTAATTTCGGCGGCGCAGTGGTCGGCGTTGAGGTTCCCGACAGGAACGGAAAGAACGCTGATGTGGTTCTTGGATACGACACGCTGCAGGGCTACATCGACGGCAACTCCAGCCACGGCGCGCTGGTCGGCAGATACGCAAACCGCATAGGCGGAGCTGAAATTACTGTTTCCGGCAGGACCTACAAGCTTTCCGCCAACGACAACAAGGTCAACCACCTGCACGGCGGCTTCTACGGCTTCAACAAGCGCGTGTGGACTGTAGACGCAATGGACGGCGGCGACGAGCCTTCAGTCACATTCGGCTACATCAGTCCTGACGGCGAAGAAAATTACCCGGGAACGCTGAAAATAAGCGTTAAGTACACCCTGACTGCTGACAACGCACTGGTGCTTGATTACACCGCAGTTTCCGACGCGGATACCGTTATCAACCTCACCAATCACAGCTACTTCAACCTTAAGGGCGCTGGCAACGGCGACATCAAGGACCATATCGTGCAGATAAATTCCAGCCAGTACACCCCTGTCGATGAACTGCTTATCCCCACCGGAAAGCTCGCGTATGTCACCGGCACCGCGTTTGATTTCAAGACCCCGAAGCCGGTACGCCAGGATATGGATAACGGCAGACTTCCCAACGGCTACGACCACAACTTCATTCTCGGTGAGCCTGGGGTAATGCGCACCGCTGCCGAGGTTTACGAGCCGGAGAGCGGCAGAGTTATGACCGTCAGGACCGACAAGCCCGCTATACAGTTCTATATTGGTATCGGTCTCAACGGCGAGAATGGCAAGAACGGCGCGCACTACAACAAGTACGCCGGTCTGTGCCTTGAGAGCCAGTTCTCCCCCGATACGCCGCACCAGCCCCAGTGGCCCAGCTGCGTATATAAGGCAGGTCAGACCTACAGATTTACGACTGTTTATCAGTTCTCTGTAAGATAATCACAAAAAAGAGGCTGTTTGCGCAGCCTCTTTATTTCAGTATCGGAAAAGTTCGCGCTCAAAGCGTTCTATCGAGTATTCGAACGCGTCAAGGCTGTCGATGTTCGTTGAGCCGTCGTCCAGCCGGACGTCACGGTGAATGCTGCGTTCGTCCCAGACGGCTGATTTCAGCGCGTCGATGAGGTGGGGGCATTCCGTGCTGACGTGCAGCCTGCCGGAGGAGATCAGACGGTTCACCATGTTGATGCGGGTGCTGACCTGCTTTTTCATCGCGTTCTTCACTTCAAGATTTACGGCGCTGCGGAAGCTCTTTATAAGCAGCTGTTCCGCGCTGTCGCAGCATGCCGCGCACAACGTCGGGAAGCGTCCGCGTTCCTCTGTGATGAAATCCGCGAACGCGGCTATCAGGCTTTCTGCTGACATATTGCGCTGGTCGTAGTGCTCCGAGAGCACATACACGTTCTGAAATCCCGCGTCGAAGCCCGTGTGTACGAACGCGCTCGCACTCTTGTTCCCACCGTAATCCACCCCGACCACGGAAGTCATGAGCGGCGCTGCGGAAAATCTCTGTTTCAGTTCTTCCGGGGAAATAATGCACTTCTCTGAGAAATCCTCGTATATCCTGCCCTCAGCCGCTACCCAGTTGCCGAGAATGAACCTGTCGTAATACACCCCGGTGTACTCAGCCATGAGCGAGCGCACATATTCCGGTGGAAGATACGGGTTGTCGTTCAGCGTGAATTTCAGGTCCAGCAGGTCGATGGCGCTGTTGTCGAGGTAGTTGCGCTTCAGCCAGTGCCCGGGGTTGTCGGGGTTGGTGGTGGCAAGAAGCTTCGCGCCGCTGACCGAAAGCCTTGAAAGCAGCATCGCGAAAAAATCCTCGGGGAACAGCGAAAGCTCGTCGCAGTAAGCGCCGTTGAGCGTCATTCCGCGTATTTTGCTTTCTGCCTGCGCGTTGGAGGCTCCCTCCAGGTAAATGCGCCTGCCAAACAGGCGCGCTTCCTTTTTGCTCAGGCTGTAGGTGAAGCATTCCCCGAACATGCCGCACATCGGTTCAAGGACGTTGCGCCGCAGGGTGGTGAGGGTCTTTCCAGCCATGAGGTAGGCGCCGTCCCGCGGGGAGCCAGCCACCCAGAAGCCCCACATCACCGCGGATATCCAGGTCTTTCCGCTGCGCACGCTTCCCTCAAGAATGTTTATGCGGCGCAGTCCCCCGGATCTCACCAGCGAAAGCGCCTGCTTCTGCCGCCTGGAAAACATCGTGTTCACTGCTCCTCCTCGCTTATCTCGGAATACGCGGATATCATCGCGGCAAGCTGCGTGCTGCTGTCCGGGGAATTCTCCTCCAGCATCTCAAAAACCAGTTTGAACACTTTCGCAAGCTTTTCGAGATCCTTTTCAGCGAGGGAAGTTATCAGCTGCTCGTCAGTCAGCTTTCTGGTGAACATCTTTCCGAATTTCATGAATGCAGCGTTGTTATTGTCAAAGAACTGCGCCGGAGTTGTTTTAGCCATAAAATTACCTTCTTTCTGCAGAGTATCCTGCAAGGTAATATTAAAGCGCAATTCACTGCAAATCACTGCAAGGAGTGTTAAAATGCCATTTTCACAGCGTTCCGTTGATTTCCTTTTTGAGAACCGCCTGCACGACAGCAGGGAGTGGTTCAACGAGCACAGGGAAGATTACCGCATATACGTCACCGAGCCCATGAAGGAACTTATCCTTGAACTCGCGCCGACAATACTGAAAATCGACCCGCTCATTGAAATAAACCCCGCGCGCATTTCCCGGCTTTACAGGGATATGCGGCTGCACCCGGATTCGATATTCCGCGACCATATCTGGTACACATTCAGCCGTACCCGTGAACAGTACCACGCGCTGCCCGGGTTTTACTTCTCGATAGGCGCTGCGGGAATAAGCTACGGCTGCGGGTACTACTGCGCTTCGGCAGGTTCGATGAATGCGCTGCGCTCGCTCATGCTTGCCGGGGACGACAGCTTCAGGCAGGCATTCCTTGCGGTAGAGAAGCAGAAAACGTTCTCTTTATACGGAGATATGTACAAGCGCAGCAAATTCCCCGACCAGCCAGAGGAACTCCGAAGATGGCTGGACAGAAAGGGCATCGGCTTGTCCTGCGACACCAACGACCCCGGGGTAATGTTCTCAGAAAAGCTCGCGAAAAAGGTTGCGTCAGATTTCCGCAGGATAGCGCCGTTCTACGATTTCTGCATGAAAGCGGAAGCTTCGCCCAAATAAAAACGCCCCCGCACTCCTGGAATGCGGGGATAGATTTTATCGGTTGTTCCTGCAGTCAGCCTGGAAGTGATCCAGCGCCTGTTCTATCGTGGAATTTCCGGTGATGTAGCTCTTCATGTCCCTGATGTAGAATTCCATCGCCTTGTAATCGTAGGGGGAAGTGCCGGTGGCAGAAGTTATGCGCTCCATAACGTCGTTGTATATTTCGTAGGGTTCCTGGCCGCCAAGGCAGTCAACGCTGTTGTACTGTGAATTGTGCCGGAACGTCGTTTTGTTGTTCGGGATTATCGTGCCGCTGCTGAACGAGATCTGACCGTTGACGCATACCCTGCGCAGAAACTGTTCCACTGCCTTTGCGTTATCTGTACGGGGATTTACGACAGCATACGCCCCGTCCCAGGAATACGCCGCGGGCGCCTGGCACACAGCCCAGTCCGTACTGCTTGAGAATGCCGGGAGAGTCATTTCGGCCATCCAGTTGCACGCGAACATTCCGAAGTAGTCGGCGCTGTTCATTGCGTTTACCCAGCCCTGGGTCCAGACGTCATAATCAGCGCAGTATCCGTTTTCGTACATCGTCCTGGAAACCTCCGCCCAGTCCAGCGCGGCGCTCTTTACGGCAGCATTGCCGTCGCTGTCTGTCAGCTGCATCGCTTCCCCACCGAATGCGCGGAACATATCGGTGTAATTCGGCGTCATGTAGAAGCCCCTGCGTTTTGCTTCGCTGGCAGTGCTCAGGAACTTTCTCCAGTTGCTTATAGAGTCAAAGACTTCGGCAGGGTCGTCAGTGCCGAGCACGCGCCTTGCAACGGTGCGGTTATACAGGAATACACCCGGCGTGTTGTTCACCGAGAGAGCCACTATCCTGCCGTATTCGTCCGTGCAGTCGTTGAGGGTGTAGTCGTACATTTCCCCGGTGTCGTCCTTGTTGATATTCACGCCGCTCACCGGCAGCGCCCTGTCCCCGGAAAGATACTCCCCCAGACGGTCTTGGCTGACGATGTAGATATCCGCGAGCTTGTCGGGGTCATTGGTGTCTATAAAATCGTCAAGAACATTGTAGTATTCATCGCCGCTGATAGTCTGGAAATCGAATTTCACGCCGGAGGGCTTCCAGCTGCCGAGGTAGTTGTAAACGTCCTCGTTGAAGCAGACTATACGCAGCGTGTCGCCGGTATCCGGGCGCACAGTAACCTCCGGGACTTCCGGTTCCTGCGGGGTAGTGACCTCGGGAACGGTCGTAGCCGATGTGATCTCTGTCGGCTCCGTGGTGGTCTGCGTGGTCGTGGTGTGGTAGAAATAATCGTGGTTGAAGAAGTTCACGATACCGCTGCTCCTGTCGGAAGCGCAGCCAGTCAGCATAACGCATGCGCAGACTGCAGCGGTGTATTTTACTGCTTTTTTCATATGTATTCCTCTTTTCATAAATTACCCGATTTAGCATATACATTTTACCATATAAAATGACTGTTGTCAATGTTATTCTATAAAAAAACGGGACCCCTTTTAAAGGTCCCGTATACTATTATTTGTCAAGCGCAGCCTTTAAGTCCTCTTCCGGGGTGGAAGCAGCCCGCAGCCCGAACTGTTCCTGCAATACCCCCAGAACAGCCGGGGAAACGAACGCAGGCACCGTCGGACCGAGAATGATATTCCTGATGCCGAGGTAAAGCAGCGTCAGCAGAATGCAGACGGCTTTCTGCTCATACCACGAAAGCACCAGCGTGAGCGGAAGGTCGTTGACGCCGCAGCCGAAAGCTTCCGCAAGCGCCATGGCAACGCGGATAGCGCTGTAGGCGTCGTTGCACTGCCCCATATCGAGAATGCGCGGAATGCCGTCGATATCCCCAAGGTCCATGTCGTTGAGCCGGTATTTACCGCAGGCGAGCGTCAGAATGAGCGTATCCTGCGGGGTGAGCCGCGCGAAATCACTGTAGTAGCTTCGGCTCGGGGAAGCGCCGTCGCAGCCGCCGATAAGGAAGATGTGCCGTATTTTCCCAGCCTTGATGAGCGAGATTATCTTATCCGCATGGGAAAGCACCGCGTTGTGCGCAAATCCGGTGATGACGGTGTGTCCCCCGTTCATTCCGGTCATTTCCTTGTCGGCGTCGTATCCTCCGCATTCCAGCGCCTTTTTTATCACCGGGGTGAAATCCTTGTCAGCGCCGATGTGGGTCACCTCAGGGTAGGACACCACGGAAGTCGTGAAAATGCGGTCCGCGTAGCTTTCGCGCAGGGGCATTATGCAGTTTGTGGTAAAGAGTATCGGCGCGGGTATATTGTGGAATTCCGACTGCTGGTTCTGCCAGCCGGTGCCGAAATTTCCTTTCAGCTGGGGGTGTTTTTTCAGCTCAGGGTAGCCGTGCGCCGGGAGCATTTCACTGTGGGTGTAGATATTCACGCCCTTGCCGTCGGTCTGTTCAAGCAGCAACTTCATGTCGTGCAGGTCGTGACCGCTCACCACGATGAAAGGTCCCTTTTCGATAGTCAGCGGGACTTCCGTAGGCACCGGGTCGCCGTACGCCGAAGTATTCGCGTGGTCGAGCAGCTCAAGGCATTTCAGGTTGACTGCGCCAGTCCTGAACACCAGCGGCAGGAGCACGTCCTGCGGCTCGTCCTCGCCGAGATGATACAGCGCCTCGTAGAAAAACGCGTCCACTTCCCTGTTGGTGTGCCCCAGGACGCGCGCGTGATAGGCATACGCCGCCATTCCCTTCAAGCCGAAAAGAATAAGGGATTTCAGCGAGCGGATATCAGCGTTGCCGTCCCATATCCTTTCCATGGGGTGATCATCGAAGCTTTCCGCGCTCAGTCGGTGCTTTTCCTTTTCGACTTCGGTCCTGATGGCTTTTATCGTTGAATTGTTGAAATTCACGTTGGTTATCGTGGTAAAAAGCGCCTTTTCAACCAGCGCGTCGGTGGCTTCGGTGGGATTTCCGGCTCTGGCAGCACGGGCAAGCCCGATGAGCGCGCTGATTATCTCGTCCTGGAAGTTTGCAGTGTCGGCTTTCTTTCCGCATACGCCTGCCTTTCCCTCGCAGCCGGTGTTGTGCGCAGTCTGCTGGCACTGGAAGCAAAACATATCCTTCATTGTAGGGTTCCTTTCTGGTTTGAATTTCGGGGAAATTCCCGTTTGTAGGATAGCATTTCCAGAAAGAAGAATAAAATACGGCATTTCAGCGCGTCATGCGGATATATCAGCAAAAAACTTTGGGGCTGTAAAAACAGCCCCGGTTTTTTTATTTGTTATCGATATCTTTCTTATTGACGGAAGCAACGCAAAAATCAATGCGCTCGTCCTCTTTGTCCTCGCTGTTGGAACCTGTCAGACCTATCTCCCTGGTCGGGTCGATACCGTCCACTGCGGTAGCCTGAGCCTCTCCCACAGCCGCGCCGGGAACCCTGAAGGCGCTGATATCCAGCGGCTCGATGGAGGTTTCCACCGGCTTTTCAAGCTGCGGCACCCACTCATAGGGAACGCGGTATGCCCGGTAGATCATGTTGCACTTGAAATTACCGCCGATGTTCTTGAAGTACGGGTTGACGTATTCCCACACTATCTCGTGGTCGGGAGTTACCTCCAGCAGATGCCCGTCAGAGCCTTCCGTTATCAGCGTGTTGCCGTTCGGCAGTCTCTGCGCGGAACTTATGTAGGAGCTGTAGAACCTGGAAGCGTCGGTGAACAGAAAACTTCCAGCTTCAAGCGGAGTGTACTGCCAGGTTATCTCCAGCGTCACCGGGTTGAACTGCAGAACTCTGGAATAGTCGCGGTGCGCGTTGTTCACGCCGGTGAGTGAAGCCGGGTTCGGAACGCCATAGCCGCCCTCGCCGCCGTTATCGAATACCAGCAGGTCGCCCTCTCCGGGAAGTCCCCTGGGTATCATGTGCAGATGGTGCTGACCGATTATCCAGCCAAGCTTTTTGGTTGCCTCGCTATCGTTGAAATCCGGGCCAACGCGCCATACTATCTTGCCGGTGGACTTCTCGATTATGCCGAGAATGTTGGAATTACGCGCGTCAAAGATGATGTTGTCCGGGTGGAAGCGGGGGTCTCCGGCGTCGTACCACTTATTCTCGCCAAGGGTGGAGAAGTTGTTGATGTGCATCCAGTCGCCGCCTGCTTCCCCGTGGATACCAGGGTTGCGGAACAGCACGTTCTTTGCAGCTTCGTCAAAGCCGAGCTCGTCAAAGTGGTCGGAAGCGCGCCAGCTCCAGAGAATGCTGCCCTCCCAGTCCACTTCGATTATCTTGTCGTCGATAAGGCGCTTGTCGGAAATGTTGTGATTGTAGAGGTTTTCGTGCGTGAGTATCAGCGTGTTGCCGCCGTCCGTGCGGGGTTTCCCACCGGGGTAGTAGTAGCCCACGGTGCTTCCCTCGCGCTGGAAATCATGGTGCTGGCGCGCCATGTATACAGGCTCCTTGCCGGGGTCTGCAACTAACTCGGTCTTGTCGAACTTCCAGACGATGTGCCCGTCCCAGTCCACCTGGACGAGATCGAGCTGATCTTGGAACGCGTACTTGCCGCCGCGCGTTCCGGTTGTTCCCATTACATAACCGCCGGGAAGTATCTTGTTCGGAAATCCCCCCAGACCTGCCCACAGCTTGACTTCATTGCCGTTCATGTCGATGAGCAGCGCGCCCTTTGTGGACGGGAAAATAGTATAGCCGCCGTATGCCTTGTCCTTGTTGAATATAGTTACTCCCGTGGGATAAATGCTCGGATAACCCATTTCTGTTTCCTCCTGTTACTGATTTACACCTGAAAGGTCAACGTCCGTGCTGCCGGGGAATGCCTTTTCTGCCGCGTCCTTGAAGTAGAACTGTCTGATGTTGTATTCTGTAGGGAACTTTCCGTGCTCGAAAGCCCATGCGTTCACATTGTCGAGATTAGCCGCGCCCTCCTCGGAGAGGCCGAACTTTATGTTATACTGCGCCCAGTTGGACTTGAATATCTCCTCGTCAACACCGAACCGCTCCGATATCGCCTTTGCAGATTCGTCGAGGTGGTCGTTGAGGTACTGCACGCTCTCGTCCAGCGCAGTCAGATAATCCGCGAGGAGGTCGGTATTAGCCGCTGCGAAATCCTTTGTAGTGATGAGGTAAGCGGAAATGTGGATATTCACGTCCTTGGCTTCTGCAGCCTTGACCCAGCCGTATTCTTCCACCTTTTCAGCCTGAGAGCCGCTTGCAACTATCGCGGAAGCCCCGCCGTTCTGCACCAGCGCCAGAGTTGTGGAAGAATCGCTTGCCTGAACGACTTTCTGCATATCCGGGTCAAGACCGAGGTAGGTCTGCGCCTGCCAGTTGTAGTATTCGGCAACCGTACCGATGTTGGTTATCCAGCCCGCGCTGTCGGCAAGCTTTGAGAGGTCGTCTGCGTATTCCGGCGCCACGTAAATTCCACCGGAAGTCGTCGTGCTGGAAGAAAGGTCGGACAATATCACGAGGTTCGTCGCTTCCAGCGTATTGCCAAAGCGGTTTACCGCTGCGAAATCAGCCAGCAGACCGGTGTCTGCAGTTCCTGTCACGATGGAATCCACCGTGTTTATGCCTGCGACGAATTCCGTTGTCTGAAGGTTTATCCCGTGCTTTTCGAAAATGCCCTGCTGCTGTCCGATGAAATCAGCGTACTGGTCGGGCTGCCCGGTCATGTTTGCAACACGGAGGGTTCTCAGCCCGTTTTCACCGGAGGGAGCCGCAGAGTTGCCGGAATTGCCGGAGCATGCAGTCAGCAGTGAAAGCCCCAGGGCTGCCGCTGTTATCGTCTTGAATATGTTATGTATCTTCATTGTATTATCTCCTTATTACTTAACGCCGAAATGCTTCAGGAATTTCTTTTCCGCCAGCTGGAGAAGCCTGTCAGCCACGAAACCTATCACCGCAAGTGTGACGATGCCTGCGAAAGCCCAGCTGGTCTTGTAGTAAAGCTTTGAGCTGTTGATGAGGTAGCCCAGACCGTCGCTGCCGACCAGCATTTCCGCTGCGATGACGCAGATAAATGCGGAACTCAGCCCCAGCCTTACGCCGGTGTAGATGTTCGAAACCGCAGACGGTACCACCACCGTAAAGAACGTGCGCGCTTTCTTCGCGCCCATGCAGGAAGCAGCCTCCACCAGTGAACGGTCAGTGGTAGCGACGCCCGCGATGGTGTTCACGAACACCGGGAAGAACGCTGCGTAGAATATCAGCGCCACCTTTGACTCCTCGCCGACGCCGAACCACATCAGGAACAGCGTTGTCAGCGCGATAGCCGGAACGAACCGGAAGAAGCTGAGTATCGGTTCCACCAGCCAGCGCACCGGCCGGAAGTTACCCACCAGAAGCCCCAGGGGGACCGCGAAAACTATAGCCAGCAGCCAGCCCTTTATAACTCTGCTGAAGCTTGCGGCAATATCAGCCCATAGGGTGCCGTTCTGTATCAGCTGAACAAGGCTGTTGAGCGTTTCCAGCGGGCCTGGCAGGAAGTACTCGTCATACCCGAGGGAACCAAGTCCCCATATAGCCAGAATGATTATCCATGAAATAACGCCGCTGCGCAGTATCTTCTGCCATACGCCCGAGGGCGCGTTGTTATTGTTATCCATTGTGCGTCCTCCTCAGATGTAGTAGACGTCGGATACGTCCAGCGCCTTGTTGACGATGATGGACGTGCTGTTGTCGTCGATGGTGTAAAGTTTCTTGATGAATATTTTCACGCCGTCGCCCTTGTGAAGTCTTGGCGAACTGAGCGGATAGCGCCCGGTGACTGAGATATCGCCGATGGAAACGCGTACCTCGAACGCGTTTCCGCGGAAGGACACATCGTCCACCACCGCGTTCTCCATTGCCGTTTCGAATTCGTGGAAGCCGTTGTCCTCAAACTTGTTTATCTCAATGAATTCAGGACGGATAAGCGCCTTGCCCGAACCCGAGAAACCCTTGAGCCTGCCCAGGTCCTCTATCACCACGGACTGCCCGATGAACTGCGCCACAAAAGGCGTTGCAGGTTCAAGATATATCTCCGACGGACTGCCGACCTGCTCCACCCTGCCGTTATTGGTGACTACGATCTCGTCCGCGACCTCTATCGCTTCGTCCTGGTCGTGGGTGACGAAAATGCTCGTTATGCCTATCTTGTCGATGGTCTCGCGCAGCCAGGTGCGCAGTTCCTTGCGGACTTTCGCGTCGATAGCGGCGAACGGCTCGTCAAGCAGCAGGAGTTCCGGCTGGGGGGCAAGCGCCCTTGCAAGGGCTATCCTCTGGCGCTGACCTCCGCTGAGCTGGTCGGGGTAACGCTTCCCCACGTCCGGGAGCCCCACCAGTTCCAGCAGTTCGTTCACGCGGTCGTTAATGAACTTCTTGTCCTTTTTCTGCACCTTCAGTCCGTAGGCGATGTTTGCATTCACCGTCATGAACGGGAACAGCGCGTAATTCTGGAACACAAAGCCTATCCCGCGTTCGCTTGCAGGTACTCCGTTTACGTTCCTGCCGTTTATCAGGATGTCGCCGCTGTCCTGCTTCTCAAGCCCCGCGAGCATGCGGAGTATCGTTGTCTTTCCGCTGCCGCTGGGTCCCAGCAGACCGATGAGCTTCCCCTTTTCCAGCCCGAAGCTAACGTTGTCCGAAGCCTTGAAGCTGCCGAAGCTTTTATTTATGTTTCTGAGTTCTATGTACATCAGGTTTCTCCTCAAAGTGTCGATGTGGTCCTATCGTATCAGGTCTGCCCCGGACATCGGCCGCACCTGAAATTCCTCCTCAGAAGGTAAATGAAAATGTAGTTCATGTTCAAATCCTTAATTTATATATGTTATACTAAATATATCGACTTTGTATGTTTTGACTGTTTGGTTTATTATAACCCGTTCTTCCACATTTGTCAACAGGTTTTTTGCAATTTGTAGCAAAATACACAATTCATTGTGAGGCGCCGGGAAAATTTAGCTATATTCAACATTTTGCGAAAATCCGCTTGACAAAAGTCCCGAAAAGTGGTATCATGAGTAAAACCTATTAATTGAATAGGAAACATAGTCATTTAAAACAGGAGGAACCTGAATATGCTGACAGAACTCACAAATCAGAACTACAACGCGATTTTTTCAACCGACAAGCCGCTGGTTGTTGAATTCTATTCACCCACCTGCGCGCACTGCAAACGCACCGAAGCCGGTCTTGCAGAAATCGCGGAAGAACAGGGAGATAACGCCGTGATAGCCAAGTGCGACATCACCGCTGAACCGGCACTGGCACAGCAGTACGACGTGACCCAGCTGCCTACCCTGCTCTTTATAAAGAACGGGGATATCCGCGAGAAGCTGACGGGCTTCACCCACAAGCTGATAATCGCGGAGAACATCAAAAAGCTGGGCTGACCCGTAATATCCGGCTGGAAATCTGCTTCCCAGCCGGAGCGCTTCTTATTCAGAAAGGTACTTTTCCGCGGAATTCACGGCATTCGCGCCGTCCGCAGCAGCCGTCAAGACCTGCCTGAGAGGAGTGGTGCGGACGTCACCGGCTGCGAATATTCCCGGCGCGGAAGTCACGCAGTCCTCGCCGGCGACCACATAGCCGGAGGCGTCCAGCTCGCAGACACCTTTCAGCGGCGCGGTGCCGGGAATGCTGCCGATGGCGACGAAAACGCCGTCCACCGCGAGGTGCTTTTCCTCGCCGCCCTGCGTGAATCTTATGCCGTCAGCCTTTGCTTCCCCGGTGACTTCCGTCAGCACAGCGCCAAGGACGGGAACTATGTTGGCGGTTTCGCTCACCTGCTTCTGAAGGGTCTTGTTCGCGCGGAATTCATCGCGCCGATGGACTAAATACACCGTCTTTGCAAGCTTTGCAAGATACAGCGCGTCGCCGAGCGCGGTGTCCCCACCGCCGATGACTGCAACAGTCCTTTCCTTATAAAAGAAGCCGTCGCACACCGCGCAGTAAGAGATAGCGCCCTTGTCCCCACCGGGAACCCCAAGCCTGCGATGCGAAGCACCCGCAGCGTAAACGACGGCGCGCGCGGTCCGGGAACTTCCGTCAGAGAATTCAACGCGCCAGTCAGCGCCGTCCTTTTCAATGCGGCTGACTTCTGCGTCGAGGAACTCAGCGCCCAGCGCCTCCGCATGGCTGCGGAATTTCTCACCGAGATCGTACCCGCTCACGCCGTACAGCCCGGGGTAATTATCCACGCGTTCCGTCACGGCTATCTGCCCGGTGCTGAGATAATCCTTCTCCACCACCGCGAGCGAAAGCTGAGCGCGCTTTCCGTATATTGCAGCAGACAGCCCCGCGGGGCCGCTCCCTATTATCAGTATATCGTACATTTTGCCCTCCTTGTAGACAATGCCTATCTGTTTACTTGTTATTTTATAATATTATTCCCCATTTGTCAAGAGATATAATTTATTTATAACCGGCAATAGAAATTACGAATAGGCAAAGAACACTAAACCTATTGACACAATAGGATTTATGGCGTATAATATAGGACATAAAAGACAAGTTCTGGAGTGATACTATTATGAATTTCAACACAAAGCTTCTGCACGGGGGCTTCAGGCAGGACAGCGCGACAGGTTCCACACTCGCGCCGATATACCAGGTGAGCGCATTCGCGCAGGAGAGCGCGGAAAAACTCGAAGCGGTGTTCAACAACCGGGCGCCGGGCTTCGCGTATACGCGCATCAGCAATCCCACGGTCGCAAGCTTTGAAAACCGCATGAACGCGCTTGAAAAGGGGCTTGGCGCAGTAGCCTGTTCCTCGGGAATGGCAGCGGTCACCCTCTCGATGCTGAATATTCTTGAAGCCGGCGACGAGGTGATAGCGGGCGCCGGGCTTTTCGGTGGAACGATAGACCTCTTCGGGGACCTGAAAGCATTCGGCATAACAACGCGCTTCGCTGAACACGTCACCCCGGAAGATATCCTGCCGCTCATCACCGAAAAGACGAAAGCGGTGTTCGCGGAACTCATCGGCAACCCCGGGCTGGAGATAGTTGACCTTAAAGCGGTTTCAGACCTGTGCCACCAGCACGGCATTCCGCTGATAATCGACAGCACCACCGCAACGCCGTATCTGATAAATCCGTTTGAATTCGGCGCGGATATCGTGGTGCATTCCACGTCGAAGTACATCAACGGCGGCGGCAACTCGATAAGCGGTGTGATAATCGACAGCGGCAGGTTTCCGTGGGATTTCACGAAGCACACCGCGCTCGCGGAATACAAGAAAATGGGCAAACTCGCGTACCTCGCGAAGCTGCGCGGAGGGCTGTGGCGCAACGTCGGCGCATGTCTCGCGCCGATGAACGCGTTCATGAACTCCGTCGGCATGGAAACGCTGGGGCTGCGAATGGAACGCTGCTGCGAGAACGCGCTCGCCCTCGCGGAATTCTTCCGGGATACGGACGGCGTGGAGCCTAATTACCCCGCGCTGCCGGATAATCCGTATCATTCCCTCTGCGAAAGCCAGCTGAAAGGAAAAGGCGGCGCGATACTCACCGTAAGGACGGGCAGCAAGGAGCGAGCATTCCGGCTGATAAACGGACTGAAACTCGCGACTAACGCCACCAACATCGGAGATGTGCGCACCCTGGTGATACACCCCTCCAGCACGATCTACGCACACAGCAACGAAAAACAGAAACTGACCGCCGTCGTGTTCGAAGACACGATAAGAATAAGCGTCGGCATAGAAGATAAGGAAGACCTCATCGCCGATTTCAGACAGGCGATAGAAGCACTGTAAGGAGAAACGATATGGCAACAGATTACACTACCCTGAAAAAAGGCGGTTTCATGCGCCAGAAACAGAAAAACAACTTTTCACTGCGCCTGCGCGTCGTAGGTGGAAACCTCACCGCAAAGCAGCTTGCAGCGATAGCCGAGGTGTCGGACAAGTTCGGCGACGGACATGTGCACCTGACTTCGCGCCAGAGCGTTGAAATACCTTTCATCAAGCTTGACGACATTGAGGAAGTCAAGGCTGCGCTGGCAAAGGGCGACGTCGAGCCGGGCGTCTGCGGACCGAGAGTGCGCACTATAACCGCATGCCAGGGCGCCGCGATATGCCCCAGCGGCTGCATCGACACCTACTCCCTCGCCAAGGAACTCGACGACAGATATTTTGCAAGGGAACTCCCGCACAAGTTCAAGTTCGGTATAACCGGCTGCCAGAATAACTGCCTGAAGGCTGAGGAAAACGACCTCGGTATCAAGGGCGGTATCCAGGTGAAGTGGAAGGAAGACTCCTGCATCGGCTGCGGAGTATGCGAAAAGGCATGCCGCAAGGGTGCGATAAGCATCACCGACGGAAAGGTGAACGTAGACTACGACAAGTGCAACTTCTGCGGACGCTGCTTCAAGGCCTGTCCTACCGAGGCGTGGGATACGGTGCACGGGTACATAGTTTCATTCGGCGGACTTTTCGGCAACAGCATCAACAAGGGAGAAGCGATAATCCCGTTCATTGAGGACAAGGAAAAGCTGATGAAGATATGCGACGCGGCTATCATTTTCTTCGAGCAGAATGCAAAGCCCGGCGAGCGGTTCAAGTTCACGATAGACCGTGTTGGCAGGGAAAAATTCGAACAGGTGATAAAGGAGGCTTACAGCAATGGCTGATTACAATATTGACGATACCGTGGACATCACCGACGTGGTGTGCCCCACAACTTTCGTAAAGGCAAAGGTGGCTCTTGAGGAACTCGACGAGGGGCAGATACTCTCAATAAGGATGAACGACGGGGAGCCGGTGCAGAACGTCCCGCGCAGCATCAAGGAAGAGGGTCACAGGATACTCAGGCTCATCAACAACGAGGACGGCACCTACGACCTCATAGTAGAAAAGGTGGGCGACTGATGGCAGTAAAGGCAACTAACGAAAGCTTCCCGCAGGATATCGCAGAGGGACTGGTGCTTGCAGATTTCTATTCCGACAGCTGCATTCCCTGCAAGAGAATGTCCCCTGTTCTGGCAGAAACAGAGGAAGCGCACCCCGAGATCAAGCTGGTCAAGCTGAACATAAATTTCGGCGCCGACACCGCAGCTGAATACAACGTGACTTCCGTGCCCACCCTGGTATTCTTCAGGGACGGCAAAGAGGTGCAGAGAGTCACCGGCGCGTTAAAGAAAGCGCAGATTGAAGAAATAATAAATGGTAACCTCTAAAAACCGGGACACGAGCAGATTTCGTACATGACTTATATCATATGCTAGGCGTCAAACCGCAGTAATACTGTATGTATTTCAAGGTTTGAC
>ERZ827156.210-NODE-210-length-88333-cov-12.066347_pt1 | contig 88333 bp, 83 predicted proteins | sample MGYA00519919_ERZ827156 | MGnify/ENA primary metagenome ERZ827156 (study PRJEB31778, sample SAMEA3449269) | human gut metagenome | biome: human gut; feature: human-associated habitat; material: faeces | place: United Kingdom | collected 2010/2012 ... | reverse complement strand
GCGTCACCGCTTCCACCATGGGCCCCGGCGTCAAGATCAACGCTCAGAAGCAGCTGTAATTAGAATTTGCACAGTCGGCACGGGGCAGTGACGAACCGGTTTTGACCGGCTCTTTTCCGCCCATACCGCACAAAAAATCCGGTAATACACAAAGTATTGCCGGAATTTTTTATTTGTCTGAACGAAAAATAGCTCGCTCAAAACTGCTGCGCACCCCCTTTGGGGGCGATTTGTTCCCACCCCGCACCGCCTGTGCAAATTCGGGGCGCAGTCAATAACACTGAGCGAATTTTGTTCGGTGTTTTTTAGGTCATTGCAGAAACACATTTTGTGCATCCGACATTGTTCGTACGGTTTCGACATTATTATGTAACCGATGCTGCACTGCATAATGCCTGTTATCAAGGGTTTTGAACAGTTTCAACACGGTTTTCAACATGTTATGTAAATCACTTGCCGCCAACAAAAGCGTTTTTGTCTATTGACATATCCGGGTTTCAAGGTAAGATAGTATGATGTTTGGATAGGGAGGGGTCGCAGTGAAAAAGATAGGTGCATTGAATTTGGGGCTTGCGTTTGCCGGCTGCTTTCTCGGCGCAGGCTACGTGTCCGGACAGGAGCTGTGGCAGTTTTTCGGCTCGTTCGGCACAAAGGGCGCAGTCGGCCTTGCCATTGCCATGGCGGTGCTTTTCGGTGTCGGCATTTTGATGCTCGACCTTAACAGAATAAGCGGCATCGGTGATATAGATAAGCTCGTCGTGAGATGGGACATTCCCGTCCTGCGTGCCGCCGTGACGGTGCTTGAGCTGCTGTTTTTGTTCGGCGTGTGCACCATCATGTCCGCCGGTGCGGGCGCACTTTTAAATCAGCTGTTCGGCATCCCGGCGACGCTCGGCTCGGCCGCTCTGGCGGCACTTGTGGCGTATGTGTCGCTCGCCGGTCTCGGCGGCATGGTTGCGGCGTTCTCGGCAACGGTTCCCGTTCTCGCCGTTGTGACGCTCGTTTTCGGCATCATCAGCGTTTCGCAAAACGGCGTGCAGTTTGCGCAGCCTGCGGCGGCGGGTTCAAATCCGCTAATGGGCTCGTGGGTGGTTGCGGCGCTGTCATTTGCCTGCTATAATACCTTTGGAAACATTGCGATGATATCGCCGCTGGGCGAGTTTATGAAAAGCAAAAAAGCCGCCGTCTGCGGCATAGCCGTCGGTGCTGCGGTTCTGGTCGTCATTGCAGGAAGCGTGCTGCTGTCGATAAGCGCCCGGCCGTCGCTGTCGGATGCCGAGCTTCCCATGCTCGCCCTTGCACAGTCGAAGGGCAAGGCGGTCGGCATAGTCTACGGCGTGCTGCTCCTGCTTGCGATGTTCGGCACGGCGCTTTCTAATCTCGTCGGATTCACGAGCATCATTTTCCGCAAGTCCGAGCGCATAAAAAGCTATAAAACGCTGTTCACCGTTGCCTGCGCCGCCGCTGCCGTCTGCGGCAGCCTTGTGGGCTTCGGCGACCTCATCGGCGTGATATACCCGATATTCGGCTATTGCAGCAGCGTGTTCATTGTCCTCATGATAGAGCACTATATAAATGTCAGAAAAGCAGGTAAGGCAAATGAAAAAGCTACAGATAAAGCTTAATGCGTTCGAGTCGCTTGACTCGACGAATACCTACCTTAAAAAGCTCGCCGCCGAGGGTGCGGGCGAGGGCACGGTGGTTATTGCAAATGCGCAGACCGCCGGTCGGGGCCGCATGGGCAGGAGCTTTGCCTCGGCGCAGGGCTTGGGCGTGTACATGTCGCTGCTGCTGCGTCCGGACTGCGCCGCCTCCTGCGCCCAGAGCCTGACGGCGAACACCGCCGCCGCCGTGTGCATGGCGATAGAGACCGTCAGTGGTGTGAAGCCCGAGATAAAGTGGGTCAACGACCTGTATCTCAAGGGCAAAAAGATCTGCGGCATCCTTTGTGAGAGCGCCGTCAGCGGCGATAAGCTCGACTACGCAGTCATCGGCATAGGGCTCAATGTCATCACCCGCCCCGAGGACTTTCCCGAGGAGCTGCGGCACACGGCGGGCTCCATCTATTCGCAGACCGGCCTCATCATCGAGCGGGGCAAGCTCATCTCGGCGATACTTACCGAGCTTGGCGGTATGTATGCCGCATGGTGCGAGGATAAAAGCGCATACCTGAACGAGTACAAGTCCCGCTGCACCATGCTTGGCAGAGTCGTCACTGTAATTTCCCCTGACGGCGACTATGACGCACTGGCAAAGGACATTACCCCCGACTTCGGCCTTGTCGTCGAGACAGTGGACGGCGAGACAAGAACGCTGCACTCCGGCGAAATATCCGTAAAAATTTAGGACTGACAAAGTTCCCCCACGATGCATAAGATGACAGTAGCATCGATGGGGGAATTATTTTGACTTATGTACTTATAACCGCCGGAGGCATTGCACTGTGCAGCTTCGTCGGAGCGGTGATCGGCTTTCTTTTCGAAAATATACCGCCAAAGGTCGAGGATGCGGTATCGGGTACGGCGGCGGGTATAATGCTGTGCGCAGCCGTTTTGGGGCTTGTTATGCCGTCAATGGAGTTTTCCGGCGACAAGGCGGCGTGGCTGCCCGCCCTCGGCATCTTCTGCGGTGCGGGATTTCTGACACTGATAAATCTTGCAGGCCCACGCCTTACGGAAAAAATCGGCATGAAAAGCGGTGACAGGGCCAGCCGTGACAGGACGATGCTGTTCGTCATGGCTATCGCCATCCACCATTTTCCCGAGGGCATTGCTGCGGGCGTGAGCTTCGGCACCGGCGATGTGAGCGACGCCGTCACCGTTTGCTCGGGCATTGCGTTTCAGAATGTGCCGGAGGCAATGATAATAATCCCGCCGCTTCTGAAGGCGGGTACCGGCAAGCGCCGAGCCGCCGTCATTGCATTTATAAGCGGCTTTGTCGAGGTCGTCGGCGTGTTCTTCGGCTACTTTGCCGTCACCTTGTCGAAGGCGCTGCTGCCGTTTGCACTGGCCTTTGCGGCGGGCACGATGCTGTATGTGATAGTCGACGACATGGTGCCGCAGACCCATGTGCGCGGCAGCGGCCGCCTTGCGACCTACGCCATGCTCTGCGGCTTTTGTCTCATGCTCGCCGTTGACCACTTGGTCGGATAAGCAAAAAACCTCCGAGAAATCGGAGGTTTTTTGCTTACTTCTTCTTCACTGCACGCAGCTCGATGTAGCCTCTTGAGCCACGGGGTTCGAGCTGGATGCGGGGCTCGTCATCGTTCCAGACATAGCCCACGACCGACGGGTCATAGCCGTTCATGGCGTTTTGCACGGCGTTTATTGCGTCGCTGTAATCCTCCTCGGCAAAGGGCTCGCCCTGGAACATCATGTACTGCGTCTCGGGAAGCTCGATGACATCAAAGCCGTCGGGGATGCTGCCGTCAAAGTCGAACGGGGCTTCAACGCCCTGAACATATTTCGAGGTGCCGGGCTTTCTGTATCTTTCCGGCAGCCACAGACACACCGGCTCGCCGCACAGCGAGTCCATGCTCAAAAGCATGCCCCACACATCGCAGCCGACCTCCTCGCAGTACGGGAAGTAATCCTCGGCGCTTACGCCACGCTTGCAGATGACCTTGCGGGCGGGCTTCGTGATGACCTGAATAAAGATGCTGTTCGTGTTTTCCATTTCGGAACTATCCTTTCTGAGTGCTCTGAATTTTGCACCGTAGGGGACAAACAGCGTGATGGGGACGGGGCGGCTTTTGTAATCGCAGGGGCGCACGCCGAACTCACGGACGAAGGCTCGGGTGAAGCTGTCTGCGCTGCCGAAGCCGAGGTCGAACGCAGCGTCTATCACACGCACATTGCCTGTCTTGAGCCGCATTGCCGCCCTCGCAAGACGCAGCCTGCGGATGTACGCCGCCGGGGTCAGCCCCGTGTGCTCGGCAAACAGCCGATACGAATACCACGGCGAGTAAAGCGCCGCCTCCGCAAGCTCTGCGGGGGAAATTTTCTCGTCAAGGTGCGCATCGATGTAGTCCTGCATCCGCTGCACCGCCAAAATTTGCTCCGTCACGCCGCTACCTCCAAGTGCGTATTCATTTTAGCTCCTCGAAAGGAAAAGCTCTCGACTATTTTTACTCAGTTCTGTCTGATAGTTTTGAACACCCCTTGGCGGCAGCGGACGCTGCGGAAGGCGGTGTGCTTTACGCCGAGTATCTTGTCAAGCTCGTCGGTAGCGGCTGTGTAGGCGGTATTGTTGTAGTGCGAGATGATGTAGCTGACGCTGCGTATCCTGCCTGCACACTCACGGCAAAAAGCCTTGATCGGACCGCAGGGTGTGAATACCCAAATGGGTGAGCAAATGGTCACATGCTCAAAGCTTTCAAGCTCCGGCTCCGCCGACTGCGCCAATGCAGATGAACAGCGTCCAGAAGATAAGAATTTTTCGTGCGGTATCATATCTTGAATGTGTTTTTTCGTTCATATCACTGCCCCATAAGATTGTTCATCACATCGGGATTGCTTTCCTTTATCGTGCCGAGAGCTGCGCACTCGTACACATCCTTGCAGTCGGCGCAGGTGGCAAGGCTCTTGGCTTTTACGCACTTGCGGATAGGGCAGATAAAGCCGCAGAACGGAGTCTTCACGCCGTCGAGGCGGCAGCCGGTGCAGTTAATCATCTGCGGCGTTATCTCGGCGCTGTTTAGCTTGCTCCAAAGCTCGGCGGTCTTGCGCCGAAGCTCATCGTCGTTATTTAATGTCGCAAGTCTTGCGTCGCACACTTCGCAGTCCAGTCCGCAGCAGCCGATCAGTTCGTTTGTCATATCTATTCTCCTTTTTTAATGCACACCGAGCCGGTGGCGTTTTGCGCACCCAGTGTCACGGTGTAGCTGTCATCGGCCTTTGTAAAAGTGCAGGTGAAGCCGTCATTTGAGCAGCTTGCGAATGCTATCATAGCCGCAAAGCATAATAAGAGCAATTTCTTCATTTATCGTCCTTTTTCGGTGAAATTCTGCAAAATGTGACGGTCTGCGCCTTCATAGATATCTTTTTGACCTCATAGCCGTAGGCTAAAAGCTCTTTCTTGTATGACAGAAACGAATGGTCGAGCGGAACACCGGCGCACTCGGCTACCTCATCGAAGCTTAGCGTTATGCTTTCGCTGCCGTTTGCAGCTAACCATTCCCATAGGGCATGATACTTATTCATCGGCCTTAAAGACCCCGAAAAACTGTCGGATGTGTCGCTCTATGAGACCAAACGCCTCGTCCTCACGCTCCGGCTCACGGTCGCAAAGCGACATCCACACCGATATCGGAAACGCAAACTGCGCCGCCATCATCTGCGTATCGAGCGGCTTGAGCTTGCCCTCGGAAACAAGCCGTTCCATGAGCGCCTCGGCAAAGGCAAGCACATCCGTATAGCTTTGCCTTGTTTTTAGCTCGGCAAGCTGCGAATTGCGGTATTGCTCAATGGTGAGCATCTTGCGGGCACGGCTGACATGCTCATCGTGTACGGTGTAGCGTATCTGCTCTGTTACGAGCTGCACGACGCCGTCCGGGTCGAGCTCGTCGCCTATGCGGTCGGCAAGCGAGCGCACCGAGTGCTTTGTGTAGTCCTCCATTATGCTCTCGATCAGTCGGTCTAAAATGTCCTGCTTGCTGTCAAAATGACTGTACAGCGAGGCCTTGCGAACACCGACGGCATCGGCTATCTGCGCAATGCTCGTCGCCTCGAAGCCCTGCGTCGAGAAAAGCTCAAGCGCAGCATCGAGAATTCTCTGTTTAGTTTTCTGCTTCTCCATGTCAAACCTCCTTATGGCCGTCTTTATTATAGCTACCTATCGTTCGGCAGTCAAGGAGGCAAGTAAAAAAGGTGCAGAAAAATCTGCACCTTGGCGATTTTTTGCGTTATTCTATGGCGCTCTCAAACTTTTTCATGAGCGTGTCGGCGAACTCGGCGTTGCCGTCCATGGCGATCTCCGGCTCACGGGTCACGGTGTGCGAGCAGACCTCATCGACGATGCGGGCGCCGTAAACTGCGTGTATAAGACGCACGGAATCCATGGCCGTCCTTGCGTAGCGCACGGCGGCGGCTGCGTAAACCGCGGCGGTAGGAGCGATCTTATCTGCGACCCTGTCGAGCAGCTCCATCATCTGAATGGAGGAATACATGAGCTCGTCTATCATGATGCAGGCGGTCAGGTAGCCGCTTTCGATCTCCTTCTCGGAAGCGCCTGCGACCAAGCGCTTTTCAAGGGGCTTTCTGGCCTTGGTATCCTCGTCGATTATCTTGACGAAGTATTCACGCAGCGTCTCGCAGTCGGCCTCGGCCTTCTTGAGCGCTTCATCCTCGGTGCCGGTGAGCCTTATGGCTCTGAGCGCCATTGCTGCAGCTTCGCCGGCTGTGACGGCGGCGATGCTTCCGAGGCGGAGCGTGCTTTCGGCATCTGCGATGGTCTCTATGTAGCGGCGAACGGTCTTGTCCCCAAAGTATGCAATCTTGAGGTCGGCGATGTTTATCTTCTCTGCCATGGTAAAATTCCTTTCAGCGTCAAATTGACAAGTTGAAGGCTTGCCTTTATACTTTTAAGTTGATGGGAGTCAAACTCCTATCGTCTGTCAGTGTGCCCTTTCGGTGCTTTTCACCTTTTTTCGCCTTGCCGGGCACAAAGCCCGCCCGCACCAAAAGAAAGCCGAAAATCCCTCGAAAAACACTACTGACAGATGCTGCGCAGTTTTGCCGGAAATGGCTCCGACGCAGCATGAGCGGAAATCTGCCCGTCAAAACCGATAGTCGTTCGACCCCCGTCAGCTTTAAGCCGAAACACTGCTATAGTAAATTGAAAAAATGAAAACTAAGACATATAAAATTCCACAGCTTGTATTTCTGATAATTATCATTGTCGCCGTCCTTGTGGCGATAATCGTCCGCCTTGCGCAGCCCAAGCAGACTACGCCCGAGACTCCGCAGGAGACGCTAGCTCAGCCCACCGAGACTGTCGTCCCAACGCCCACACCAACCGAGACGCTTCCCCAGCCGAGCAGTCAGATAAGCGTGTCGATCGACCTGCCGGATTATGACGGCTACTCGTTTACAGACAGTCAAAAAGCGCTGATCTCAAACTGCGCCTTTGTCGGCGATAGCATTTGCAGCGGCCTTTATGTCTACGGTGTCCTGCCGCAGGATATCGTTGTTGCGGTCGGCAATGTCGGCATCCGCAGCATCGATGACTACACCTTTAAGGTAAACGGCGGAGAATACAATGCCCTCGATGCTCTGACGGTCATAGCGCCTAAGTATGTCATCTTCTCCATGGGCATGAACGATATCAACATAACGAGCGCCGAGACCTATTGCGAGAATTACCTTGATATGCTCAAGCGCACGCATGAGCGCCTGCCGCAGTCGAAGCTATATGTAGCGTCTATTACTCCCATCGATGCGGCGTCAAGCTTTGCCTCGAACGACAAGATAAACCGCTACAACGCAGCCGTTAAGCAGGCGGTCGAGGAAGCGGGCTACGGCTATATCGATATAGCCACATCCCTGCGTGACTCCTCCGGCGGCATGAACTCACGCTTCAGCGGCGGCGACGGCATACATATCAATAAATCCGCCTACTACTCCATCCTCAGCGATGTAGTTAAGCAGATAGGCTAAAAAAGAGAGTGCGATGCACTCTCTTTTTTGCTCCCAATTGCCAATTGCACGAATATGTGCTATCCTTTTGAGGAAAGGAGCTGAGCTCATGAACACCGTTCGTTTTACCATCCATAGACAACCGTCGTTTTTGGGTTTTCTTAAGCCGCACAAGCTCTATATCAACGGCAGCTATGTCGGCTCCGTATCAAACGGCATGACGCTTACCGCCAACATTCAAAGTGAACAGGCTTATATAATTGAGGTCGAACATCCTTTTGGCAGCAATTTTGTCGTGCCAGCCGGAGCGCGAGAGTATAAAACTGAACTCAAAAGAGCATCCGACGGGCAAAATGACCGGCATACCGAAATGCATCTGGTCAAAGACGAACAGCGTACACTGTTGCCGTCGTTCCGCTTCGATAAATATATAAAATCGGTGTATTCCGACACAGTTACACAGCTTGCACCCGCCGAGCAAACGCTTGTATACTGCATGAAATTTTGGCATGCCGTAACCGATGACCTGCAAGAGATTTACGCCTCACCGAACTATCGCTCAATACTTGACGCCCTGTGCACGGTCGGAGCTGCCAAGGCGGCCAATTTGCTCGAACGCCTCGCCGAAGAATACCTGCCAAACGCAGTATTTCCACTGGACGACGACCAAATCGAGCTGTATCAAAGGGAGCTTGAGAAAACAAACAAAGCATTTTGGAAGGACGAGACCGTAATTTCCGAGTTCCACAAAGAAGTTGTGTCATATATTTTGCAAAAATTGAATAGTGCTGCAAATGTTTATTAACATCACTGCACAAAAAAGCATTCGCTTGGTGAGCTTCTCCTTAAACAAAACAGGGGACAGCGCCATGACGATTATCGGCCCGCAGTAGTAGCCGAGCGAAGCAACGCTCACGCCGACCTGCCTGTACGCCTCGAAAAGAAACAGCCAGCTCACGCCCATCGCAAAGCCCGACAGCAGCAAGAAATAAGCAAAGCTCTGCAGTCAATGCGGAGCTTTTTCTTGACTTTCGGTGGTATGGATAGTATAATCAGTTATACAAATCATACTAATTATACGGAGATGATCATATGAGAGCACCAAAGGGCTGCTACGCATGGACGGCGACAGTCGGCGAAAAGGGACAGATAGTCATACCCAAGCAGGCGAGAGAGGTCTTCGGCATTGAGCCGGGCGACACGCTCATTCTGCTCGGCGATATCAAGCGTGGCATCGCCATCCCGCCCAAATCGACCTTTACGACCCTCGCCAGCAGAGTTTTCGAGGAGGAAGAGTAATGAGCAGTGTTTTGCAGGTTGAGAATTTGTGCAAGGATTACCCCAAGTTTAAGCTTCAAAATGTATCGTTTTCCATCGAAAAAGGCTCGATTATGGGCTTTATCGGGCGAAACGGTGCAGGCAAGAGCACAACGCTCAAATCCATTCTGAACCTTGTTCACCCCACATCGGGCGAAATTCGCTTCTTCGGCATGGACATGGCGCAGCACGAGGGCGAGATAAAGCAGCGCATCGGCTTTGCCGGCGGTGCGGTCGATTACTATAAAAAGAAGAAGATATCCGCCATCGTCGCCGTCACAAAGCAGTTTTACGATACTTGGGACGACGCAGCGTATGAAAAATACATGAAGCTTTTTAACATCGACGAGGACAAGACCCCGGGCGAGCTGTCCGAGGGCATGAAGGTGAAGCTCAATTTGGTCCTTGCACTGTCGCACGGAGCGGAGCTTCTCATCCTCGATGAGCCGACGAGCGGGCTCGACCCCGTGTCGAGGGAGGAGCTTCTTGAGGTGTTCGAGTATCTGGCAGGGAAGGGTATATCCATTTTATTCTCCACGCACATCACCTCCGACCTTGATAAATGCGCAGATCAGATAACCTACATCAAGGACGGGCAAATTGTTGCCTCGGAGAACAAGCAGGCGTTTCTCGATCGTTGCCGTGAAAACGGCTGGGGCAACAACATCGAGGAAATTATGGTGCACTTTGAAAAGAGGTCTATATATGAACAGATTGCTGACTAAGGAGCTCAAGCTATTTGCCGCTCCGCTGACATATTTCTTCCTTGCATTTTCGCTCATGACGCTCATCCCCGGCTACCCCATTTTGATGGGCTCATTCTTTGTCTGCTTCGGTATTTTTCAGTCGTTCCAGCTCGGGCGGGAGACAAACGATGTGCTGTACACGGTGCTGCTGCCGATAAAGAAAAGCGATGCCGTTAAGGCGAGGTTTGAGTTCGTTGTGCTCATTGAGCTAATGGGCTTTGTGCTCATGGCGATACTCACCGCCGTTCGCATGACGGTGCTAAGCGGCGCTGCACCTTATGTGCAAAATCCGCTTATGAGCGCAAACCCCGTGTACCTTGCGTTCGTACTGATAATTTATGCTGCATTCAATCTTATCTTCGTCCGGCAGTTTTATAAAACTGCGTATAAGATAGGCAAGCCATTTATCATTTTTATCGTTGCGGCGCTCATCATAACCGGCATTGCCGAGGCGCTGCATTATCTTCCCGGACTTTCCTTTTTGAATGCCGTGAGCGGGGAGGGAATGACGACAAACTATCTCATTCTTGCCGCAGCCGCAGTTGCGTATGCTCTCGTGACCTATTTGTCCTACAAAGCCTCGTGCCGCAGCTTTGAAAGCGTCGATTTTTAAATTTCCACTCGTATTCTCCCGTTGGGGGATGTATAGTGGAGCAGAGGCGAGCTATTATTGAGCCATCAAATGCAGGAGGCGGCATATGAATCAGATGGCACTCGGAGCAATGTCCTTTACCCTCGGCGGCAGCGATGTCAAGGACTTCTTCTCCGGCCTTTTGATGGGACTTTCCTGCGCAACGATGCTCGTCGGCGTGTTCATTGCGGTGAAGTCCATTGCAAAACGGGGATAAATCGACAAAAATTGCGATTAGTGCTTGACATTGCAAAGTATGCTGCTATAATACTATACGAAAACTGAACACCTTATCAAGAGTGGTGGAGGGAACGGCCCTGTGAAGCCCGGCAACCTGCGTGAGCGTGGTGCCAAATCCGGCGGTGATTATCGAGAGATGAGGCTTATGACCAAGAAACAAAATCCGTCGGTAACGACGGATTTTTTCGTTGCTAATCCAGAAGAGTGTTCGGCTAAGATATTATCAGGAGGAAAAGAAAAATGAGCAAAAGACTGTTTACATCCGAATCCGTGACCGAGGGGCATCCCGATAAGATCTGCGACCAGATCTCCGACGCTGTCCTTGACGCAATTCTGGAAAAAGACCCCGATGGTCGTGTCGCCTGCGAGACCACCGTCTCCACCGGCCTTGTCCACATCATGGGCGAGATAAGCACCGACTGCTACATCGACATTCCCAAGATAGCCCGTGATGTAATCCGTGAGATAGGCTATGACAGAGCAAAGTACGGCTTTGACTGCGATACCTGCGGTATCATCTCCAATATCGACGAGCAGTCGGCGGATATCGCTCTCGGTGTTGACAAGTCGCTTGAGATGAAAAACGGCGAGGATGCCGAGCTTCAGAACGGAGCGGGCGACCAGGGCATGATGTTCGGCTATGCCTGCAACGAGACCCCCGAGCTCATGCCGCTTGCCATCAGCCTGTCGCACAAGATCGCAAAGCGCCTTGCCGATGTCAGAAAGCAGGGCCTTGTCGACTACCTGCGTCCCGACGGCAAGACCCAGGTCACCGTCGAGTATGACGATGCGGGCAAGCCCGTGAGAGTTGACACCGTCGTCCTCTCGACCCAGCATGCCCCCGAGGCAGAGCTTGAGCAGATAAGAAACGACATGATAAACCTCGTCATCAAGCCCAGCATTCCCGCAGAGCTGCTCGATGAGAACACCAAGTATTATGTAAACCCGACCGGCCGCTTCGTCATCGGCGGCCCTCAGGGCGACTCCGGCCTGACCGGCAGAAAGATCATCGTTGACACCTACGGCGGCAGCGCACCTCACGGCGGCGGCGCATTCTCCGGCAAGGACCCCACAAAGGTAGACCGCAGCGCTGCCTACGCTTCCCGCTATGTCGCAAAGAACATCGTGGCCGCCGGACTTGCAGACAAGTGCCTTGTCCAGCTTGCCTACGCCATCGGCATTGCAAGACCCGTCTCCGTCATGGTCGATACCTACGGCACCGGCAAGGTATCCGACGAGAAGCTCGCCGAAGCCGTCAACAAGGTCTTTGACCTGCGCCCGACCGCAATCATCCGTGACCTCGACCTGCGTAAGCCCATTTACCGCAAGCTCGCAGCCTATGGCCACATGGGCAGAACGGACCTCGGCGTCCGCTGGGAGGACACCGACAGGGTCGACGCACTGCTCGAGGCAGTAAAGTAATGCATATCCCGACCTGCGAAAGCTCGGAGCTTGACATTTTGAGTTTTGACGAGGCGTTAAAAAACTCCGGCAGCAGGGGAGACTACGATGCCGATAAGTGGCTGTATGTGCCCGATTATTACGCCGATTACCGTTACATTCTCGGCACTCGTGGCAGCGACCCGCTTATCTGCATCGGCATAAACCCCTCGACCGCCGCACCCGATGACCTTGACAACACGCTCAAAAGCGTTGCACGCATTGCCGACGCAAACGGCTATGACAGCTGGATAATGTTCAATGTCTATGCCCAGCGAGCCACGAACCCCGACGACATGGACATTGTGCTCAACGAAAAGCTGCACCGAGAGAATATGCGTGCGTTTGAGTACATATTAAATAATGTAGGCGAGGGCATTTCCCCGGCAATATGGGCTGCATGGGGCACAATCATCGAAAAGCGGCCGTATCTGCGGGACTGTGTCCTTGACATGGTCAGGATAGGGCAGAGCTACGGCGCAAATTGGTTCTCGGCAGGCAAGCGGTCAAAGAAGGGTCACCCGCACCATCCGCTGTACCTGCGCAAGGATGCCGTCACCGAGCCCTTTGACATTGAAGAATATCTTGAGGTGATAAAATGAGCGATCATGCTTTTAAGCTTGCCGTTTGTCAGATAAGAACGGAGCTTGATAAAAAGGTTACCATGGACAAGACCGAACGCATGGTGTGCGAGGCGGCAGGGAACGGCGCAAATGTCGTCGTGCTGCCGGAAATGTACAACTGCCCGTACTCAAAGGAGTATTTCCAGTCGTTTGCCGATGCCGAAAACGGCGAGAGTCTGGAGCAGATGTCCGCTTGGGCAAAGGAAAACGGCGTTATCCTCGTCGGCGGCTCCATCCCCGAAAAGGACGGCGGCAAGCTGTATAACACCTGCTTTGTGTTTGACGAGACCGGCAAGGTCATCGCTCGCCACCGCAAAATGCACCTGTTCGATGTTGATATCGAGGGCGGCATTCGCTTTAAGGAGTCTAACCACTTTGCCGCCGGTAACGAGATAACCACCTTTGACACCAAGTACGGCAAAATGGGCGTTTTGGTCTGCTTTGACATGCGTTTTCCCGAGCTCGTGCGTGCCATGGCTCGCCGTGGCGCAGAGGTCGTTTTCTGCCCTGCGCAGTTTAATATGACCACAGGCCCCAAGCACTGGGAGCTTACCATAAGGGCCAGAGCCATGGATAATGAGATATACTATGTCGGTGCGTCGGCTGCCCGCTATGAGGGCTTCCACTACGAGTGCTGGGGACACTCCACCGTTGCCGACCCATTCGGTCAGGTCATCGCCACCTGTGACGAGACAGAGCAGATAGTCTACGCCGAAATTGACCTTAATAAGGTCGATAAAGTGCGCCGTGAGCTCCCCACATTCCTGCACCTGCGTGACGATATCTACAAGGTTGCTGACTGATTCGGCTACAAAACCCGTCAAATTCAATAAAAGTTCACAAATGCGAAAAAAGGGCTTGCCAAATTGACGGCAAGCCCTTATAATGTGTAAGAAAAGATTTTTAAGTATCGGTACAGAGAGACCGGCAAAATCGCTGATATGGTATAGCTGCGCTGTGCGCAGTCATAAATGTTGTGCGTCTTGTCGGTTTTCGACAAGGCTTTTTTTGTTGCTGAGGTGAAGATATGAAGCTCAAGGCAAGGCTCATGGACGAGGCTGCAATGAACCGTGCACTCATGAGAATATCCCACGAGATAATCGAAAAGAACAAGGGTGTTGAAAATGTCGTGCTCGTCGGCATCCGCCGCCGTGGCGTGCCCATTGCCGAGCGCATCTGCCGCAACATAAAGAAGATCGAGGATACCGAAGTGCCGTGCGGCAGCGCAGATATAAGCTTTTACCGTGACGATCTCACGCACGCAAGCGACTCTCCGGTGCTGGCAAAGGCAGACCTCGGCATCTCGGTGAACGATAAAAATGTCGTCCTTGTCGACGATGTGCTGTACACCGGCAGAACGGCCAGAGCCGCCATTGAGGCGGTGTTCTCCGTCGGCCGCCCGAGAAGCATCCAGTTTGCGGTGCTTGTCGACCGTGGGCATAGGGAGCTGCCCATAAGAGCCGATTATGTCGGAAAAAATGTTCCCACATCACGCTCGGAGCTCATCGAGGTCAGGCTGCCCGAATACGATGACGACACCGGCGTGTACTTAATGGCGCAAGACCAATTAAAATAAAAAATCTACACAAAGAGAGGTACAATCACCAAATGAAAGAAAAAACCGTGATTAATGGACCCGTGTATGACGCACGCACCCTTGGCAAGTCCAGAATGCTCGTTCTCGGCCTTCAGCACATGTTCGCAATGTTCGGCGCTACCGTGCTCGTCCCGATGCTGACCGGCCTTGACATTGCAACGACCCTGCTGTTTGCCGGTCTCGGCACTCTGCTGTTCCACCTTATCACCGGCGGCAAGGTTCCCGCATTCCTCGGCTCGTCCTTCGCCTTCATCGGTGGCTACAACGCCGTTCGCACCGTCGGTCTCGACGCTGCCGGCCAGCCGATATACAACAACGACCTGCTCGTGTACGCCTGCTTCGGCGTTGCCTGTGCCGGACTTATGTATGTCGTCCTGTCGGCGCTGTTCAAGGCCTTCGGCGTCAACAAGGTCATGCGCTTCTTCCCGCCGATAGTCACCGGACCCATCATCATCTCCATCGGCCTTATCCTTTCAAGTTCCGCTATCAAAAACTGCTCGGCTAACTGGCTGATCGCAGTTTCCGCAATAGTCATCGTCGTCTGCTTCAACATCTGGGGCAAGGGCATGACCAAGATCATCCCCATCCTCCTCGGCGTCCTCGGCTCCTACATCATTGCAGTCATCGTTGACCCCTCCGCAAGAGAAAAGGTCGTTGAGACCGTCTCCGCCGCAAAGTGGATCGGCCTGCCCATCGTATGGGAAAACAGCGTGTTCCACCTGTTTAACATGGATGTCGACACCGGCATGCTCTGGTCGGCAGTATTCACGATAGTACCCCTGTCTCTGGCCACCATGGTCGAGCACATCGGCGATATCTGCGCTATCTCCTCTACCTGTGAGAAAAACTACATGGCAGACCCCGGCTTCCACCGCACCCTCCTCGGTGACGGACTTGCAACCACCCTCGCATCCCTCTTCGGCGCACCGGCAAACACCACCTACGGCGAGAACACCGGTGTTCTGGCACTGTCCAGGGTCTACGATCCCCGTGTCATCCGCATCGCAGCGGTCTTTGCAATAATCTTCTCCTTCTGCCCGAAGTTTGCAGCACTCATCACCGCAATGCCCACCGCAACCATCGGCGGCGTGTCCCTCATCCTCTACGGTATGATCTCCGCAGTCGGTGTCCGCAATGTCGTTGAGAACAAGGTCGACTTCTCGAACTCACGCAATGTCATCGTTGCTGCACTTATCCTCGTTCTTGCCATCGGCATTAACTACTCCGTCGGCAGCGTCCAGATCGGCATCGTCTCCCTGTCCGGCCTCGCAGTAGCATCCATCGTCGGCATCGCAGTCAACGCCATCCTGCCCGGCAAGGACTATGTCTTCCAGCAGGACGACAAGGGTGCGACCTCCGTCGACTTCAGCGTCTGATATACAAGCATCGAAAAGGCAATGGGTAAAACCATTGCCTTTTTTCTTTAAAATAAGTATTGACAAAAGCCGAAAAACGAGTATAATATTCCTTGCACTTAGCGGATTTGTGTAATGGTAGCACACCGGACTCTGACTCCGTTTGTGAGGGTTCGAATCCTTCATCCGCTGCCAGTCCCGCAACCTTTTTGGTTGCGGGATTTTTTTGTTGTTGAAATTTGCACAGATTTTAGTTAAAATATACATAAATGGTCGTAATTTGAGCAATTTCTGCAAAGGGGGGGACGGAGCATGCTGCAAATAGCCGTGTGTGACGACGAGAAGCTGTACCTCAATGAGGTGCTTCAGATCCTGCATGATACGCTCGGTGACACGCCGAATAGAATACAGACCTTCCAAAACTCCGCAGCGCTGCTTGCGGCTGTCGAGGAGGACGGGTATATACCGAACATAGCCGTGCTTGATATCCGCATGGACGAGGTCGACGGGATAACGCTTGCAAAGCAGCTAAACAGGGCATCGCCCACAAGCAAGGTCATTTTTATTTCGAGCTACTCGGGCTATCTCATGGATGTATACGAGACCGAGCATGTCTATTTTGTCCTCAAGCCCAACATGGAAGAGCGACTGCCGGTTGCGCTTCAAAAGGCGCTTGCTTCGACCGATAATGTCAAAACGCTCTCGGTCAAGAGCGGCTCATATCATCAGCGGATAAGGCTCGATGCCATCTTATACATCGAGCGCCTTAAGCACAAGACCATCGTCCACACCGATGAAGGTGATATCGAGACAGCGCAGTTTCCCAAGACGCTCATCGACAGCGGCGGGGTGCAGGCGGATCTCATCCGCTGCCACCAAAGCTTTTGGGTGTGTTCAAAGGCTATTGCGGCGATGGAAAGGGAGCAGTTTAAGCTTCGTGACGGCTCGTTCGTTCCCATAAGTCGAACATATAGAAATGAAAGCAGAAAGGCGTTCTTCGAGCTGCTGGCCGGTACGGTCAAGCAGGAGATAAAGGTGTGAGAGCATGGAATATAACGGACTGTATGCTAATTTGATATTCAATTCATGCATCATGCTGCTGTGGTTTGCATTCCAGTGGCGAGTGCTTGACGGACGGCGATTTTCGGTATGGCTGACTATCCTGCTTGCCTTTGTCATCAACATTGCCTACACCGTGCCTATACTGCTCTACACACGGGCAGGCTCGCTGCTTCGCATCCTGCTGATGCCGACAGGGCCGCTTGTGCTGGCATTCGGACTTTTTTACGGCAAGCCGCTCAAAAAGATACTGGCCGTCGGCCTTGAGCTTGCCTCCACCATGCTGCTTGAGCTTCTGTTCATGCCTATCCTCATGAACTACAATATGGATCCGATGCTCTCTGTGTGGGTCGACCCCCGAACCGTGACCTACGGCCTTGTATACCTGCCGTTACTGGTTCTCGTGCTGTTCTTGTTCAGCCTGCCGATGACACGGTCAAAAAATAACCTCAGCAGTAAGCAGATACTTGTCTTTGCGATGCTGCCGGTGTCGCAGACGCTGTGCGAAGCTATGATAACCACCATGGTCTACGATTCGCAGCGGCAGGAGTATATCGCCATCTTCCTTATCGCTTCACTGCTGTTCATTGTTTCGGATATTATTCTTTATCAAATGATGATCAAGACCGAGCAAAGAGTTCAGCTTGAGGTCGAAAACAAGCTTCTTGAAAAGCAGCTTGATGTGCAGCTTTCGCACTATGACGACCTGACAAAGCAGTACGAGCAGATACGCTCGATGCGGCACGATATATACCATCACCTGAATGCCATCAACCTGCTGCTGAAGGAGGGCAACACGCAGGCGGCATCCGAGTATTCGGCACAGCTTCTGCCGATGCAGCAGTATATCTCGCACCTCAGCGAGTGCCGCAACCCGACGGTAGATGCCTTCCTTTACAGTCGTATCCGTGAGGCCGGAAGCTTAGGCATAACTGTTGATGCCGAGGTCGCCATGCCGGCCGACCTTGCTATATCGAACACCGACCTCATCGTCCTGTTCGGCAATATCATGGACAATGCGATAGAAGCGTGCCAACACATGGATAATGCAACGATAAAGCTCACGGCGCTCATCTCACGAGGCCACCTCGTTGTTCGGGAGAGCAACCCCATGCCCGAGCATCCCGAAACAAAAAAGCGCAGGATACCCGAGCTTGAGCGTGGCGTAGGCTTTAGAGTGCTCGAAAGTCTGGCGAAGAAGTACAGCGGCAGCTTTACCCATTCCGTCGAGGACGGCGTTTACACCGTGACCGTTATGCTCAACGCCGAACAGCCCGTTTAAGTTAATAAATTTACCCTTACAAGCACCGTTTTTAACGGTGCTTTTTTCATGCCCAAACGACCGAAAAACGCAAAAGTGTGTCGATTGTGCGCCAAATCGTGCAGAATTTGCATTTTTTATCAAAACTGCCGACGACAATGCTATATTTTATCTACACAAATTGAGATTGGAAAAGAGGGCGGAAAGTGACAAAAATTTTGGATGTTTGTATTGTGGACTCAAGCGAGACTTGGAGAAAAGTAATTAAGGAGACACTGTGCAGGGAGCTCGATAAATACGGGGTCACTTCCTGCGTAAGCGAGTATTCCTCGCCCGAGCAGCTCCGGCAGGTTGACAGGCAGCGATTGTCGTATGACCTATTCATGGCAGATATCTCCGATGCCGAAACGAGGAAGTCGGACTTGGACTATTACGGCTCGCTGTGCCAGGATAACTCCGATATGCGGCTTATATTTCTGGCGAGCGACCCCATTGCGGCGCTTGATGTGTTTGACTATGATACGGATTATTTCATATATAAGACCGAGCTTGCCGAGCGGCTCAGCACGGCCGTGCGCTATCTGTTTTACAACCGTCAGGATGCATTTGAGCCGAGCATAATGATCTGGACGAGGTCGTCTCTGAATGTTGTGAAGCTCAAGGACATCATGTACTGCGAGCACGCACAGCGTCAGACCAAGATCGTCACCTGCGCAAAAACGGTCGCATGTCCCGAGAAGCTCGACGATGTCCACCGCCGCTTAGATGCCGGTGACTTTGTCAGAACTCATTGCAGCTTTTTAGTCAACCTGCAATATGTCAAGGAGCTGCACCGAGCCTATGTCGTGCTGTCAAACGGCACGACCATACCCCTGAGCCGGGCAAATCTCGCCCATGTCCGTGAAGCGTTTATACGCTATAAACATAAAACCGATCAATCGAAAAATCCTGACCTGCAATAAAGCTTTAAACAATTGAATTAATGCACTATTTTCACCAAAAATCGTACCAAAATTGCATATATCGCCACAAAATGTGATCAAAATGTTAAAATACATTAAACGCATAAATTAAAAAAGGAGAGGTAAAATGAAAAAACGGATCTTGTCATTGGTACTCGCCGTACTGATGATAGCAACCCTGCTGCCGGTATCGGCAAGTGCAGCTTCACCGGATGATTCGAATGTTCTGTTGAAGCAAAATACGAATTATACTTGTACTCTTTGCTCGGCAGCGATGATGTTGAGGCGTCGAGCAATAATTGACGGAAACAGCAATTGGTCTTCCATCACTGAAGCAAATATGAGATCAACTGCGTGGCTTGAAAATGCAGGACTATACCATTCATTTACCTATATGGGCATGTCAGTGCAGTATTATTCGCTCTCCGGCGATACTTCAGCGAAAAAAGATAAACTAATCTCGCTTTTAAGAAGCCATCCAGAGGGAATTGAAATATATGATACTGGGATTCCTCATGCAATACTGCTTACTGATTATGATGCCTCCACAGGAAAGTTCCTTTGCGCTGATCCCGCAAATGGCTATCCAAGTGGAATAATCGATATTATTAATTCGCAGCTCGGTTCTAGCAGAGGCAAGAATCAAAACACTGTTATTAGCAATATCGGCGGGTACTGGATGATTACAAATAAAAGCGGAGGCGGTTCAGGTGTTATAAATGAGGGTATTACCATCACATTCAACGCAAACGGCGGTTCGTGTTCGACTTCGACGAAGTCGATATCCAAGGGAGGAAGTCTTGGCAGCCTGCCCACACCGACTCGCACTAACTATACCTTTGACGGTTGGTACACTGCCGCAAGCGGCGGTACGAAAATATCCGCAAGCACGACATTCTCGTCAAACACCACCGTCTATGCACACTGGACGATAAACACCGCAAAGGTGACCCTATATAATGCCGATAAATCGGTATGGCAGAGCACATCCGCCAATTACGGCAGCAACTACACACTGCCGTCATCATACCCGGCAAAGGACGGCTACTATTTCTGCGGCTGGTCGTATACGGACGGTGCAGCGGATTATGATATCCGCCCGACCGAAAAATTGACCATTTCGGGTGCGGTAAACCTTTACCCCGTTTTCGTGTCGTACGACAAGGTCGTTTCGGGTGATGTGGTCTACATTTACAATGTTGACGATTTTAACGATGACGCATACACGGCAAAGGAGAAAACCGTGGACACCACAGTCGAGGAAGACGCAAGCTACTGGGGCTCATGGAGCACTTATACCACCAGCGCAGTTTCTCCGTCTTCGACAAGACAAGTGAGAACGGCGACACTCTATCGTTACTATTACTTCCTCTGCCCATCCTGCGGAGCGCATGAGCCGTTCTGGGGAACGAGTGACTGTGGAAAAGCGATACCTTCAAGCGCATGGCACGAGAAGTGGTCTACAACTCCGTACTCAAAAAGCAATTATCAGAAATTCAGCTACACATCGGCAAGATATTACACTACATCTCTAGGCGACGGTCAGTTGTGGATATTCGGCTCAGCAAATCTCAATGATACCGCTGTCGGAACTATAGATTCCGGCTCAGAAGCCGTTGTAATAAAGACCGGCTACAGCTACCGTGATTATATCAAAAAGACAAATACCAAAACCGTAAGCAGGACAGGCTATGTTTTCGAGCTCACCGGCTGTAAGCATAATTACACTGCACAGAGTGTCGCAGCGACCGACTCCGAGCCCGAGCATGTTCTCTACACCTGCACAGAGTGCGGCGACACCTACAAGGAGTATCTCGGCAATTGGAGCGATTGGGCGGCCAAGCTTCCCAGCAGCGTCACATCCGACAGCCACGATATCGAGACTAAAACGCTGTATCGCTACAGGGACAACACAACTACCACTCAGTATGGTGATTGGAGCACATCCAAGACCACGACCTCAAAGCCCACCGAGAGCAATACCTTAAGGATAACGGCAACAAAGACATTCTATAATTACTATCATTACTGCTGCAATTACTATGACGGCATGAACAATGTCGACTCGATATCCTACGGCTCCGGCTCGCATCATTACCACACTCTCAAGACGACTTCTCAGCTATCGGCAACAAGTGTTGCAGATAAGGGCGGAAAGACGCTGTACGGCAATTCCGCATGCTCCTGCAACTTCTATCTTTGGGCACAGGCAGGCACCTTCAAGACCTACGAATATACCTATCAGACCAGAACTGCAACTCAAGTTACGACAGAGGGAAGCTGGTCCGCATGGCAGGAGACTAAGCCTGAATCCAAGACAAACCGTGATATCGAGACGGCCACGAACTACCGCTACAAGCTCAAAACATATGCCGTCACCTACGATGCAAACGGCGGCACGAATGCACCCGCAAGCACTGTCAAGGCTCACAATGCTGCATTCAAGCTCAGCAGCACTGTTCCGACCCGTGACGGATATAACTTCCTCGGCTGGACCACGGTTAAGGATGGCACTGTTACTTATAAACCCGGCGATACATATTCCGGCAACAACGCACTTTCGCTTTACGCAAAATGGGAGAAGATACATACCCACACATGGGATAACGGCACAGTGACCAAAGCGGCGACCTGCACCGCAAACGGTGTTAAAACCTTCTCCTGCACAGGCTGCAGCGAGACCAAAACTGCAGTGATCTCAGCGCTTGGTCACATTTATGAAAACGGCAAGTGCACCCGCTGCGGTGCAGCAGACCCGACGGTGCCTATAAAGGTGGCTGTCGGCGAAGTCGGAGGATACACCGGCGAAACGGTGACTGTACCCGTCATAGTTTCCGATAACAACGGTTTTTCGCAGTTTACCTTTAAGGTCAGCTACAACAGCAGCGCATTGACACTGACGGATATCACAAAGGGCGAAGTGCTGAAAACCTCCGACAGCGGAGCATTCACGGTCGATGCTGCGAACAACACCATAACTTACACTGATTCTGTGAACATCGAATCCGACGGGACGCTGCTTTATCTCACATTTAAGGTGTCGGACAGCGCAGCGGCAGGTAAGTACGATGTGGCCGTTAAGGCAGACAGCTTCAAGAATGACAGCGGCAAGTCGGTCAACAACTCCATTGCAGGCGGCAAGGTCAGCATTGCAAAATCCGTTTCCACGATCAATGCCGGCTGTATCTCGGTCTCTGACGCCAGCGCAAGAGCAGGGGAAGAAGTTACGGTTTCTGTCAGCTTGAGCGAAAACCCCGGTATTATGGTCATGGTGCTCGGCATCGACTACGACCGCAGCAAGCTGACCTTGATCGGCCACGAAGATGCCGGGTTTACCGGCTGGACGGTCGCAAACAATGCAGTTTGGCTCGGCGATTCTAACAGCACCTATAACGGCGTTATATTGAAGCTGCGCTTTAAGGTGCTCGAAGGTGTCGAGGACGGAGACATACAGATCAACATGCTGTACTCGATCGGAGATATTGCAAATTACGACGAGGAAGTCATATGCCCCGATGTAAAGGCAGGTACTATAACTGTCGGCAGCGTACTACCCGGCGATTTTACCGGTGACGGTGTTGTTAATGCGCTTGACCTTCTCAGGCTTAAAAAGTTCCTTGCAGGCGATAATGCTGAGCTGGCATGCAGCGGAGATGTTACCGGCGACGGCGTTGTAAATGCGCTTGATCTTCTCAGGGTGAAGAAGTTCCTTGCAGGCGATAATGTTGAACTTCACTAAAACAAGAGCTCAGTGCAGCAAAAACTGCACTGAGCGACTATGATACAAAAGGGAGTAACGATGAAAAAACGAATTGCTAGTATTTTAATGACGCTGTGTATGGTCGTTTCGCTCTTTTCCGGAATGAGCGCTGCATTTGCGGATGGCTCGGCACAGCTTATCGTCTCGACGCAGACGGCAAAAGTGGGCGATGAGGTCACTTTGAGTGTCAGCACGGCCAATAATCCCGGCGTTGCGGTTCTGACGCTCGGCATAAACTATGATGAAGCAAAGCTTGAGTTAGCTGGCTTTGAAAATAGCGGCTTTACCGGCTGGACGGTAAAAACAAGTGCTGTCTGGGTCGGAGACAGCGACAGCACATATAACGGTGAAATACTTAAGCTCAAGTTCAAGGTGCTCGATGGAGCAAGCGGCAAGGCAGAAGTGAGCCTGCGCTGCGGTAATGGCGATGCTTATAATTATAATGAAGAGCCTATCAGCTTTGAAATAGTAAGCGGTGGGGTTATAATTGAACAAGGGCATACACACAGCTACACCGAGAAAGTGACAGCCCCGACCTGCACGGAGGAGGGCTATACCACCCATATCTGCTCCTGCGGTGATAGCTATATTGATAGTTACACCAATGCACTCGGCCATAGTTACAGCGTGTGGAAGCAGACTAAAGCACCAACTTGCACTGAAAAGGGAACCGAAGGCAGAACTTGCTCCCGCTGCAATGCGACCGAGACAAGAGACGTAGCAGTGCTTGGTCATGCGATCGTACATCACGCAGCAAAGGCGGCAACTTGCACCGAAAAGGGATGGGCAGCATATGACGCTTGCTCTCGCTGCGATTACAGCACCTACAAAGAGATACCGGCAACAGGCCATCATCACAATGCAGTTGTGACCGAACCGACTTGTACGGAGAGGGGTTACACCACACATACTTGCGCTTGCGGGAATAGCTATATTGATAACTACCGAGATGCCCTCGGCCATGACTATATAAACGGCATATGCTCTCGCTGCGGGGAAGCAGACCCCGATTACAAGTTTGCACCCGATGCACCCGAGCTCAAGATAACCACATCTTCGGGCAAGCCGAAGGTTTATTGGAATGAAGTCGATGGGGCGGTGAAATACTGGCTCTACCGTTCAACGGACGGCGTGAATTTTAAGTATTACGATTCGACGACCTCGACAAACTACACCAACAGATCGACGACCATCGGCACGACATACTACTACAAAATCAAGGCGATAGATGCAAACGATGCACGGTCTGAGTTCAGCGTTGTGAAGAGCATCCTGTGCAAGCCCGCAGCACCGACGCTGAGCATCAATCGCTCAAACGGTAAGCCGAAGCTCAGCTGGAAGGCAGTTTCGGGTGCGAAAAAGTATTGGGTGTACCGTTCAACTGACGGCGTGAACTTCAAGTACTGGGACAGCACCACAAAGACGACCTACACCAACAAGGGAGCAGCATCGGGCACGAAGTATTACTACCGTGTCAAAGCTGTTGCGGTCGTCAACGGCAACAATGTCGCTTCCGCAAACAGCAGCACAAAGAGCTTGATGACAACGCTTGCAAAGCCCTCTGTGAGCATCACGACCTCGGGCGGCAAGCCGAAACTCACTTGGAATGCAGTCACCGGTGCAGATAAGTACTACATATACCGCTCGACCGACGGCAAGAACTTCAAATACTGGGAGAGCACCACGAAGACCTTCTATGTCAACACCGGAGCAAAGAAGAACACGAGATACTATTACAAAGTCAAGGCCGTCTGCGCCTCGAACAGCTACGCGAACTCCGCACAGAGCAGCACCGTCAGCATCAAGACAACGAAATAGCATAAATAATAAAAATATTTTTAAAGGGTGTCCCCTCATGTCCGCTTGCGGACATGTATGTAGTAGAGGTCTGCGCAGTAGACCTGATATACCTCCGGTATATACAACACATCACACAAGGAAACAGCGGTAGGTCACCCCTACCGCTGTTTTCTTTGTTTTGTGTGGAAATGAAAATCATATGTTTTGCTGGGATGAAAGAGCTTGATCCATTGTTGCTGTACAAGAGAGGTGAAATAAGGCCTAAGACTACAGAATAACTTTTTTTGTAGAATGTAGAGAAATTTTAATTGTCATGTTAAATTATTGGCGGCATATCTGTTTGCTGAATTTTGTGAAACTTGACAATATATATATTTATATATTAATATAATTACAAATTTGCTTAGAAATGAGTGAGTTTATGTGTTATCTGAAATGAATGGTGCGGTTTGAGTTTAAGGGAGGAAAATATATGCTTTTAACTATTATTATTACGGCTTATAATTTGCCTGAATATATAAAAAAGTGCGTTACATCTGTCGCTTGTCAAGCTGGGGATGACTGTGAAATATTACTTGTCGATGATGGCTCTAATGATGGAATAACTCCAAGGCTGTGCGATGAATTGTCAAATCAATTCCCTAATGTTTTGAGCGTAGTACACAAGGACAATGGCGGGGTTGGTGACGCAAGAAACTTGGGGATAGCCAAAGCAAGAGGAGAGTATATTTGCTTTATAGACGGCGATGACTACATTTTGCCGGATATGATTGATACACTGCGTTTGGTGATTAAAGAAACTCATGTAGACATTATCCAATTTGGATACAAGATGGAAACGGATGGTGTCGCTACCGATGATTTAGTTGAGAGTGTGCCGCATAATACGGTTTTGAAAATTGAAGAATACCCCAAGTTTTTTACGATGCCGCCTACGGTATGGAATAGAATATGGAAGCGTAGTTTGTTTGTTGATAATGATATTTATTTTCCATCAAAAGTATGGTATGAAGATATGAGGACAGTTCCAAAATTGTTTGCAGTTGCGAGCACCGTTGTATCAATTCCTCGTTCGTACTATGTTTATGTTCAACGAAAAGGCTCTATAATGCACAATGACAATATTGAACGAAGCGGGGAGATAATATCTGCTTTTGAAGACTTAATTGATTGGTTTAAAAGTTGGAATATACTTGACAAATACTACGATATTCTTTCAAAAATGGCTGTTTTTCATGTACTGATTTTTGGCTCTGCTAGGGTAGCTCGAGTTGATCCTAATAATCATTTACTTGCTGATTTCAGAGAGTTTATGACTGAAAGTTTCCCTGATTATTTACACAATCCAATTTTGCATTTCTGGAAGCTGCCAAGATACTATCAGGTCGTTTTGGTACTTGTTCGTTTAAAATGGTATAAAGTACTAAACCTACTATACAGATTTAAATAATAAAATATGGTGCTTGCCCTGTTCTTGCTATTAGGAAAATGTGCGTTGCAATGAAGTTTTGCCGTAAAAAGGGCGATACTATATTTGGGTTTACAAGACAGCAATATATAACCAGCGGTAGGTCACCCCTACTGCTGGTTTCTATTGCTATGTAATAGCCTCGGTCGGAGACCGAGGCTATTTGTACACACTATTTAATTACAGAGTGTCGAGAGCCTGCTTGAGGTCGGCGATAATGTCCTCGTAGTTTTCAAGGCCGACGCTGAGGCGGATAAGGCCGGCTGCAATGCCGGAGGCTTTGAGATCGTCCTCTGTGTAGGTCGAGTGTGTCATGGAGGCGGGATGCTCGATGAGAGTTTCAGCATCGCCGAGGGAAACGGCAACGGTCACGAGCTTGAGGGAGTTGACGAGCTTTGCACCGGCCGCACGGCCGCCATTGACTTCGAACGATATCATGCCGCCGAAGTCCTTCATCTGCTTTGCAGCGATATCGTGGCCGACATGCGTCACAAGGCCGGGGTAGTAGACCTTCTCGACTGCGGGGTGAGCGTCGAGGAACTCAGCGACCTTCTTTGCGTTGAGGCAGTGCTTCTGCATGCGGATCTCAAGGGTCTTGAGACCACGGAGAATGAGAAATGCGCAGAACGGATCCATAACGGCACCGGTCATATCTTTGAGACCGAACATGCGAACCTCGCCGATGAATTCGGCAGAGCCGACGACAAAGCCTGCAATGACATCGCCGTGACCGTTGAGGTATTTGGTGGCGGAGTGAACAACGACATCGGCACCAAGCTTCAGCGGGTTCTGAAGATAGGGGGAGGCAAAGGTGTTGTCGCAGACGACCTTGATGTCTTTGTTATAAGCGTGAGTAATTTCTGCAATTGCGGAAATGTCGGTTATCTTGAGATTGGGGTTTGCGGGAGTTTCAAGGTAGACGCAGCAGGTGTTGGGTTTGAGATGAGCCTTGACAGCGTCAAGGTCTGAGGTGTCTATAAAATCAACTTCAACGCCGTAGCGGGTCATGCCGTGGTTGAGCAGGGCGAAGGTACAGCCGTACAGTGTGCCGTCGGCGATAATGTGCTTGCCGACACCTGCGATAGTCCACAGGGCAGAGGAGATAGCGCCCATGCCGGAAGCGGTGGCGACACATGCCTCGCCGCCCTCAAGAGCGGCTATCTTGCTCTCAAGCACGGATGTGGTGGGGTTGCCTAAGCGGGTGTAGATGTAACCGACTTCCTCACCGGCGAAGCGGTGGCCGCCCTGCTCGCAGCTATCGAACACGAAGGTCGAGGTCTGGAATATGGGAGTAGTCAGAGCGCCGTACTGAGTGTCCTTGACATTGCCGGCGTGGATGGCCTTTGTACCAAAGCCAAAGTTATCGTTATTCATTGAATTACCTCCTAAAATAATAATCTTCCATAGCTAAACTGTAACATAATTTTGCCTATCAACGGTAATTCTCATTATATAACGCTTGATATAAGCTGCGGTTATAGCACAAAAAACAAAAATTGCCCGAGCATTGTGTGAAAACACGGGCTCGGGCGGACTTGATTTGGTTATATCAGCAGATACTCACGAGAAAATTCATAGAATTATTTGCAATTGCACAAAAATGCTTATATCAAAATTGGATATCAAACATTGTCGAGAATGCGGCGGAGAATATCGACAAACTGCTGCTCAAGGGCGGTAAGCGGCAGGCCACGCAGGTGAATATAGCCGATGCGCATTTCGTTTTCCGCATCGGCGAGCGGTACACTTATAAGCCTGTCATCGCCGTAGCCGACGGGCAGCACGCCGCTGCCGGTGGAGACGCAGTCGGTGTGCGCCATGATGTTGTAGATGGTCGCACGGTCGTTGACATAGACGACACGGCTGAAATCCGAGGCTTTGCCGGCAATGGCCTCCTCGGCATAGTTCATGTTGGCCTCGACCTGCGTGAACATGACATACGGAAAGTCGAAAAGCTGCTCAATGCGCACGGAACGCTCCTTAGCAAGCGGATGCTCTTTGCGCATGTAGACCTGCGGCTTGATGGTCGAAAGCTCGAAAAACTCAAGGTGTTTTTCATCGAGAATGTGGCGGATAAAGTGCTCGGTCATGTTTGAAACGAACATGATGCCAAGCTCACTCTGGCGGGAGCTGACCTCATTGATGACGCTGGACATGTCCGTTTCCTTAAGGCTGACATCGACCCTCGGTTCGTTTATCAGATGCAGAAACTCAACAAACGCCTGGGCGCAGAACGGGTAGCGCTGTGATGATATTGACAGACGCACACGATCCTCGGCGTTCTGCTCGCTGTAATAAAGGCTTATTTTGCGGCTGCCCTCAACGAGCGGTGTTATCATCGTGATAAGGCTGCGGCCGTCATCTGTGAGCGATACGCCACGGTTCGTGCGGTGGAACACCGTTATGCCAAGCTCCTTTTCAACCTCGGCAATCGCCGTTGACAGCGCCGATTGCGATATGAAAAGGCTCTGAGCGGCACGGTTAATTGAGCCGCAGCGCTCCACCTCGATAATATAGCTCATTTGCAGTAAAGTCACGGTTGTACCCTCCTTGACAAACACCCGATGTTCAGGGAACATCGGGTGTTTCACTATGCGTTTTTACTCCTGTGCATCGTCCTTGCCGAGATAATTTATAAGCAGTTCATGCATAAGCTCATCACGGTCAATGCGGCAGATAAGGCTTCGGGCGTTATTGTAGTTGGTTATATAGGTCGGATCCTCCGACAGAATATAACCGACAAGCTGATTAATAGGATTGTAGCCCTTCACTTTAAGAGAGTTGTATACGGACGACAAAATCTCACGCATCTCGGTTTTGCTGTCGATAACTGTAAATCTTCTGGTTATGTCCTCCATAACTTATCCCTCCTTACGATCAAATATACTCAAGTAGATTATAACCACTTTGGTCGCAAAAGTAAAGAGATTTAGCTGCATAAATTCCCTCGGAAGCCAAAATTCGCACTATTTAGCGCATCTTTGCACCAAATTTACTCTCAAGAGCGGTCAAAACGGCGTTCATCGTCTCTTCGGCGTGCTCATCGGTGAGGGTCTGGTCATCGGCACGCATGGTCAGCGAGAAGGCAACGGACTTCATGCCGTCGGCGATATGGCTGCCGGTGTAGATATCAAACAGGGTGCAGTTTTTAAGGTACTCGCCGCCGTTTTTCATGATGCAGTCGATAAGATGCGCAACGGGTATCTTCTTATCGCACACGATTGCAATGTCACGGGAGACGGCCGGGAAGCGGGGAAGCGGAGTGTAAACGGGATCGGCGCCACGAGCCTTCATAAGAGCGTCCAGCGAAAGCTCTGCGCAGTAAAGCTCGGCATCAATGCCGTAATTCTGGGCGACCAGCGGGTGTATCTGACCGAATACGCCGATGCACTCGTCACCGCAGTAGACCTTAGCGCAGCGGCCGGGGTGGTACGACGGGTTATCGGTGCAGGCTTCATAACGAACGCCTTGTGCACGGATATCGGTGAGCACAGCCTCGACAACACCCTTGAGCGTGAAGAAGGTAGTGCCCGCACCGTAGGTGCCGAGCGTGAGGTACTTGGACTCAATCGCAAGACCGTCCTTGCCTCCGAGACCGTATGTCCTGCCTATCTCGTAGAGCTTGACTGCCTTGTTGCGGAAGTTGTAGTTGCGGGTGAGTATCTCAAGCATGGACGGCAGAGTTGTCGTGCGCATGATGGAGGTGTCCTCGCCAAGAGGGTTGAGTATCCTGAAGCTCTCTCTTCTCGGGTCGTCGGCCGCCCAGCGGATCTTGTCATAGTAGGTGGGGGAGATGAACGAGTAGGTGATAATCTCGTCATAGCCGACCGCACGGCACAGGCTGCCCAGCTGCTGCTCAAGAAGCTGCTCTTCGTTGTAGCCGCCACGGGTGGTCTCGCCACGCACGAGCGTGCAGGGAATGTTATTGTAGCCGTAGAAGCGTGCGACTTCCTCGGAAAGGTCGGAGTAGTGCACGACATCGCCTCGCCACGAGGGAACGGTGATGGTCTCGCCGTCAACGCCGAACTGCAGGGACTTGAGTATGCGCAGCATCTCCTCGGTCTCGACATTCGTGCCGAGAAGTGCATTTATCTTATCCGGGCGCAGAGCGAGCACCGTAGGCTCGGGCAGATGATTCACGACATCGATAACGCCGTCGACGACCTCACCGGAACCGAGAAGCTCCACGAGCTCACAGGCACGGTCGACTGCGGGCAGGGTGTTGTACACATCAAGACCCTTTTCAAACTTTGCGGAGGCCTCTGTTCTCATACCGAGGGCGAGAGCGCCCTTTCTGATGCAGGTGCCGTCAAAGTTGGCGGACTCGAAAACGACATCGACCGTGTCGTCGACTATCTCGCTGTTTTCGCCGCCCATGATGCCTGCAAGGCCGACCGCACGGGTGTCGTCTGCGATGACGAGCATGTTGGAATTGAGCTTGCGCAGGTTGCCGTCGAGCGTGGTGAGCGTTTCACCGTCCTCGGCACGGCGGACGATTATCTTGCCGCCCTTGACATAGCGATAATCAAAAGCGTGCATCGGCTGGCCGTATTCCATCATGACATAGTTAGTGATATCAACGACGTTGTTAATGGGGCGCACGCCCATTGCACGCAGACGCTCACGCATCCACTTGGGCGAGGGAGCTATCTTAACATTGCGCACCATGCGTGCGGTGTAGCGGGGGCAGAGGTCGGAAGCGGGGACTTCGACCTTGAGAAGCTCGTCAAGCTTGCCTTCGGCGCCGCCCTTGACGACGGGGTCATGGAGCTTGAGCTCTTTGCCGAAGGTAGCCGCAGCCTCTCTTGCAAGACCGATGACCGACAGGCAGTCGGGGCGGTTCGGGGTTATCTCAAACTCGATGACATGGTCATCGGCACCGATGATGGGCTTAATGTCGTCGCCGGGCTTGATGCCGTCCTCGTGCAGGATGAAAATGCCGTCGGGGATGCAGTTGGGGAACTCCGCCTGCTCGGCGTGCAGGTCTGCAAGAGTGCAGACAGCGCCGGACTTGGTGTTGTATGCGAGCATATCGCCATCATGGATGTTGTTGCAACCGGTGTGGCAGGTGACCTCACCATTGCCGATATCGAGAACGCAGTCAAACTCGTTCACGCCGGAAACCGCAACACTCACTACCTTTGCGGCGACAACGGGTCCGAACACCTTTGCGCCGGCCTGAATGTCGGCGGGGATGGAGGGCTTGTTCTTGTCAAGCGGGTGGTAGTTGCCCAAAATTGCGGCGGCCTTGATTGCGGCATAGGGGAAGTCACGCTCGTCAAGGCCGAGCTCATACAGGCCGCAGAGCATGCCGTCGGAGACCTCGCCACGCAGCTTACCCTTGGTTATCGTCTTGCCGCCGGGGAGGGTGGAGCTATCGAGCGCAACGGGGACAAGGTCGCCCACATGAACATTCCATGCACCCGTGACTATCTGAACAGGCTCTGCCTGCCCTGCATCGACCATGCACAGCCACATATGGTCGGAGTTAGGGTGCTTTGCCATCGAGAGCACCTTGCCGACAACGATGTTGCTTATCTCCTTGCCCAGATCCTCAAAGGTCTCGACCTTTGAGCCGGAAAGGGTCATAGCCTCGGAAAATTCGTGGTCATTTATATCGCTGACGGAAACGCCGTCAACAAACTCGTTAAGCCATTTTCTGCTAAGATTCATATTACAAACCTACCTTTCTCAGAACTGCTCCAGGAAGCGGACATCGTTTTCAAAAATCAGGCGCAGATCGGAGATCTTAAAGCGGCGCATAGCAAGTCTTTCAAGACCCATGCCGAATGCCCAGCCGGTGTATTCCTCACTGTCGATGCCGCTCATTTCGAGTACACGGGGGTGAATCATGCCGGCACCGAGCACCTCGATCCAGCCCTCGCCCTTGCAGGTGGGGCAGCCCTTGCCGCCGCACTTGTGGCACTGGACATCCATCTCGCAGCTGGGCTCGGTGAACGGGAAGTGGTGGGGACGGAAGCGAGTGACCGTACCCTTGCCGAACAGCTCCTCCATAACGGCGTTGAGCGTGCCCTTGAGGTCAGCCATGGTAACGCCCTTGTCGATGACCATGCCCTCGACCTGATGGAACATGGGGGAGTGGGTGGCATCGACCTCGTCCTTGCGGTAGACCCTGCCCGGGGCGATGATGCGGATGGGAAGCTCCATCGTCTCCATCGCACGAACCTGCATGGGGCTTGTCTGCGAGCGGAGCATCACACGGCTGTCGGTGTCAAAATAGAAGGTGTCCGACCAGTCACGGGAGGGATGGCCTTCTCCGGCGTTGAGCTTATCAAAGTTATAGGTCGCAAGCTCGACCTCGGGACCGTCGAGCACGGTAAAGCCCATGCCCACGAATATATCCTTAATTTCGTCAAGTGCCTTGTACATCGGATGCTTGTGTCCGAGCCTGATATCCTCACCGGGGATGGTGACATCGACTGCCTCAAGGTCAAGCTTGGCCTCGAGCGCCGCCGCTTCAAGTCGTGAGCGGGCGCTTTCAATGTTCTTTTCAAGCTCAGCTCTAAGCTGGTTTGCAAGCTGACCCATGATAGGGCGCTCGTCTGCCGAGAGCTTGCCCATCTGCTTCAAGATAGCGGTCAGCTCACCCTTTTTACCAAGATACTTGACTCTGAGAGCTTCGAGAGCTTCAATGCTGTCGGCGCCGGTAATGGACTTAACAGCGTTTTCTCTCAACTCCTGCATAAGTGCTTTCATAATTTCTCTCCTTAGAAAAATTTTATAAACCGGAATAAAAAAAGCCCTTCATCCCACAAAGGGACGAAAGACCAACTTCCGCGGTACCACCCAGATTCGATACAAAGATCGCACTTTGTGCCGTAACGGGGCATACCGCCGATGATTAGTCGGAGCTCACGGGCGAACTAAATGCTAATGCCACGGGCGGCTTCCAGCCGATGACCGCCGTTCTCTGTCTGGCAACCTGACATTATCTTCCCGATCGTCGCAATACTATATAATACAGCTATTAAAGCTCACATTTCAAAAAAAGTCAAGCAGAAAATTTGACTAATGAAAGCCGGACGACTATAATACAATAAACCGTAGGAGGAAAGCGGTATGCGAAAAATCATTTTGCCGCTAATGATAAGCCTCGTCATCCTCTGCGGCTGCTCAGATAACGGCGAGGAGAGCTTTTTGAAATTCATGCAGCAGGTGTATACCGCCGATGAGGTAAGCTTCAACGCCGCCGTCCGGGCAGAATACAGCGACAAAACGGCGGAGTTCAAGCTGAGCTATGTGCAGGACGATAACGGCGCCGTTGTGGAGATATTGGAGCCCGAGCTTGTTGCCGGTATAAAAGCGAGGGTGTCCGAGGACACGACGCAGCTTGAGTACGAGGGCGTTATCTTGGATATCGGGACGCTTTCCGATAACGGCCTTAGCCCCATGTCGGCACTTCCGGTGCTCGTAAAGGCGATGCGTGAGGGCCACCTCGACATTGTCTGGACGGAGGACGATATGCTGGCGGCGAGGATAATTCCCTCGGACGACATCACCGTGACGCTGTGGCTTTCTAAGGAGCTTGTTCCGTTGAATGCCGAGATAAGCTGCGACGAGAAAACAGTTGCATTCATTGAGATAACAGATTGGAGTGTGAGCTAAACAATGAAGGATCTGCAAAAGAGAACATGGGCTGAGGTAAGTCTTGAAAATATTGAGCACAATTACCGTGCCATAAGAGCGAGACTGCCAAAGGGCTGCCGCTTCCTCGGCATCGTCAAGGCCGACGCATACGGCCACGGTGCGGTAGAGGTGGCAAAGCGCCTTGAAAAGTGCGGAGCGGACTATCTTGCCATTGCCTGCCTTGACGAAGCGCTGGAGCTAAGGCACAGCGGCGTTAAAATGCCGATACTCATACTCGGACACACGCCGCCGGAGTATGTAAAGGAGCTTTTAGACAATGACCTTACGCAGACCGTGAGCTGCGAGGCAAAGGGCGTTGAATATTCCGAAGCTGCCACGAAGCTCGGCGGCACGCTCAAAATTCACATAAAGCTCGACACCGGTATGTCCCGCCTCGGTTTCCTGTGTGCAGGCGGCTACTTTGACGAGGGCGTGCAGAGCGTTATCCGCACCTGCAAGCTCCCAGGCATCTATGCCGAGGGCGTATACACGCATTTTGCCGTGTCAGACTACACCGACAGTGAAAGCATCGAGTACACCAAAAAGCAGTTTGAGCTTTTCATGCATGTCATTAACGATGCCGAGCGCCTCGGCGGTTTTAATTTCAAGATCCGCCACTGCGCAAACAGCGGCGCTGTTGTCAACCATCCAGAGATGATGCTCGACATGGTTCGCCCGGGCTTTCTGCTCTACGGCTACGGTGACGACGGCAAGCTCGGTCTCAAGCCCGCCATGCGCATGGTGAGCACCGTAAGCACCATAAAATACTACGAACCCGGCACCTATGTCAGCTATGGCAGGCACTATGTTACCGACAAGCGCACGAGAATGGGCGTCGTTGCCGCAGGCTATGCCGACGGCATCCCTTGGGCGGCAGCAGGCAAGTGCTGCTACTTTACCGAGGGTAAGTTCGTTCCGCAGTGCGGCAATATCTGCATGGATATGAGCATGGTCGATCTCACCGACTGCCCCGAGGTCAATGTCGGCAGCGAGGTCGAGATCTTCGGCGAAAACGCAAGGATAGAAAAGCTTGCCGAGGCAGCGGGCACTATACCGTACGAGCTTCTTTGCGCCGTGTCAAAGCGTGTCCCGAGAATATATAAGTAAACGATTGTATAAAATTTGATTCACCGTGGGAGAATGTAATCAGCACACTACATAAGATGTAGCGGGCGACTATCATTCGGAGTGTGAATTAAATTGAGTATAGTCAAGCGCGGAGATATATATTATGCCGACCTGAGCCCCGTCGTGGGCTCGGAGCAGGGCGGAATGAGACCCGTTCTGATCGTTCAGAACGACACAGGCAATAAACACAGCCCAACGGTTATTGCCGCTGCGATAACGAGCCAGACCGGCAAGGCGAGACTGCCGACCCACATCGAGCTCGATGCGCAGAGTGTGGGACTTTCCCGTGACAGCGTCATACTGCTTGAGCAGATACGCACCATCGATAAATCCCGACTGCGTGAGCGCATGGGAAAATTGGATGACACGACGATGACCAAGGTCGACAATGCAATTGCCGTGAGCTTTGGCTTGTAAGACAAAACCCCGAGGGAGACCTCGGGGTTTTTGCATAGGAGTGGATTATGGAAAATTACCCGGTGTATATTGACGGTACACAGTGCGGCAGCCTGCGGGTGTACCATGACGGGCTGATGACAGTTTTTGATGCCGAGTGCCGCTGCGGCGAAAGGCTCGTGCGACTGAGCATTTTCGGCGGCGGCAAAAGCGCAGCCTTGGGTGTGATGCAGCCGAAAAAGGGGAGACTGCACCTTGTGAAAAGGTTCAGCCGAGCGCAAATGCGCATCCTGCCGCAGACGATAGAATACGCAGCGGATAAGCCCCTTACGCCTGTAAAACAGCCTGACCCGCCCGGGGATGACGGCTTGCTGTGGTTTTCAACACCGCAGGGCTTTCTCACCTGCTTTGACGGCAGACAGAGCCTTATCGCCATTCCGGCGGACATGAGCGCATCGACCCGCACAAAGGCAATACTGCGCACGATAAACGGCCGTGAATACGCCGTGTTCCCGGGGAAAAGAAATTTTCCGGGCAAGTAGAATTCTTAACAGATATGTGATATAATTCTATGCAATTAAAGATAAATCGGAGGTATGCAATATGCTGATGACAGATGTTATCGTAAAAAAGCGTGACGGCCTGAAGCTTTCCGCCGAGGAGATAGAGTTTGTAGTAAACGGCTACACCAAGGGCGAGATACCCGACTATCAGATGTCGGCGCTTCTCATGGCTATCCTGCTGCGCGGCATGGACAGTGAGGAAACACTGGAGCTCACCATGGCGATGATGCACAGCGGCGAGACGCTCGACCTCAGCAAGATAAACGGCGTCAAGGCCGATAAGCACTCCACCGGCGGCGTCGGCGACAAGACCTCGCTCATACTCTGCCCGATGGTCGCAGCGGCAGGCGTGAAGATCGCCAAAATGTCCGGCCGTGGGCTGGGTCACACCGGCGGCACGATAGACAAGCTTGAAAGCTTCCCGGGCTTCAACACCGGAATTTCCGAGGAAAAGTTCATTTCCAATGTCAACACCTTCGGCATCGCTATTGCCGGTCAGACCGCTGACCTTGACCCTGCCGACAAGAAGATGTATGCTCTGCGTGATGTCACCGGCACCGTGCCGAGCATCCCGCTCATCGTAAGCAGCATCATGTCCAAAAAGCTTGCCGCCGGTGCGGATGTCATCGTTTTGGATGTCAAGTCCGGCAGCGGCTCATTCATGGAGACCGAGGACAAGGCCAAGGAGCTTGCGACCGAGCTTGTCAGGGTCGGTAAGCTTGCGGGCAAAAAGACCGTCGGCGTTATAACCGACATGGATGAGCCTCTCGGCAACGCCATCGGCAACGCACTTGAGGTCAAGGAAGCCATCGAAGTCCTAAAGGGCGAGAAAAAGGGCGAGCTTCTTGAGCTGTGCCTGACTCTCGGCTCGTGCATCCTCACTCAGGCGGGCATAGCCGGGACCGAGGAGGAAGCCCGCAAAATGCTCCAAAAGGGCATCGACGACGGCAGCGCACTTAAAAAGCTTGCCGAGCTCGTCGAGGGTCAGGACGGCGACCCCAAGGCCGTGTACGACACCGAGCTTCTGCCCAAAGCACCCGTTCAGCTTGAAGTTAAAAGCGAAAAAGCGGGCTTCGTTAAGCATATTTCCGCAAAGGATGTCGGCCTTGTATCGATGCACCTCGGCGGCGGCAGAGTGACCAAGGAGAGCGTCATTGACCTTTCCGTCGGCGTAATACTCAACAAAAAGGTCGCAGACCGTGTCGAACTTGACGAGAGCTTAGGTGTTATCCATGCGCAGACCATGGAAAAGGCGCAGGAGGCAGCGCAGCTTCTAAGAAACTGCTACACGATAGTAGATGAACCTGTTGAAAAGTCTAAATTTATAAAAGGCATAGTAAAATAAAAACAAGGCTGAAAGGATAGTCCTTTCAGCCTTAAATTTTAGCCTACAAAAGCGATTATTACGGCAATGAGCGAAACGGCGGATGCAATTGCTATTTCGCCCGCCCAGACCTTTCTGACGGTCGCTTCGGAGACCTCGATGCTTGCGAGAACGGGCTCGCTCTTTTCCGCAATCTCCTGCTTCTTCGGTTTTTCTGCTTTAGTTTGCTTTTCCGGCTTTTTGATATTGATTTTAGGAATTTTCATAGAATTTTTAAAGAAACGGCGGGCTGTTGGGCCCGCCGTTAGTTGTTTTAATTACTCAGCCTCGGCGAGTGCCTTTGCTTCCTCGATGACCTTCTGCTGGATGTTGCCGGGAGCTTCCTCATAGCGAACAAACTTCAGAGTGAACGAGCCACGACCCTGGGTCATGGAGCGAAGGTCGATGGTGTAAGAGCTCATCTCAGCCATCGGTACCTCAGCCTCAACTATCTGCATGCCGTCCTCAGCGTTCATGCCGAGCACGGTGCCGCGACGCTTGGAGGAGATATCGGACATGATATCACCGAGGTTTGCGTCGGGGATGGTCACCTGCAGCAGACCGATAGGCTCAAGAATGGTGGGCTTTGCCTTGGGGATACCGTCCTGATATGCAAGGCGAGCAGCGGTCTGGAACGCCATATCGTTCGAGTCGACGGGGTGGTAGGAGCCGTCGTACAGGGTGGCCTTGAGGCCTACCAGCGGGTAGCCTGCAAGAACGCCCTTGTTGACGGAGTTGCGCAGACCCTTCTCGACGGAGGGGAAGAAGTTCTTGGGAACGGAGCCGCCGAAGACCTCTTCTGCGAAGATCATGTCGTCGGACTCATCCTGCGGCTCGAAGCGAATCCAAACATCACCGAACTGGCCGGAACCGCCGGACTGCTTCTTATGACGGCCGTGCGCCTCGACACGACCCTTGATTTTTTCACGGTATGCGACACGGGCGGGCTTGAGCTCGGTCTCAACGCCGAAGCGGGACTTGAGCTTTGCACACAGGACATCGACCTGAATGTCGCCTGCGCCGGAGATGACCATCTGATGGGTCTCTGCATTGTTGACAAGCGTGAAGGAGACATCCTCCTCGTTCAGACGGGAAAGGCCGCCTGCGACCTTGTCGTCCTGACCCTTGGTCTTGGGGGAGATAGCCATGGAGTAGCAGGGATCGGGCATTTCGAGAGCGGGAAGCTCGACCTCGTTCTTAGGATCGCAAACGGTGTCGCCGGTCTTCCAGTCCATCTTGCCGACGGCAACGATATCGCCGCAGCAGACTTCCTTGACCTCGGTGGTCTTCTTGCCGCAGATGGTGTACAGACGGCCGAGCTTGTCGGTACTGGAGGCACGGACATTGCGCAGAGACATGTCGGCAGTGATCTTGCCGCCCATGACCTTAACGAAGCTGTACTTGCCGAACTGGTCGGAAACGGTCTTGAATACGAATGCGAGAGTGGGTGCTGCGGGGTCTACATCGGGAGCAGGGACATAGTCGCAAACTGCCTGCAGAACTGCCTCAGTGCCGATGTTGGCCATTGCTGCGCCGCAGACAACGGGAACGACGCTGCGGTCCTTCATGCCAAGCTTGATGCCGGTCACGATATCGGCCTCGCAAAGCTCCATCTCCTCAAAGTACTTCTCCATGAGCTCCTCGGAAGCGCCTGCAGCGGTCTCCATAAGAGCCTCACGAAGCTCTGCAACCTTGTCGGCATCCGCTGCGGGAACGGGGATCTTTGCGGTCTTGCCGCCCTTGGTCTGGTATGCAACATTGTGTACCAGATCGATAACGCCGGTGCCGTCGGACATGGGAGCGACGACGGGGCAGACGATGCTGCCGTACTTTGCCTGAAGATCGCCGAGAACCTTATAGAAATCACCGTGCTCCTCGTCGAGCTTGGAGATGTAGAACATTGCGGGGACATTGGCAGCCTTCAGATACTTCCAGCTGCGCTCTGCACCGACGGAGATGCCGTCCTTTGCCGTGCAGAAGATAATGCCGGTATCTGCGACACGGATGGCGGCGAGGACATCGCCGACAAAGTCGAAGTATCCCGGGCAGTCAAGTACATTAATCTTGCAGCCGCCGAAGTTGACGGGTGCGACCGCGGTAGAGATAGTGATCTGGCGCTTGATCTCTTCTGCGTCGTAGTCACAGACGGTGTTGCCGTCGGTCACCTTGCCCTGACGGTCGATAGCGCCGGTAGTGAACAGCATGCTTTCGGCAAGGCTGGTCTTGCCGCTGTTGCCGTGACCCATAAAGCAAATGTTGCGGATGTTTTTGGTTTCGTAGCTCATGTGTTGCTTCCTCTCTGAAATATATTATAAAGTTTATTAAATAACACAATCGATTTATTATACACTATAAGTTTGTTTATATCAACATTTTTTTACTCCGAGAAGCAAAAGCCGATAACGAGCACAGGTATCAGCCATGCAAGCAGGAACGAAAGCACCGCCGTGACGGTCATTTGACCGGTCAGGCTGAGGATGAACATAACTATCATGCCGATGACTGTGCTCATGACAGACAGCATCACGCTTACCCGCACTCTTGTGTACAGGCCCTTTGCGTGCTCGGCAAGATGGACGAATGCGCCCAGCCCCTCACGGGAAACGAGAGCAGCCGGTTTGCTTGCCTCCGAGGGCTCTGCACCGGATATCTCATAGCGCTGCGCAAAGGACGGAAAATCAAAGCCGTCAGTCGGAATGTCGTATTTTACCGACAAAAGCTGCGGCGTGATGTTAAAGTCACGCACGGCAAAAACGGGATGGCGATCCGAGCGCATGAGCATGTACAGCGCGTCTCTTACGCTGTCAACGGGGGCGTACTCCATCTGGAACATGCCGCAGATGGTGTCGCCCTCGGAGACATACACGCAGTTTTTGATCTTGAACATATCCGGCAGGTGCACGCCCATAAGGTGCATGAAGCTTGCCGAGCCGCAGTAGACCTCAACTCCGTCGACCATTGCGATAAGTCCGCCGCCCTCGTGACAGCGGAAGTTTTCAACACGCAGGAGACTGCCCTTGCCTTGCTTCATGAGCTCTGCAAAAGCAGGGGAGAGCGCACTGCCGGAGGCGGCAATCATGCTGCCTGCAAGCGACACGACCTTTTCCGGCTTCATTCCGGCGAAAATTCGTGTCTGCGAGATGGTGACGCTGCCCTTGGGGAACAGATCAAAGTCCGTGATTATCATGTGCCGACACTTGCCGATATCGTAAATTCCCGACCAACCGGCGATAGCCGAGCCGCTTTTGATGAGCGTTTTGGCGGAAACGAAGTTTGCAAGCGGGTAGGTGAGCAGTATCGCAAGCGGCGCTGCGCACACGAAAATGCCCGACAGGATATGCGCAAACTGGGCAAAGGATTTGCTCACGGCTGCGGAAATCAGGCTCAGAAGAAGCGCAATAACTATCAGATACGGAGCCATAACGCCGTAAACGGTCTCGTCGGGACCTGCTTCCTCCGTGCGGCGGACAAAGCCCTTGGTGGTCATGCGGGACTTGAGTATCGTAACGCCGTTGCCGGTGACCGAAGTCTCCGCAGTGACGGTGTATGGCTTGCGGGAGGAGGACACGGTGTTGAACACTATCCTGCTGCTGCGGCAGTTGAGCAGCGATCCCAAAAGCGAGAACGATATCGTCAGTGCAGGCACGGCGCAGAAGGGAAGCTTCGTGCCCTTAACGCCGCATGCGGCCAAAAAACCGTCGATGACGCTCAAAAGTGCCGACAGCGCAATAAGCGTGTTGGCGTTCGGCCTGCCGTGGGCTATCGCAATGAGACCCGAGGTCATAATATCAAGCCCGCAGATCATGACGGCAAGCAGCAAAATGAGACATACTGCGCTCTTTACCGCTGTGGCGCTCATTGCGCCCATGACAGGCAGGCCGAATGAGATGTATGTCAGAACAAGGCTCAGCACAAAAGCGATTCGCACCCTGATGTGCAGACCGCCTATGAAGCTTTCGTAAAACTTCGAGGCCTTCTCCGGCGGCAGCTCCTGCCCGAGCTCCTCGTCGTCATCGGCGGAAAAGCTCAGAGAAAGCTTGCTCTGCTGCACCTTGAGGGCGATAAGCGCAAGAGCGGAGATAAACGGCGTGACCACGAGCTCGCCGAACGAGCGGGCTTTGCGCCGCTCATGCCGCTTCGGCGTCGGCTCCTCGGCCTTTTCGTTCTCGTAATCGCCGTCCTCGGCGTAGTCCTCGGGCGATATGTCCTCATCGGATATCTCATCCGTGATAAGGTCATCGTCCCGCACGGGCTTAAACACCTTCGTCGTCTCATTCTCCGAGCCGTCGGTATATTCCTCGACGATGCTGTCGATAATATCCTCTTCCCCGGACTCCTCCTCGACCTCCGGCTCGGTCTCGGGCGGATAGTCATAGCCCTCGTCGACGCTGAGATCGGTCGATAAAATGTCCTCAATATCGTCATAGGTGACGGGCTTTGAACCTATCGCATCATAGTCGATCTCGGCATCGTCGTTGCCGCTGCCGAACTCACGCATGATGCTTTCAAAGTCAAACTCATCACCGGCGTAGAATATTTTGTTTTCCCTGTTTTTATCCATAAATCGTCCTAACCCGACCGCTTATCAGCGACCGGAGCGCTGGCGCAGCACCTCGTACATGATGACCGAGGCAGCCGCCGAAGCGTTGAGAGAATTGATCTTGCCGACCATGGGGATGTTCACGATGAAATCGCAGTTTTCACGCACGAGCCTGCCGATGCCGTCACCCTCGGAGCCGATAACAAGCGCCATTGCACCGGTAAAATCGGTGTCCCACAGGCCGTTTGAGCCGCCTGCGGCAGCGCCGTAGACCCATAGCCCCTTGTCCTTGAGCTCCTTGAGCACGGCGGGGATGTTCGGCACTCTTGCTATGGCCATGTGCTCTGCGGCACCGGCGGAGGCCTTGCCGACTATCGCAGTAAGACCTGCGCTTCTGCGCTTGGGGATGATAACGCCGTGCGCACCGGCGCACTCTGCGCTTCTTATGATAGCGCCTAAATTGCGGGGGTCGCTGACCTCGTCGCACACGATGACAAACGGTGCTTCACCCTTCGCTTCGGCAACTGCAAGGATATCCTCGACCGAGCAGTACTCGTTCACGCCGACAAGGGCGATAACGCCCTGGTGCGAGTGCGTGACGCTCATGCTGTCGAGCTTGCGGCGGTCGGCATCGACCACAACTATGCCCGCCTCACGGGCCTTGGAGGCGATGTGACCCAAGGTCTTGTCCGTTTCGCCCTTGGCGATAAATATTTTATCGATACTCCTGCCGACACGCAAAGCCTCGATAACGGCGTTGCGTCCCTCGATAATATCGTTTTTTATTTCATTTTCTGCGTTTCTGTCGTACATTTTTTCACCTACAAACAATAATACATTTTACATCTTACCACATCAGAACAAAAACTTAAAGATAAAAGTTACATCTCCGACAATTTTTTTGTAGACTTTACCTTGTTTTAGCCTTATAATTTATATAAGTGTCTCGAAAGGAGTTGCATATGAAAAAGCTGAACAAAAGTATCGACATGTTTTGTTATCGGCATCCGAGATTCGGTGTGCCGAACCTTATGCTATATATCGTTATCGTAAGCCTTGCCGTCTGGGTGTTCACCCTCATGGACTCGACCCAAACACTGCTGTCGTTTTTCGTGTTCTCGCCGGCGAAGATACTCAAGGGCGAGGTATGGAGGCTCGTGACCTTCATATTTGTGCCGCAGTCAACGGGCTTTTGGGCGCTGTTGTTTTTCTATTTCTATTACTGGATAGGCAATGTGCTCGAAAGAGAGTGGGGCACCCCGAGGTTCAATATTTTCATCATAAGCGGCGTTTTGCTGACCGTCATTTACGGCTTTATCGTGTACTTCATCACCAAGCAGGACTTTGAGGTCACGACCGAGTATCTGTATCTTTCGATGTTCTTCTCTTTTGCAACGCTGTTCCCCGATGTTCAGGTGCTTTTCATGTTCATTATCCCGGTCAAGGTCAAATGGCTTGCATATCTTGACGCTGCGCTGTTTGCGTATGCAATGATAACGGCACCGTTCCCGTTCAATCTCCTGCCGCTGGTCGCAATTTTGAACTACTTCGTGTTCTTCGGCGACGATCTGATATCGTCTATACGCTCGAACAGAGCACGCTATAAAAAAACGACCGTCAACTTCAACAGGGAAAAGCAGAAGATCAAGTACGAGCAGAAGAACGCATCCTATACAAGAAAATGCGCAGTCTGCGGCAGGACCGATACCGATTATCCGGACCTTGAGTTCAGATACTGCTCACGCTGCGCAGGCTACCACTGCTTCTGTCAGGATCATATAAACAATCATATACATTTCACAGAATAAGCTTACCTAGGGGTGGATAGAGATGAAGGATAACAAGAAAAAGAAAAATCCGCTGCTCATTGCGATACAGGTGCTGCTACTCATAGTTTTGGCCGCCGCACTTGTGTACATCGTGTATAGCTCCATGCAGGCAAATGACGAGCTGAATAAGCCCGCCCCCACGCCTACGCCGACCGCTGCTCCAACTCCCACGCCGACTCCCGAACCCACGCCGACACCTGTCGGCCTGCCGGACTTCGAGCCGCACGCCGTTGAGGGCACCGAGCCTGAAAACCTCATCAAGAGCACGGCCATCATGGTCGACGGCGAGGTGGTCGAGGAGTACGAAAACCAGTACGACATTTTGTTTGACCTGCCAGAACGCTACGCCCAAATTGACGGTGTAGTCACCTTCAGAGGCGATAACTTCCGCTCCGGCGCAGCCTACGGCACCGCAAATGTCAGCAGCAAATCCCTGTCGGTCGTGTGGAAAAACTCCACCGGCGGCCTTGCCGACTCCGACGGCTTTAACTGGACGGGCAGCGGCTGGACAGGTCAGGCGCTTGTCGCCAAGTGGCCTGAAGCCACCCGCAAGAATATGACAGCCATGTATGACTGGGCAAGAGAGAAGAAGGATCTTGTCGAGGTCATCCACGCAACGCTCGACGGATATGTTCATTTCTATGAGCTGTCCACCGGCGAAAAGACCCGTGATGCGCTGTTTTTGGGCTTCAACTTCAAGGGCGCAGGTGCTCTTGACCCGAGAGGCTATCCCATTCTCTATGTCGGTGCAGGTGTTGACAGCTCTGCTAAGGGCAGCGCAAGAGCACTCGTTGTGAACCTCTTGGATAACTCCATAATGTTCGAATTCGGCAAAAACGACGGCTTTGCAGACCGCGGCTGGTACATGTTCGACTCGTCTCCGCTCGTGAGCGCCGATACCGATCAGCTCATTTACCCGGGCGAGAGCGGCATACTGTACATAATCCACCTCAACACCAAGTACGACGAGGCAAACGGCACGCTGTCCGTTGACCCGGACAACATCGTCAAGTGGAAGTATAAAGGCACACGCACGGGCTCAAAGTATTGGCTCGGTGTCGAGTCCTCGGCGGCAATCATAAATCACTACGCCTTCCTCGCCGATAACGGCGGCAACCTTATGTGCCTTGACCTTAACACGCTCAAGCTCGTTTGGGTGCAGGATATTCTCGACGACACCAACTGCTCGCCCGTTGTCAGCATTGAGGACGGTCATCCGTATATCTACATAAGCACATCGTTCCACATGGGCTGGCGCTCAAGCTATAAGGCGGAGATACCCATTTTCAAGATCGATGCCGAGACCGGCGAGATCGTTTGGAAAACCAGCTACGAGTGCTACACCGTCTCCGACCTTTCGGGCGGCGTACAGGGCACGATAGCCGTCGGCAAGAATAAGCTTTCGGACATGATATTTGTCCCCGTTGCAAGAACTCCGGGAGCGGGCTCCGGCACGCTCGTTGCGCTCAGGAAGGATACCGGCGAAAAGGTCTGGGAGAGAGAGACCTCGGTATATAGCTGGAGCTCACCGGTCGACTTCTATGATAAGGACGGCAACGGCTATCTTGCATACTGCAATACGGGCTTCAACCTGTACCTCATTGACGGCAAGACCGGCGATGTGCTCGACCAGATGAACCTCGGCGGCAACATTGAGGCTTCGCCCGTTGTGTACAACAGCTACATCGTTGTCGGTACGAGAGCTAACAGGACCTACTGCGTAGAGGTAAAATAAAAAGGAAAAAGGATAGAGGATCAAATGAGAAAGGTAATATTTTATTTCAGTCCCTGCGGCGGCACAAAGACCGTTGCGGACATCATCAATAAGGCCTGCGGCGATGTCCTCATGCAGGAGATAACCACGCCCAGCATGGATGTAGAGCTTGACGCAAATACTCTTGCGTTTTTCTGCTTCCCCGTGTACGGCGGCCGCATCCCCAAGCCCATGTACGACCGCATGGAGCAGATTAAGGGCAACAAGACCCCCTGCGTCCATGTCGCCGTTTACGGCAACCGTGCCGTTGACGATGCACTGCTTGAGATGCAGGATCTTTCCGATAAGCACGGCTTTATAACCGTCGGCGGCTGCGAGATGATAGCTCCCCATTCCGTCGACCCGACCTTTGCTGCCGACAGACCCGATGCAAGCGACCGTGAAAAGCTCATCGATTTTCTCAAGAAGCTTGACGAGAAGCAGTCGCTCACCGAGGTCAAAATGCCCGGCAACCCGGATTATAAGAAGAAAAAGGTCAGCGACTTCCCGCTTTACCCAAGCCCGAGTAAGGAGTGCATCGGCTGCGGCATTTGCTACAAATATTGTCCCGCAGGTGCGATAAGCGCAAAGCGCATGAAGACTAATATCAGAAAGTGCATAAGCTGCATGCGCTGCGTGAACATGTGCTCCACCGATTCGAGAAAGGTCCCGCTGCCCATGCGCCTTGCCGCCCACGCAGTCCTCAAAAAGACCTGCTCGGACAGAAAAGAACCAAAGTTCTATCTGTAATTGAATACATAGCAAACAGCAGGTATCAAACGATACCTGCTGTTTTCGCCTCCGCCGATATGCGGAGCATATAAAATTGGCGCAGCCATTCCGGCTGATTGTCTACGTCATCTTTGAGCTTTGCAAGCGTTCGCTTGCCAAGCCTGCGGTCAAGAATGGCGAACATCCGCACAATGGAGTCGGGGGATTGTGTGCTCAGCTCGATACTTTGGTTGCGGTAGCGCTCAAGTGCAACGCAAAACTCCTCGTCGGTGTATTCGGTGCGCTCGGTCATCGGAATTTTGTTCAGGAGCGCCCAAAACTCGCTCCAATATTCCTCCGTGCCGAACGGCTCACCGTTTTTCTTGAGCCCACTGTCTATAAAATACGAGTTGACGGTCTCCCACGAAAAGCGCTTTACCTGCTTACCATCGATGCAGACCTCAAAAATGCGGCAGCCGTCCATGCCGATATACGCAGTGCACCCATAGCGCACACGCCCTTTCAGCACCTCGGCGAGCATATCCTGCTCAAGATATTTCCGCATCCCGCTCCACGAGCCTAATATTTTAGCCAAAAGACCACCGCCTTTATTTCATTCGACTGATATCAAGCCATCTTCATCGTAGCATACGATGTGTCTGCCGTCAACATAGTCGATGAGCCGCCATTCTTCGCCTTTCCTTGATGCGGGCGTAAACTGCTCAAAGACAACGCCGTTTGAAAAGACGATAGTAATGTCGTTGGTCTCGGATAAGCGGCACTCTGAAACGACACTGCCGCTCATTTTCTGCATAATCTGCTTTGCAGCAACATCAAAAACGCTGCTCAGCTCGTCCGGTCTACCGACGATATCATACGCCCAATCCTCGGGAACGCCGTTGCTGTACGGGGTGTAGATATCTCTTGAAGCCAAGAGAATTTTACCACCAAGTCTGAACCGCCACTGCGTTGTGAAGTGTATGGAAAACTCGGCGACCTCCGCCGACCGCCCGACAGGGGAGCGGTACACATAGTCCTCGCCGAGAAACAGACACAGCATATCAGCCGCACGGCTGATGCGGTTAAATTTCTTTCCTATTAAACATGAGAGCATATATCCACCGCCGGTTAAGTGAAGTATGACGCATTTATCAGCGCTTAGTGGTAGAAAAGTGTTAGAAAAGCAGGCATAATAAAAAGCTTCAGATAATGAAAAAAGCTTGCGAACTCTTGAGTTCACAAGCTTTTTTCTGGTCCGAGTGACTGGAGTTGAACCAGCGGCCAGCCGACGCTACGCGTTCGGCAGGCCGAGCGGCGGATCAAAATGCAAGAGGCCGCTGGTTCGCAAAAACGAAAAAAGCCTATGAACTATAGAGTTCATAAGCTCTTTGCTTGGTCCGAGTGACTGGAGTTGAACCAGCGGCCTCTTGAACCCCATTCAAGCGCGCTACCATCTGCGCTACACCCGGATTTTTAACGCTTGATTATAATAACACATTCGTTCGACAATTGCAAGACCTAATTTCAAAAAACAGTACAAAAGTTCGCCCTCGTGAGATACACGAGGGCGCTTCTTATTTTTTTACCGGACACTGCATGCCGGTGTTGTCAATGGTGGTGTCGCCGGATAGAAGTATCTGCGACACGGGCACGATGGTATAGCCGTCGGCTATGAGCGCCTCGATTATCCCGGGCAGAGCCTCGGGCGTGTGCTTTGCGGCATTGTGGAACAAAACGATGCTGCCGGACTTCACATTTTTAAGTACACGGTCCTTTATCTCGTCTGCCGAGAGCTCCTTCCAGTCAAGACTGTCAACATCCCACTGGATAGCGTTCATTTTCATGCCGTTGACGGTGGAGATGACGGTGTCGTTATACTCACCGTAGGGGCATCGGAAAAGGGTGGGGCGCACGCCGGTGACTTTTTCTATTTTGTCGTTGGATGCATTGATGTTCTCCGTTATCTGATCGGCGGTGAGCTGCGCAAAATGCGCATGGTCATCCGAGTGACTCATGACCTCGTTGCCTGCATCGTGCAGAGCCTTCACAGACTCGGGGTATTTATCCACCCACTGACCCACGACAAAAAATGTCGCATGAATTTTATACTTATTGAGTATATCAATAAGCTTTTGAGTGTCCTCATTGCCCCACGCCGCATCGAATGACAGTGCGACGGTCTTATCCTCACGCTGAACGCAGTAGATGGGAAGCTGCCTGTCGCTTGCCGAAGCGCCGACGACTGCGGGGCTGTTGACCGCCCAAAACACGATGCCGACGAACAAAACCAGCGACACTGCCGAAATGACGGCCTTGCGATTTTTGATTTTATCCAATATATTCTTCAATGTGATCCCTCCCGAAGCAAGTTCTGTACATACTATGTCCGACCTGTCCCGATGATGCAAAAAACCGGACTAACTTTGTTAGTCCGGTTAGGAATCACGCAAATGTGAGTGGAAAAAACTTGACATTTGATTTGCAGTATGGTATGACAGGATCAAAGAGTCGGTCGATTGAAAATTCAAGGGTTAATTGTGATGAAATGAAATTTATCTCTTATGTAATTGAGTACCTTATCATGATCTTTGCCATAGCATTGCTATTGGCATATGTGGTACCGAAAATCCTATAAAATCATGCAGATGATAGAAAAGCAGCTGCCTCACCCGAGGCGGCTGTTTTTCTATTGTGTAGATTTATGCAAATGTGAGCTGGTATGTAACGCCGAAGGCTTCACGGATGAAGTAGTTGAGCTTCACGGTGAAATAAGTTGTATGTGCCGGCACGGTATGTATATCCATGTCGAGCGATTTTGCGATGAGCTTTGCCCTGCACAGGTGATATTCGCTTGATACGACGGCAATCGTGGGGTCAGATTTATCGGTCAAGCTGCCAATTATCTCACGGCTGAACTTTAGGTTCTCGTAAGTCGAGACCGCTTTGTCCTCCTTGATTATCCGGTCGGGGTCAATGCCGCTTTTGCACAGCCAGTCGTACATTGCCTGAGCCTCGCTCATATTCTCGCCGCTGCCCTGACCGCCGCTGACGATGGCAACGGTGTTCGGGTGCGCATCGAGATAATCCTTTGCCGCCCTGAGCCGCTCCACAAGGGAGAGGGAGGGGGTGTTGCCATGCACGGCGGCGCCGAGGACGATGAGGTAATCTGCGTCAAAATTGCCGTCGCCCGAGGCTTCGTCGATGATGGGAATCTCTATAATCGCAAAATACACGACACCCATCGCAAGCAGCAGGGCAATAAGCTGTTTGAGCGTTTTGCCCACAACGCCGAATACAACAATTAGAACACTTATGAGAAACAGACCGTAGGCGATGAAATTATGCCCCGAGAACGCAAAGCGCAGGAGCAGGCCCGCCAAAAATATTATGCCTGCGATGATCAATCGCTTCTTATTTATCTTCATTCGGCGAGCACCTCCCATGCCCCGTATGCCTCAAGCAGCTTATCGTTGAGGCTTTCTTTCTCGCTGTCTATCTCCATGAGCTTTTCATAGTCGGTCGGGTAGCTCTCGGCGAGCTTGTCAAGCTCACTGAGCTGCTCCTCGAGCTTTGCTATCTCACGCTCTAGCTTGAGCCGCTGTTTTTCGCTGCTGCCGCTTTTCTTTTTCGGCTGCGGCTCCTTCTTTTTGACCTCCTGCTTGGCGGCCTGATTAAACACCTGCTGCCGAGCCATATACTCACGGAAATCCGAATACGATCCACGGTAATCGGTTATTATTCCGTTTTCGAGATACCAGATGCGGGTCGCAAACTTCTCAATAAAATATCTGTCGTGCGAGACGAACAGAAGCGCCTCGGGGTATTGCGAGACGGCATCCTCCATCCATTCACGGCTGGCGATATCGAGATGGTTCGTCGGCTCGTCGAGTATGAGAAAATTGATATCACTGCCCATGAGCATGCAAAGTCTCAGACGGCTTTTCTCGCCGCCGGACAGTGCACCGACCGGCGTGAACACATCCTCACCGCTGAATCCGAAGGCGCCGAGCCTGTCCCGAGCCTCCTGCGGCTGACAGCGGCAGTCGTAGAGCATCGTGTCGACCAAGCTGCGCTCGGGGTGGCCAAATGAAATTATCTGCGGCAGGTATGCAGGCCGCACCGACGGGCCGAGGTAGAGATACCCGCTGTCGGGCAGCTCCTTTTGCATGATGAGCTTAACGAGCGTTGACTTTCCCGTGCCGTTGTCGCCGATGAGCGCAATGCGTTCACGCCCCGTGACCTTGAGACTAAGTTCGGAAAACAGCTTCTTCTCGCCGAAGCTTTTTGAAAGCCCCTCGCACACGAGCACCTCGTCGCCGTTGAAGCTCTCGGCGGAGAACTTGGCGGTGAGCTTCTTCGCCTGCGTGGGGCGCTCGGTCTGCTCAAGCTTGGCAATGCGCTTTTCCATTGAAAACGCACGCTTGTGCAGCTTATCGTTGCCCATGAACGCCCACAGGTGCATCTGCTCGGCAGCCCTTGTGAGCTGCTCGATCTTGGCCTGATCCTTTTCGTATTTGCGCAGCTTCTCCTCAAAACGCTTTTGCCGCTCAACGGCGTAAAAGCTATAGCCGCCGCTGTAAAACTCGGCCTTGCCGTCGTTTATCTCAATGCAGCGCTGGGCGATGCGGTCGAGAAAAAAGCGGTCGTGGCTGATGGCAAGCACCGTGCCCTTAAAGTGCAGCAGGTACTCCTCGAGCCACTCCGTTGCACGCAGGTCGAGGTGATTCGTCGGCTCGTCGAGCAGCAGAATGTCGGTGTTTTCAAGGATAAGACGGGCGAGGTTCACCCTCGTGCGCTCGCCGCCGGACAGGGAGTCGAAAAGCTGCTCACGCATGTGCTGCGGGATATCAAGACCGTTTGCGACACGGTTGCGGTTAGTCTCCATCTCGTAGCCGCCGAGCCTGCGGAAATCCTCGGACAGGCGGTCGTATTCACGCAAAACCTGCTCGGACGAGTCCGTTTCCATCGTCTTTGCCAGCTCCTCGAGCCTTTCGGATATGCGGTAAAGCGCACGGTGGGCGTCCTTGAGCACATCCTCGGTCGTCCAGTCAGGCGGGTAGACGGGTATCTGCGAGATAAGCCCGATACGCTTGCCGTTGGCTATTGACACATTGCCCTCGTCGTAGTCTATCTCGCCGACGAGAATGCGAAACAGTGTCGTTTTGCCGCAGCCGTTGTGTCCGAGTATGCCGACACGCTCACCCTCGGTAATGTCGAAGCTGAGCCCGTCGAGTATGTTTTTACCCAATTCAAAGGACTTTACAAGTCCGTTGACGGATATGTCTGTCATAGGTATTCTCCAAGGTTTATTTTTTTACTGCGTAATTGAGTACGGTGTTCGCCACTGCGCCTGCCGCACCGAGACCGCTGCCGCCGTGCTCAACGAGCACGACAAAGGCATAGGGGTGCTCCTCGTCGTTTAAAAATCCGACGAACCAGCCGTGGCTTGCCTGACCCTTGCCGACCTCCGCCGTGCCGGTCTTGCCGGAAATGTCAAGGCCGGAGAAGGTGGACTTGCCGTATTTGTAGGTGACATTGTAGTTCATCATCGAGGCAATTTTAGTCGCCGTTGACGAGCTCAGAAGTGTAGTCTTGTTCTCGGAAGCGCCGAGCATGGAAGGCTCATTGAGCGTGCCGCCGTTTGCAATGGCGCTCACGACCCTGAGCATGGAGTACGGGCAGACAAGGTCGTTGTACTGGCCGATGCCAGACCATGCAAGCGCTGCGCTGCCGGATTCGTCTTTATCATACTTGCCTGCGGCGGTGGTGATGTTATCAAGCTTGTGCTCGCTCGTGAGACCTAACTTGTCGGCATATTCACCAAGAGTGTCGGCACCTAACTCCAGTGCCAGCGTGCCGAATACGCAGTTGCAGGAGTTCGCAAGCGCCTGTTCTATAGACTGGTTGCCGTGGTGACCCGTGCAGGTGACGGTAACGCCCTTGACATCGATGCTGCCGTTGCAGGTGAATGTGCGCTGGAACAGATTGTCGATGTTCTCGATCGCCGCCGAAAGCGTGATAAGCTTGAATATCGAGCCCGGAGTGAAGCTTGAGCTTATGCAGCGATTGATATATACGCCGTCGGGTAGGGTAGAGGGCGGCTTAGAAGGATCAATGGACGGAGAGGAAACCATGCAAAGCAGCTCACCGGTTTTATAGTTTACGACCAAAACCGAACCGCTTCTGCCGTTGAGCGCCTCGTAGGCTTTGACATTGAGGTCGGCATCGACGGTGAGCTTAAGGTCGACATCCTCACCCTCCTCTATGCCGGTAAAGATGTTGTAGCCGGATAGCTGACGGGAGAAGCTTTGCAGTGCACCAGTGCCGACATTGCCGTTAAAGTCGCCGATCAGCTGATAGCAGGCAGTGCGCACCTTGGAGCTTTCGGCATAGGTTCTGCTGCCGCCGCCCATCTTGGCAAGCACCGTGCCGTCACGGTCACGCAGTGTGTATGTGCATTTTGAGGTCGATTCGTCAAAGTACAGTGCCCATTTTTCGCCGTCCTTTACGAACCTGAAAACATAGACAACAAGGCCGACAATGACCAAAAGTGCCATTATAATTGCAAAGGATGCTCTTAGGGAGACTTTTTTCATGCCTTTGCCTCCTTTTGCTTAGCGTCGGGAGCTTTGACAACAAAGCTTGCTCCCTTTCGTGTGTCGCCGGCCTTGATAAATGCAAGCAGCATCCAGCACGACAGTACCGAGGTGCCGCCCCTTGAAACGAAGGGAAAGGTGACGCCGGTAAACGGCAGAATATCAACAGAGCCGAAAACATTGAGCGCAAGCTGGATGAGGAACATGCTTGCCGTTGCACAGGCGGCGATGGAGTAGTATGCGCTCCTGCCTTGAGCTGCGTTTCTCACGGCGAAAAATGCAAGAGACACTATGGCCAGAACGGCGCAGATGGCGATGATCAGACCCAGCTCCTCGCACACGAGGCTGAACACCGTATCCGTGTTTGCGGCAAAGCCGTCCTTGAGCCAGCCGTTGCCGGCACCCTTACCGAATAGTCCGCCCGATGCACCGGCAGACAGTGCGTGAGTCTGCTGATAGCCTGTGTCGTAAACATCCTCCCACACATGACCCCATGCGGCAAAGCGCCGTGCGACATGCGCCTTCATCCTCAGCATCAAAAAGCCTGCCATGCCGGCACCTGTGACGGCCAGTGCAACGGTTGCGATAGAGCCCGAGCGCATGAACGATATGACGAGGAAGGTCACAAAGAATATAAGCGCCGTACCGAAGTCGCTCATGAGCGCAAGCGCCATGACGCAGACTGCGGAAAAGCCGATGAAAACAATAAGGTTCTTGGTGCTGAACAGCCTGTCGAGCGTTGCGGCACCGACATATATGTACGCGACCTTTACGAATTCCGACGGTTGAAGTGACATCGAGCCTATGAATATCCAGTTCTTTGCGCCGTACTGCTCACGGCCAAACACCAAAACTGCGGCAAGCAGCAGCACCGCACCCACGGCGGCGGGCAGACGCATCGTCTTTGTCCTGTCAAGGTCACGCAGCCACGCACCCAAGAGGAAGAATGACACAACTCCCGCAAAAACGATTATCATCTGACGGAATATCTCCGACGGAACGGAGGTCGCAATGACCGACAGACCGATGGTGGAGAGGAAAAACGCAATAGTCTCGACCTCAAAGCCCGTGCGTCTGATGCTGCGCATGGCAAAGTAACAAAACCACTCAAGCAAAATGAGAAGCCCAAAGCCGAGTGCGATCTCCGGCAGCGTCTCCTGCGTGGCACTGAAGCAATGCTCCAAAAGCAGAAACACCTGAAAAATCGAAAGATACAGCAGCGTTATTGCCGGATGTACATTTCTCCATGTAACGATCCTGCGAGCCTCGATCTCACTGCGCTGTCGCTCGTTTATTTCACGAAATCTGACGCTGACCTCGGAGAGGTTGACGACATCACCGTCATTGAGCGGATATCCGCTTGTACCGACCGACTGCCCGTTTACACGCACACCGCCCTTTGAGAAAATATCAAATATCCGCCACTGCCCCTTGGCACTGCGGATGAGAACGGCGTGAACACGGCTGACCTTGGGGTTGGAAAGATGTATATCGGCCGAGCGTGTCCTACCGATGATGTTTTCCCAGTGCGTTATGCGAAGCACCTTGTCATCGGTCTGAATATATCCCCAGATCTCCGTCTGGGATTTGCCGTTGAACATGGAGCGCACCGTCCTTATCAGCACGATAAACGCAAACAGCGGCAGAATGAACGATATGGCTCTTACGATCATGTCGGTCAACCGAATTCACCTCTTTTCATAACTATACGATTTTGTATTATATCATTATTTATGCTCATTGACAAGCAAGGCACTGTCAATTAAAATATAAGTATGTTTAAGGGTAATAATAAAAGCTGGATACTGCTTTTCGCCGCTGTGTTCATTATATGCATCGGCGCATTTTTGCTGTTCACTAGCGGCAGCATAGGTACAGTGGCTGTCATTCGAGTTGACGGCGAGGTGTATAAAAAAATTGACCTCGATACGGTCACTGTTGCATATGACATAGAAATCAAGACGAAATACGGGTATAATAAGATACATGTAGACAAAGGCAGCATCTGCATATCTAAGTCAGATTGCCGTGACCAGATCTGCGTAAAGCAGGGCAAGATCAGCGATGACGGCGTGCCGATCATTTGTATGCCCCACAGAGTGACCATTGAGATCGAGGGGGACAAGATCGATGCCTAAAACGAGAAAGCTTGCCCTCATGGCGATGCTGACGGCAGCGTCGCTTATAGTGTTCATCATCGAAGCTCAGATACCGCCCTTAGTACCCATCCAAGGCGTGAAGTTGGGTCTTGCAAACATGATAACGCTAGTTGCTATGCTCATCCTCGGCCGCAAGGAGGCCGGAGCGATACTTTTGATGCGCATTATCATGGGCAGCATGTACGCAGGCGGCTTCTCCGGCTTTTTGTTCAGCATAGCGGGCGGCGTTTTGGCGTATGCCGTCATGTGCCTGACGGTGAAGCTTTTCCCGGAAAAGCGCCTGTGGGTCGTGAGCATCCTAGGTGCGATAGCGCACAATGTCGGCCAGCTTGCCGTTTCCGTTTTCGTGACCGGCACACCCTCTGTCTTGGTGTATGCACCGGTGCTTATAGCCTCGGGCATCATAACGGGCGCTTTCACCGGCCTCGGCGCAATGTATCTTATCAGAGCACTTAATAAGCTGGACAAAAAGTAAGCACCGTATTATAATGTTATAAAAATATTTTTTGAGGAGATATAACCAATGAGTGAGTGTACACACGATTGCTCTAACTGCGGCGAAAGCTGCGCCGAAAGGGAGCAGCAGGATCTGACCGCAAAGCTCAATCCCGCAGCAAGCGTTAAAAAGGTCATTGCAGTTGTCAGCGGCAAGGGCGGTGTCGGCAAATCCCTCGTCACCAGCATGATGGCGACCGAGATGCAGCGCCGTGGTCATCAGGCTGCCGTGCTGGACGCTGATGTAACAGGTCCGTCTATCCCCAAGGCCTTCGGCATCCATGAGCACGCAAGAGGCACCGAGGAGATGCTCATACCCTGCTACTCAAACAAGGGCACGCAGATAATGTCCATCAACCTCATCCTCGATAATGAGACCGACCCTGTTGTGTGGCGAGGCCCCGTAATCGCAGGTGTCGTTACACAGTTCTGGAGCGATGTTCTGTGGGATAATGTCGACTATATGTTTGTCGATATGCCTCCCGGAACGGGCGATGTGCCCCTTACGGTGTTCCAGTCCTTGCCCGTTGACGGTATAATCATCGTCACCTCCCCGCAGGAGCTTGTCTCGATGATCGTCGCCAAGGCAGTTAACATGGCCAAAATGATGAACATTCCCGTCCTCGGCATCGTCGAGAACATGTCTTATTACAAGTGCCCCGACTGCGGCAAGGAGCACGAGATCTTCGGTGCGAGCAAGGTCGCAAAGGTCGCCGAGGAGTTTGGCATAGCCCACTATGCCCGCATGCCCATCGATCCGGCTATCGCTACGATGGTCGATGCAGGCGAGATAGAAAGCGTTGACACCGCAGCATTAACAGAGCTTGCGGACTTCATAGAAAAAGGAGAATAAACCATGATCATAGCAGTATCCTATAAAGACGGCGAGATATACGAGCACTTCGGCCACGCCGAGTACTTCGCAATTTACACCACCAACAACGACCAGACCGAGATCACCGGCAAAAAGGTCATTGAGGTCAAGGAGACCGGCCACCAGGCAGTTGCAGACCTCATGGATGAAAACGGTGTTGAGGTCGTCATCGTCGGAAACATCGGCTCTGGTGCAAGACAGGCTCTTGCCGATTACGGTATCGTTGCATTCGCAGGCTTCTGCGGCAATGCAGACGACGCAGCAGAGCTCATGATGCACGGTCAGCTCCCCTTCATCTCCGATGAGGGCGGCTGCGGCGGCGGCTGCAGCGGCTGTCACGGTCATGATGACGGTGCATGCGGCTGCGGCGGCGGTGCCGACGACGGCGGCTGTGGCTGCGGTTGCCACTGATACTTAAAGAAAAAATCTCCTGTGTCTCGGCACAGGAGATTTTTATAAATTATGCATATTTAAGTGTTACATTGAGCTTGACGGGGTTGTGGTCGGAGTAGGTAAAGCCCTCATCAAGTGTCTTGACAGTGTTAAGCTGCACATTCGGTGAAAGGATAAAGCCGTCAATGACATAATACTGTGTGCTTGCCGTGTCGCCCGGGTCATATGCCTGATTGAGCAGACGGCAGGTCGGGGTCTCGGTATCGTATGCAAGCGTCCAGCCGTCGGGAACGATATCGTCGGGGATGATGCCCGGCTCCCAGAGGTCGGCATGCTCGTTGGGGTATTTGTCAAGTCCACCGGGGAATATCTGATTAAAGTCGCCGCCGGCAATGACATAGTTGCCCTTTTCGTATTCGGATTGGATAAACTCACGAAGCTGCTTTGTCTGTGCGATCTTGCCTTCACCGTCGTCATAGGCCTCAAGATGGAGGTTAACGATGACGAGATGCTTTTCCGAATCCTCGATCGGCAGATAGCTCACGAGCAGGCAGCGCTTGAGGTTTGCTGCGCTGACCGGCCAGCTGAACGGACAGGGGAGGGAAATGCGGTCGGCGTGGTCAATCTCAAAAAGCGAGGTCGTGAGCAGGCCGCTGTTGACCTTGCCGATAGGCGGCAGGGGGAAGGGAACATAGGGACACGAGTAGTTCATCGCATACGCCGAGTTGTATATCCCGAGATACTGCCTCTCGCCGATGCCGTAGGTACGGCTCGAGTCGTTGTCGACCTCCTGCAGCATAAAGATAGACGGAGAGTCGTCCTCCTCGTACAGGGTCTTGTATATGCCGACAAGATTAGCGGTAACGCCGTCACGGTCATAGGTCACGACATCCTCACCGCCGTCCATAAAGAAGTCGGCATCCTTGCCCAGACCGCCGTAGCCGATGTTCCAGCTTATGAGCGATATCTCCTGCCCCTCGTATGGCGACAGCTCGCCAATTCTCGAATTGGCCTCGATATCGACATCGGAAACGGGCTCTGGGTTAAACTCGTTGATGCTCAGCCAAAGCACAAAACCGGCGACAAGCAGAACGATAACACCAATAATAATGAGCAGGATCTTCGATAGTTTTTTTATCACTTGCCTCACCTCACTTAAAGCATATTACCACAGCTTAAAGAACCATTCAAGATTTATTAAACGAAAAAAGACGAAAAACGGCCAAATTCGCTTGATATGGGACAATATTTAGCGTATAATCAACGGGAAATACCACATATGGAGGTGCACCATGAGTTACGAATTTATAAGAGATTACGATACAGAGCTTTATGATGCAATGGAAAACGAGCTTCAGCGTCAGCGTGACCATATCGAGCTTATCGCATCGGAAAACTTTACGAGCCGTGCCGTCATGCAGGCGATGGGCAGCCATCTTACAAACAAATACGCCGAGGGCTACCCCGGTGCGAGATACTACGGCGGCTGCGAATATGTCGATGTCGTTGAGCAGCTTGCCATCGATAGGGTAAAGGCACTTTTCGGCGCAGAGCACGCCAATGTCCAGCCGCACTCCGGCTCACAGGCAAATGTGGCGGTCTATCTTGCGCTTTTAAAGCCCGGCGACACCATCCTCGGCATGGATCTGAGCCACGGCGGTCACCTGACCCACGGCTCTAAAGCCTCCATTTCCGGCAAATACTTTGACGCACGCTTTTACGGCGTTGACCCCGAGACCGAGCGCATCGACTACGAAAAGGCGATGCAGATAGCCGGCGAGTGCAAGCCCAAACTCATAATCGCAGGCGCAAGCGCATATTCCCGCTTTATCGACTTTGCCAAGATGCGTGAGATAGCCGATGAGGTCGGCGCATATCTCATGGTCGACATGGCGCATATCGGCGGCCTTGTCGCAGCGGGCGTTCACCCGAGCCCCGTGCCGTATGCCGATGTTGTCACCAGCACCACTCACAAGACCCTGAGAGGTCCGAGAGGTGCTATCATCCTCTGCAAGGACGAGCTCAAAAAGAAGATAAACAGCGCCGTGTTCCCCGGAACGCAGGGCGGTCCGCTCATGCATATCATCGCCGGTAAGGCCGTCTGCTTCAAGGAAGCCATGAGCGATGAGTTCAAGGCATATCAGACCCAAGTCGTCAAAAATGCAGCCGTTTTGGCGGACACCTTGTCCAAGGGCGGCATCCGTCTCGTCTCCGGCGGCACGGATAACCACCTCATCCTTGCCGACACCATGAGCCTCGGCAGAACCGGCATGGAGGTGCAGGAGCTTTTAGACGCTGCCCACATCACCGCAAACAAGAACTCCATCCCCTTTGACACCCAGTCCGTCAAGCTCACGAGCGGTATGCGCTTCGGCACTCCCGCCGTTACCACGAGAGGCATGGGCGAGAGCGAGATGGTCGAGATAGGCAATATGATAGTTAAGCTCATAAACGAGGGTGACGCAGCGGTTGAGGATGTAAAGGCTCGTGTCATCGAGCTTTGCGACAGGTTCCCGCTCTACCCCGGACTGTAATGAATAAGTCAAGCTTAAGCGTTCTCGGCTGCTATATACTGTGGGGGCTGCTGCCGATATTCTGGAAGCTGCTTGCAGGCGTCGATTCGGCGTATGTATTAGCGCAGCGGATAGTGTTCTCGTGCATTTTCTGCTTTGGCCTTATACTCATCAAAAAGCACGGCAGCAGCGTAAAGCAGATCCTCACAAGCCCTGCCGAGCGCCGCAGGTATTTTATATGCGGTCTGCTCATTTCGGTAAACTGGGGCGTGTATATTCTCACCGTCGCAATGGGCAGAATACTCGAAGCGAGCCTTGCCTATTACATGAACCCGCTTTTCTCGGTGCTCATCGGCGCACTCATCTTTAAAGAAAAGCTCTCGGCGCTGCAGTGGGTCTCGGTCGGGCTTGCCTTTGCCGGCGTTATGATATCGATAATAAACTACGGCAATGTACCGTATCTTGCCATCATCATCGGCCTGTCGTTTGCACTGTACGGTGCGATGAAAAAGGGCATCAAGGCCGAAAGCGAGGTCTCCATCTGCATGGAGACCATGGCGGTACTCCCGCTTGCGCTTATCTTCATCGTCTATGCGCAGCTTTCCGGCTACACCACCTTCAGCTCGCTCACGACCGCTGAGATACTGCTCCTTGTCATCTCGGGCGCCGTGACCTCCGTGCCACTGATCTTATTCGCACGGGGCATTAAAGAAACGAGCATCGTGACCTCGGGCATACTAATGTATGTTAACCCCACGCTCCAGCTGCTCGTCGGCGTTTTGATCTACAACGAAGCGTTCACGAAAACCAACGCCACGACCTTCGCCTTCGTCTGGGCGGCAGTCATCCTGTTCGTGTTCGACAGCCTAAGAAAACACAAAATTCACGCATAATAAGAAAACAGGCAATGCAAAACGCATTGCCTGTTTTTGCTATGCATTATACCTCTGCGATGACCTCGCACTCGACGAGAACATCCTTGGGAAGTCTTGCGACTTCAACACAGGAGCGGGCGGGGAACGGCTCGGTGAAATACTGAGCGTAGATGCCGTTGACGGTGCCGAAATCGTTCATATCCTTGATGAAAACGGTGGTCTTGACGACCTTGGACATGTCGCTGCCTGCGGCCTTGAGAAGCTCGGAGAGGTTTTTGAACACCTGATGAGCCTGAGCCTCAACGCCGACTGCGACCTCGCCGGTCTCGGGGATGATGCCGATCTGACCGGAGGTGTAGACCATGTTTCCGACTATCTGAGCCTGAGAATAAGGGCCGATGGCTGCGGGAGCTTTGGTTGTAGAAACGGTTTTCATTTTATTATCCTCCATTTTAATTAATTGTTACAGTGTATCCGAAACTTTCAAGCGAGCTCACGACGGCCTTGCCGTGCTCTGCGCCGCCGACCTCGCAGGTTATCGAGACATTCGTCTCGTTGGGGCTGAGTGCTGTGCTCAGTCTGTCATGCGCAACGGAAACAATGTTTGCACCCTGACCTGCAATGTGGTTGAGAAGATGGCTGAGGCTGCCGGGCTTGTCGAGCAGCTTCACGGTAAATCTCAAGCGGCGGTGACGGGCGACAAGACCCTGCTCAATGATGCATTGAATGAAGCTGACATCGATATTGCCGCCGGAGAGCAGGCACACAACACGCTTACCCTTGACATCGACCTTGCCCTTCAACACAGCGGCAACAGGCGTTGCACCGGAGGGCTCGACTATCTGCTTGCAGCGCTCCATGAGAAGCAGTATTGCCTCGGAAATTTCATTATCCGTCACGGTGACGACATTGTCGGCATAGCGGTTTATAAGCTCGACGGTAATGTCGCCGGGGGCTTTGACCGCAATGCCGTCTGCGATTGTCGAAACGGTGTCGGTCGAGATATATTTCTTTGCCTTAAATGACTGCGCAATTGCGTTTGCACCCTCCGCCTGCACGCCGATGACCTCGATGCGGGGATTTATCTGCTTAACGCAGGCCGCAACGCCCGCAAGCAGACCGCCGCCGCCTGCCGGAACGATTATCATATCCACCGTAGGCAGGTCGCCGACTATCTCAAGCCCGAGCGTGCCCTGACCGGCAATGACATCAAGATCGTTGTACGGGTGAAGGAAGGTCGCATGCTCGGTCTCGCAAATTTCACACGCCGCCTTGTAGGCGTCGTCATAGCAGTCGCCGGCCAAAACGACATTTGCGCCGTAGCCCTCGGTGGCCTGCACCTTGGCAATGGGGGCTGTTTTGGGCATAACGATGGTTGCGGGGATGCCGAACTTCTTGGCTGCGCATGCAACGCCCTGGGCGTGGTTGCCTGCCGAGGAGGCGACAACGGAGCTCACACCGCCGTTTTCCATCAAAGCGGCGATCTTGTTGCTTGCGCCTCTTATCTTAAAAGAGCCGGTTTTTTGACGGTTTTCGCACTTGAGATAGATGCTGCCGCCTGTCATCGACGAAAAGGTCGAGGACAGATCAAGCTCGGTATGGTGCAGCATAGGGGCAAGTCTTTTTGCCGCCAGTTCGAATTCGCTAAGGGGCAGATCCACGGATAACACCTCATTTTTTTATTAAGTTAACGGTAGCCGACCGCCTATCGTCTGTCAGTGTGTCCTTTCGGTGCTTTTCGCCTTTTTCGTCTTGCCGGGCACAAAGCCCGCCCACACCAAAATAAAGGCGAAAATCCCTCGAAAAACACTACTGACAGATGCTGCGCAGTTTTGCCGGAATAGTTTCTTTCTCAGCAAAGAGCGTCTACGGAACATGGGCAGAGATTTGCCCGTCAAAACCGATAGTCGTTCGGCTCCCGTCAACTTATGTTTTTGAGAAAATCATACCGCATAAAGGAGCAAAACGCAATAGCTTGAAGGCAAAATTGTCTATGTAGCGGCAACAAAAATTCAGCATGTCCGCCTGATAAGGACATAAGATTTTCGCCGCCGCACATTACCGCAATTAGCCTTGCGAGCCTATGCTTCTTACATAGCTGCGCATCTCGTCACGGGACTTTATGCCATGCGAGCCGTCGATTATCTTCTGTTGTTTTTCGACATCCAGACCAGAGAAATAGAAGAATGCGTCGGCGTTCTGCATTAGCGCCATACCGAGCCCCAAGGGAATGTCCCTGCCGTTTTTAGCGTTCATTTTGCATCACCTCGTTTATATCGTCTGCAATAGAAATGAAAAAATACGGTGCGTATTTGCGCACCGTATCGCTTATTTGTTATAAGGCAGAGACTCAAAGTAGCTAGTGTCGGCATTGCCGTTTATTGTCCAGCCGCTCTCGCCCTTTTCGATCTTAATCTTGCCGGTGATGCCGCCGTCGGTGGTGAAGCTCATGTAGGAACTGCCGTCTGTTTCGGTGAACTTGAGCTTATAGCCGGAGGGGAGTGTCTTGCCGTCGGACAAGGTAATGTCTTTTTTCGTTGTGACATAGCTCGTGCCGCTGAGCTTGAGGACGGAGGAGTCTCTTGTGTACTTTCCGTCTGTGTAGGTGTAGCTCACCTCGGCGGTGTAGCTGCCAAGGACATTTACTGAGCGCTTAAGGTAGAGCTTACTGTGCGTAAACTCCTTGACTGCGCCGTAAGCGTGGTCACTGTCACCGAAGGAGCAGGCGGTAAGCTCGCCGTCAAATTTAAATGCATAGGTCATGGTGCTGCCGTCTGAGGTCTTGCCGTCGACGAATATCTCGCTCTTGCCGTCGGCATCAATGTCGTAAAGGCGGATGCTTGAGACGGTTTTGAGCTTCGTCGCCTTTTCATGGGTGCTGCTGCCGCTCTCGACCTTGAGGGTGAGCAGACCTTCCGCATTGGTCGCGGTGCTTATCTTCTCCTGCGTCTCGTCGCCGTTAATGTCGGCAGAGTAGGGGAGCTTGCCGCTTATAAGCGTTCCTGTCTCGCCGCCGTCAGGGTCAAGGATGGTGACCTTGCCGCTGCTGTCGGCAGAGAGCAGGCGGCGCTCATACGTGCCGTCGGGACGGGTGAAGCCGATGAAAATGCTGGGGCTGGTCTTGAGCTCCTTGTTTATCGCAAATGCTGCGCCCTCGGCAAGGTCGCTGCAATACCAAAGCTGAGTCTCAAGCGAATATTTGCCGCTGGACTTGTAGTAGTTTGCGCTGTAGACGCTGATGTTATATATCTTGCCCGTGACCGACACGAGGACGGATTTAATGTCCTTGTCCGCTCCGCTGCCGACTACGGTGAGCGAGGAGGTGTCTGTATTCTTTGCAAGGGCGGCGGTGATATCGCCGGTCGTGCCGTCAAGCTCAGCCGGGACAAACTCGTCTTTTATCTTGCCTGCAAGGACATCATATTTGACGGTAAACTCAAATGCGCCCTCCGAGGAGTCGGCTATCTCACCGGGGTTAATGGCGATGACAACGCCGTCATTGTTCATGTACCAGTGACCGTCCGAGACAAGATCCTTGACCTTATCGGTGTAGCCCTCGACAAAGAGCATGTCGGCATATTTGCTCTCATCGGTAAGTGCGCTGAATATCTCTTCCGAGCAGGTGTTTACAAACTCCTCGGTGTTGCTCGTGATATCCGCAAGCTTGAGCTCGGCTCCGCTGTAGGCATCGTAGTTGTGGCCGGTAATGGCGCTTGCAGAGCCAGAGCCGAGGTTTGCCTTGTCGTACATTCTAAATGAAACCACAGCACTGTCACCACGGGTGACACGCACATAGCGGTTCTGGCTGAAGGCATCGAGCTTCTCGCCGTCCTCTGCCTCCTTGGCAAGGTCGTCATACGCCTTGCGGCTGCTCGTGAGCTGCTCGCCGGTGAAGGTCTTGTTGACGGCGGCAATGCTGTCGTTAATTGCCTTTGCGGCCTCAGGGCGGTTGGGCATCGTTACGGTGGGGACAACGAGCGAAACGCCGGTCTCGGGCTTCGAGGTGGTCATCTCTATTATCGTGTCGCCCCCGCAGACGAGCTTATCGCTTGCGTTTATAATGCGGTGGTCTGCGGTGACGGTGATGTCGATGCGAGCCATATTTGAAAAATCGCTGCTGAACGATTCAACGGCGAGGACATTAAGATCCTTGTCGTAAATGCAGATGCTGTAATCGATGATCGCCTTTTCGCTGCCCTTGGCAGCATCGCCTGCAAAGTCAAAGTGCACGACCTCGCCTGCGTCAAGCGGGGTGTTGTCGGCGTGCTTTGTCGACTCCGAGCCCGCATCCGTTCCGTATGACACGGTGTAGACATCATCGGCCTCAACGGTGACATATACGCCGCAGTCACGCTCCTTGACGGTCTCAGCCTTTTTGCCGCAGGCGCAAAGTCCGAGCACAAGTAAAAGTGCCAGTAAAATGGCAGCTATTTTACGCATAAAAAGTTCTCCAATCTGCTGAAAAACCAGCCAAACTTCTATATCTTGCGTAGTATAGCACAGTTTATTATAAAATTCCAGCAAAAGGCGAAAAACTTAATAAAACCGAAACAATTGAAGAAAAATATGTTAAAAAAGCTCCCCTTTTCGGTCAAAAACCGAGAAGGGGAGTATGTATTGAATTAATTACTCTCTGCCATGATCGGGGTAGTGGACATGCAGAAGCTCATGCGCTCTGCCGCGAAGCAGGTCGTACACCGCATCCAAAGCGGGATTCTGCTCGGACGAGCGGAGCTCGCAGGCTTCGTCGGCTATAAAGATACCCTCGCAGCGTTCTGCCTTGCGTGCCTGACATGCGGGGGGCTGACCGCCGCCGCCGATGCAGCCGTTGGGGCAGGCCATGACCTCGACAAAGTGGAAGAACTCCTCGCCGGACTCTATCTTTTCGATGAGCTTGTCGGCATTGCCCAGCCCGTTTGCAACGGCGATCCTGAGCGTGGTGTCACCGGCCGTGACCTCGAATGCCTTGATGCCGTCAAGACCACGAACGCCGCATTCTGCGACCGACGCCAGCGCCTCGGTTGAGATATCGCCGAGCACATGTCGGATGACGGCTTCCGTAACGCCGCCGGTTACGCCGAAGATGACGCCTGCGCCCGTGTACGGGGCAAAGGGAGCGTCGGGCTGACTGTCGGGGATGTTTGCAAAGTCGATGCCGCTTTCATTTATCATGCGCACGAGCTCCTGAGTTGTGAGCACAAGGTCGATGAGTCGCTCGTCGTCCTTGACCAACTCGGGGCGAGCCGCCTCGGCCTTCTTTGCCGTGCAGGGCATAACTGCGACGGAGACGACCTCCTCGTCGCCGTACTGCTGACGGATAAGAGCGCCGAACATCTCCATCGGCGAGCCGCAGGTGGAGACCTGAGGCATGAGGTGCGGATGCTTGTTCTCAACATGCTTTATCCAGCCCGGGCAGCAGGAGGTGAACATGGGAAGCTTTGCACCGGTCTTGAGCTTATCAAGGAACTCCGCCGTTTCCTCCATGATGGTAAGGTCGGCAGTGAGTGAGGTGTCGAACACATAGTCAACGCCCATCATTTTAAGCGCAGTGACTATCTTGCCTATCACGGGGACATTTGCGGGGATGCCGAACTCCTCACCGACGCCGACACGGACTGCCGGAGCAACCTGAACTGCGACCTTCTTGCTGGGGTCGTAGATAGCCTTCCACATGGCGGACACTTCATTTTTGACGGTGATTGCGCCGGTGGGGCAGACTGCCGCACACTGACCGCAGCCGACACAGTCGGTGTCGATGAGCTTGCGGTCAAAGCCGCAGGAGACAAAGGCCTCCATACCACGGTTGCAGAAGTCAACGGCGTGGATGTTCTGAACCTCGGCGCACATTCTCACGCACTTGCCGCAGAGGATGCACTTCGAGGGGTCACGGACTATGGACGGGGACGAGTCATCAATGGGCTCCTTGCAGTAGTTGTTTGCAAAGCGGACATTGGTGACATTGTAGCGCTTGGCGTACTCCTGAAGCTTGCACTTACCGGACTTGTCGCAGGTGGTACACTCCGAGCGGTGGCTTGCAAGCAAAAGCTCAATTATCATCTGGCGGTGCTTGCGCAGCTTTGCGGTGTTCGTGCGCACGACCATGCCGTCCTTGGGAATTACGGTGCATGCAGCCTCGATGCCGCCACGCTCGTTTTCGATAACGCACAGGCGGCAGCCGCCGTATATCGACAGGCTTTCGCAGTAGCAGAGGTTGGGGATATCAATGTGATTTTGCTGAGCAACTTCAAGGACATTGCGAGCATTTTCAAATTCGCAGCTAATGCCGTCTATAATCATACGCTTCATATCTTCAAACCTCCTTTATCGCATGCTTCGGGCAGCCGTTTTTACACTCACGGCACTTGATGCACTTCTCGGGATCGATTGTGTGCGGCTTTCTGAGCTGACCGGTGATAGCGCCGACGGGGCAGTTGCGGGCACACTTCGTGCAGCCGATGCACTTTTCGGGGTCAATCCACATTGTGCACAGTGAGCGGCAAACGCCGGCAGGGCACTTTTTGTCCTGAACATGAGCAACATATTCATTCTTGAAATATTTAAGGGTGCTGAGGACAGGATTCGTTGCGGTCTTGCCAAGGCCGCACAGCGAGCAGCTCTTGACCACCGCCGACAGCTCCTGCAGCATGTCAAGATCCTCCATCGTACCCTGACCGTGGGTGATGCGCTCGAGTATCGCCTGTATCTTGGGGATGCCCTCACGGCAGGTGGTGCACTTGCCGCAGGACTCCTTCTTTGTGAAGTTCATGAAGAAGCGGGCTATCTCGACCATGCAGGTGTCGTCGCCCATAACGACGAGACCGCCCGAGCCGATAATTGCGCCTATCTTCTTGGTGGAATCAAAGTCGAGGGGCAGGTCGAGGTGCTCTTCGGTGAGACAGCCGCCGGACGGGCCGCCGATCTGAACGGCCTTGAAGTTGCCGCTCTTTACGCCGCCGCCGATGTTGTAGACTATCTCACGCAGGGTCGTGCCCATGGGCACCTCGATAAGGCCAGTGTGCTTGATGTTGCCGGTAAGGGCAAACGCCTTCGTGCCGGAGCTGCCCTCCGTACCGATGGCTTTATACCACTTTGCACCCTTGTCGATAATGACGGGGACATTTGCAAAGGTCTCGACATTGTTAAGCGAGGTGGGAGCTGCAAACAGACCCTGATCGACGCTTCTGGGGGGCTTTGTGCGGGGCATGCCGCGCTGACCTTCGATGGAAGCGGTCAGAGCCGAGCCCTCGCCGCAGACGAATGCGCCTGCGCCCATGTTGATGTGCAGGTGGAAGGCCTTGCCCGAGCCCATTATATCGTCGCCGAGGATACCGACAGCCTCAGCGTCCTCAATGGCCTTCTGCAAACGCTTGACTGCCAGAGGGTACTCTGCACGGACATAGATATATCCCTCGGTCGCCTCACAGGCAACGGCGGCGATTATCATGCCTTCGATCATCCTGTGGGGGTCACCCTCCATAATGGAGCGATCCATGAATGCACCGGGGTCTCCCTCGTCACCGTTGCAGACGATGTACTTTACGGGAGCTTCCTTGTGTGCAGCGACCTGCGACCACTTCTTGCCGGTGGGGAAGCCCGCACCGCCGCGGCCGCGCAGACCGGACTCGGAGACTTCGTTGATGACCTCATCGGGGGTCATGTCGAATATCGCCTTTTCGAGAGCCGAGTAGCCGCCGACGGCGATATACTCCTCGATGCTTTCTGCGTTTATGTGACCGCAATGCTCAAGAGCAACACGGGTCTGCTGCTTGTAGAAGGGAATATCCTCCTGACGGTTGTAGGAACGGCCGTTATCGTGGTAAACGAGCCTGTCAACGACATTGTCGTTTAGAATTGTCTCGTTGACTATATCTTCGCAGTCATCGGCCTTGCATTTTATGTACAGAATACCGGCAGGCTCGATCCTGACCAGAGGACCCATTTCACAAAAGCCGTGGCATCCGCTCTTTTTAAGACCGACGGCATCGCCGTGATCTACATCGTGATCTACATGATCCTGCAAAACGACATCGACCTTGAGACCCTTGCTCTCCATGATCTCTTTAAATCTTGCATATATCTCGAGAGAACCGCCCGCAACGCAGCCCGAGCCGCCGCAGACGAGTATCTGCTTGGACTGGCAGGCAAGGCGCTTTTCGCACACTTCACGGAAGTCTCTGAGTTCTTGTCTTGAACCTATCTTCATGATTGCTCGGCCTCCCTCAAATCAGAAATAAGCTGGCGCATTTTGTCCGGCGTCATCTTGGGGTGAACGACATCGTTGACGGTGCAGACCGGTGCAAGACCGCAGGCACCCAGACAGGAAACACGCTCAATTGTAAACAGCCCGTCGGCGGACATGTGATCCTCGGGCTTCATGCCGGTGGCTTCATAAAGAGCCTCCTGCACATCGTCGGACTTTCTGACATGGCAGGCGGTGCCGTTGCAGACCTTTATGACATACTTGCCCTTCTCGTTCATGGAAAAGTTTTCATAGAAGGTAGCGATGCCGTAAAGCTCGGCAGGGGACTCTCCAACCTTGTCGGCCACATACAGCAGCGCATCCTTGGGCAGGAACTTATACTCCCTCTGGATGTCCTGCATAATCGGTATGACCTTGGTTTTTTGACATTCATACTTTTCGAGTATGCTGTCGATCAGCTTGAAATCGACCTGAATCATGTAATCATCCCTCCAATTTTACTTTTGAGTTGACGGAAGCCGAACTTGCGCACCGACAGACGATAGAGCTCGGCTTCCGTCAGCTTAACTTTTTGATACACTTTCACACTTTGCTGTTTCCTATTATAAAGATAAATGTTATTGAAGTAAAGAAAAGTTATTTTTTTGCCCAACAATACGAAATACCTAAAATGTTAAAAATACTCCGATAGGTAAAACACAATTGCACCGTAATACTAAACCAAATGCATTAAAAATCGTTGATATGCCTAAATTTTGAACGAAAATTTGTTGACTTCAATGAACCGAACTCCGCCTTAAAAATGTCAAGCCAAAATAGTTAAAAAAATCACTTCACGGATAATTAAAATTTGCTTGACTTTAAACGCCGGATGAGTATAATCAAAACCAGAAAAATGTCTCACATGAGACATTTTGAGGTGCGAAAATGAAGCTTAATGGAACCGAAACGGAGCTTGTCTTAAAGACCGAGCTTTTCCGAGGCTCGCCGCCGGGCGTGCTCACGAGGATACTTGCCGTGTCCGACTGTACTGCGGCGGCGTATGAAAAAAACGATGTCGTCTACGACAAAACTAACTTTTCCCGCAGCCTCGGCATAGTGCTCGAGGGCAGACTTCGGGTCACGAAGGAAAACGCAGATAAGCGGTCTATCGTCATGAGCACGCTGCAAAGGGGCGCAATGTTCGGCGCAGCGGCGCTTTTTAACAGCGAGCCGGAGTATGCAACGAAGATAACCGCCATTGAGCACAGCCGTGTTCTTTTCCTGCCGCAGCGGCTCATTAAGCGCATGATCGAGCGTGAGCCGGAAATTGCGGAAAATTATATACGCTATCTATCCGAGCGCATTTTGTTTTTAAATAGGAAGATATATTTCTTAACTGCCGGAACGGCGGAGCAGCGTTTGGCGGGCTTTCTTTTGGATAACCTCGCCGTGGGCGAATTTTCCGAAATGCCCATGACCATGCATCGCCTTGCCGATGCGCTCAACATGTCACGAGCCTCGCTGTACCGTGCCTTTGACGAGCTTACGGCGAGCGGAGCGGTCTCAAAACAGGGTAAACTAGTCTGCATCAACAATGCAGAATTATTAAAAAATTTATAAAAGGAAGGCAAAAAGATGAAAAAGTTTGTATGTTTTCTGCTGGCAGTTTGTATGCTGCTGTGCGTGGTCGCAGGCTGCACGGCTGATGAGCCCCAGCCCACCGAGGAGGTCACGACTATAAAGGTCGGCGCACTCACGGGTCCCACCGCCATGGGCATGGTCAAGCTCATGGACGAAAGCGACAAGGGCACCAGCGCCAACAAGTACGAGTTTGAGCTCAAGAGCGAGGCTTCGGCATTCGTTGCAGCTCTTGCAAAGGGCGAGATAGACATAGCAGCCGTCCCGGCAAACCTTGCCTCGGTCATTTACAACAATACCGATGGCGGCGTGAAGCTCCTTGCCATCAACACCCTCGGCGTTCTCTATATCGTCGAGCGTGGCGACAGCGTAAAGAGCCTGTCCGATCTCTCCGGCAAGACCCTGTACGCCACAGGCGAGGGCGCAGCTCCCGAGTATGCGCTCCGTTATCTTCTCAAGGAAAACGGCCTTGACGGCGAGAATGCACCTAATATCCAGTGGTGCGCCGACACCACCGAGGCTCTGTCCTACATCTCCTCGGACGAAAACGCCATCGCAATGCTGCCGCAGCCGTTCGTCACCGCAGCACAGGCAAAGGTCAACGGCCTGCGTGTCGCACTGAGCCTTAACGACGAGTGGGCAAAGCTCGATAACGGCTCTGCCATGGTCACCGGCGTTGTCGTTTGCCGCAGTGAGTTTGCCGAGAAGTACCCCCAGCAGCTTGAAAAGTTCATGCAGGAGTATGAAGCATCGGTAAAATATGTGCAGGAGAACACCGAGAACGCAGCCGCACTCATCGGAAATTACGAGATAGTCAAGGCTCCCATCGCCCAGAAGGCGCTGCCTTACTGCAACATCACCTTCATCACCGGCGCCGAGATGAAGAACGACATGGAAAGCTACCTTTCCGTCCTCAATGACATGAACCCCAAGGCGATAGGCGGCAAGCTGCCCGGCGCCGACTTCTACTATGGAGCGTAAGCCCGTCGGCAAATTAGGCAAGGCTCTTGCGGTCGTGTTCGCTCTCGGCCTTTGGCAGATAGCGGCCATGACCGTAAACAGCCGCATTTTGCTCGTCTCGCCTATAGATGTCGCCGTAAGGCTCACGACCATATGGCAGACCGAGGGCTTTTGGAGTTCCATTTGGTTCAGCTTTTACCACATAGCGGGCGGCTTCTTCATAGCGCTTGCGCTCGGCATCACGCTTGCTGCGCTTGCGGGGCGCTTTCGCTGGGTCGAAACGCTGCTATGGCCGTTTCTCGTCACGATAAAGACCGTGCCGGTGGCGTCGTTCGTCGTCATCTGCCTTATCTGGCTCTCGGCTGAAAACCTCTCGGTTTTCATATCGTTCCTCATCGTGCTGCCGGTCGTTTACGGCAATGTGCTCGAAGGGCTCAAAAGCGAGGATAAGCTCATGCTCGAGGTCGGCACGGTGTTTAAAATGCCGCCCTTGCGCAAGGTGCTGTACATCCACCTGCCGCAGCTAAAGCCGTTTCTGATGTCGGCGTGCGCAACTGCGCTCGGCATGGCGTGGAAAGCCGGTGTAGCGGCGGAGATAATTGGCACGCCCGATGGGTCGATAGGCAAGCAGCTGTTCTACTCGAAGATATACCTCGACACGGACGACCTTTTGTGCTGGACCGTCATAATCGTAATTATAAGCGTCCTTTTTGAAAAGCTGTTCATGATTGGACTCAGAGCGCTGTACGGCAGATTGGAGCGTGGCTGATGGAGCTTAAAAACATATGCAAAAGCTTTGATGGCAAGACCGTTCTGCACGATGTGAGCATCAAGATAGAAAAAGGCGAGACAGTCCTCATAACCGGCGTCTCCGGCAGAGGCAAAACAACGCTTCTGCGCATCATGATGGGGCTCACATCGCCGGATTCCGGCGAGCTGCTTAACACCTGCAAGTCGATAGCCGCCGTGTTTCAGGAGGACAGGCTGCCAAATGACTTCACACCATATGTCTGCGTGAAAATGACCGCACCCCGCGGCGTTTCAAAGGAGACGATACTAAGCCACCTTGCCGAGGTCGGGCTTGCCGACTGCGCAAACAAACCAGTGTCGCAGTTATCCGGCGGCATGCGTCGCAGAGTTGCGATAGTAAGGGCGGTCGTGTGCAATGCAGATACCGTGTTTTTCGATGAGCCCTTCACCGGCCTTGACCGAGACACCAAGCTCAAGACAATAGAATATATAAAGCGCCACACCCAAGGCAAAACGCTTGTATTCGTAAGCCACGATGCCGAGGATGAAACGCTTTTACAGGCAAGAAAAATCAGGATCTAGCAATGCTAGCTCCTGATTTTTTTAAAATCAAATTTTTCAATAAAGCCGATGAGCTGCCCCGAGAGCAGAACCGTCAGCAGGGAATAGGCAAGGCGCTTGAGCGGGATGTAAGATACAGACAGCGCAAGGACGATAAAATCCGTTGTCAGGTACACCCACTGAATGCCTATCTTGAACTTTGCCGCAGCCGACATTGCAAGCGCGTCGTCGCCCGTGGGGGCAGAGCCTATTCTGACGCACAGTCCGACACCCACGCCGACAAACAGCGCACCGAGTATCGCAGCGGCGAGCGGGTAGTTGGCTATCCCCGGCCATATGGGGTCAAAGCGCTCAAATATCGCATAAAACAGCGAAAATCCGCCTCCGGCAACGACGGAATATGCAATAAACTGCTTGCCCAGCACCTTAAAGCCGATTATGTAGCAGGCGGCATTGAGAATAAAGCCCGAGACCGACGGCGAGATGCCGAACCAGTGGTGCAGCAGCAGCGTCAGACCCAGCACACCGCCCTCGGTGACGCCGGAAAACGAGTGGACATTGTAAAGCCCAAAGGCAAGTATTGCGCTGCCGAGCAGTGCAAATGCGCAGCTTTTGGGTTTTAACTTTGGTATCAATTCTAACAAAACCTTTCGTAATTTATTCGGCAGAATATCTGCCATACATTTTTGCCATATCAAGAAGCTTTGCCGCAAGCTCAGGGGTAAGCTCATTGGACTTTAATCGCCAGCGCCAGTTGCCGAACTGCGTGCCGGGAGTGTTCATTCTTGCGTCGGCGCCAAGGGCGAGAAAGTCCTGCATTTGCACAATGAACATCGATGCAACGGAACTCATGCCGCCCCTTATCATGCCCCAGTTAAAGCCCTCGGCATCGCCGAGGGCAAGGTAGCGCTCGGCAAACTCGACCTCCGCCGCATCCGCCTCATCCCGCCACGCCATGACTGGGGCATTATCGTGTGTGCCGACATAGCAGACACAGTTTTGCGTGTAATTATGCGGCAGGTAATTGCTCGGCTCGGTGGGGTCAAACGCAAACTCCAGCACTTTCATGCCCGGCAGTCCCGACTGCTCCAAAAGCTCGTGCACCTCGGGTGTGAGAAGCCCCAGATCTTCCGCAATAAAGCCGAGATTTGAAAACCAGCTCGTGAGCCTGCCGACAAGATCCATGCCCGGACCCTTGACCCAGTGCCCGACCCTGGCGGTCTCGGCATCAAACGGCACTGCCCAAAAGCTTTCAAAGCCACGGAAGTGGTCAATGCGCAGAATGTCGCAGAGCTTTGACGCACCGTCAACACGGCGTATCCACCAGCCGTAGCCGTCACGGCGCATGGCGTCAAAATCGTACAAGGGGTTGCCCCAAAGCTGCCCGTCCTTGCTGAAGTAGTCCGGCGGCACGCCTGCGACCTCGACGGGGACATTCTTCTCGTCCAGCAAAAAAAATTCGGGACTTGCCCATACATCGGCAGAATCCATGGCCACATAAATGGGCATATCGCCGATTATCTTAACACCGTGTGCCTTTGCGTATTTATGTAAAGCGTCCCACTGCTTGAAAAACAGAAACTGAATGTATTCAAAAAACCGAACATCCTCGTGCAGAAGCTCGGCGTATTTCCCGACTGCCTCCGGCTTGTGCAGGCGTGTCTCCTCGTCCGGCCAGTCAAACCAAGCCTTCATGCCGAAATGCCGCTTGAGCGCCATGAACAGGGCGTAGTCGGGCAGCCAAGAGCGATTATCGCTCACGAACCTTTCAAACTCCGCCTTATCTCGTTCGATCCCACGTTCGGCGGCAATTTTTAAGACCTTAAAGCGGTTTTCGTAAATTTTGCCGTAATCCACAAACTCGGGATTTTTACCCCAATCAATGCCGTCGAGCTCACCTTTAGTTAGCAGACCGTCCTCGACGAGCGTGTCAAGATCAATGAAATACGGGTTTCCCGCAAAGCTCGAAAAGCTTTGATACGGCGAGTCGCCGCAGCTTGTAGGCCCGAGCGGGAGCAGCTGCCAGAGGCTCTGACCGGCCTTATTAAGAAAATCCACAAACTCATATGCAGCCCTGCCCATAGTCCCGATGCCGTAGGGGGAGGGCAGCGACGATAAATGCAGCAAAATGCCGCAGCTTCTTTCCATGGTAAAACCTCATAAACTTGAATAGTAAAAAAGCGCAAGCTGCGCAACCACAGTCTACCTGCTTTTTCGTAAATAGTCAAGCAAAGCTCTTGCTATTTGCAGTGTGCTATGCTGCAGATGACCAAAATTATACAAATTACCTCTGTGATAAAAATGATGGCGGTTTATCGGTTTATTATGGGGGCTAACAAAAAAGCCGCATCTCAGTTATTTATCTGAAATGCAGCTTTTAGCTTGGTGCGGGTAACAGGGGTCGAACCTGCACGCCTCTCAGCACGAGAACCTAAATCTCGCATGTCTGCCAATTCCATCATACCCGCCGATATACAATTGTTAAGTGTCCACCTCGATAAGATACAGCATTTTCGTGTCAAAGTCAAACAAAAGCAGCGAAAAATTATACGAATACCTGTCAAACAGCTTGCTGTCATCCGTGGGATCGACCGCATCCGAGTGCCGGTCACGGAACAGGTAGCAGCCGTTTGTTATCTCGGGGATGCTTACATCGTCGTTAAAGCCGCCGTAGACTACGTGCTGTATGTTATCGCTCAGAGGAAAAGCCGTCCAAGCCTTCATGCCGTCAAGCGCAGCATCGGAAACATCGGAGCAGTCAAAGGAAACTGCCAGCACGCCGTCACCGTGGAAGCCACCGTGGCTGTCCTGCGAGGAAACGACCTTGGCTGCGGAAATGTTGATCCCGCAGAGCTCACTGACATAGTCCTTATAATCGCTTTTGCCACAGCCGACAAGCAGCAGTGTGAGACAAATGAAAAGAGCACACAACTTCTTCATGACAAAACCTCCGACAAGACGGTAATCAATAATAGCACAATCTATAATTTTTTGTCAATGCGTGGTGAAACTTTATTTAAAGCAGACAATTGACTTTTTTCGTCGCGAATTTTATTATTATCTCATTGCGTTTCAAAGGAGAAAGAGAAATGATAGCCGCAATAATAAATGCCGTAGGAATTGTGATAGGCGGCACGCTGGGAACGCTGTTTCGGGGCAGGATAAGCGACAGATTTACTAATACGCTTATGGCTGCGATGGGACTTGTCATCGTCGGCTTAGGTGTACAGGGCACAGTGGGTTCAAACAACACACTTTGTGTCGTCGTAAGTCTTGCACTGGGCGCAATGATAGGTGAGCTTTTGCATATAGACCGCTTTCTCGACGGTGTCGGCGATAGGATAATGAACCTGTTCAAGGGCAAAAAATTTGCCGACGGGCAGTTTTCGGAGGGACTTATCACGGCTTCGGTCCTGTTTGTGACCGGCGCTATGGCCATCCTCGGCTCTATCGAGGCCGGAATTAACGGAAACTACAGCATTCTCATCACCAAAACCGTCATCGACACGGTTGTTGCCGTGACGATGGCTTCGGCAATGGGCGTGGGCGTTGTGTTCTCGTTTGTGCCCGTGCTCATATGGGAGGGGCTTCTCACGCTGCTTGCGGGTGTCGTATCACCGATACTCGGAGCCGAGGTCATAACCGAGCTATCGGCAGTCGGCGGCGTGGTGTTCATCGGCATGGGCATCAACATGACCGGTATAACCGACCGTAAGATAAATGTACCCAATCTCATTCCGGCACTCGTCATCCCGATAATCTATATGCCGTTTTCGGCGTGGCTGGGAGGTCTGTTTTAATGGGAAAGAATAAACATACCCTCGCCGTGCTTGGAGCGGGGACGCTCTGGGGCTTCATGGGCTTTTTCCGCAGGACACTCGATACCATGGGACTGTCTGCATCAAACTGCATAGCCGTCAGAGGACTGTTTGCGGCGCTGCTGTTCGGCGTTGCGATGCTCATTACCGACCGTAAGGCGTTCAAGGTGAAGCTGCGTGACGCATGGTGCTTTTTCGGCAGCGGCATAGTGTCGCTTCTGCTGTTCAGCCTGTGCTATTTCAAGGCTATGGATTATATGAGCCTTTCAAACGCCGCAATTTTGCTTTACACCGCACCGTGCTTCGTCATCCTGTTCTCGGCGCTTTTGTTTAAGGAAAAGATAACTGCGAGAAAGCTTGCTGCGATGGTCATCGCCTTTGCCGGCTGCTGTCTCGTTTCCGGAATCGGCACGGGCAGCAAAATAAGCACGACCGGCATTCTGTTCGGCCTCGGCTCGGGCATCTGCTATGCGCTGTTCAGTATATTCAGCCGCTTCGCCATCAACCGTGGCTACTCGACCTTTACAATAAACTTCTACACCTGCCTGCTTGCGGGACTTGGTGCAATGGCAGTCGGCGGAGCGGAGTTTATACCCGTCATCACCTCGACAGCTCCGAACCTTTTGTTTGCAGCCGCAACGGGACTTGTGACCTGTTTTTTGCCGTATCTGTGCTATACATACGGTTTGACCGGATTAGAAAACGGCAAGGCCTCGATAATGGCATCGATAGAACCCGTTGTTGCGACGCTGTGCGGCATATTTATCTATAACGAAGCGCTTACCGTGATGAGCGCCGTCGGCATTCTGCTCGTACTCTCGGCGATAGTTCTTCTAAATCTAAAATCAAAAACCGCATGAAAAAATCTCCCGTCGTTTGACGGGAGATTTTGGCTTATGCCTTACTTTTTGAAGCTGTCTTTGAGGGCAACGGCACGGTTAAACACAAGATGCTCGGGGGTCGAGTCCTTGCTGTCAACGCAGAAATAGCCCATACGCAGGAACTGGAACTGTGCCGGAGCAACTGCGTTTTCAAGCATTTTCTCGATCTTGCAGCCGTGGAGCACTTCAAGAGAGTTGGGGTTCATGCACTTGATGTAATCCTTATCGGCGGCATCGGGATCCTCGTCGCTGAACAGGTTGCTGTAAAGCCTCACCTCAGCATCGGCGCAATTATTTGCATCGACCCAATGGATGGTCGCGCCCTTGACCTTGCGGCCGTCAGCCGGATCACCGCCACGGCTCTCGGGGTCGTAGGTTGCGAGTATCTCGGTGACATTGCCGTCTGCGTCCTTTACGCAGCCCGTGCAGGTGATGAGATATGCGCCCTTGAGACGGCACTCAAGACCGTTCGGGTACAGGCGCTTGTACTTGGGAACGGGCGTTTCGAGGAAGTCGTCGGCTTCGATGTAGAGATTTCTCGAGAAGCTGACCTCACGGGAGCCTGCCTCGGGGTCGTTGGGGTTGTTTTCAATGCTAAGAAGCTCGCTTGCACCCTCGGGGTAGTTGGTTATCGTGAGCTTAACGGGACGCAGAACGGCCATCGCACGCTGTGCGTTTTCATTAAGATCGTCACGCAGGCAGTGCTCAAGGAAAGAATACTCAATGGTGCTGGGGACTTTATTCACGCCGATGCGCTCACAGAAGCTGCGGATCGCAGTGGGCGTGTAGCCGCGGCGGCGCAGACCGCACAGGGTCGGCATGCGGGGATCGTCCCAGCCGGAGACGATGCCCTCCTCGACAAGGCGTCTGAGCTTGCGCTTGCTGAGCACGGTGTAGTTTATGCCGAGCCTTGCAAACTCTATCTGACGGGGCTTTGACGGCACGGAGACATTGTTGATGACCCAGTCATACAGCGGGCGGTGATCCTCGTACTCAAGTGAGCACAGCGAGTGGGTGATACCCTCAAGTGCGTCCTGAATGGGATGCGCAAAGTCGTACATTGGGAAGATGCACCATTTTGTGCCCTGACGGTGATGCTCAATGTAGCGGATGCGGTAGAGCACGGGGTCGCGCATATTGAAGTTGCCGGAGGCAAGATCTATCTTGGCGCGCAGGGTGTACTTGCCCTCGGGGAACTCGCCGTTTTTCATGCGCCGGAAAAGATCAAGACTCTCCTCGATAGGTCTGTCACGGTAGGGACTCACGGCGGGACGGGTGGTGTCGCCTCTATATTCCTTGAACTGCTCGGGCGTGAGCTCGCAGACATAGGCAAGACCTTTCTTTATAAGCTCAATGGCATATTCGTAGGTCTGCTCAAAATAATCCGAGCCGTAGAAAAACCTGTCGCCCCAGTCAAAGCCGAGCCAGTGAATATCCTCCTGAATGGCATCGACATACTCGGTGTCCTCCTTGGCGGGGTTTGTGTCATCCATGCGCAGGTTGCACAGACCGCCGTACTTCTCGGCAGTGCCGAAGTCGATTATCAGCGCCTTGCAGTGGCCTATATGCAGATAGCCGTTGGGCTCGGGCGGGAAACGGGTGTGCACCTTCATGCCCGCAAAGCGGCCGCCCTCGGCGATATCCTCATCTATAAAATTCTCAATAAAATTCTTGCTTGTCTCGTCCATTTGTATATGCTCCCGTAAACTTAAGGATATTGGAATTATAAACGATAATTGTGGTAATTACAACAATAAAGTGTTATAATACCTGATAAAATGGAGAAAAAAAGAGGTGATGTGCCTTATGAGCGCTAGATTTGATATACTCATAGTCGGCGGCGGCCCTGCGGGAATTTCGGCGGCGCTGACGGCGGTGAACCGTGGCAAAACCGTCGGAGTTGTCGCAAATCCGCCGGAGACGAGCAAGCTTTACCTTGCCGAGAGCATTACAAATTACCCGGGCATGGAAGGCAGCGGAGCACAGATAATGCGTAAAATGCGCTGTCAGCTTGAGGAAAGCTCGGCGACCGTTATCCCCGGCAAAGCCTTGAGCGTTATGCCCTTGGGCAAGAGCATCGGAGTTGCCGTCGGAAACAATTTTTTTGATGCTCTTTCCGTCATCATCGCAACCGGCATAAGCCGCAGACCGCTGTGCGAGGGCGAGACAAAATTCCTCGGCAGGGGAGTGAGCTACTGCGCCACCTGCGACGGAATGCTCTACAGGGGCAAGAAAGTCGCTGTTTTAGGTGAGGGCGAGGAAGCCGAAAAGGACATTGCATTCCTGCGTGAGATAGGCTGCGAGGTCTCGGTATTCTCCGGCAGGGGCAAGATCGAGATACTAGGTGATAACAAGGCCGACACGCTCATCGTAAACGGCGAGACGGTAAAAACAGACTGCATATTCATCTTGAAAGAGACCCTTTCCGCCGAAAGCCTGGTCAACGGCATCGAAAGCGAAAGAGGCATCATAAAAGTAGGCCTGTCCGGCAAAACTAATATAAACGGCGTTTTCGCCGCCGGAGATTGCACTGGCGCACCGTATCAGCTTGCAAAGGCTGTCGGCGAGGGCAACATTGCGGCACTTGCCGCGGTTGACTATATAAGTAAACTGTAACAAAGGAGATATATATTATGGCTATTATGCATCTTACAAAGGACAATTTTGACTCCGTTACCTCCTCCGGCCTCGTGCTGGTCGACTTTTGGGCAACCTGGTGCGGCCCCTGCCGCATGCAGGCACCCATACTCGAGGAGCTTGACGAGCAGCTCGGCGGCAAGGTCAAGATCTGCAAGCTGGATGTTGACGACGAGCCTGCTATCGCCCAGCGCTTCGGCGTTATGAGCATCCCCACGCTCATGGTTTTCCGTAACGGCGAGATGATAAGCAAGGAAGTCGGCGTGCACACGGTCGAGCAGCTTATGACAATGCTGGGATAATTACTTTAATTAATTGTTGCAATTATGTTAGCACCCGTATATAATACGGGTGCTAACGCTTTAAAAAAAGGAGATAATTATGTCTGACTATATTCTTAGCTGCTGCTCGACAGCTGATCTGTCAAAGGAGCACTTTGACGCAAGAGAAATCAAATATGTATGCTTCCACTACTTCCTGAACGGTGAGGAGCATCTTGACGACCTCGGTCAGTCCATCCCGTTTGACGAGTTTTACAAGATGATGGCAGAGGGCGCAGAGACCAAGACTGCACAGGTCAATGTCGCAGAATACATAGACCACTTCAGACCCTACCTCGATGAGGGCAAGGATATCCTGCATGTGACCCTTTCCTCCGGTATTTCCGGCACCGTCAACTCCGCCCGCACCGCAGCCGAGATGCTCAAGGCAGAGTACCCCGACAGAAAGATATACGTCGTTGACTCTCTCGGCGCATCCTCCGGCTACGGTCTTATCATGGACACACTCGCCGATATGCGTGACGAGGGCAAGAGCATCGATGAGCTTCATGATTGGATAGAGGCAAATAAGCTCCGCCTGCATCACTGGTTCTTCTCCACCGACCTTACTTTCTATGTCAAGGGCGGCAGGATCACCAAGGCAGCCGGCTTCTTCGGCACTATGCTGAGCATCTGCCCGCTTCTTAACATGGACGACGGCGGCCACCTCATCCCCAGAGACAAGATCCGCACCAAAAAGCGTGTCATCAAGGAGATAGTTGCAAGAATGCAGGAGCACGCTCAGGACGGCCTTGACTATTCCGGCAAGTGCTTTATCTCCATGTCCGCATGCCTTGAGGACGCTCAGGCGGTCGCATCGCTCGTTGAGGAGAGCTTCCCGAAGCTCAACGGCAAGGTAGTCATCAATAACATCGGCACGACCATCGGCAGCCACACCGGTCCGGGCACGGTCGCACTGTTCTTCTGGGGCGACGAACGCAAGGAATAATCTTGACAAATCGGAGATAGAATAATATAATTTTCAAAAGTCAACAGCTTTGATAAGCAGGAGTAGGCGATAAGCTTCGTTCAGAGAGAAAACGGTCGGTGCAAGTTTTCCGAAGCCTTGCCGAAGGTCGGCTTTGAGCTGCCGTGGTGAATTTAAGTAAGCACGGTCGGGTGCTCCCGTTACAGAGCCCATGAGAGCCGCTTTTTGCGGAATTCAGGTGGTACCACGCATATAATTGCGCCCTGATCTATCAGGGCGCTTTTTCTTTTTTTAAGGAGGCAGTTATGAAAGAATTACCCAAGGTGTATGACCCGAGTACGGTCGAAAAAAGAATTTATGATATGTGGCAGACCGGCGGTTACTTTAAGGGTGTTATCGACCCCGACAAAAAGCCGTTTTCCATCGTCATGCCGCCCCCCAATGTAACAGGTCAGCTTCACATGGGTCATGCTCTTGACTCTACCCTGCAGGACATCCTCACCCGCTACAAGAGGATGCAGGGCTATGCCGCACTTTGGCTTCCAGGCACCGACCATGCAGGCATTGCGACGCAGATAAAGGTCGAGCAGGATCTGCGTGAAAAGGAGGGACTTTCCCGCTACGACCTCGGCCGTGAGAAGTTCCTTGAGCGTGTTTGGGACTGGAAGAACAAATACGGTGACCGCATCGTCGAGCAGCAGAAGGTACTCGGTGCGTCCTGCGATTGGGACAGAAGTGCATTCACCATGGACGAGACGAGAGCCAAGTCCGTTCGTGAGACCTTCTGCGAGCTGTACGAAAAGGGACTTATCTACAAGGGCAACCGCATTATAAACTGGTGCCCCAAGTGCCGCACGGCACTGTCGGATGCCGAGGTCGAGTACAAGGACATGCCCGGCAGCTTCTGGCATATAAGATACCCCATTGAAAACTCCGACGAGGAGTTTATAATCGCCACCACCCGTCCCGAGACCATGCTCGGCGATACCGGCGTTGCCGTTCACCCCGACGATGAGCGCTATAAGCACCTTGTCGGCAAAAACGCCATCCTGCCCCTCGTCGGCAGAAAGCTCCCCATCGTCGCCGACGACTATGTCGAGCTCGGCTTCGGCACCGGTGCTGTCAAGATGACGCCCTGCCACGACCCCAACGACTACGAGGTCGGCCTGCGCCATGACCTTGAGCAGATACTCGTCATCAACGAGGACGCAAAGATAATAAACGGCGGCAAGTATAACGGCATGGACCGCTATGAAGCCCGCAAGGCTATCGTTGCCGACCTTGAGGAGCAGGGCTATCTCGTCAAGGTCGAGCCGTATAACCACAATGTCGGCTGCTGCTACCGCTGCGGCACGGTCGTTGAGCCGCTCACGAGCCCTCAGTGGTTTGTAAAGATGAAGCCTCTTGCCGAGGCGGCTATCGATGTCGTCAAGGACGGCAGAATAAAGTTCGTTCCCGAGCGCTTTACAAAGACCTACATGAACTGGATGGAGAATGTCCACGACTGGTGCATCTCCCGTCAGCTCTGGTGGGGTCACAGAATACCGGCGTGGTACTGCGCCGACTGCGGCAAGATAATCGTCTCCCGTGAGGATGCGCACGAGTGCGCACATTGCCACAGCAAGAATATCACCCAAGAGGAGGATGTTCTCGACACATGGTTCAGCTCCGCACTTTGGCCGTTCTCGACCATGGGCTGGCCGGACAAGACCCCCGAGCTTGACTATTGGTACCCGACCTCGGTCATGGTGACCGGCTACGATATCATCTTCTTCTGGGTCGCAAGAATGATCTTCTCCGGCATGGAGCAGATGAAGGAAGAGCCGTTTAAGACCGTGTTCATCCACGGCCTTGTGCGTGACTCGCAGGGACGCAAAATGTCCAAGAGCCTCGGCAACGGCATCGACCCATTGGAAATGGCGGAAAAGTACGGCGCCGATGCACTGCGCTTTAACCTTATCACCGGCAACAGCCCCGGCAACGACATGCGCTTTTATGTCGAAAAGTGCGAGGCGATGCGCAACTTCTGCAATAAGATATGGAATGCATCACGCTTTGTTATGATGAACCTCACGGCTGAGGATAACCGCCTGCCCGAAACGCTTGAGACCGAGGATAAGTGGATACTTTCAAAGCTCAATCAGGTCATCAAGGAAGTCTGCGATAACATGGACAGCTTTGAGTTGGGCGTTGCCGCAGGCAAGATATACGACTTTATCTGGGACAGCTACTGCGACTGGTACATTGAGCTTACAAAGCCCCGCCTTAACGGCGACGATGAGAAGGCAAAGGAAAATGCGCAGAGAGTGCTGCTGTATGTCCTCACCGAGATACTCAAGCTCCTGCACCCGTTCATGCCGTTTATAACCGAGGAAATCTGGCAGGCGCTGCCGCACGAGGGCGAGGCGCTCATGATAGCCGAGTACCCCAAGTACGACGAGAAGCTGCATTTCCCCGTGGACGAGGTGAACTTCGAGATGGTCATGGACGCTATCAAGGCCGTGCGTGCCCGCAGGTCGGAGATGAATGTGCCGCCGTCCAGAAAGAGCCACCTCATCATCGTGACCGACAAGGCCAAGGCATTTACAGACGGCGAGAAGTTTATCTGCAAGCTCGCCTATGCCTCCGAGATAAGCGTCACCGCCGAGCTTTCAGAGACGACCGAAGGCATGGTGTCCGTTATCACCGATAACGCCCGCATGTTCATGCCCATGGCGGAGCTTGTTGACCTGGAGAAGGAAAAGGCTCGCATGGAAAAGGAGCTTGCAAACGCCCGCAAGCAGCTTGACGGACAGATAGCGAAGCTTTCAAACGAGAAGTTCGTTTCCAGAGCGCCCGAGGCAGTCGTCAATACCGAGCGTGAGAAAAAGGCAAAGCTCGAGGCTCTTATCGAAAATCTTGAGGAAAGCCTTAAAAATCTCAAGTAAGCTCGACCTGTTTTATTAAAATCCGCATATAAAAACTAATAAACTGGTGTTGTGCATTTAGCACAGCACCAGTTTTTTTGTTTGGGGTGAAAAAATGAAAATATCAACACGATACGCAGACGGCAAGCTCTGCATAGCCCTGCAGGGCGAGCTTGACCATCACAGCGCAAGACAGGCCATGAGCGGGATAACCGAAGCCATAGACGGCACGCTGCCGAGGCAGGTGCTGCTTGATATGTCAAAGCTCAGCTTCATGGACTCGTCCGGCATAGCGGTCATACTAAAAGCCGACCGCAGAATAAAGGAAACCGGCGGCCGACTGTTCATCGACTGCCCTAAAAGCCAGCCGCTAAAGGTGCTCGAGGCGGCGGGCATTGACCGTGTGGTAGACATTATATGCAAAAGGGAGGTCACAACATGACTGTAACAAACTACATAAAGCTTGAATTTCCGAGCTACAGCGCAAACGAAAGCTTCGCAAGGGCAGCGGCAGCGGGCTTTGCCGCGCAGCTTGACCCGACGCTGGAGGAGCTTGGCGATATCAAGACCGCCGTGTCGGAAGCGGTCACAAACTGCATCGTCCACGCATACCCGGACAGCATCGGCAAGATAACCATGCGCCTGCGCATACTTGACGGCGAAAAGCTTGAGATAACCGTCCGTGACTGGGGCAGGGGCATACAAGATCTTGAAAAAGCGATGCAGCCCATGTACACCACCGGCGGCGAGGAGCGCAGCGGTATGGGCTTTACCATCATGGAAAGCTTCATGGACAAGCTCAAGGTCAAGACCGATGTTCAAAAGGGTACGAGCGTTACCATGCTGCGCACGATAAAACAGCGCCGAGGCCGCCGATGACCGAGCAGACAGTCGAAAATCTCCGCAAAGCAAAACACGGGGACAAGCAGGCGGCGGAAGCGCTCATCGAGGAAAACTCGGGACTTATATGGAGCGTTGCCCGCCGCTTTTTCGGCAGAGGCACCGAGCCGGACGACCTGTATCAGCTCGGCTGCGTCGGCTTTTTAAAGGCGATAGAGGGCTTTGACGAGAACTTCGGCACGCAGTTTTCGACCTACGCCGTGCCGAAGATATCCGGCGAGATACGAAGATTTCTGCGTGATGACGGCGCAGTCAAGGTCAGCCGCAGCATCAAAGAGCAGGCGCAGCGCATCCGGTCGGTGCGCACCGAGCTTGAGCAGCGCCTCGGCCGTGAGCCGCAGCTTTCGGAGATTGCCGCCGAGACCGGTCTGACACCTGAGGAGATAGCCTTTGCCGAGACTGCGACAAATCCGGCGGAGAGCTTGCAGCGTGAAAACGGAGACGACGGCTTTACGCTCGAGCATGTGCTGACCGACACATACGGTGAGGAGCGCATGATAGAGCAGGTGTCGCTGCGCCATGCCATTGAGCAGTTGCCCGAAAAGGAGAAAAAAGCGATATATCTTCGCTATTTCCACGGCATGACGCAGGAGTCGGCGTCGAGGGTGCTTGGCGTGTCGCAGGTGCAGGTGTCACGCCTTGAGCGGCGTGCGGTCGATAAGCTAAGGGAAGTTCTTACGGACACTTGTTAAATCGCAAAATTCGTGCTAAAATAACAGGCTATGAGTTCGGATTTTGAAAAACGATATATTGACGCAAGACATAAGCTTATTGAGAACGATTTTGCCTCTTTGAATCCCATGCAGAGAAAGGCTGTAATGGCGACCGAGGGACCCCTGCTTATACTGGCAGGCGCAGGCAGCGGCAAAACTACGGTGCTCATAAACAGAATTGCAAATCTTCTCCGCTACGGTATCGCCGGTGACACTAACGAGCTTCCGGCGAACGCAAGCGAGGAGGATATCGAGATAATGCTCTCCGGCGGCGACGAAGCCAGACGCATTGCGGCGCTTGACCCCGTTGAGCCGTGGCGCATTCTCGCCATTACCTTTACAAACAAGGCCGCCGACGAGCTAAAGGCGAGGCTTGAGCGCATGCTCGGTCCTGAGGCCGCCGACATATGGGCGTCGACCTTCCACTCTGCCTGCGTGCGCATCCTGCGCCGTGATGCAGAGCGTTTGGGCTTCCCGACGAGCTTTACCATTTACGACACCTCTGACAGTTTGAGCTTAGTTAAGCGCATACTCAAGGACTTCGAGCTTGACGATAAGCGCTATCCGCCCCGCATGCTTCTCGGCGAAATAAGCCGTGCCAAGGATGCTCAGCTCTCGCCCGAGCAGTTTTATGCAAAGGCCAAGGCCATGGGTGATATCCGCAAGGCGAAAATTGCGGAGATCTACGCCGAATATTCCCACCGTGCCTTTGCAGCCGGCGCAATGGACTTTGATGACCTTATCTATTATACGGTGAAGCTATTAGAGGAGCACGATGATGTCTGCGAGTATTGGCAGCGCCGGTTCAGATATGTGCTCATCGACGAGTATCAGGACACCAATAAGCTTCAGTATCTGCTTGCTTCAAAGCTTGCGGGCGGCTGGGGCAACATCTGCGTCGTCGGCGACGATGACCAGAGTATCTACAAATTCCGTGGCGCAACGATAGAGAATATACTCTCGTTCGAGGACGAGTACAAGGGCTGCCGTGTCATCCGCCTTGAGCAGAACTACCGCAGCACGGCGCATATCCTCGAGGCCGCAAACGCCGTCATCCGAAACAATGTCGGCCGAAAGGGCAAGGAGCTCTGGACAAACGGCGATACCGGCGAGACCATCGAGCTTTATGTTGCCGATAACGAGCATGACGAGGCACGCTATGTTGCGTCGAAGATAATGGGCAACTACGGCAAGGGCGGCACTTGGAGCGACAATGCCGTGCTTTACCGCATGAACGCCCAGTCACACCAGTTAGAGCAGGCCTTCAAGCGCAACGGCATACCGTACCGAATTTTTGGCGGCACGGGCTTCTTTGACCGAGCCGAGGTCAAGGACATGCTGGCGTATCTGTGCGTCATCGCATCGCCCAATGACGACCTGCGCCTGACGAGAATTATCAACAACCCGCCACGAGGCATCGGTGACAGAAGCGTTGAGCTTGCGATGGGCATTGCGGCGAAGAACGAGACATCGCTGTTTGAGGTCATAAAAAACGCAGACCTGTACCCGGAGCTTAGCCGTGCGAGCATGAGGATGCGCATTTTTGCGAATATGATAAGCGAGCTTATCGAGGAAGCAAAGGAGCTTGCACCCGACCTTTTGTACGATCAGCTTCTCGAAAAAACGGGCTATCTCCGCCTTTTGGAGGAGAAAAACACCGTTGAGGACTCGGCAAGAGCGGAAAATGTCAAGGAGCTCAAAACGAGCATCATAAACTACAAGAGCGAGACGACCGAGCCTACGCTTGAGGGATACCTTGCCGATGTTGCGCTGTACACCGATATGGACAACTACGACAAGGATCAGGACTGCGTCGTCATGATGACGATGCACTCGGCAAAGGGGCTTGAGTTCACGAATGTGTTCCTCGTCGGTGCCGAGGAGGGCATCTTCCCGGGCATAAAGGCGATAGGCGAGCCGGACGAGATGGAGGAGGAACGCAGACTTTGCTATGTTGCGATAACAAGAGCAAAGAAAAAGCTGTGCATTTCCTGCGCAAGACAGCGTATGCTCTTCGGCAAGACAACGGCAAACCGAGTTTCCCGCTTCATTGACGAGATACCCGATGAGCACATCGAAAAGCGCAATATCCCGAGAGGCTACGGCTATTCGGAAAAATCATCGGCTCAGCGTGAATATGCTCAGCGACCGAGCTATCAGACCAAGTCAAGACCAGTGTCCGCTCCAGTGCAGGCCGCGGCAAAGTCTGCTCCCGCACCGTCGTTTAAGGTCGGCGAGAGGGTCAGACACCGTGCCTTCGGTGACGGACAGATAACAAAAATGACCCCTATGGGCAACGATCAACTAATAGAGATTAGCTTTGACGGCGGCGTTACAAAGAAGCTGATGCTCCGTGCCGCTGCACTGCATATGGTGAAGATATAAGCAATGAAAATTAAAAATAAAGCAGCGCTGGGAAGGACAGCACTAATTTGCACGACCCTCATTTGGGGCACATCCTTCGTTGTGTTAAAGTCTGCGCTTGACAGCATCACGCCTTTGTGGGTGCTGGCTATCCGCTTCGGCGGCGCAGCGCTTATGATGCTGGTCGCATCGATACCGCTTTTAAAGAAGCTTGACTTGCAGTACCTCAAGGGCGGCGCTATAATGGGCGCTTGCCTTGCGGCGGCGTACACGGTGCAGACCTATGGGCTAATGTACACAACACCGGGCAAAAATGCCTTTTTGACGGCGACCTACTGCATACTCGTCCCGTTTTTGTACTGGATCATTTTCGGCAAAAAGCCGGATAAGTATAACATCAGCGCAGCGCTCATCTGCCTTGTCGGCATGGGATTTGTGTGTCTTAACAATGATCTGAGCGTCAACAAGGGCGACCTTCTGACCGTGTGCTGCGGCCTGTTTTACGGTTTGCATATTATTGTTACCAGTCGCCATGTCGAGGGCAAAAGTCCGCTTCTGCTGACTATGATACAGTTTGCGGTCGCAGCCGTACTGTGCCTTGTGTTTGCACTCCTCTTTGAACCTAAGCCGGAGAACATCCCCTCAGGCTCGTGGTGGTCGATAGCGTATCTGACATTCATGTGCACCGGTGTGTGCTTTTTCCTGCAAACCGTCGGACAGAAGTTCACGCCCCCGTCTGCGGCTGCCGTAATCATGACGCTCGAGTCCGTTTTCGGCACGGCGCTCTCCGTTGCCATGGGGCAGGAGATGATGACCTTCAATATCGGCCTCGGCTTTGTGCTGATATTCTGTGCAATACTCATTTCCGAAACAAAACTGAGCTTTCTAAAGAAAAAACGCTGATGTCAAACATCAGCGTTTTTTCAGCGTGAAAAAAGTCCTGTGACTTTTTTGCACGCTTCAAAAACACGCCACATTTTTTGTGAAGCGCAGCTTCACAAAAAACCTCGCTATGCTCGTCAAAAAGCCTTAACAGGCGTTTTTGAT
>ERZ827156.205-NODE-205-length-89220-cov-6.059777_pt1 | contig 89220 bp, 92 predicted proteins | sample MGYA00519919_ERZ827156 | MGnify/ENA primary metagenome ERZ827156 (study PRJEB31778, sample SAMEA3449269) | human gut metagenome | biome: human gut; feature: human-associated habitat; material: faeces | place: United Kingdom | collected 2010/2012 ... | reverse complement strand
CCTTTTCTTGTATTCCTCTTATTATCTCATACGTCTGCCTGTATGCAACCATCTTACTTCTCTCCTTTACCTGGTTAGATATGCCTAACCACCTGGTATCATTATCATATCAGCTTCATAGGAAAAACGCAATACTTTTTATTGATAATGAATCTCATTACCATTGTTATTGATATTTTATCTCATTAATCATTAAAATCACCAATTTTTGAGGGATTTACACAAAATTTCATATATTTTTATGCACAATAGGCACAAGAGAACTGATTGCTTATTCAATGCTTAGAGAAAAGATAAATATGAGAATAAAGCAAAAGAACAACCGGATCAGCCAAATGCTGAACCGGTTGTTCCTTTTTGTGTACGAATCAATATTTATTTTTATCAGAATTTTAATTATTAAATTTTTATCAATAAAATTAATAATAGAAATAAAAGCTGAACTGTCAATTTGTTAGATTCTATGACCTCTGTAATTTGCCGTTCTCACTTAAACTCTTGGTAAATAATTTAACATAAAAAAATAAGATATAAATATTAAATTATTTACATCTTAAAGTATACTTGTAATTTGTATTGCTCATTAAATATATTTACTAGCCTCTTTAATACTTAACTTGTCCATTTTGTCTTTGTATTTTCCAACAAACTCTTTAACCCATTTCGGATTTGTTTTAGAATAATCTCTTAAACTCCAACCAATAGCCTTATTTATAAAAAATTCATTACTACCAAAATTATTTACAATTATTTTTTCTAATAATTCTGTATTAGTTTTTTCTTTTCTACAAAGTTGATGGTCTATTGCTATTCTTCTTACCCAAAAATCTTCATCTTTTGACCATTTCAACATCAAATCATTTATTCTTTCATCTTTAAATGCTATATTTCCAACGATTCTATCTAGTCCATCTATTGTATCCCACCATTGTTTTGACTTTATATATTTAAAAATTTTAGAAACATCATCATAAGTTAAATATTTTTGCATAGTTACTAAATAGTCCATGACTAAATATTGAAATTCTCTATAGTCATCTTCATAACATTTATCTAAAAAATCCCAATCCACAACTTTACTTACTTTTTCTTCTTTTAGTAAATCTTTATAAAATGACTTTCTTATTGGAGTTGCTAATCCATAGAATTTGAACAAATCTCTCATATATTTTGACATCTTTATAGCATTTTCTTCATCTCTATTTTGTTCAAAAAGATGTTTTATTTTTGTATATTTATCCATAATAATCTCACCTCCAAATTACTATTTATCTAACAAATCAATAAATTGTAATTTGTCAGTCCAAAATCAGGACTCCTGCACAATCGGACATTTGTGTAAATGAAAGAGCCGGAAAATCTTTTCTCAGTTCTTCAACGACAAAGTAGATTTCATCATTATCCCATGTGTCTCCTGCCTTCAATTTACACTGTTCTAAATCCTTTCGTGTTTCAAAGGCAACATCGCCGATTATAATTTTGCCGTTTTCCTTTAAGTGATTACGCAATTCTAGAAAGAAATCTTTCTTCTGATCATCCGTCAAATGATGCAAAGAGTATGTCGCAACAATATAATCATAACGAAAATTTTGCAATGGTTCGACAAGCTCTTTTGAAAAGTCCCCCTGATATAAATGTGCATTGGGCATTTTCTCAGATGCCAACTCAATCATCCTAGATGAAAAGTCCTGTCCATATATGGAGCACCCTTGCTCATATAGCTTTGTTGTTAATGTACCTGTCCCAAACCCAATATCCAAAACAATAGCATTTTCAGTTTTCATTATAGTCTGAAAAATGAATCCAAGTACCTTTTTGTAACCAGCAAAAGGATATGTGTTTTTCTCATCAGAAATGCCGACAGTTTTGTCGTAACCATCTGCCCAAAGATCAAACTCTTTTTTATCTAGCATATTTACTCCCTCCATAACTTCTAATTTATTGAACTTCTTTTCTATGATTTAAGTGTATTCCTATATGTCCTATTCCTAATATAATACTTGAAAAAATAAGAAATATATTTTTACCATATACACCTAACAATAAAAATGCTAATACTGGCAATGTAGCACCTGCAACTGGTATTCCTAATATACTACTATACATATCTTTCATTGTTTTATTACTTTTAAAATATCTTATCCAATATATTTCATATAATATCATTAAAAGAAATGCTATGAATAATATTGTAGACCAATATGAAATATTGTTAATATTAAAATCTGTGAACATTAGTGCTAAACAAGTATTGCCAACTTCTCCTATTCTTTCTAATGCCAATAAAATTTTGTTTTCATTTTTCTCGTATTTTTCGTAATCTTTTGGCTTATTTTTACTCCATATAATATTTGGAATCATAAGCATAAGTAAAAATATTAAACCTATATATGAAAATCCTAAATTCATCTTAATCTCCCTTACAAATTACTATTTATCTAACAAATCACTAAATTGTAATTTATCTAGCTAAATAATATCATACACCTTAGTTTTTAAACATTTGCTATATTAACCAATTTAGCTAGAATTACAATTCTCTTATTGTTATCTCTTGTGTCACAAGTAACCAATGTCATTAATCGATCTTCTTTATTTACTGAAACACCAGTCTTATACAATCCTCTGTTAATGGAATCTGATATAAATGCATTAAATGAATTTGTTGAATCCCATTCTGTTTGAGTAAATTCTAAAGAATCATTCAAGTCGTTTAAATCAATATTCATCACTCCAAAAATCTGATATATTCTAGTTTCATCTTCAGTGATGAATTTAAATGTATCATGCTTTTTATAATAGTTCTGATCTATATAACTCATCAAAGGTGTAAAAATAATGTTATCCCATTTACTAGAATGACCATAGATTACAACATTTTTTGAATCTATATTTCCATCTGCCGATACAAATGGTATTCCGGCATTGGCATATTCTTTGTTGATATTCTTACGAACATAATAATCATTATTTGGTGCTTGTACAATCGGCTCATAAATAATTCGATCATCAAATTCTAAAATACCCACAACATCATTATTTGTTTTTTTCAACAAAGATAAAGAAAGCTCCTTTTCAGAAGCTTCCTCATTCTCTTTATTTGATTCTTTTTTAGTCGTTTTTGTTTCTACATAATAATCCGAATAGTCATAAGATTTCTTTGCAGTAACCTGATTGTAGATAACTCCACCAATCAATCCCACTACAACTAGTGCAGTTGCTATTTTTATTCTTTTATGTTTCATACTATTTATACCCCTGTATTTGGAACAACGATACGCGCATTTTCAAAATAATAAATAATTGTATCGGTTTCCTCATCCGCCTCTACTTTATAAGCTTTAGATTTATCAGCTAATTGATAAGAAGTTGGAGCTTTGATTTCCTTAAATTCATATTCATGACCATAAATCGCATCAGAAAGCACTGCTTTTCCGTCTTTAATGACATGTTTAGTGACTTCATCACTTCCTACTTTTCTAGAATAATAAGTACCATCATCAATATCTAAAACAATCTGTTTGTTTTCATCTGCTTTTACTGTCTTGATAGTTTTAGAGAAGTCTTCTTTTTTAGAGATTTCATACTCTTCATCTTTTTCTTCTCCAGTAATCATCAATTGTCCAGAAGCTAAAGTAGTAACATAAGCATCTGCTGTCTTATCATATACTTCAAAAATCGCTCCATTCAAGAAATGATCATGATGATCTTTATCCACTTTATTGACATCCAATTCTAAACGGCGTTTTTCATTATAAAGATCCATTGAAACTGTTACAGTAGGTTTAGATGTATCTGCATCATAATCAAAAGTAAAGTCATGCTTTTCTTCATCCAATTTGAAGCCTACATTTGTTTCCAATTCCTTAACATAGTATTCGCCTGTTGGAAGATCCAACTGTTCAATGTTCTTGCCATCTTCATCAATTGTTAATGTTCCAACCAATCCATCTGCAGGAATAATCACTTTGTCATTTAAAGTAATATCATTTTTAGAATATACACCAAAGACAACATCTTTATATGCATCCTTATCTTCATCTTCAAATGTTTTAGTAATCTGCAAATCTAATTTCTGTCTTTCATTTACATAAGACTGTTTGATTTCAACAACATCAATCATCTGACCAGCATATTCAATATCAAAGTCATATGTGTTTTCATCTAACACAAAACCAGTTTGTGTTGCTGTTTCTTTAATAGAATACTTACCTAATTGAAGTAAAGCTGAAGTTGTTACACCATCCCCCGTTGTAAATGTATCAACTACATCTCCTTTGTGGAACCATACTGTTCCTTCTGGAGTTACAATATCTTCACGTGCTGTAATTTCATACGTAATACCTGATAAATATTTTTCTTTGTATTCTGGAGTATACAAAGTTCCATAATCTGTTTCAGATTCTTTTGCTCCTGCCAACATCTCACCTGTCTTTTCCACATAGACCTGTCCTTTTTGTGTTTTATTGTCAAAATTCATAAAGATTTCTGTACTAGAACCATCTACATTGATTGGAATCTCTGTATCCTTTAATACATAACCATGAGGTGCTTTGATCTCCACTAATTTATATTCACCATACTTTAATGGAGAAGGTAAATGTACAGAACCATCTTCATCCGTTTTAAATACATCTGTAGTTTCTTTTTTTGGATACGTTACTTCCTGTGTTACATAATTACCATCTGCATCTTTAATTTTAAATTCAACTCCGGCTGCCGGAATACGTTTTCCAGTTTCACTGTCCGTTTTGTAGATAGTCAATTCAGCTTTGATTGTATCATTATAGATGTTATAGAAATATGTCTTCTCATTTTGATCAATCTTTACTTCAAAAGGTTTTAAAGTATCATAGCCTTTTGTTTCATGTTCTTTAACGATATAAGTTCCATATGGAAGATACTCACTAATAGCTCGACCATCTTCATCCGTAGTCAATGTTGATACGACTTTACCTGTCGATTTTAAAATAATATCAAATTTAAATCCTTCACCAGGCTTTTGAACATTGCTTTGGAATAATCCATATTTCTCTTTATCAATCGTTTTTGCAATCTCAATACGACCCTTAATAACCTGATCTTTAACTGTTGTAGAGAATATACTAGGTGTGTTATCACCTGAATATTTGAGTTCTACTGTATTACATGAACTATTAGTTAAATATCCTTCAGGAGAAGTAACCTCACATACATTCAAAGTTGTTCCAACTGGATATTTTTTTGATTTAGCTTTTGATCCATTTGTTGTGATGGTTTCAAGTACATTTCCACTTGTATCCTTAATCGCAAATGTAGCTCCATTAAATGTAGCATCTCCTTGAGTCTTAGTACCTGTTTGAGAATCCTGTTTTTCAACTTCAATATCTGCATACATCAAATCGAAATTTAATTTGAAGTTTGGAGAAGGATCTCGCCTTGAGGCTAAATAAATAACTCTTTGATATCCACCTGATCCATAGATAACATTTACATCTCGTGCTGTAAAATTACGTGAAAAAGTAATACTCTTATCATAATTTTCAGATGTGATAGCTACTGTTAGATTGTTTCCATTTACAGAAGCACGAATTCCATTTGAGTTTGTGATTGAATAGTTTGCTAAAGTACCCTTCGTATCCGTTAATGTTACCGGTGTATTTAATCCCATTTTAATCGTTTGATTATTGAATGAAGGTCTACCTTGAGGCTGAGTACGTAAATTATTGATGACTGCTACCTCATTTGAAATATCATACACTGTAGTTCCATCTGTATAGTAAGGCTGATACCAAGTTCCAGTCACTGCCTGCCAAATCATAACCTGAGTTGCGACATAGTATTTTTCTGTTTGATGACCAGAATAGCTGTATCCATAATAATTGATTTCCCAGATATTTTGACGAGTTTGTTCAGACAACTCATCCCATTTTGCAGTATCCTGATGATAATCCAAGCCTTCTGTAAAAAGCTGCATAGGTTCAATACAGAATACTGTCTTATCCCCAACATACAATTGCTGTACATAATCAAATCCATACTGATTGGCAATATGGATCATTGCATAAATACTGCCTGTTCCTGTTGTATCCGTTAATGAGATTCCATCAGACTGAGGCATCAAATCAGGAAATACATCTTCTGCATTTCCAAGTTCTACAATTGTATCTAAATCGTTTTCATCTGTAGTCGTTTCTTCAGCATGTACCGGTAAAGTATTCATCAACGAATTGAGAATAACTAATGCTGTTAGAAAAAATTTACTACCTTTCTTCAATATGTTTTTCATATTCTTTTTCCTTTCCTTTAGGTTGTTGCAACAAAAAAAGCGAGAATTTTTCCTCGCTAAAATAATGTATTTCATTTAGATTAAGTTTTTTGATATCAAGTGATAAATATCTTTATGATCATAAGATAATACTTCTTCATTTCCATTGTTTAAATGAAATATTATTCATTCAATACTCTCCTTCTAAAATTAAAAGGCGATTACTCGCCTATTAAGATATTTAGCAGTTTTCTCTGCACTGGAACAAATTTTAGGTCTTTGTTCCGACCAATGGCATGGGTTTATAGTCTCCATACCGACTCTTCAGTTATAATATATCCTTTTTACTAATAAGATACAAATTAAATGATTTTTTCTCATAGACCTTTTTTATTGAATCAAACTTCCATTGCTCCAAAGGTTCAATCCGTAATAGGCAATACTATGATCATTTCGATATACAGGCTGCACTGAATAATTTGTTATTTCAGCATTTCCAATGTACATCACATCATTCAAATAGTATTCACCTGCTGACTCTGCTTCAGGCATAGTACCATACGTTGCATAATAGAAGTTACTATCTAAAATCACATCACAGGAAACATTTTGATTAACTCCTTGTGGACATGCATAAATTGGTTGTACTGTTTCTGGTGCAGGTGTTGGTTCAATAACAATTTCTTCTTTTGAGGTAGTTGGTTGTTCTAAATCCTTCTTAGTTGAAGAATTATTATTGTTAGAATCAATAACTTTTGTATCCAATTTCACACTACTCTTTGAACTATCATTACTTTGAGTATCTTGTTTTTTTGTGCCAGAAGAAACGCTCTCTTTTTTTGAATCACTTTTATTAGTTGTGTTTTCTTCCTTAACCTGAATTTCATCTGTTTTAGATACCTCTTTGTCAACATCTTCATGTTTACTAACTTTTGATTTCTTCTTTTCCGCACTCACTGTTTCTTGAGAAGACTTTTCCACAGTAGGAACAGAAATATCTTGATTTGATCTAAATGCTGCTCCTGCTCCAATCATCATCACAGTACTAACCACTGAAATAATTAACTTCTTCATTTGATTTACCTCCACTTGTATTTCTTAATAACATCTCTTTATTTAAAAATACTCAATATAAATTCTATTTACCAACATACAAATATTAATTCTTACTAGATAACAAACATTTTTTCTTTTTCGGTAGGTAATAAGATTCTTTCGGTAGGTAGGAGGGGGTTTAGGGGAGGTAAAAGTCACACCTCACTACGCAAAGACAAACTGCCCCTCCAACAGTTTGGAACAATCACAAGTACGAATAAAGCAATTTCTACATTCAATTATCGCTCTTGTTCTCGTGATCTTTTCTTTGCCCAGTTTTCCAGCAAGTGGATCATCAAATCCTTCTTCTTGCCTGGTGTGTAATCCTTGGGAAAATATTTATCAATTTCCTTCATTTGAAAAGATAGCTTTTCTCTTTGGTTTGGTTTTTCCTCAGAAAGCGTATCTTCAATAAAGTCTGCAGTAAGCTCACCATCATGACTTAATCTCTTGAATTCCTGACATTGAGCTAATGATGGAGTCCTTTGATTTTCAATGATTGCATTTACCAAATCAAATTGTTCTGATTCTGTTAAATATGACAATTCAACGGCTGGATTAAATGCTATTTTAATCTCATTCTCATTACGTCCATCAACCATTTCCTGCAATGGTTCAACAAGGTAGGTTAAACGAATAAATCTTTGAATCTGTTTTCTACTTTCACCAACATTATCTGCCAGTATATCAATGGACTTGTGGCCAACTTGACCACAAGTTGTCTTCTTATATTCAACACCTAATTCTTCATCTGAAATCTCTTCTATTCGTTTTCCTTGATGTTTCATAGCTTCAAGTCGCATTTTGTAGGCGTAACCACGTTCACTAGGATAAATGTTTTCACGCTGAATATTTGAATCTACCATCAGAATCGTTGCCTGGTCATCATCCAAATCTCGAATGATAACATTCATTTCGTTTCTTCCTAGCTGCGACATGGCAAATTTACGCCTGTGACCAGATATCATTTCATAAGTTCCATCTGGTTTTGGCCTAACAAGTGCAGGCATCAGCATATCGTTTTCTTTGATTGAATCAATCAGCTTCGCCATATCTTCATCCATAGTTACATGAAATGGGTGACCTTCAAAATCTTTAATTTTGTTTATAGGGATTGTCATTACCTTTTCGGTATTGGCTTCCTGTCTTTCTTCTTCTGTAGAAAATAAGGAGTCATAGCTTGGCAATCCTAAGTCTAATTTTGGCAAGTTTGCCACCTCCTTTTAAAATAAAGTGAGTTGTATATTCTTTTTTAATACATGATGATTCCATTCTTCAATCGCTTGATCTGATGTTGGCTCAGTTTTCGTTCTTTTAGAGCATAACGTACAGATAACATACTGGCCATAATAGCCATTGATTTTTTTACTGTTCCAATCAATTACTAAATGAGCGGTTGAATGACAAAATGGACATCGTTTGATTCTAGGCATCCAGCAATCTAAAAGATTCTACAACCACATTTGTGGAATAATTCTTTTTACCATTTTTCTCATATGAGTTTGTTCGGATATTTCCTTCAATATGATAAGCTGTATCCTTTTCTCCTTTTCTACAGATGGCATTCGCTATTTCTCCAAATGCGATACAGTTAATATAATCTGAATATGAATTAATACCGTCTCTTGTACAGATTAAACAAAACTTCACAAAAGAATTGCCCTTATCATTTTTAGTGACTTCAATATCTCTTGAGAGTTTTCCATTCAATAAAACATAATTGTTTGTCATTTACATTTTTCTCCTATCTATTTAATTCTTCTTTGTGCTTTACTTTTTGATTGTTGATCAATTCCTTTGTAAGATTTGCATAAGCTAAAGCTACTTTAGAATCTTTGGCATACGCATAGATACTCTTACCGGAAATACTAGCTTCACTTGCTTTTGTGGCTTTTGGAATGATTGTATCAAACACACGAATATTCTTTCCAAAGCTTTCTCGAATCGTTTCGATTGTACTCTTTGTTAGATTCGTATTTAGATCCGCAAGTGTCATCACAATACCGGTGATTTTTAGATTACTGTTAATCTTACGTTGAACTTTTCCAACTGTCTGTAATAACTTAGTCATTCCCTTTGCCGGAAGATACTGCGTCTGTACTGGTATCAGTACTTCATCAGCAGCTGATAAAGCATTTACAGTTAACATTCCTAAAGATGGTGGACAATCAATAAAGATGTAATCATATTGATTTCTCAATGGCTCAATACAATTACTTAAAGTCTGTTCTCTGTTGATTACACTTACTAAACGCATTTCAAAATCAGCTAATTCAATATTTGCCGGAATTAAATCCACATGTTCTTCATGATGTAAGATTAACGATTCATAATTAATATCATTGTCATTGATATAATCATCAAGCATTGATGAAACAGAGTGTTCCAATGAATCATTGTTTTTCCATCCAAGACAGCTTGTAAGATCGCCCTGAGGATCAAAATCCACAATCAATACATTGCATCCATTTAGAGCCAAACCAATGGCCACATTCTCTGTAGTTGTAGTTTTGCCGACACCACCTTTTTGATTTGTGACTGCGATTACTTTACATTTTGGCATAATAAAAACTCCTTTCTCATATACCAGGATTTCCTGGCTATGTAAAAGGAGTTTGCTCATATTGTCTTGTTTTATGCTTCTATACGCTTATGTTTGGCCACTCATCAAGTGTTCTTAAAAGATGCACATTAGCTGAGAGCCTATTTTTATTAGCTGGAAGCAGTCAAAATATTTGAATCAAGCTAATTTCTATCATCTGATAAAGCAGTAAAATTCATCCAATTTCTGATAAGAAAAAAGCGACAAAATCAACAGACTCTATCGCTTAGTTACATGGGTTACAAAGTATTGAAAACCCTTTGTTTAATAAATAAATGGTGCCCCCGAAAGGAGTCGAACCTTCGACCTGCGGTTTAGGAATTTGACCTCCTGTTTAGGAGCTAATACCGTGTTTTGTCCGCTTGATATCGTGAAGTGTTAATTGTGCCGTAAATACGGCATTTTTAGCACTTTTTTGATTCTTCATTTTTGTCCGTTTTGTGCTAATAAATGGGTTCGAATGATGGTTCGGATGACGTCATCCGAACCCCTCTAATTAGCAAAATATTAGCAAAAAAGTTCGGATACGCGTAGGTCATCCGAACACTTTCCCCCCATTTTTGGGTGCGTTTGACGTGCATTCGAACCCTACGGCACGGAGCCTGAAAAAATTTGGAGCCCCCGACAGCATCCGAACCGTTCGGATGCTCTTTTGGATGCCTACTTTGCCTAAAATACACTCTTCTGTAGTCTAAAACATAGGTTATGGAAAGAAAATTATTACAATTTTGATGAATAAAGCTTACTATGCTATAGTTTCTTTAAAGAAACTCTTTATTAAAATCATTCAAATATAAAAAGATTGGAGAAAACATGAACAATGAAATTATTAAATTTGTAAATGGTGATTTACAGCTGGATGTTACAGTATCACCAGATAATGAAACAGTATGGTTAAATCGTAATCAACTTGCACAATTATTTGACAGAGACGTTAAAACCATTGGTAAACATATTAACAATGCTTTAAAAGAAGAATTAGATGATTCAACTGTCGCAAAATTTGCGACAGTTCAAACTGAAGGAAACAGAAAAATACAAAGATCTATTGAATACTATAATTTGGATATGATTATTTCCGTGGGATATCGTGTGAAATCTCAAAATGGTGTTATCTTTCGAAAATGGGCCACTTCTATATTAAAAGACTACATGATGAAGGGATATGCAATAAATGAAAAAAGGATTGAAGTATTAAACAAGACTGTTTCCATTCAATCTAGGATGCTTGCTTCTACTTTAGGTATTGAAGAAAAAGAAGTATTGAACGTGGTTGAAGCATATTCAAATGCATTGTCATTACTAGATGATTATGATCATGGATGTATTTCAAAACCTAAAGGTAAGGATTCAATTTATCGATTGACTTATGAAGAGTGCAGAACTCTTATTGATTCTATGAAATATGGTGGATTTTCTGATGTATTTGGTGTTGAAAAAGAACCAGGCAAATTGAATGGAATTATTGCAGCTGTATATCAAAATGTATTTGGACAAGAAATCTATCCAAGCATTGAAGAAAAGGCAGCTAATCTACTGTACTTTCTAGTCAAAGATCATCCTTTTGTAGATGGATGCAAACGAATTGGCGCTTCTATTTTTCTTGAATTTTTGAATAAGAATCAACATTTAATCATTGATGGAAAACAAATCATTTCAGATAGTGCCTTAGTTGCTATTACATTAATGATTGCCGAATCTAGACCAGAGGAAAAAGAAACAATGGTCAAGCTAGTTATGAATTTCTTAAAAATATAAGTCATCAAAAAATAAGTGAAGTAAGCATCATTTTCAGTAGATTACTTCACTTATTTCAATTTTAGTGAAATGAATTATTGATTTAATTGAATTTAGTTAAGTTTTTCGTTATAATTTAATTAACTTAGTAAAGTGGAAAGGAGAAAATATGTTAAGTGTTGAATTAGATGATTTAATTAAACAAATTATTAAAACAAAAGCTGAATCTCAAACAGTTGAGGTAAAAGCTGCTCATGGTGGAACGCCAAAGCGCTTATATGACACTCTTTCAAGCTTTTCCAATCAAGATGGTGGTGGAATAATTGTATTTGGACTTGATGAAGCACAAGATTTTAAACCTGTAGGTGTATACGATTTACAAGATCTTCAGAAGAAAGTAACGGAACAATGTAATCAAATGGTTCCTCAGGTTCGCGCTATTTTCACCATTGCCGAATATGAAGGAGCTAATATCTGCAGTGCAGAAATTCCTGCTGTCGATATAACAAATCGTCCTTGTTATTATGCAGGAGCAGGAAAAGTAAAAGGATCTTATGTCCGTGTTGGTGATGCAGATTTGCCAATGACAGACTATGAAATTTATAATTTTGAATCTTTTAAAGCCCATGTTCATGACGATGAAAGACCAATTGAACGTGCTACTTTGTCTTTATTAAGAGAAACTGATATTAATAATTTTATTCTACAAATGAAGATAAATCGTCCTGGTTTTTCAAAATTATCTGAAGATCAAATCTATGAATTGTTATCCATTACACGCAATACCATTCCTACATTGGCTTCTGTTTTAAACTTTGGAATTTATCCACAAGGATTACTTCCCCAATTAGCAATAACCGCAATTGTTGTTCCTGGTAAGACAATTGGTGATATCACAGAGGACGGAATTCGTTTCTTAGATAACAAAAGGATTGAAGGCACTTTATCCGAAATGTTAGATGAAGCTATAGCTTTTTGTAAAAGAAACATGAAAGTTCAAACCATCATTAATCCAAATAGCGGAAAAAGAGAAGATCGAGTGGAATATCCAATTAATGCCATAAGAGAAACGATTCTAAATGCTTTAATTCATCGCGATTATAGTATTTATACAGAGGGGACGCCCATTCAAATTTGTTTCTTCACCGACCGTTTAGAAATTCACAGTCCTGGAAGTCTATATGGAAGAATGACCGTAAACGATCTAGGAAAAGCTAGACCGGATCTTAGAAATCCTGCACTTGCAACGATGTCTGAATTCTTATTGAAAACAGAAAACAGATATTCCGGAATCCCAACAATTCGTAGAGAAATGAAAGAGTATGGATTGCCTGACCCTGTATTTGAAAATAAAAGAAATGAGTTTGTTGTTACGTTATACAACAAGCAAAAAGCTGAAACTAAGGGTACTGATGAAAATAATGATTTAATTTCTTTTTGTAAAACACCGAAGTCAAGAAAAGAAATTGCTGAACATTTGGGCATACAAACAATCGCTTTTGTTACAAAAGAATACATCCAACCCTTAGTTGATGCAGGAAAACTAACACTAACAATTCCAGACAAGCCTAAAAGTAAAAATCAAAAATACTATTCTAAATAAAACCGTGTTCTCCTTTTTACATACCAGTTAACCACTGGATATGTAGAAAGGAGTTTTTTTATGCGTAAATGTAAAGTAATCGCAGTCACAAACCAAAAAGGTGGCGTTGGTAAAACAACGACTACTGAGAATGTGTCCATTGGATTAGTACGACAGGGATTGGATGTATTGATTGTAGATTTTGATCCCCAGGGTGATCTGACAAGTTGCTTAGGTTGGAAAAACAATGATGCTTTAGAACATTCTGTATCTTCTATGCTGGACGATTATATAAATGACAATGATATTGATTATGATTCTTTGATTTTGCATCATGAAGAAAATGTAGATCTGATTCCGGCAAACATTGAATTGGCCGATTTTGAAATGCGTTTAGTCAGTGTCATTAACCGGGAACAGACATTAAGTAATTGTATTGAACCATTAAGGGATAAATACGATTATATCTTTATTGATTGTCCACCTTCTCTTGGCATGCTTACTGTCAATGCATTATCTGCAGCAGATGAAGTACTGATTCCCGTACAGACGCAGTATTTGCCAGCTAAAGGAATGACAAAATTATTACAGACGGTCAATAAAGTGCAGCGTAAGATCAATAGTAATCTTAAAATCACTGGCATCGTTATGACACTTGCGGATCTAAATACAAACATTACCAAAAGTACGATTGATACGATACGAGAAAGCTTTGGAAAGAACATTCGTGTATTTGATACGATCATTCCAAAAGCTACAAAAGCCAGTGAAGCATCTATTTCCGGTAAAAGTATCTATGCGTATGCCAAAGATTCAAAAGTAGCTGTCGCCTATGATAATCTGACAAAAGAATTGGTAAAAAATCCAAAAATAAGACATAAAGATGAAATAAGTCTTTAGGAGAAGTAGAATGAAAAACAATTATGTGGAATTATTTGGAACTTTGACAAGAGATATTGAAGTATCCAAGAATGGAAAAGGAAATACTTTTGTGAAGTTCTCTTTAGCTTGTTTACGAGATGGAAAGAAACCATGGACAGATTATATTAACTGTATTGCCTTTGGTGATATGGCAAATGATATCTGTAAACATGGTGATAAAGATACAGGCTTTTGTATTGTTGGAAATCTTCGTACAAGCTCTTATGAAAAAGATGGTAAAAAACAGTATTCAACCAATGTCGTTGTTGAGTCTTTTGAATTGTTAAATGAGTAGAATAAAACGATGTCCCTATTGTCATGGTGCAGCACATTTGTTGATTGATTGGGACAGTAAACGAATCAATGGCTATTATGGTCAATATGTTACATGTACTTTGTGTTCTGCAAGGACACAAACCAAACAAAATGCAGATCAAGCCATTGATGAATGGAATCATCAAACAATGAAAAATACAATACAACTCACTCTATTTTAAGGAGGTGGCACATTTGCCAAAACTAGATTTAGGATTGCCTAGCTATGACTCTTTGTTTTCTACAGAAGAAGAAAGACAAGAAGCCAATAGTGAAAAAGTAATGACAATCCCTATAGATAAGATTACAGATTTTAAAGAACATCCCTTCCATGTCACGATGGATGAGGATATGGCAAAGCTTATTGATTCGATTAAGGAAAACGATATGCTGATGCCTGCATTAGTTCGTCCAAAAAAAGATGGATCGTATGAAATGATTTCTGGTCACAGGCGTAAATTTGCCTTGTCACAGCTAGGAAGAAAAGAAATGAATGTAATTATCCGAGATTTGGATGATGACCAGGCAACGATATTAATGGTCGATTCCAATATTCAACGTGAAAACATTTATCCTAGTGAACGTGGTTACGCCTACAAAATGCGACTTGAAGCTATGAAACATCAAGGAAAACGAATAGAAGAGATTTCAGATGAAGAATTAGGTGTTGAATATAAGAAGACAACTTGTGGTCAAGTTGGCCACAAGTCCATTGATATACTGGCAGATAATGTTGGTGAAAGTAGAAAACAGATTCAAAGATTTATCCGCTTAACCTATCTGATTGAACCATTACAGGAAATGGTAGATGGACGACATGAAAACGAAATCAAGATTGCATTTAATCCTGCTGTTGAACTTTCCTATTTAACAGAATCCGAGCAGTATGATTTAGCCAATGCGATTGTTGAAAATCAACGAACACCATCTTTAGCTCAATGTCAGGAATTCAAAAGATTGAGTCATGATGGTGAATTAACATCCGAATTCATTGAAGATACTTTATCGGAGGAAAAACCAAATCAAAGAGAAAAGTTATCTTTTCAAATGAAGGAAATCGATAAATATTTTCCCAAGGACTTCACACCAGGCAAGAAGAAAGATTTGATGATTCACTTGCTGGAAAACTGGGCAAAGAAAAGATCACGAGAACAAGAACGGTAGTTGAATATGCAACTGCTTTTTTTCTACTTGTGATTGTTTCCAAACTGTTGGAGGGGCAGTTTGTCTTTGCACCAAGACGTGTGACTGTGACCTCCCCTAAAACCCCTCCTACCTACCGAAGCAATCTTTATTACCTACCGAAAAAGAAAAAATGTTGTTATTTAGTAAGTAGAAATATTTGTATCTAGGTAATGATTTGTAAAAGTATGTATTTTAAAGATAAAGATATTTATCAAGAAATATAATTGGAGGTTAGATCAATGAAAAGACAATTAATTGCGTTATGTATTTCAAGCTTACTTGTTGGTACATTCATCGTTTTTAACATGAATCAGGATGTATCTGTTCCAACAGTGGAAAAGTTTACGGAAGATACTTCTTTAAGTGTTAGTAAACATGAAGCTATAGTTAGTGAACATGAAAATATTGACAAGGATGAGAAAACAGGTGCTGGAGATACAATGAAGAAACCTGAATCCAAGGAAGAAAAGCAGAAAGAAAAAGTTACGGGCAAAAGTGAATTCAAAACAACAAGTATTTCTTCGGAAGGTAAGGCACAAAATTCCAAGAAAGAAAGTTCTACTAAGAGTTCTTCTAAAGCAGATCAAAAAGTTTCAACTTCAAACAGTTCCAATGCATCAGATAAATCGAGCAATGATGTTGTAAGTCAACCTGTTGAAAAGTCTAGTGAATCCAAACAAGAACCTGTAGTAGAACCTACGCCTGCTCCAGAACTAGCAAGACCAGGTTATGCTTGTCCTGGTGGTGTCAATCCAGATGTAAGTTGTGATGTGATTTTGGATACCAACTTTTACTTTGAAATCTATGGTTCACAGTCTGAAGCTGATGCTGCAGGAATGTATTACTTGGATGAAGTAATGTACATTGGTGAGATTGAAATCACAAACTATTCTGTACAGCCTGTGTATCGAAATGATCATAGTATTGCCTATTATGGTTTGAATCTTTGGAGTAATGGTAATTTGGTTCAATAAGATTTTCATCATATTTTTCTCCCAATCTAATTCATTTTCTCCCAAAATTAGTATATAATTGGGAGAAAGAGCACATACTTTGGGAGTAAACGAAAGGAGAAGTAAATGAGAAATTTTGATTATAGTTATCTTAAAAATCGTACATGGGACAATGAAATATTAACTTATGTAGCCAAAATCCATGAATTCAAAGGGAAACAGGAATTATATATCCGACAAAAGCCCGTTGAATTAGAACGTCTGATTGAAGTTGCTAAAGTTCAAAGTACAGAAAGTTCGAACCGTATCGAAGGAATTATAACAACTAGATCTCGCCTTCAACAATTAGTCGAAGATAAAACAACACCTAGAAATCGTGATGAAAAAGAAATCTTAGGATATCGTAATGTTTTGAACTTAATTCATGAAAATTATCAATACATTCCGTTAAAGTCAAATTATATATTGCAGTTGCATAGAGATTTACTTCAATATACAGAATTATCCTATGGTGGAAAATATAAAACCTCACCAAATGAAATCGATGTGGTTTTACCAAACGGAGAAAAAAGAGTATTATTCAAACCATTAGAGCCATATGAAACACCTGATGCTATTGAGCAGATTTGCAATAGCTATCAGAAAGCATTAGATCAAGAAATTATTGATTCACTTATATTAATTCCCTGTGTAATTCTAGATTTTCTTTGTGTTCATCCTTTCAATGATGGAAATGGAAGAATGAGTCGATTGCTAACATTGCTTCTTTTATACCGTAATGATTATGTAGTTGGTAAATATATTAGTATTGAAAAAGAAATTGCGGATACAAAAGAATCATATTATCAAGCTTTGGAACAATCAGATTTAGGATGGCATGAAGGAACAAATGATCCAAAGCCATTTATTAAATATATGCTTGGCATTATTTTAAAGTGCTACCGAGAATTTGAAGATAGATTAACCATCAGCGAAAAAAGTGGAATCAAAAGCAGTTCATATGATATCGTAAAAACATATGTAAACAATACGATAGGAACTTTCACAAAAAGAGACGCTATGGAAAATTGTCCAAGTTTAGGCAGTTCTTCTGTGGAATCAGCACTTAAAAAATTAGTTGAAGATGGTACTATTATTCGTAAAGGTAAAGGCCGTACATCACATTATATACGAAAAGACGCAATTGAATAAATTACAATACAATCTAAAAACATATGACGAGTCATTTTATGCTCGTCTTTTTTGTTGCAATAATTTAAACGAAAGGAAAATGAGATATGAAAAACATATTGAAGAAAGCAAGTAAGTTTTTCTTAACGACACTTGTGATATTGAATTCAATGACAAATACGCTTTCTGTACATGCCCAAGAAACAGATTCAAACGAGGATTACAGTGAAGCCACAGAAATAATTACTGAACTTGGCACAGCAGAAAATGTGTTTCCCGAAGCATATGAAGATATGTATACAAACCCTTATGCTAGATTAACACCAGGGTTTGCATCTGAAAGATTGGCTAGAATCAATGGAATGGGAGTTTATGGGTATGACTATATTCGAAAATTAACAGTAGATGGAAATATCGTGTTCTGCATTGAACCAGATACACTGTTTGATTTAAACCATGATTATCCTGTTAACACAACAAAATGGGATGATTTGTCTGAAAGTCAAAGACAAGCTATATGGGAAATCAATTATTATGGCTATTCTTATCCAGGACATGAAACAGACAATTATTATGTGGCTACACAGCTATTGATTTGGCAAGTGGTATCTGGATGGTATGATCCATTTCTTCCTGATGGTGTAACTCCGTTAGATGTATCTGGTGAAATCAATACAATCAATTCTTTAAGAAGTCAGCCACAAGGAAGACCATCTTTTAATAACCAAACAATCAAAATGGGTTTAAATACACCTGTTACTTTGACAGATACAAAAGGAACATTAGGTAATTACTCTATTACGAATGCCAATGGTATCAATGCTTCTGTAAGTGGAAATAACTTAACTGTTTCTATTACGTCTGAAAACTATGATAAGACAATCACTTTTGGTCGTACTAAGACAGCAAGAGATGTTCATATCATCTATGGTGCTGGTTCTGATCAAAAAGTCATCTATATGGCCACTCGAAGTGATCCTACACCAAATTTCAAATTGAATTTTGATTTGATGTATGCCGATATTGAAGTGGAAAAACAAGATGCCGAAACAGGCAATAAGACACAAGGTGATGCCACATTTAATGGAGCAACTTTTGCGATTAAAGATACAAGTGGCAATACACTTGAAACCATTACAACAAATGGATCAAAAGTAAAATCTAAAAAGTATCCTGTTGGAACAACTTTAAATGTATGTGAAGTTGCTTCTCCAGAAGGCTATCTTACAAACAACAATTGTAATTCTGTAACTTTGGATTATTCAGGTGATAATACACCTTCAACATTTAACACAACTATCAAGGATCAGGTCATTAAAGGTCGTATTGAAATTGCCAAAACTGTTGATAAAGATAAAAATGGTTTATTCCAATCGAATGTTCAAAAGCCTGGTGAAGGATTCGAGTTTGATATTATCTTAAAATCCACAGGTAAAGTAGTATCTACTCTAACAACAGATGAAGATGGTCGAGCAATCAGTAATTATCTTCCATATGGAACTTATATTGTTAAAGAACACGAAACAATGGGATATGATACTTTAGAACCATTTGAAGTGAAAATTGATAAAGATCAAAAGACCTATTTCTATAACATCTATAACGATACGATCAAAGCCGAATTAACAATCTATAAGACAGACAGTGAAACAGGTAAACGTATCCATGCTACTGGTGTTGAATTCAAGATCAAAGATGCAGATGGTAATTATGTTACTCAAGAAGTCACTTATCCTAAAAAATATACAACGGATGTATTTAAAACCGATGAAGATGGATCTGTGCACCTACCTGCTCCATTAAAGTATGGCGAATACAAATTAGTCGAAATCAAAGCACCTCATGGGTATGTATTAAAAGATACAGAAATTCCAATCAATGTAGATGGTTCTAATACAGAAATCTTCATGAACTTTGACAACAAAACTCAAAAAGGACAAGTTTATGTTGAAAAGAGCGGTGAAATGTTATCTGGTGTTGAAGAATCTGAAACAGATTATGGAACACTTTATACACCAGTCTATAAAGAAAAATATTTATCTGGTGTTACCTATGAAATTACAGCTCGTGAAGATATCGTTACACCTGAAGGAACAGTGTGGTTCCATAAAGGTGATGTTGTAGATACATTTACTACAGGTGATGGTGTTACAACTTCCTCATTACTTCAGTTAGGTAAATATTCTATTAAAGAAACCGCCACACAAACTGGATTTGTATTGGATAAAAACAGCTATGATTTTGACATTGAATATGCAGGTCAAATGATCGATGTAGTTGAAATCAAACAGGCTTATGTCAACGAAAGACAAAAGTTAGATTTACAAATCACTAAAACATTTGAAGATGAAGATATAGAAGCCTACAAAGATGTTGTCTTTGGCGTCCATTCTAAAAATGATATTACAGTCGATGATAAAGTAATTATTCCAGCTGATGGATTAGTTGGTACTTTAACTATTGATAAAGATGGTAAAAATGTAGAACAGTTGGATCTTCCTACAGGTGATTACTACGTGAAAGAACTTGAAACAAATGTAGGTTTCAAATTAGATGAAGAAGAACATGATTTTACATTCAACTATGATGGAGATACAACTAAACCTACTGTAACAGTTTCGATGGATCTTCATAATGAAAAGCGTAGATTAGAATTGGATATCAACAAAGTGGATAAAGATCACCATGATCATTTCTTAAATGGAGCTATCTTTGAAGTCTATGATAAGACAGTTAAATCTTATGTTACTACTTTAGCCAGTGGTCAATTAATGATCGTTGGTGATGATGCCAATAAAGAATATGAAATCTCTAAGAATGAAGATTTTACAAAGATCATTAAGACCGTTAAAACAGACGAAAATAAACAAATCATTCTAGATATTGAAGATGGAACGTATTATTCACGTAAAATTGGAGATGACAAAGTTAGTAAACATGTCGTTAAAGATGGAAAAGCCGTATTAGTTGATGCCATCTATGGCCATGAATATGAATTTAAAGAAATCAAAGCACCTACTTCTTATCAGTTGGCCGACAAATCCAAAGCTTACAAAGTAGAAGCCGATAAGGATACAGATACAATCATTTATTATTTTGAAAATGCACGTATCGTTGTTCCAAATACAGGAGTATAAATAGTATGAAACATAAGAAAATAAAAATAGCAGCACTAGCGATAGTTACTGCAAGTCTATTAGGTGGAATTCTATATAGTGAGTTTGGAACAAAGAAATCTTATGATTATTCAGAATACTATGTAGAATCAAAGCCAAGTAAAGCATCAAAGGAAAATAAAGATAATGAGGAAGCTTCTGAAAAGGAGCTTTCTTTATCTTTACTTCAAAAAACAAACAATGATGTTGTAGGAATTTTAGAATTTGATAATCGAGTTATCTATGAACCAGTTGTACAGGCTCCAGATAACGATTATTATGTGCGTAAAAACATCAAGAAAGAATATGCCAATGCAGGTATTCCTTTTGTATCGGCAGATGGAAATATCAATGCAAAAAATGTTGTAATCTATGGTCATTCCAGTAAATGGAACAGTATCATTTTCACACCATTAATGAGCTATATAAACCAAAACTACTATAAAGAACATCCTACATTTCGATTCATTACAGAAAATGACACAAGAACGTATCAGATATTTGAAGTTTTGAATGTGGATCTAAATAACTTGAATGATTCTTTAGAATTTACTCAATCTAGTTGGGATTCTGATACTGCATTCAATGCCTTTATTTCTGATTCTATTAATCGAGGATTATATAAAACAGGTGTTTCTATTAATACTGATGATAAGCTGGTGACTCTAGTGACTTGCGATACAAGAAATGACAGCAAAAGGATTGTCATACTAGCAAAACGAATTGATTGATTCAAAAAGTCTATAAATTCATGAAATGTTAATAATTGTATGCTATTGTAGAATTAGATAATCGGAATTTGTAGAGGTGATAAGCTATATGAATGATAAATGGGTTGAGTTTGCAATTCGTATTCAAAGTATTGCTCAGGCTGGGCTTCAGTACGGGAAAGATAAATATGACAGAGAGCGTTATGAGGAATTGAGACAGATTGCAGCAGAAATGTTGTCTCTGAAAACGGATATTCCGGTAAATAAAATTTTCGATTTGTTTTGTAATGAATCTGGCTACCAGACACCAAAAGTAGATACACGGGCTGCGGTTTTTGTTGACGGTAAAATTCTGCTTGTACATGAAAATAATGGTACATGGTCATTGCCGGGAGGGTGGTGCGATGTAGACCAGTCTGTTGTATCCAATACGGAAAAAGAAGTGCAGGAAGAAGCAGGATTTTCGGTAATATCCGAAAAAATAATCGCAGTTCAAGATTGGCGAAAGCATAATGTGGTGAATTATGCATATGGAGTAGTGAAGATTTTTGTTCTGTGCAGGTATGAAGGTGGAGAGTTTGAAAAAAATATTGAAACTACAGAAATTGGATTTTTTGATAAAAACAATCTCCCATCTGACCTTGCTGTAGAAAAATGCACAAAAGAACAAATTCTGATGTGTTTTGACTCGTATGAAAATCCAAATGCGACAACGCTTTTTGATTGAGACAACTTATAGTTTAACCAAAAAATTCCAGTTTGTAGAAGTAAGGAAATCGGTATTTGTGGAGGAGGAATTCTATAATGAAATTTTTTGAAAATACCCGTAAGCCACAAGGCTTCGGCGGAAAATTGATGACGAAGATGATGAACAGCGGTCACGCCAAATTATCGCAATGGGGATTCTCAAATATCTCCACGAAGTCTGATGCTGAAGTTCTGGACGTCGGCTGTGGCGGCGGAGCAAATATTGCGGTCTGGCTTGATAGATGTAAAAATGGCCACGTGACAGGATTGGATTATTCTGAGGTTAGTGTGGCAGAATCTCAAAAATTGAACGCCATCGCCATTAAACAAGGGAAATGTAATGTAGTTAAAGGAGATGTATCTGCTATACCCTTTTCTGACGCGACTTTTGATTATGTTTCTGCCTTCGAAACAGTTTACTTTTGGCCAGGATTAGTAAAATGTTTTTCCGAGGTCAACCGTGTGCTGAAAAGCGAAGGCATATTCCTGATTTGTAACGAGAGTGACGGAACGAATGCCGCAGATGAAAAATGGACAAAGATGATCAATGGTATGAAGATTTACACATCTAAACAACTTGTTGCCGCTTTGAAAGAAGCGGGTTTTACAGAGATCAAAACGTATTCAAATGCAAAAAATCATTGGATAAGTATTGTTGCAACGAAATAGCCAAATTCCAGTTTATAAAGCATTACCTCTTCGGTAGTGCTTTTCTTTTACCCTATTTTAGAAAGGACGGTGATGTGATGACTAATTATAAATCATTGGATGAGAAAACAAAACAAGCTTTTGAAATGATAGAACAAGGCGTGAAAGATGTGTATTCTTCTGAATCTTTTAAACGATATTTGTCTTGTTTAAGTAAGTTTCATAATTATTCATTGAATAACACTTTACTGATATTAGCTCAAAAACCGAATGCAAGTTTGGTTGCTGGATATCGTTCATGGCAGATAAACTTTAATCGACATGTGGATAAAGGTGAAAAAGGATTGATGATTCTAGCTCCTGTTACGTACAAAGAGGATCGATTAATGAATAAAGTGGATGAAAATGGAAATGTTGAATTGGATGAATCAGGTTCACCCATCCAAGAACAACGACAAGTAAATATTACTCGATTTAAGACAACTACTGTATTTGATATATCACAAACTTCTGGTGATCCTCTTCCCTCTTTGCTTCATGATTTAACGGGTTCTAATAATGAAGCTAAGGCAATCATTCAATCCGTGCAATCTATCTGTACAATTCCCATTGAATTTAAAACAGAAACAGAAGATTTGAATCTTATGACAGGAGCTAAGGGATATTATTCTCCTAAAGAAGATAAGGTTGTGATTAATAAAGATTTGGAAGATTTGCAAATCGCAAAAACATTAATTCATGAGTATGCTCACAGCCTACTTCATAAACAGACAGATAAAAATCAAAGCCAGCGAGAAATTGAAGCCGAATCGTTGGCTTTTGTATTATGCGATCATTTTGGGCTTGATACTTCTGAATATTCTTTTGGCTATATCGCAAGTTATGCCGATAAAGATTTTGATGAATTGAAATCCATCTTAAATAGTATTCAAAGTACGGCTCACGAAATGATTGAGCAACTAGAACCTGTATTTAAGGAGAAACTGCATATGATAGAAATCAAAAATAAATATATAACGCCATTAGAAATGGAACAGATGAATCATGATATTGTGATTCAGGTTTCTTCTTTGATGGAACAATATAAAGAAGCACTAGATGATCCAAATGTATCCACTTCGGATATTCATGAAATAGTAGATCAACAAATTTATGATGTGATTAGCAGTAAGCCTGAATATTCTGATCAGGCTTTTTTATTTGGAAACAATCACGACTATTATCAAACTCTTCGGACAGTATGTTTTGAAGCATTCACCAATCCCAATTTTGATTTAAACAAGAATTGGTTTATTGAAAATACTATTGAACATAGAAACTATGAATTATTTGAACAGATTGCACAACCACTTCTAGCTAATGATGCTTACTACATCAAATATACAACACCTGGATTTATGGATCTGAATGTGGAAATCATTGATGATGATCGATTCGCAATAGCACATAACTATGAGTTGAATGGTGATCTAATGGCAGATCCGGACATGGAATTTACAGTGGATAAAGAAAATAGATTACTCTATCCACAATCCTATCAACAAGATAATCTTCAATTCTATGAACGTGTGGATGGTGATCCTTTTCGTGCTAATGAACTCAATCGTTTTATGAATCAATGGATCCACAATATCCAGGAACAAAAATACAAGGTAGAAACGATCTATACAGATGAATTTGAATTATCTGCAAAAGAAAATCCAAATGCAGTTAAAAAATTCTGTAAAGAAAATGGAATCGCAAAGATGGCACCAAAAAGTAAGGAGTTGGAAAGATGAGTAAACGATTTATACGAAAAGAGGTTCTAGAAAAAGTAAGAACCCTATCTGCATTTGATTATTTAAAGAATTATGCACCCGACTTATTAGTTAAAAATGGGAGAACAGATTATTATCATCGAAATCATGATTCCTTGCATTTTTCAAATGGAAAATGGTATTGGTGGTCACAAGGCAAAGGTGGTACATCCGCACTCGATTATTTAATAATTGTGGAAGACTATGAATTTAAAGATGCATGTAATTATCTATCCGATTTAATGAACGTCAGCGAACCCGTTACTACTTATTATCATCCAAAACCTGTAAAACCATTTGAATTACCTATTAAAGATAAAAACAATGATTTAGTGATTCGTTATCTTTGTGAAGTACGAAAAATTGACAAAGATATTGTAGATGATTTCATATCCAAAGGAATAATCTATCAATCCGCTAACTTCAAAAATGTAGTATTTGTTGGATATGATAAAGATAAACCAGCTTATGCGTTTAAGCGAAGCATCTTTAAGAATTTTAAACTGGATCATGCTGGAAGTAATAAGGCATTTAGCTTTAATTACACAAATCCAAAAAGTGATGTACTCCATGTTTTTGAAGCAGCCATTGATCTATTATCCTATATGACACTTTTGAAAATGGACGAGAAGGATTATACGAAATTTGATTATCTATCTCTTGCAGGAGCCAGTGATAAGATTGCTATCAAATCTGAAGCTGATATTCCTATTGCATTAAAAGCTTATTTAGAGAGAAATCCAAACATCAAAACCATTGTTTTTCATCTAGACAACGATGAAGTCGGTATTGGTGCAACATCTAAAATCATTTCTATTCTAAATTCAAAATATCAATGTATTGATGAACATCCACCTATTTATAAAGATGTAAATGAAGAATTAATTCATAAAAGTTCATTACTATCGACAGTTTTTTGATTTTCTGTCGAGGACAAATCTCAGTCAATAAGCTATGGTTAAGTTGAAATGTGGAATTACCGACAGAATCATGCCTTTTCTGTTGATTACAAATTATTTCAATTGTTGTAAGTTAGTGATGAGGTAGAAAAAATGTTAGTAATGATAATGGCAAAATTGATACAGAAAACGAATGGAAAAGTTGTTTATATTTATGATGGAAATATGGATTCAGATAATTTAGATTTTGAAAATGTTGGAATTGTTGAATTTGATTATTGTGTATTTAAGAATGTTCCAAATACAATTGATGCAATGTACTTACTTCAAAATATAGAAGATAAACATATACGTATTATCAAAGAAGCTGCCACAAAAGATATTAATGAATATGGAATAGATACTTTACCATTCACTATTTTCAGAGAAATATTGGTAAAATATAATGCGAATAAATCTATTCCAGACTTTGCTATACATTTGACTTCTGAATTCTTACAAGAAGCTCTACAAAAGGATGAAATCAAAGAAATGTTTATAGATAACAATATTGCATCTAAAGAAGCAATCGAAGATTTTCTAGAAGCTGTGCAAAAGCAACGTGGAAAATATTAAATTCTATATTAGAAATTGCATTATAAACCCTTTATAATCTTTCACGAGGTGATAAAACAATTGAAAGATTTTGAAGGCATTGTTTTATTAAAACAAGATGGAACTGGATGGAAAGACACACTTTATTTATATGCTGTAGATATCCCATCCTTAAACATTAAACAATGTGGTGTTCTTATTATGAGCAAATATTATGTGCAATCGATTTTAAACTTACAAGCTCCTTTAGACCGGATGATTCCTGTTTATCCAATCGATTATCGAACAGAACAGAATTTTAAAGGAACAGAAATAGAAAAACAAAAATTAGACGATTTACTTCTTCTAGTAGCAAAAGCGATAGTAATCAAACTGTTTTTGAATCGTGAAATACCTGAAGTATTAGTGCTTCCTTGGGAAACACTAGAATCAGAATTTAATTTTTAGAATTGGAGTCATAGATGAAACAAAAAAATATTAAACAACTATCAGAAAAAGAATTTCTTGAACGATTAGAAAAATCAAGAAAACAATCTAAAGATAGAAAAGGAAAAGATGCAGATACTGCAATAAAAGAAATCCAAAAAAATATAATTTGTAATTATGATCAAGGGAAAGTAGATACTTTCTCTTTTTTATTGTTCAAATTTAGAAAGTGAAGGTGATGTAATTTGAATAAGCAATTTGATTTATTTCAGAAAATGAAGATAAAAGAAGTCTGTGAAAATATCAGTCGTATGACTTATGCCTATATTAACCCTGACACAAAGCAGCCAACTGTTGTTCCATCAAAACATTACAAAGATATTCTAGATCAGCCAGTAGAAGTTTTGGTTAATGATCAAGTAAAGAAACAGTTTTTAAATATCATGTTTAAACAAATGAAAGCATTGAAGGATGAAGAACCAATTCTTTTCAATGAAACCTTGTTATTGATGGATCTAAATAAAACACCAGATAGTTTAGAACTCAATGAAGAAGCTGCATTAAAGATTACAGCTACAGAACTTGTAGAAAATGAAAAAACACAAAAGAAGAAATTTCATCTTGTGGATAATGAATATTTAAATGCCTATGAATCCACAAAGAATGATTCAGAATTGATGGCTCAACTCTTTGGAGAACAACAAAATGAACGAGTGTATTCCATTGAATTTGATGAAATGGATATGGAAAAGCCAAAGTCAAAAGGAGGAAAGAACAATGACTTACAACACTAAAATTTATAACTATGCAAATTTACATTCAGAAGATAAACAAATCGTACAGGCACAATTACTCATGTTGGAATCTCTTGAAGATACCCTTACGAATTACACATATGCAAAAGAAACTTCTACAAATACTTTAGAAACAATTTCCTTTGAAGAAGGAATCCATGCTTTAGAAGAAGCAAAACAAAATATGTATAACGATATTGTTGAATATATGATTTTTTCGATTGATAGCTATGAAAATGAAGTACATGAAATAGATACCAGTGATCCCTTCTATGGATTGTATGAAGAGATGGAGGATTTAGAAAATGAATAATGTAGAAACAATTGAATTCAGTACGACTAATCTAGAAAGATTAGCCTTTTATTTTAAGAATTTGAAAATGGAGGTTAGTGGAAGATGGTACACAACGACAAAGTTTTAGAGGATGTAAATGCCCTGCTTGATTACAATGCTGTGAAAGATTATTTCTTTATGACAGTAATCAATGCAGAAGAATATAAAAATGATTTAGCCACTATGCCTCACACCATTATTGGAGATCTTGCGATTGTTTATAAGGTCATGATCAAAACTACGGATGAACGTTTTTGTGCAGCCAAGGTTACAAATCAATTGATGGATGCCTATGGAATCGACGTAAATAAACTTCATAATGATGCACTTATCTCATCTCCAAACATGATGAAGCCTGAAATTCTTCCATTAGAAACTATGTTAATGGGAATTCCAAAAGATACAGCTCTAGAAGAAAAAGAACATCAACTTGTCGTTCTGACAAATGAACATAAAACAGGTGGTGCAGCAACAATGTTCTATGCTGGGGTTTTAAATGATTTGGCTGAAAAATTAGAACATGACTTATATATCATTCCATCTTCTACAGATGAGTGTATTGCTCTTTGTGATTCCCCTTCTTTAAATGTTGAACATGTTAAAGAAATGCTTCTTTCCATTAATAAATCAACATTAGTAGATTCCGATAAAAAGCTATCTGATCATTTGTATCATTATGATAAAGATGAGCACATTTTAGAAAAAGCGGATGACTATGAAAAGCGAATCAACAAGCATAAATATTCGCAGTTACTTCATTAGAGATTGGAGATTTTTACAATGATAAAGTACGAAGATATTGTTAAAAGAATTGCCAATATTGAAAAGAAGAGAATCAAAAATGAAGAACGCATCAAAATACTTTCGGAAGAAAACAATGTTCTAACTGCGAATCTAAAATTCTTGAATCAGAAAAAAGAAATGTTCGAAAAGATGGATCAAGATCTTGCCGATTTGATTCCGGATAAGAAAAAGGCTGTAGCCAATTAATGTCTACAGTTGTAACAAGCAACGTCTTTTGGGGACAAAAGACTAGTATTTAGGGAATATCCCTAAGACCCTGAGCTATCACAAATGCTGATAGCTCTTTTAAGATTGGAGGAAGATGAAAATGTTAAATAGTTTAACACTCTGTTTTGTCAGTTTTCTTGGTGGAGGATTAGTTGGGATGGGTACGGTTTTATTTATTCAAGGTGCTTTCTACAATGAAAACAAAATCGAAGAAAAAAGAAATCAAAGTTAGATTAACGAATCAAGACTTTGATCATCTTAACAATTTAGTTAAAGAATCAAGTCTATCTCGTGAATCTTATCTAAGAATGTGTATAAACGGTTTAGTGCCTAGACCTGTACCAAGTAAAGAATTAATCGAAGTAATCAAAATTTTAAGAGAGATTGCTGAAAAGATGAATCAAATCGCAATCTCTGTTTATACACAAAATGGAATTAATAAATCTCTTTACATGGAAAACTATGAGAAGTTACAACAACAAATCAACGAGATCATGATTTTGATTCGACAACCTATCAATATGGAGGAAGTATGGCAATCACCAAAATCTGGGCAGTGAAAGATGATTTGAATCGTGTTCTTAGCTACATTAAAAATCCTGATAAAACAAAAGAAGATATGGGCGAAGGTTTAAAAGAAGTTCTAGCCTATACTACCCAAGGCTATAAAACCAATGAAAAAGAATTTATTACTGGCATCAATTGTGAACCTCGTTTTGCTTTAAAGCAGATGATCAACACAAAACTTTCCTACAACAAAATGGATGGCCGTCTTGCTTTTCATGCAGTGCAGTCCTTTAAACCAGGTGAAGTGACACCGGAACAATGTCATGCACTGGGTGTACAGCTTGCCAAACAAATGTGGGGCAACCGATTTGAAGTCGTTGTTTCGACACATCTAGATAAAGAACATCTTCATAATCATTTTGTAGTAAATTCTGTTTCCTGGGTAGATGGTAAAAAGTATGACAATAAGAAAGCTGATATTGATCACTTCCGAGAATTAAATGATGCCATCTGTAAAGAACATGGTCTAACTGTTATTAGTAAACCGGATGGAAAAGCAATGAATTATGGAGAATGGAAAGCTGAAAAGAATGATTCTATCTATTTGCGAAAACTGATTCGTTATGATGTGGATTCCGTTCTATTGTATGCAAGAACGCCAGAACAGTTTCAAACAAGTCTTGAAGAAATAGGCTATGTTGTAAACCTAAGTGGAAAGCACTGGACTTTAAAACATCCACAATCTAAAAGAACATTCCGGTTTTATAAACTCACTCGTGATGATCGATATGATGAAGAGCATTTGATGGAACGCATTAACAGTAACTTTCTATTTCCAATGCAATCTGCAGTTTCTGATGTTATACCATGTAAAGAATATCAAGGTGATCATACAAAACTAAAAGGAATCAAGGCAATGTATATTCGATATTGTTTTGAATTAGGGATCTTACGTCCGAAAGGAAAAGCACAAAAATATCCAAGTCCACAACTTAGAAAGGATTTGATTTATATGGATAAAATCACAAATGAAAATACTCTTATTGGCAAGCATAATCTTGAAACCATTGAAGATGTGCTTGCTTTTAAATTAGATTTAAACAATCAAATAGAAAACTGGATGAATCAACGAAGATCCATTTACAACAAAATCAAACGAACTCGTGATCCAGAATTAAAAAAACAATTAGAACAGGATCGAGATACGCTCACTTCTAAAATTGCACATGGGAAAAAGGAAATCCGAATATGCGAAGATATAGAAAAGAGAGTACCTGATATTGAAGAAAAGCTAAAAATGGTAAACGCATTAGAAACGGAGCGTATGCAAACACAAAAAGAATACGAAAGGAGCTTGAATTTATGAACAGTGCCGATACTGCAGATCAGATGATGAAAATGACATTAGAAGGCATTCAGGTAGCTGCTGAAATTGGATTAAAAGCTGGTGGAACAGCAGCTAAATCCTTGGCTGTTACTTTGTATGCCATTCTTACGGACAATAAGAAAATCAAAGGCAAAACTAACTTGGATAATCTGTTAAAGTCCAACAAGGAATTAAAAGTGTTTGCGATTCATCATTCGGATCTTAAAAAGTTTTGTGAAGAAGCCAAACACTATGGTGTCCTCTATTCTGTTTTAAAAGAAAAGAATAACACGGATGGAATCGTAGATATCATGGTCAAAGCTGAAGATGCATCCAAAATATCAAGAATGGTAGATAAATTTGATCTAGCTACCATTGATACCAAAGCAATTCGTGAATCCGTATTGTCACAACAACAAATCAAAGATGCAAAGCCTTTAAGTGATGAAGAACATGATGCATTACTATCTAAATTGATGGATGAAAAAACAAACCCCGTCAAGGCTCGGACAAGCAAGGACGGTACTCCGTTCGAGCCATCTTCAAAAACATTGAAGAAAGAAAACAAGAAGAAAACCGTCGAAAGAAAAAGATCAATAGTTACTATGGATAGACCTTCTGTTCGTCAGGAATTAAAAGATATTAAGCAGCAACAATTAAAATCTTCTGCACCAAAATATCCAGTAAGAAAGAAATCAAAAAAGAAAGTGAGATGACAACTATGCGTAACTGGTTAAAAAAACAAAATGATGAAATAATTGAAATACAAGTTGATGATACAGAAAGAAGAATCATTGTACGTGCCCTTGCGGATTTGAGAGATAAACAACGCATGGCACATAAAAATTATGACTTTCTAGATTCATTAATTGTCAAAGTCTGTGATGCAAACGTAAATAAAGGCTATTTTGACAAAGCACCACAAAAATAGTCGGTTATCGCATCAGATATTGTCAATTCATCATTTTCTGATTTGTTAACTTGCTAAATTAACAACTATCAAAACTTTTAAGCAATTCGAATTCGGATTGCTTTTTTGTTAAATGAAAGGAGCTGATATTTATAGACAAACGTAAAGATGAATATGTATTTCTAGTACTTTTGCTTATTCCTGCCATTTGGATTGCCTTGCTGATTGCACCTTATATGGATGAAGGATTGATCCATGCAATTCCATATCTTAGCGAAGCTTTAAATCATCCATTTGCTATTCAATGGACGGATTCAGCATTAAAAACAATAGGCATCTTTCTAGTTATTTATGTTTTAGGTGTTGGTATGTATTTATCTTCAGCTAAGAATTATAGGCGAACTGAAGAATATGGTTCTGCTAAATGGGCAAATCCAAATACTGTATGTAAGAAATACGCAAATAAAGACTACTTTACCAACAAAGTCTTTTCTCAGAATGTACGAATGGGATTAGATGGGAAAAAGCATCGACGAAACTTGAATACGGTTGTGATTGGTGGCTCTGGTGCTGGTAAAACAAGATTCTATGCCAAGCCAAACATTATGCAATGCAATACAAGTTTTGTCGTATTAGACCCTAAAGGTGAAATCATACGTAGTGTAGGACATTTGTTAGAAGATAACGGCTATGTTATTAAAGTCATTGATTTGATTGATATGTCTAAGTCACTTGGATATAATCCATTTTATTACATTCAAAGTGACAAGGATGTGCTCAAATTAATTACCAATCTGATTCGTAATACAACACCGAAAGGTTCTTCCACTAATGATCCTTTCTGGGAAAAAAGTGAAACAGCATTACTTGAAGCTTTGATGTTATATCTGTATCACTATGCCCCAGAAGATGAACAAAACTTCACCATGATCATGGAAATGCTGAATTATGCCGAAGTCAAAGAAGATGAAGAAGATTATGAAAGTCCATTGGATGAGTTGTTTAAAAGACTAGAAATGGTTGATTCCAATTCACTAGCTTTAAAACAATACAAAATTTATAAACAAGCAGCAGGTAAAACCGCCAAATCCATATTGATTTCGGTTGGTGTAAGACTTGCTGCTTTTAATTTGGAAGAACTTGCATCCCTTACGAAATATGATGAGATGGAACTGGAACAAATTGGAGAAAGAAAAACAGCATTATTTGCGATTATTCCAGATAATGATTCCACATTTAATTTTGTAGTTGGTATGTTGTACACCCAATTATTTCAAATGTTGTACTATCAGGCCGATTATGTACATGGTGGAGAATTACCGATACCAGTACATTTTTTAATGGATGAATTTGCCAACGTTGCCCTTCCGGATGAATTTGACAAGTTACTTTCAACGATGCGTTCAAGACAAATCTTTGTATCTATTATTTTGCAGAATCTAGCACAAATTAAAGCATTATATAAAGATAGTTGGGAATCCATTCTAGGTAACTGTGATGAAACGTATTATCTTGGTGGCAATGAACAGAGTACACATAAATACATCAGTGAACTGCTTGGAAAAGAAACATTGGATACAAATACGTATGGCAAATCAAGTGGCCATAGTGGAAACTATTCCACCAATTATCAACAGACTGGAAGAGAATTATTAACCGCAGATGAAGTTCGATTGTTGGATAACAACTATGGACTTCTTTTTATTAAGGGAGAACGCCCTGTTAAAGATAAAAAATATGATTTATTAAAACATCCAAATATTAAGCAGACATTGGATGGAGGACGAGAGCCTTATATTCATGGGCAAACGTATCATTTCATTGATGATTGGCAAAATATTCTTTTGACTGATAACGAATATGAATTGTTAGATCAAGAAGAAGTAGAAAAATATGTAAAGGAGATCAAAGAAAATGAAGAAAACAAAAACAATTAGAAAAGTAGTGTTCTATGCTTATACAGCATTGATACTCATCACAAACTTTATAACACCTGTCTATGCAGCTAATGATCCAGTTACTGTAGTCAATAACTTCAGCGATTTTATGTTTGGACTCATTCGAGCAATTGGAATGATTCTATTAGGCTTTGGAATTGTACAGGTTGGTTTATCTTTAAAAAGCCATGATCCCAGCCAAAGAGCAAATGGATTTATGACTGTTGCTGGTGGAATTATTATTACGTTTGCGAAAGAGATTTTAAACATTATTGTAGGTTAATGTATGGATGGAATCATCGATAACCTAACAAGTGCCATTAATACTTGGAATTCTAAACTAGCTGAAATATGGTTGTTGCTAACTGAATCACCAGAGTCATTTAAAGGTGGAGATATCTGGAAAATCATTGTCAAAGTACATGAAGGCTTACAAGCCATTGGACTTGCCCTTCTTGTACTTTTCTTTGTATGGGGATTAATACGAACTTGTACTAGCTGGCAAGATGTTAAACGACCAGAACAAGCCTTCAAACTTTTTCTAAGATTTATTATTGCCAGAGGTCTTGTCATGTATGGAATGGAACTGATGACAAAGATTTTTGAAATTGTACAGGGGATAATTCAATCGATTACGGAAACTGTAGGACTTGGAGTATCCAACGAAACAGTTATACCACAGGAAATAGTTGATGCGGTTAGTAATACAGGATTTTTAGAATCTATTCCACTTTGGGCAGTTACATTATTAGGATCAATATTTATCACAATACTTTCATTTGTAATGATATTAACTGTTTATGGAAGATTTTTTAAACTTTACATGTACACAGCTATTTCTCCAATACCACTTGCAGCAGCTGCAGGAGAAAGCACACAAAACACAGCTTTTACATTTATCAAAAGCTATGCAGGAGTTTGTTTAGAAGGAGCGATCATTGTCCTTTCCTGTATTATCTTTTCAGCCTTTGCATCAAGTCCACCAGTAGTGGATTCAACAGCATCTAGTGTATCTATGGTATGGAGTTATATTGGTGAATTGATATTCAATATGTTAGTTCTTGTAGGAACAATCAAAATGTCAGACAGGATTGTAAAAGAAATGATGGGGCTATAATATGTAGCTACTCAGTTACCACATTTGTTGATATTTTGTAAAAAACTGATTATAATATATACGAAAGGAAGTGTTAATTATGCGTAACGTAATCAATGCTCAAAAAGATGATGTATTTAGAATTCGCATGAATTCAGAAATTAAGAATGAATTGGAAGAAGTATTTGCCAAAAATGGTTTAACTTTAACAGATGCAGTAAATGTATTTTTTCAACAAGTATTAAATACAGGTGGATTTCCATTTTCTGTAACTGAGGATAATGCCGAAAAGATGAAAGCAAAAGCTTTATCTAAATTAATGAAAGAATTAGAAATTGGTATGAATTGTACTGAATCTTATTCAGAAGAAGAAGCCAAAAAGATGTTAGGTTTGTAAAATGAGGATCATTTATAAAAAATCCGCAATTGACGATCTTCTTAATACCGAAAACTATATTATTAATCAGTTTCATAATGATCAAGCCGCAAAAAAGTTTAAAACAAACATTGTGGATACAATTTCATTATTAAAAGATAATCCTTATTTAGGGCCAAAAATGTCAGATCGATTTAATATAGATACATCATTACGCTATTTAATCGTATCTAAACAAATTGTATTCTATGATATCAATGAAGATAATATCGAAATTATTAGAATACTAGACTCAAGACAAGATTACTTATCATTACTATTTTAATTGATATTGCAGGAGCATATTGTTCCTGCTTTTATTATGCCTTCAAGGTAGGAAAGGAACGTAACATGAAAGATTATATTTTAAACAAAGTTGTATTAAAAACAGGAGATTCATTGGATATTGTTGAATCTTCAACTTTACCATTAACAGAAAAATTGATGTGCAAAGTGGAACATGAAAAGGATAAAATCATTGTTCGTCGTGATGATGGAAAGATGATAATTCCAGTTGATAATATCTTATTTGCATCTTCTATTCCACTAGATGTCATTCATGAGGATTTTAATGATGAAATCTAATTTTGAAATCAAAATCAACAAAGAAATACGTGATTATACAGAAAGTATTTTCTTTGGATTGTCACTTCGACAAAGTATCTTTTCTATCATTGCCTGCGCTATTGCGTGTGGTTTGTATTTTCTATTCAAAGATCCAACTAGGTACAGAAATGACAAGCTGGTTATGTATGCTTGGTGCTGCTCCTTTTGCAGCATTTGGATTCGTACGTTTTCAAGGAATGTATACAGAAGATATTGTGAAGATGGCAATATCTTCTTTTGCGTTGTCTACAAAGAATTTGATTAATGTGCCATTTAATCTTTATTATGAAATACTTGAACCATTCATTAATCAATCAAGAAAGGAGTCGATTGTACATGATAAAAAGTTACGAAAGATTGAAAAAGCTCAACAAAGAAAAATTAAGAATTCCTAGAACCGTTCAGGATGCCATCCCGGTAGACACGATCTATAAGGATGGTATTTTTAAATCCGGTAATAAATATACAAAGAGTTATAGGTTCTTGGATATCAACTACAAGATTGCTTCTGGAGAAGATAAAAATAATCTCTTTTTAAGCTATAGTGATTTACTAAATTCTTTTGATTCTTCTGTGATGACAAAGATAACTATCAACAATCGAAAAGTGGATATCAAGAAGTTTAAAGAAGATATATTGATTCAATTAAAGAATGATGGGTTAGATAAATATCGTGAAGAATACAATAATATGCTTTTGGATAAACTATCTGAAAGTGATGATATTATCCAGGAAAAATACATTACAGTGACTGTCTTCAAAAATACCATCGAAGAAGCAAGATTCACCTTTTCTAGAATCACCACTGAATTCTCTACCCTATTTGCACGTCTTGGCTCTTCTTGCATTGAATTAAATGCGGAAGAACGATTAAAAATGCTTCATGACTTTTATCGTAGTGAAACGGAAGAGTTCTCTCTCGACATGAATGATTTGGCTAAGAAAGGTCATTCTTTTAAGGATTTGATTACGCCTAGAATGAGTAAATACCACAACAAATATTTTGAATTTGATGGTAAATATGGAAGAGTTCTTTATTTAAGCAATTATCCAGGCTTTTTAAAAGACGAGTTTGTATCTGAACTTTGCGATTTAAATAAGAACTTGATGTATTCCATGGACATTATTACGATTCCTACTGATGAAGCAGTTCGTGAAGTAGAAAATAAATTCTTGGGGGTTGAAAAGAACATTACGGATTGGCAAATGAAACAAAATCGTAACAATAACTTTTCAGCCATTATTCCTTATGACATGGAGCTACAACGTAAGGAATGTAAAGAATTCTTAGATGATTTAATTGTACGTGATCAAAGAATGATGCTTTGCAACATCACAGTTGTTCATCTTGCTAATTCTTTAGAAGAACTAGATAAAGATAGTGAAACCTTAAAGGCAGTGGCTCGAAAGTATGTTTGTGAACTTGAAACACTATACTTTTCAAAAAGACAATTGGATGGTTTACAAACAGCTCTTCCTATTGGAGTTAATAAACTCAATATCACTCGTACCCTTCTTACAGAAAGTGCTGCTGTATTTATTCCCTTTAGAGCCCATGAAATCATGCAGAAAGGTGGTATTTGGTATGGTCAGAACGCCATTACCAACAATCCGATTCTTTGTAACAAAGCTTTATTACAAAATCCAAACTCTTTTGTATTAGGTATTCCTGGATCCGGTAAATCTTTTCTTACAAAAGAAGAAATTGAATTCTTAATTCTGTCTACGAATGACGATATTATTATTGCGGATCCAGAAGGCGAATATGATCCAATCATTAAAGCGATGAAAGGACAGATTATTCGTATTGGAACAAATAGTAAAGATTATATTAATGCCATGGATATGTCAGAAGGATATGGAGATAGTGGTAACGCAATTGCAGATAAATCTCAATTTATCATGTCTTTATTTGAACAGTTAGATACTAATCATGGTGGTATATCCCCTATTGATCGTTCTATAATCGATCGTTGTGTATCTTTGGTTTATCAGGATGCCATGAAAAATAACTATATTCCAACATTAAAGCACCTATACAACAAGCTGCTAGAACAAAGTGAACCAGAAGCTAAATCATTAGCTATTAAGCTTGAATTATTTACAAATGGATCCTTGAACATTTTTGCCCATGAAACCAATGTAGATATCAAATCTAGAATTTTGTCGTTTAATATCTTTAATTTAGGAAAGCAACTAAAGACGATGGGATTACTCGTGATTACAGATGCCATTATCAACCGTGTCAATGAAAATTGGAGAAAAGGAAAACGTACACATGTCTTCATTGATGAGATTCATGTTATCTTTGAAAATGAAGAAAGTGCAACCTTCTTTGCATCTGCATGGAGACAATTCCGTAAAAGAGATGCCTATCCAACGGGTATTACACAAAATGTGAAATACTTATTATCCAGTCAACAAGGAACAAGTATGTTATCAAACTCTGAATTCATTGTGATGTTAAACCAATCCGCCAATGATAGAGAAGATTTAGCTAGACTTCTAAATATTTCAGAAGAACAGATGGGATATATCACAAATGCACCTACTGGATCTGGATTAATCAAGTATGGTGGTTCTATTGTCCCTTTTGTCAATAAGATGCCAAAAGGATTATTGTATGATTTAAACACAACAAAACCAGGAGATAGAAAACTCCTATTCGACTGAGCAGAATTTACTTTCTGCTTTTTTACATACAAAGGAGTTGATAAATTTGAGAGATATTAAGACAAAGACAAAAATGCAAGCTATTAAAACAAAGGATACAAAGGGAAATATTAAGCATTTTATTAAGCAACAAACGATTCATACTAAAAGTAAAGATGTTGATAAAAAAGAAAATGCTTCTGTTAAATCCAATCCACAGATACAGGCTGTAAATAAAGTAAGTGTTGCTGCCAAACAAACTGTGGTTGAATCAAAACATCGTGCTACTAAGTTTATTAAGCAAAAGCGAAATGAATATAAAATCAAATCAACAAGTAAGAAATCTATTATTGAATCAAGCCATGATATTCAGCCACAACGAATTTCTTATATATCAAAGGCTAAGAAACATGTCGTAAATAAAGTAAATGTTTCAAAGATAAAACAAACTACAGAACAAATTGTTTCTAAGCCTATTGTTCAAAATGCAACACAGGCTATAAAGAAATCATTTCATATTGTTAAGAAGAGTGTATCTACATTAAATACACTCTTTTCTTTTGGAACAGGGCTAATTTTATTAATTGTAATTACTTTGTTTATTGGAACATTTAGTGTACTAGCACAAGATGGTGGATCTAACAGTGAAATTGTTTCTTTAAGTGAAGAAGTGATTGCCTATGAAGATACCATTCGTAAATATGCAAAAGAATATGATATAGAGGATTATGTTTCTTTATTACAAGCTATTATGATGCAAGAATCTGGTGGCAAAGGAAATGATCCGATGCAAGCCAGTGAATCTGGATACAATACAAAATATCCAAGAGTTCCAAATGGTATTACAGAACCGGAATATTCTATAGATGTAGGCACACATACTTTTTCGGATTGTGTTAAAAAAGCAAATGTAAAAGATCATTCAGATACAGAACATATCTATCTTGCACTTCAAGGATACAACTATGGATCTGGATATATTGATTGGGCAATTTCTAATTTTGGTGGTTATTCCAAATACAATGCACAACAATTCTCCGATATGAAAAAACAACAACTCAATGTATCTGGATATGGAGATCCATCTTATGTGGATCATGTTATGCGTTATGTTGGCATTACCTTTAGAGGTGGAACCAATCCTAACTTTAACAACATGGAAGCATGGATTACGAAAAATCCATATGGTAAAGCAGGATTATATGGACAATGTACATGGTTTGCCTGGGGAAGATTCTACGAATTATATGGTTATGATCCTGGCTTTACTGGTAATGGACGGGATTGTGTAGATCAACTTGTAAAAGCACATCCTGATAAATTTGAAAGAGCCGATACACCAAAAGCAGGAGCCGTCTTTTCAGATATTGGTAAAAATCATGTTGGTATTGTACTAAAAGTGGATGGAGAAAACATCACCATCCAAGATGGTAACTATGATGGCAAAACCAATACGTTTGAAGAAGCAAAAACAGATTGGCGAACAAACACTTATACCTTATCAGAACTTAGAAGAAGGTATGGAGGTATCGTATTTGCCAACCCAAAGTAAAAGCGAAGACACATCATCTTCGCTTGTTTGCTATATTAAATTTTTGGAACAATACTTTTGTAATCAAGTGTTTTCTTCGCAACATCCCATTTTGCAATTTGCATTTTTTTAATTTTTTTGCCATCACCAAAATCGAGTAAGTCGGTTCTGTGTAGGTTAATCATAATTTTATTTAAACTGCCGAGTCCAAGAGATGAGAGTAAAAATGCTTCCGTCGGGTCACATAATTTACAATATGCCCATAATTGCCCTAAATCATGTAAATTTAATTGTGTTTTTTTTGCTTCAATAAAAAATATTTGCGGTTTTCCACTTTTTTTCTTTACAATACCAAGAACATCTATTTGAATATCAAGCCCTATTGTTTGTGGGTAATAATCTATCACTTGAGTTTGTTCTAGATATAAATCTAGTGTTCTGGCATGAGAATCAATAGTAATAACAGTTGAATTTTTATATTTATCCTCCAAATATTGTTGAAGCCATATTCTCATAGGTTCATATAATTCTATTTCTTTTTTTACATTATTTGCCATAACCTAAAAGACCTGCTAAATCAGTCCATGAATCAAAATGTTTTCCACGTATTTCATCTGGTAATGATGGATCATTTTCTCCTGGATGAATTGGCTTATTTGATCTTCGAATATTTTTTTCCCAATAAAATTTATGCGTTTTAACAGGATCAATAAATTCCAATAATTCTTCAGCATATCTTTCTAACGCATCTTGCTTATGTTTGATGTTAAATCCAACTGGTAAAAATTCATTAGCAAATATTTTGACTTGATGCTCTTTTTTCCAAAAATTGGGTTTTCCTTGATTATATTTAACCAATTTTGCATCTCTAAAATTTGGATGTCCAAAATCAATTGTTTGAACAGGCACATCAACATCTTTTAGCATATTTGCAACATCAATTACCATATACCAATTTCCTGGAATTTCTATATATACCCTATGAGCTCCATCTTGTCCGTATGCTATATTACTTTTTCGAATATAACCGGTAACGTCTGCAATCCCGCGTAATAGTGCCTTTTTTTCGTCGATAGTAATAGAAAAAAGCTCAGGATTCATTTTCATGGTTGAATGATGACGTCCGCCTCCAATTAATCTTAACATTTCTCTTATAACATATTCTTCATTAGGTTTTGTAAATGATACTTTTGTAGAGTGTGAAAATTCTGTAATATTTAAGACATGACCAACTAATGGTTCTATAATAGATCTAATATCGACTAAACTTGCCTTAACATAAACAGCAACATCCTTTAAATCATCAGTATATAAGTTTTTATATGGAATATCGATAGTAACAGTTGTTGTTGTCGAGTTCTGTTGTATTTCTCCATTTCCAAGAATCATCCCTAACATATAAGCCATTTCTAAATTCATATTATTCTCCTCCTTCTATTAAATGAATTTTGAAAATTATCCCTAAATAACATTATTGATTCAGAGTATTAAAAATTTGATCTGCAATTGCTTTTGCCATTAAAGGTGGAACAGCGTTGCCTATTTGTTGCCTAATGTATAGTTTAGGCCCAATGAAAACAAATTTGTCATCAAATGATTGAATTCTTGCTGCCTCTCTTGGAGTAATTGCTCGATTAAGAAACGGATGATTATTTGTTCCGTTTGATGCGGCGTCGAATCTAGTATCAATAGTAGGGGAAACTTCCGACCATTTTAATCTGCCCCAAGTTCCAGAAAATTTTTGCTTGCCAAGCATATTTTTGGGCAGATGTTCTTTCCCACATTCAGGGGGAATCATTTCTAGTTTCTTTATGGCAATTTCAGCGTGATTTGATGCTTTGTGATTATACAATTTCTTACTTCCTTTTCTCATTTGATACTGATAATCGCTGCTAGGTTCTGTGATATATTCCTGTTCAAAATCACCTTCACCTGAATTTAAATAGGCCAAATCATAAATGGCATCTCTAACAGTGACAGCTTTTTTGCATGTTGGCATTGGAAGTTCAATCTTCTTGTTTCTTGAGCATATAAATATTGCACGTTGTCTAGATTGAGGAACTCCAAAATCCGAGGCAGTTAATACACCATACTCGACATAATATCCCATTTCAGCCACTTTATTTAATATTTGTTCCTTAAACCAACCAGCTGATGTAGACAGCAAGGCCTTCACATTTTCAATAACAAAGACTTCGGGTTTTAAAATTTCCACAAAATGTAAGTATTCTTTAAAAAGATAATTTCTCGGATCTTCAAGTCCTAATTTTTTTCCTTTTAATGAAAAGCCTTGACAAGGTGGCCCACCAATAATCATGTTCACTTTTCTATTTCTACATAATTCAATTACTTTAGCTTTTATTTTTTCATCTGTAATATCACCACAAATAGTTTCGGTAGAAGGCATATTGTATTTAAATGTTTGAAGTGCTTTTTCATTAAAATCTAACGCAACTTCTGTTGTAAAATGTTTATTCTTTTCCATTCCATAAGACATTCCACCTGCTCCGCTAAACAAATCTAAAATTCTGAACGTTGGTTCTACTTTTTGCATAGGATGCTTGTTCTTTATTAGAATCCTTTTAAATAGCTGCTTCCCATGAATGGTTGGCTTAAACAGATCAAATTCATTGTCCGATCCATGATTTGCTTCGCCAACAATTTCAAATTGTTCACTATTATAGCGATTAATTATTGTTATCGGAACCCCCATAATTCCGGGGTAATCATATGGAATGTCTGTGATACGTTTGACATTTATAGCGTCATAATCATCATATTTTGGATATTCATCTGGCACATATTTTTTTGATAATTTAATTTTTTCATGTCTTCTATCATTATCTAAATTGGTAAGCCACATTGCATTTCCGAGACTTCTCCATTTTTTTCCGTTATTATCAACCCAATACCTTGTTGATCTAGGCTCAGAAGAATCTGGCACTCGAAATTTCATTTCTCCGAATTGATATCCTGTCCATACTTTACCTTTTTGAATTAATGGAAATATTTCTTTATAAGTTAATGCATTTTGGTTTCCAATTATCAAAAAATTTTTTTTGTGTTTAATGATTTCTGAAACAAATTCTTTAAACAATGAAAATGGAGGGTTTGTTACTACTATATCACATTCTGATAAATAAGTTAGGCATTCATCACTTCTGAAATCACCATTTCCATTTAATTTTTTTATTTTTCTTTCTTCTTTTAAAAAATGAGGAATGCCATTTTTTGAAAGTTTTTTTTCATCAATTTGTGTTATATCTAAAACAAATCCATAATTATCGGCAACTTTTTTATCGACAGTATCTTCTAGTGTTAACTGTGTTCCAGTAATTTTAGATAAACTAAACGAAGTGCAAATTAGCCTTTTTAATTTTAAGTTGTTAAAGTTATTTATGAAAAATTTACTGAAATTAGATTCATACGGATCATCACAATTACATAAAACCACTTTATTTTCAAAATGAGCAACGTAATGTTTGATCTCTTTTTCAATTGTCTCATATGTTGTATAAAATTCATCATCTTTAACATTTTTGGCGATTTGCAAGTTTGTATTTTTATTTCCCATTTTGATTATGCTCCCTTATAAAAATTTGATTATCAGCATAAACTTTTTATTAGATGCACCATTTAAATCTGTAAATAGATTACTTTTCATTACTATTAATTTTATGTATTCTTCTAGGATCTTCTGGTTTTTTTGCATCGCGAGGAATCATCCACATTCTTCCCATAAAAATAGCTCCCTCAATTCTTCCTTCTTTACAATATATAGCAACTCTCCGTTGTGATATATTCCATTTTTTTGCTACTTCTGCTGATGTTAAGTAATTCATTTTTTAATTCTCCGCATATTAGAAATCAATAATATATTATATTCGAGAAAGCGAATAGTTTCAAGGATATTATCATTTTCAAAAATAAAAACGGTCATATAATTTTTTTGAAAGTTTTTTAGAATAGAAAAATTCAATAACTTAAAATTTTATCTAAAATTATTTATTGGCTTACTATCCTATTTTGTCTCCATTAATCTTTTGATTGGCAATTGCTCTTCTTCAGTGGCATATTTTTTGAAATCATATATACATAGAATTTTGCGATATGGAGTTGTTTTTTTTGATTGAAATTTTATCAAAAACTCTTTTGCATCTTCGATGTTGATACTATCATCTAAAATACTTAAACAGATAAAATTTGCTTTATTAGTCTTTGAAATATCAGAATCATCAAGAATGTCATTAATGGTATCATGTTGTTTCGAAGGATATTTGTTTGTATTCTTAATGAAATCTTTTATTTTTTCAATTTGTATACTTTTTAATTCATTGCTTTTAGAGATATTCTTATTTATTAAAGAGAACGCAAAGATAGGAAAATATTGATTTTTCTGAATTACTTGTTTATCAATTAATGCTAATAACTGAAAGTTTTCTTCCTCAATTATTGTGAAATAGTTAATCATCATTTCAGCTGTTGTTTGGTATTCATATTTTATAGTTTTTTGAGTTCCAATTGCTACAACTTTATCATCATTTGCTAAGGAATCTATATCTTCGGTAATTTTTACTTGGATAGATCCTCCTTCATAGATTTCTTTTACTACATTTTGCACTTTTCTAATATCCATAGCAGAAACAGGCAACTGAAGTGTAGATAAAGATTTATATATAGATAAAAAGTTATCCGTTTTAATTTTATTAACTCGTATCATCGTATTTTCATCTAAAAAAATATCATGTTCATATACCTCTGTACTATTAGAATTTCCTTCATATTCTACTAATAAAAAATTAGCCTTAATTTTCTCTCCTAATTCTGATCCTAAAGGAACATACTCAAAAATTGTTTTTAATATTTTCCGAATATTGTTATCGGTAATACTATATCCCATAAAAATAATAGGATTATGAATAAAAATTGATAATAATTGAGCGCGAATAAGCTCATATTTTTTTTCGAAATTTACATAATCTTCATGAGTAATAATTATTTTATCTGGAGTAGTAAAACAACCATGAATTTTATATACGGATCCATAAGGATTGCTTAGAAGGATGTCATTTCCAATCAAAGGGGAAAACTCAAATAAATTCTCTATTAATTGGTCATAATTTGTTGTAATTACTGATCCTACATTTTTTCGAACTTTTTTAAACTCATTTATTTCATCAATTTTATCTTCTTTGAATTCAATATTTTTAAAAAGAGAACATAAATAAAGTTTAAATCTACTAATATTTTTTCCATATTTCATATTCTCGTAAAACTGATCATTTATTTTTTTGAATTTTCCATTTCTATCATTTTGAACAGTTTCGTTGAACTTTTTTTCTAAATCTGAAGCTATTTTTTCATAATCATAATTTCCTTCAAAATAATGATGAGCTTTTAAATCCAAATAATATTCATTTGAATCTGTAAGGTCAAGTGCAATCTGATTTAGTAATCCATCCCATGTATAAGAGTGCTTTAAATACCTTAAACTCATACCTGTTCCAATAAATAAAACAGGATAGTTTTTAAAATCACTAATAAACTTTTCAATTTCCATAATTATCCCTTTCTTTCATAATTTTTGGGCTATCACCAAATAATAAAGGTACTATATTAATGAAATTCTTATTATTATCATATGGGAGAACCTTTACAGCTTCTATGACTAAATTATCTGTACCTTTTTTCAGTTCATATCCTTGACCATATAGCAAAAAAATTAAACATTCGTTTTCCAAATAAATATCAATTCCATTTTTTATATCCCTAGTACTTAAAAATTCTGTTAATTCTGATATTTTACATGCGTGAATTTGTTGTTTGAGTTTTTTATTTAATTCATCTTGAAATTTACAAACAAGAGCACAGTCATAATCATAATATCCTTCAAGCAAATTTATTATTTCTAATATTTCATTATTATGTTCTATTAAATCAATGTTCTCTAAACATGAATGAGAATTTAATAAATTCATTTTAATTCTCCTTTGTTTTTTTAATTTCAACAATATCGTCAAAACTACAATCTAATGTTGCACATATTTTAATCAAAGAATCCATTGAAACTGTTTGATTCTTTGAAAGTTTTGCAAGTGTACCAGGAGTTAGTCCTGCTACTTTTGCAAATTCAGTTTTCTTCATACCTTTATCAATTAATAATTTAAACAAGCGATTATAACTAATTTCCATATGATTCGACTCTCTTTCTATATTTCCAATTATAAAGGAATTTGGTATAAACATAAACAAAAATATCACTTTTTGGTGATATTTTTTTATTTTTTATTTATTTCATCTTAGTTATTAATGAACTAACTTTCACATGTTCTAATAATATTAATGCAAAGAAATCGAAGTCCTCCATCTTTTTTGTTTTTAAAAAGGAATAGATACATAAAATACAACGAATTGGTACAGATCTCTGTTTCAGACAGTTGATCTGTTTTTTTATCCATTTCAAGGCTAAAAAATGCCTTTTTTGTGGACTTTCAAGTGAAGGGGAAATTGTTTTTCCTTCACAAAAGGAGGAATAATTAAATGTATAACTATGGTTATGAAAAGAAAAAGTATTTAGAAGCAAAAGAAAAAGAAGAAAACTTACTACGATTATTAGGATTTCCTGAATGGAAGATACGATATCTTCGTGAACTAGATGATTTTGATTTCAATAAAAATCGCAGTTTTCACCGTAACGAATCACCAACTGAGGTGAAATTCTTTCTAAATGAACCTTCTGAAGATTATATAAGTGAATATACATGGGAAGATGTACTAAATGGAGTTAATGATGCCGTTGTTTATAAACATTTAAAAACGTGTGATCCTGTCATGCAAAAAATTATTGTAATGTTGAAAAACAAGTATTGTGTGTGGGAAATTGCTGAAGATTTACATATGACGAATAATGCAGTTTATAAAAGAATCGAAAAATTCTCAAAAAAATGTAAAAAGAGAGGCTAATAATTCACGATTTCAAGGACTATCTAGTGAAGGGAGATATGTAATCTTCCTAGTAGCTCTTTGAAAACAACATAACAACTATTAGATACAACACTTATATATTCGAGCTATTTCACTACTGCGCGATGATGTTTTTAGCGAGCGATGATACTTTAGATTGATAAACAATGATGCTGATTGTGCCATGACAATATATAAGATAATGATACTTCTAGCGACAGGCTCAAGCGTAATATGGGTTGGTGCGATGCCAATGAAAGATAATTAGCAACTATCTTGTCTAATAGGATTCCTTTGTTTTCGGGTAATCAGGTGATAAATAGAAAACACGATAAATATTGTATTTTTAAACATCAACCGGGATATACTCCCGGTTTTACATAAGGAGTGGATATGCATGAAAATTAAAAGAGGAGAAGTCTATTTAGCAGATTTAAGTGATGCATCTGGATCAGAACAAGGAAAAGTTCGTCCTGTTGTGATTATTCAAAACAATCGTGGTAATAAATATAGTCCAACAACCATTGTGGCTTGTTTATCATCCAAGATTTATACAAAACATCATTTACCAACACATCATCTTTTACCAGATGGTATTGGATTGAAATACAAATCAATGGTCATGTGTGAACAGATTCGCGTTATTGATAAAAGTCGATTGTTAAAGAAAATTGGTACAGTTAGTAGAGTTGATATGTTATCAATTGATCGAAAAATTAAAATCAGTCTAGACTTACGTTTACATAACCAAAGAAAATAGCTTTGGTTATGTTCCCTTTCCTTTTGGAAGCAGTCCTTTCCCAGCTGCTTCCTTTTATTTTGTAGGTGAGAATTTAAATTTCAAAGATTTTATAGTAAGGAGGAACAAAGAGATGAAACCTGTTATATGCGAGAAGAAGACATATACCGTTGCTGAAATTATGCAAATACTTGGTATTGGAAGGACAGCAGCCTATGACTTAACAAGAAAAGGATTATTTAAAGTCATTCGTGTTGGAAAAATTCTTCGTATTAACAAGGAATCCTTTGATCAATGGTTTGACAGTCAACAATAAAGGAGGAATGAGGGATGGCTTTGATTTTAAAATTGGGAAAGAAATTTCAAGTAACTTACGAGGTAGTCACACCTGCAAAAGAAATAAAAATGATTAAGGAATTATTCGATAACTATGAAGATGCAGCTAAACGAAAAGAATTATTAGATGGTGAGACATGTATGTTTTCCCCAGATAGTTTATTTGTGGATGTAATGGAAGATTGGCTTGCTGATCCATATTTCAGAGATCATTTAAAAAAATATCACGAGGCTCAAAAAAACTATGATGTGTATCTTCGTAGCCTTGTAGAAACAACTAAAGTTAAAGATGTTGATTCAGCCTTTGCAAATTCTATTATTAACCAGCTCTGCACAATCAAAAGTATAGGAAGGAATAGTACATTGTCTGTAAAGACGATTCGAGCCTGTAAGCTATTGCTTATAAGTACGTGTGATCATGCAATTAAGATGGGAATCATGGATGAAAATCCATTTAATGAGATTCATATTTCAGATCCGAATGATTTTAAAAAAAGGCCAAAGAAATATGCAGATTGGACTTATGAAACCATGCTTCAGATTTTTGATGGCTGCAAAGAGGAAAAACTATATGTCATTATGCAAATCGTATTTGCAACCGGAATGAATGTGACGGATGTACTTGGTCTAGTATGGTCAGATTTTTATCATGAAAAGGATAAGTACTATATTCGAACAAATAAAATGATGGAACGCATGTATGAAAAAGAATTATTCTTCCTTCCTGAATCCTACGTAATCAAAAAATACGTTCATGATAAAAAGATCAAATCTAAAACCCAGATTGTTCATCATTATGTGGATAAAGAAAATATATATTCTATTCCACGTACTCTGTATGAATTGTTACAAAACTGGAAAAAGCGTTCTAAAGACATATTCCAGTTTGATACAAGTCCTGATGCATTGATGTTTACAACTTTTGGAATCAGTCCATATGATGATCGTTTATTGCTTAAACATTTAGATCAAACAACATGCGTTTTGGATCTTCCAAGACATACACTAGCAGGATTGAAATTCTTTTCTGGGAAAGTTGCACCAGATGGAAGATCTTATAGGGATATTTATTATTATGAACACAATGATATTCCCTTTAGCTATTCTGGTTTAACTGCCAAAGAAAAAACAGCGAAAATCAACTCCGAATTTTCAAATCAAATGAAAAAAGAATTGCCTGATAAAGATAAAAAAGATGCGGTAGATTTAGTCAGACAGCTTAGTGAGGACAAAAATATCCGTAAAAAGTTATTGATGAAACTATTAGAAATTGAAAGTGGTGAATAAGATGGCATCGATACAAAAACGAAAGGATAAATACAATGTAATTTACTATTACACAGATAAATATGGAAAAGTAAAGCAAAAGTGGGAATCTTTCAGGACGTTAAGAGAAGCTAGAAAGAGAAAAGCCGAAGTTGAACTTCAACAAGCGGATCGAACATTCATTGCACCAAGTACAACGACTTTAAATGAGTTTTGGCCAACGTATGTAGATCTTTATGGATGTAACAAATGGTCAATATCCACTATGGAAAAGAATACAGCATTATTTAAAGCTTATATTTCACCGTATCTAGGGCACTATAAATTAGATGAAATTCGTCCAATAACGATTGAACAATATTATGCAAATCTTAAAGAAAGTGAAAATACAATGAAAACCGGAAAAGTATCTAGCAGGGTTATCGCAGAGATTCACAGAGTTTTGCGTTGCACATTTAATGTAGCTGTTAAATGGGAATATATTCAAAATAATCCATTCTTAAAAGTTGACACACCCAAACATGAATATGAAAAGCGTGAAATATGGACAGCTAATCAGATTGCCAAAGCTCTTGAAGTTTGTGAAGATTCAAAACTTTCAATTGCCATTCAACTTGCATTTGCCTGTTCTTTAAGAATTGGAGAAGTACTCGGTCTTACTTGGGATAATGTGCATATCAGTGATGATGATTTTTCAAATAACGATACACATATTTATATAAAGCAGCAGTTAGAAAGAGCACGTACAGATGCACTGGAAAAACTGAATAACAAAGATGTACTATTCATCTTTCCACAATTCGAAGAAAGAAAAAACGCAACAAGACTGGTTTTAAAAACTCCTAAAACAGATAGTAGTGTTCGAAAAATCTGGTTACCAAACACATTGGCTTGTTTTTTGAAACAGTGGAAAGAAGAACAAAATAAATACAAAGAAGCTTACGGGGATAAGTATCATGATTATAATCTTGTGATATGTCAGCCAAACGGTATTCCATGTGATGGGAGTGTTATTCGTAAAGGCTTATCAAAATTAGAAAAAGAAGCCGGACTTCCCCATGTTGTATTTCATTCCTTACGTCATACAAGTACAACCTATAAATTAAAATTGAATAATGGAGATATAAAAGCAACACAAGGAGACACCGGCCATTCTCAAGCTGATATGGTTATGGATTTATATAGTCATATTTTAGATGAAGATCGAAGAGTAAATGCGCAAAAGTTTGAAGATAGTTTCTATAAACAAAACATGGAAAACTATGTCGAAGTTCCCCAGGCAAGTAAGAAAGTTGATATAGATCAGGTCTTGGAAAAAATCAAGCAGGATCCCGAATTATTGCAGCTATTAATTGCTACTTTGGGAGGTGATTAAACACTATATTAGAATTCGTGACATATCGCCTGGTGCGCCTAGTGCCATAGGGTTTTATTAGATAGCATTAGAAATCCATTAGATGACCCTAAAAATGATGTAAAAAAGTTCGGATTGAAACAGGTCGTCCGAACGAATCTGATACAGAGAAATTTTAATCATTTTTACCATCTGAGCTGAAAATTCTGAATGCTATAAAACGGTCATTACAAAAAATAAAAAAGCGGAAAAACCGCTTAAATAAAGTCTAAAATGGTATTCCGGATGGGATTCGGACCCACGACCTTCCGCTTAGGAGGCGGATGCTCTATCCAGCTGAGCTACCGAAATATATAAAAGATAATACCACAAGTTTTTGCCTCTTGCTTAGGAAACTGGCCTCCTGCTTAGGAGGCGGACGCTCTATCCAGCTGAGCTACCGAAATATCTATGCTTATAATACCACAACTTCTACCTCTTGCTTAGGAAACCGACGCTCTATCCACTGAGCTACGGAGGCATATTTTCTATTCAATTTTTACAGTTCTAGTCAATCATTTTTAACTCTTAGGAGGCGAATGCTCTATCCAACTGAGCTACTGGGACATATCATGATTTTAACACAATTCTGTAAAATCAACGATTGTTTTTACATGGTTTTTTTCAAACACCTTCTGATTGTTTGGATTTACTAAACCAATACACTCAATATTTAATGATCGAGCTGTATTGATCGCATACATCGAATCCTCAAATACAATTGCACTTTCTGCAGTTGTATTTAAATCCTTCAATACATACTCATAAATGTCCACTTCTCTTTTTGACATCTTTAATTCATCTGCTGAATATACATTCTCCATATATTCCAACATACCAAGTCGATCTAATACTTTTTCGGATAATACCCTTGTGTTTGATGTTAATACAGCCATCTTTTTCTTTTCTGAAGCACACTTCTTTATATAATCCAAAGCACCCTTCTTTGCCTCAATATGATACGCATATTGATTTAAAATATCTTCATGTACTTCATTGAACATCCAAGCCTCATCCTGTTTAGTATGAAATCTTTCTTTGATGTATGTTAAAACCTCTGAAAATTTCATCGTAAAAAAGATTTGACGAGCCTCTTCCATACTCATATACAAATCCATCTTTTTAAATAAATGAATGATGGCATCTTCCCATACGTGCATCGATTCAATTAATGTATCATCTAAATCAAAAAGTATTGTTTCCATATTTCACCTAAATGGTGCGCCTGACAGGTCTCGAACCTGCAACCGCCAGAATCGGAATCTGATACTCTATCCAGTTGAGCTACAGGCGCATTACTTGATAATTATAGCCTAAATTAGTTTCATAATCCATTAAAATGTGGTATAAAAGTGAATGTATATTTTAGGAGGAGAATATTTTTCATGGCAAAACGAATTATTCAAGTTGAAGAAAAAGTACCCGCAAATCTGCTGATACCATTAAGTATTCAACACATGTTCGCAATGTTTGGAGCCAGTGTATTAGTACCATTCTTATTCGGTATTAACCCAGCTATCGTACTATTCATGAATGGTATCGGAACATTGTTGTTTATTTTTATCACAAAAGGAAAAGCACCAGCCTATTTAGGAAGTAGCTTCGCCTTCATTGCTCCCGCAAATATCATTATCGCAAAATTTGGATATCCATACGCATGTGGTGGATTTGTTGCGGTTGGTTTTTGCGGATGTTTATTGGCAATGATCATCAAGAAATTTGGAACAAAATGGATTGATATCGTACTACCATCTGCCGCAATGGGACCCGTTGTTGCATTAATTGGTCTAGAATTATCTTCATCTGCTGCAAGTACAGCTGGAATTCTAGGTGATAACATTGACCCTAAAAACGTGATTGTTTTTGCGGTTACGCTTGGTATGGCTGTAATTGGAAGTGTATGCTTCAAAAAATTCTTAAGCGTTATCCCAATCTTAATTGCCGTAGTTACAGGATATTTAACTGCTGTTGCTGTAGGCATTGTTGACTTTACTCCAGTCCTTCAGGCAAGCTTTATCTCAATTCCAAACTTCCAAGCACCAAAATTCAGTATGGATGCCATTCTAATGATGCTTCCCGTATTATTAGTTATCGCATCTGAACACATTGGTCACCAAATCGTTACAGGTGAAGTTGTAGGAAGAAACTTAATTGAAGATCCAGGACTACACCGCTCTTTATTCGCTGATAACTTCTCAACAATGATTTCAGGTTTAATTGGATCTGTTCCAACTACAACTTACGGAGAAAACATTGGAGTTATGGCGATTACTGGCGTATACAGCGTACAAGTTATTGCTGGAGCTGCCATCCTATCCATCATCTGTTCATTCATTGGTCCATTATCTGCATTGATTCAAACAATTCCAAATCCAGTTATCGGTGGAATCAGTTTCTTACTATACGGTATGATTGGTACAAGTGGATTAAGAATTCTAGTCGACCAAAAAGTCGATTATGGAAAAAGCGTAAACATGATCTTAACATCCGTTGTATTCGTTGTTGGACTTAGCGGAGTAACAATTCACTTAGGAAATATTTCCTTATCAGGAATGGTACTTGCTTGTATCACTGGAATGATCATGTCCTTACTATTCTATATCTTTGAAAAATTCCATTTGTTAAACGAAGAGGAATAAAATAAAAATTGTCATCATTCACGATGACAATTTTTTTAATGCTTCGCATCATAATAAATTGATGCTTTTACTTTTTCTGTATGTTCTTTACCACAAAGCTTTTCTAGAATTGCAAACGCAAACTCAATACTTGCTGCTGCACTTACACCCGTAATGATGTTTCCGTCTGTAACGGCATAAGCATATTGATATTCACCACCAAAATCTTCATCCATATCTTTAAAACAAGTATATTTCTTACCTTTTAAGATATCCTCATGGCCTAAAATTGTTGGAGAAGCACAAATAGCTGCCAACACCTTATTTTCGGCAAACTCATGAATTAATTTTAATACTTCTTCATTCTTTTCTAGCTTTTGATAATGTGGACCACCAGGTAAAACTAAACAATCCACATTGCTAAAGTCATATGTGTTCATTGGATATACACTCGAATAGGTTATGCCAAAACGTCCTGTAACCTGTTCTTCATTGTTGACACCAATCATATCCACATCAAGTCCACCACGTCTAAGTAAGGCAATGGGACCCATAGCTTCTAATTCTTCAAATCCATTTTCTAATAACACTGCTACTTTCATGTTCGTCACCTCTTTAGATTTAGTATACAACAGACTATAATAATTGTGAAAGGTTGTGATTATATGAAAGAAACAAAAACAGAAGCTATATCATCAGCAATTCTATGCATTTTATCTGGCTTAGTCTTATGCATATTTAACGTCTCCATATTAACAACAATTACGCGAGTTATTGGATGTATCTTTTTAGTCATTGCGATTCTATTTCTATATACATATTTCAAGAAAAGAAATAGTACAACACTAACAACACTTATATTAAGTATATTCCTATTATCTGCAGGCTTATATATGAGTTTAGACCCTAAGAAATTTATCAGTATTTTACCTATGCTTGTAGGAATTATATTGATTATTAATTCCCTATCTCATTTTCAAAAAGTATTACTCTTAAAAGATAATGGATTTGAGCAATGGAAAGTCAATCTTGCAGGAGCTATATTCATTCTAGTCATTGGTGTTGTATTACTTATGAAACCCATTCAATCCTTAGACTTTATTTTCTCTTTAACCGGATCTTTCCTTATACTAAATGGAATTCTTATCTTTTTGGATCAATATTTTATACAAAAAACGAATTTATAAATCGAAGCACGCCCTGCTCATTATTCGCATAGTCGCTAATATATTTAGCGGCTTTTTTTGCCTGTGCACTCCCATTTTTCATCGCAACGCCATATCCACAAGAAGCTAGTAAATCCACATCATTTTCATTGTCTCCAAATGCCATTACACTAGAGATTGATACACCCTTCTTCCTACATATATATCGAATGGCTTCAAGCTTACCTACATCCCTTTTACATAGTTCTGTACTAAACTTTCCCACATCATAAAACCGATATTCTAAATACATTTTTTTAAATTTTTCAATTTGAAAACCCACAAAACAAACCTTATCATACAACGCTTCATTTAATACAACATCCGTTTCAAATTTCGTTTTTTGTAATGATTTTATGTAATGTGAATCCAAAGGAATAAGTGAAAATATCTTTTTGACTACATCCAAGATAGAAACACCAAACATTGTATATCCACCATTTTGCCAAACATAACTAATTAAATGATGCTTCTTAGCTTCTTTTACTATACCTTTTACTTCATCCTTGGATAAACGAGTAAAACTCTTCATCTCTCCATCTAAAAAATCATGTATTTCTAAACCATTTGAACTTGCCACAAAACCATTGTATTCTCGTAATTTCAATATTTTAATTACTTCACCCAACTCTTCATAAAATCTTCCAGTCACGATCCCAACTACAATACCTTTTTGTTCAAGCTCAATTATTTTATGAACTGTATCTTTATCAATATGTTTATGTGAATCATATAGTGTTCCGTCTAAATCAAAAGCAATAATTTTAACCATTTTTACCTCTTTGCTAGAAAACCTACTAAATATATATTATTATAATAGAAAGAAAAGGGGAATAAAAATGAAAATATCAACTAAAGGACGCTATGCCCTTCGCTTACTTATAGATTTAGCTCAACATAATGATTCAGGCTTTATAACACTAAAAGACATTGCCGCAAGACAAAATATCTCCAAAAAATATTTGGAACAAATCGTACCCATTCTTACCAAGAGCCAAATGGTTCAATCCAATCGTGGTTTTCAAGGTGGATACAAACTTTCTAAAAGTCCAGATCAAATCTGTATATATGATGTATTGGTCGCAACCGAAGGAAATTTGTCTTGCGTTGCCTGCCTAGATTCAGATGTAAATACATGTCCTAGAAAAGAAGATTGTGCAACACTTTATATTTATGAAGGATTAAATCAAGTAATTAAAACCTATTTAAAAGGAATCACACTCCAAGACATTTTAAGTCACGAACAAAGCTTTGATTATATAATCTAAGCTTTTCTTTTACTTTTTTTAAAGATAATATTACAATAATGGATAGGAAATGAGGTAAATTTATTATGAAAACTGAAACAAAATGTTTACATGCCGGATACGAGCCAAAAAATGGTGAGCCAAGAGAAGTTCCAATTTATCAAAGTACAACTTTTAAATATGATTCAAGTCTTCAAATGGGAAGATTATTTGACTTAGAAGACAGTGGATATTTCTATTCACGCCTTCAAAACCCAACAAATGATATTGTCGCTAGTAAAATTGCTGCATTAGAAGGTGGTATTGCTGCTATGCTTACATCAAGTGGACAAGCTGCCAACTTCTTTGCGGTATTCAACATCTGCGAAGCTGGAGATCACCTAATTGCTTCAAGTGCTATCTATGGTGGAACATACAACCTATTTGGTGTAACAATGAAGAAAATGGGTATTGATTGTACATTTGTTGACCCAGAAATCAGTGAAGAAGATCTTCAAAAAGAATTCAAGCCAAATACAAAATGTGTCTTTGGAGAAACAATCACAAATCCAACAGTACGTATTTTTGATATTGAAAAATTTGCGAAAGTTGCACATGCGAATGGAGTTCCATTAATTATCGATAACACATTTGCTACACCAATTATGTGTCAACCAATCCAATGGGGAGCTGATATTGTTACTCACTCTACCACAAAATATATGGATGGACATGCATCTTGTGTAGGTGGAGCTATTGTAGATAGTGGTAATTTCAACTGGCTAGAACACGCTGATAAATATCCAGGACTAACTACACCAGATGAATCCTACCATGGTATTGTATATGCTGAAAAATTCGGTAAGCTAGCTTATATCACAAAAGCTACAAGTCAATTGATGCGTGATTTAGGATCAATCCAAGCGCCTCAAAACGCATACTATCTTAACTTAGGATTAGAATCATTAGCCGTTCGTATGAAGGCACATTGTGCAAACGCACTAGCTGTAGCCAAATACTTAGAAGCCAATGAAGATGTTGCATGGGTTAAATATGCAGATCTTGAAAGTGACCCTCATCATGAATTAGCTAAAAAATATTGTCCAAACGGAACTTGTGGTGTATTGTCATTTGGATTAAAAGCCGATCGTGATCAAACTGAAAAATTCATGGACAGCTTAAAACTTGCTTCTATTGTAACCCATGTTGCCGACGCCAAAACTTGTCTATTACACCCAGCAAGTCATACACACCGTCAAATGAGTGAAGAACAATTAAAAGAAGCTGGTGTTGCTCCAGATTTAATTCGTTTCTCTGTCGGTCTTGAAGATGCACAAGACATTATCAACGATTTACAACAAGCACTAGACGCCATGAAAGCATAGTCTTTTACAGAATGGAATTTTCCATTCTGTTTTTTTTCGAGTATAATAAAGTGTATACAAAAAAAGGAGTTGTTTATATATGCCAATCAACATACCCGATGCATTGCCCGCAAAAGACATATTAGAAAGTGAAAAAATCTTTGCGATTGAAGATAAAAGTGCACATAGACAAAGAATTCGACCATTAAAGATCGTGATTCTAAATCTAATGCCTAAAAAAATAGAAACAGAAACCCAAATCTTACGATTAATTTCTAAAAGTGCACTGCAAGTTGATATTGATTTTATGATGGTAAAAAACCATGTTTCTAAAAATACAAGCCAAGATCATTTAGTTAAATTCTACACATACTTTGAAAAATTAAAAAATAATTATTACGATGGAATGATCATTACAGGAGCTCCCGTAGAACATCTAGAATATGAAGATGTGGATTATTGGAATGAACTTGAAGAAATCATGGAATGGTCTAAGACTCACGTCTATTCTACATTACATATTTGTTGGGGAGCACAAGCTGGACTTTATTATCATTATGGAGTTCAAAAGCATATCTTGCCAGAAAAAGTATTTGGCATCTTCCCAGAACAATTAGTCGATGAATATGACTTTTTAACGAATGGCTTTGATGAAATCCACTATACACCTCACTCAAGACACACGGCAATTGATGAAGATGCCGTCAAAAAAGTGAAATGCTTATCCATACTATCTAAAAACGATGAAATTGGATCAAACATCATTGTCACAAAGGACTATCGTCAAATCTTTATTCTTGGCCATTTAGAATATGGAAAAGAAACATTAAAAGATGAGTATTTTAGAGATTTAAAAGCCAATAAACCCATCCATATTCCATTCAATTATTTCCCCGATGATGATCCAGAAAAAGAACCAATCTTAAAATGGAGAAGCCATGCCAATCTTCTATATCGCAACTGGCTAAACTATGTATATCAATTGACGCCATTTGAAATTGAAAAAATCGGAAAAATAAAAGAACCCATTGGTACGGGTTCTAGAGAAGATCATGGCTATGCCAAGACTTTTACGAAGTAATTTTTTACTTCGTATTTTTTTATTATTCCGCAAACATTGGAGTAGATAAATAACGCTCACCTGTATCTGGTAACAATACGACGATTGTTTTCCCTTTGTTTTCTGGACGTTTTGCGATTTGAATAGCGGCATATGTAGCAGCACCACTTGAAATACCCACTAACATACCTTCATTATGTGCAATCAAGCGACCTGTTTCATAAGCTTGTTCATTTGTGACTGTAAATACTTCATCATATACACTTGTATCCAAAGTATTCGGAACAAAACCAGCACCAATACCTTGAATACCATGAGGACCTGCATGACCTTGTGAAAGTACTGGACTTGTTGCAGGTTCAACCGCAACCACTTTCACATTTGGATTTTGATCCTTCAAATATTTACCTGTACCACTTACAGTACCACCCGTTCCAACACCGGCAACAAAAATATCAACTTTTCCTTCTGTATCCTTCCAAATTTCTGGACCAGTCGATTCATAATGAGCCTGAGGATTTGATGGATTTTCAAATTGACTTGGAATAAAGCTGTTAGGTGTAGCAGCTGCTAATTCCTGAGCTTTTGCGATAGCCCCCTTCATACCTGCTTTGCCATCTGTTAAAACAACTTTTGCACCATACGCCTTCAATAAGTTACGACGCTCTACACTCATTGTTTCAGGCATTGTCATAATAGCCTTATATCCCTTAGCTGCTGCAACAGACGCAATACCAATACCTGTATTTCCACTTGTTGGCTCAATCAATGTAGCTCCTGGCTTGATTAACCCTTTTTTCTCAGCATCTTCAATCATTTTTTTTGCGATACGATCCTTTACACTTCCAGCTGGATTAAAAAATTCTACTTTCGCAACTACACTAGCATCTAAGCCTTCTTTTTCTTCAATATGTGTTAATTCTACTAATGGTGTATTTCCAATTAAATCTGAAATTGCTTTATATACTGTCATTTTCTTTTCCTCCTATTAAACAAATTCAATATAATTCATTTAAAGAGCTACAACATCGTTTCATAATTAGTACCTCCACTTATTATTCCTAGTAACCTTATAGGTATTATAGGAGTTTGACTCCCCCCTTGTCAATAAAAAAAGTGATAGAAATTCATCTATCACTAATCCAATAATTCTAGCCCATACTCCATCAAACACTCATTGGTTTCATATACACTCTTCTTGTTCTCAATACAATAAATCAATAATGCATCTCTTTTTACTTTTGGATACAACATGCCATTATTGGATAGCGACAATAAGTTATTTGTCATACGCAAATCTAAGCCTAATCCTAAACTTAACTGAATCACCTTATCTTTATTAGGAACCTTGGATCCATCAAAGATTTGATACCCATAATTTCTCTGTATAGTTGTCATTGATAAAACTTGCGCCTTAGTTACATGTTTAATTTCTAATATGTGATTTAAATACTTTGAAAAAGTTAAATTGTCTAGACTTTCCATTAAAGTATTTAAACCATCACTCTTTGTTTCTTGAATTGTTTTTAATAATTGATTTGTCTCTGCCATAATACTTATAATATACACAAGAAAGAGCAATTTATGAAGACTTTACAAATAATTAAACAAGATCAAGATAAAACAATTTCATTAGTAGAACATGAAACAACACACACTAAATATATCCAGAAAGAATTGAATTATTATGATAAGACTCTTTATCAAACGATTCAAAAGATAAAGAATCCTTACTTACCTAAAATTTTTGTGATACAAGAAAATGACAACCATCTAATACTAATTGAGGAATATATAGAAGGTAAAACGTTGGATCAACAATCCTTTTCAAAAGAACAAGTTAAAGACATCATGCATCAATTATGCGAGTGTTTAGATTCATTACATAAGTTAAATCCACCAATTATTCATCGTGATATCAAACCAGAAAATATTATTTATCATGATAATAAGGTTACACTCCTTGATTTTGGCATTGCTCGTTTTCTAGATTCCAAGAAAAGTAAAGATACCCTTATCTTAGGCAGTGTTGGCTATGCAGCACCTGAACAATTTGGTTTTCAACAATCCAATCCGCAAACAGATATATATGCCTTGGGTAAATTAATGAACTACCTATTAAATGGTTCACTAGAACATCAAAACAATATTCCCTTTGATTTAAAACAAGTTATTTTAAAGGCAACACAATTGGATTATAAGAATCGCTATAATTCGGTTAAAGAAATGGATCTATCCATTCAACAAAAACTAGTTATTATTCCCCCTTTCAATAATGCTACTTTAAAATCCAAGATGATTAGCCTTGCATGGATTGCGTTTATACTTATGGTTGTAGTAGATATGCAGCCTGGTGAAACAATCCATAACAGCTTTATTAATAAACTGAGTTGTTTTGTGTTTATATATTTTGGTTTATTCCTTTACTACAACAAGAATTTATTCCATAAATACATGTCTAAAGTCCCTTGGCCAATCCTTTATTCTGTCATTTTCTTTCTATTTTTATGTCTAGACGTATGGTTTTTCATGTGGATTGATTCCCTAATTTAAATGTATGCTCATGGCATACCAAACATCTTTATATATTTCTTATACTAAAGAAAAAGAAATAAGGAGTATATATGAAAAAGGGTTTAAAAGTATTTTTAGGAGCCGCTATTGTCTTATCGGCTGTCGCATGTTCAACAACGAGTGATGAAGAGACAAAGACTAAAGAAACAAAAGAAAAAATAGTAGAAACAAAGGAAGATACAAGTGTTCCAAAAGAGTATCGTAATGCACTGCATAAAGCTGAAAATTACAGTAAAATGATGCACATGTCCAAACAAAGAATCTATGATCAATTGACTTCAGAATATGGAGAAAAGTTTGATGCAGAAGCTGCCCAATATGCGATTGATAATCTAAATGCGGATTATAATGAAAATGCATTAAAATGCGGAAAAAACTACAAAAAGACGATGCATATGTCAAAAGCTCGAATCTATGATCAATTAACTTCGGAAAACGGAGAAAAATTCACAGCTGAGCAAGCACAATATGCGATTGATAATATTAAGGGAGACTATTTAGAAGCAGCTTTAAAGTCCGCAAAGAACTATCAAGAAACTATGAACATGTCAAAAGATGCCATCTATGATCAATTAACTTCGGAATATGGAGAAAAATTCGCAGCTGAAGAAGCACAATATGCCATTGATAATTTAGATGACTAATCTTATACTAAAGGCATGAAACTTGCTATATTATTTCCTGGAATTGGATATCACACAGATAAACCATTACTATACTATTCAAAGAAGATATTAAAAAATATGGATTATGAAATCAAAGAAATTCATTTTAAAAACCTAGACTTTGATTTAAACAAATCAAAAGATGAGGCATATAAACAAGCCAAAGACCAAATTCATAAATTCGATTTAAAAGCTTATGATTCCATTCTTTTTATCTCAAAAAGTATAGGTACTTATTGTGCAGCTAAACTTGCCCATGAATATAAGTTAACTGCCAATATCTATTTCACACCATTAGATTTTACTTTGGAATATCTTCAACAAAAAGATTTAGTGTATTCTGGAACCAAAGATCAGTGGGCTAACTTCGATAAGATTGAACACTATTGTATTTATCATCTTATCGAATTTCATAGTATTGTTGATGGGAATCATTCTTTAGAAACAGGAAATATTCAAACAGACATTGAGAATCTGAAACAAATCATGTATCGTATAGAAACATTTATCCACAGCTTATAAGGCTGTGGATATTTTTAATTGATCTTTTAGGCGCTCAAAATAATTCATTTGAAATTGAATACGATCTAGCCATAATGCTTGTGCTGTTTGGGTTGCACACTTATAAGAAGCATATTCATTCAATGTTTGTAACATAGACTCCACATATTGAATCTGTACATCTATTGGTTGTTTACTAAACTGCACAGCTTCTAACGTTTCATATAAGCGATAAGCTCCCACACGATCAATATTATCAGCTTCCTGTACGCTTAAAGTAAACGCATTATATTCCCCATTAAAATCAGCTTTTAAATCTACATGAATCGCAATAGAAAAACATATATCATGAATACGCTCTTTAGGATAGTCAATCGATTCAAGAAATATACGCACCATTTTACCAGATACCCTTCCATGATTTTGCCACTCATCTTGTGTTTTAAAAGGTGTACAATAGCTCACATCATGCAACAGACACGCAATCATTAAATCTTCTACATTCAACCCTTCTTTTTCAGCAATTTTCTTTCCAATATTTGCGACACGATACGAATGAGCCAAACGATATGTATCCTTTATTTTCAATTTCAAATAGTCTTGAGCCTTAACTAAGTACTCCATATACTCATTATACTATTTCTTTCAGAAAATTTCTGAAAAAAACTTATGTTCATGGTATGATATACGAAAGGAGTTTTTTATTATGAAGTTAAATGTCAATTTAGAAAATCATTCATATCCAATATATATTGAAAGAAGCGCAATTCATAAAGTACATGAATATATTCCTGTATCAAGAAAAATTGCGATTATCACAGATACAGGTGTGCCTGAAAAATGGGTCAACATCGTAAAAGAACAGTGTCCTGATTCTTTTATATGCACTATTTTGCAAGGTGAACCATCCAAATGTTTTGATCAATATAAAAATCTTTTAGAAGAAATGATTTCACACAACATGTCTAGAAAAGATGCCATTATTGCACTAGGCGGTGGTGTTGTCGGAGATCTTGCAGGTTTTGTCGCCGCTAGCTATATGCGAGGCATTGATTTCTACAACATCCCAACAACTGTATTAAGTCAGGTTGATTCAAGTGTAGGCGGAAAAGTAGCTATTGATATGGGTTCCTACAAAAACATTGTAGGGGCATTTTGGCAACCTAAAACCGTTATTATCGATCCAAACGTATTATCTACACTTTCTCTTCGTCAACAACACAATGGATTATGTGAAGCTTTAAAAATGGGACTCATTTTAGATGATCATTTAGTCTCTCTATTTGAACAAGAAACAATAGATGTCGATGCGATTATTACGCATTCCATTGAATTAAAGCGAGATGTAGTTCAACAAGACGAAAGAGAAAGTAATCTTAGAAAAATTTTAAACTTTGGACACACCATTGGACACGCCATTGAATCTGCATATGGATTAAATACATATCTTCATGGAGAATGTGTGGCAATGGGTATGTTATTTTTTATTGAAGATAAAACATTAAAACAACGCGTATTAAACATATATAAAAAGCTAGATTTACCTCAAGTACCAAACTATGATACTTCCACATTATTAGAATATGTAACACATGATAAGAAAAGCAGTCATAATACAGTATCTACCGTTTTAGTTAAACAATCTGGTTCTTATATCATCAAAGAACTTTCTTTTAAAGAAATACAAGAAGTATTAGAAAGAGGACCTTATGAAAAATAATTTTGGTACAAATATATCTTGGACATTATTTGGTGAAAGCCATGGTCCTGCCATTGGTATTACGTTAGATGGTCTTCCTGCAGGCTTTAAGGTGGATATGGAACAAATTAAATCTGACATGGATAAGCGTAAGGCAACAGGTAAAATTTCAACACAAAGACACGAAGCGGATGAAGTGCATATTCTTTCTGGAATGTATAATGGCTATACAACAGGTACAGCTCTTACCATTCTAATTGAAAACCAAAACACAAAGTCAAAAGACTATTCTGCTTTTCATGGAAGATTGCGTCCTGGACATGCTGATTTCACTGCCTTTGAAAAATACAACGGATATCAAGACTATCGTGGTGGCGGACACTTTTCCGGAAGACTTACCGCATGCATTGTAGCTGCCGGAAGCATTTGCAGACAAATTCTGAAATCACAAGGCATTGTAATTGGATCACACATTGAAAGCTTATATACGCTATCAGATATTCCTTTTAGTCAAGACTCTCGTGTTTTAGAAAAACAAATTCAAGAAGTCAATGATAAAACCTTTGCGGTTATAGATGATCAAGTCAAAGACCAAATGATTCAAGAAATTGAAAAAGCAGCTGCTGAAGGTGATTCATTAGGTGGTATTTTAGAAACTGCCATTATAGGCCTTCCTGCAGGACTAGGAGAACCTTTCTTTGATTCAGTAGAAAGCATTTTATCACACTTAATTTTCTCTGTACCAGCCGTCAAAGGCGTTTCTTTTGGCGAAGGATTTGGCTTTGCGAAACTTAAAGGTTCTCAAGCCAATGATGCCTTCCGTTTTAATGATAAAATTGAAACCAAGACAAATCACAATGCCGGAATAAATGGCGGCATCACAAATGGCATGCCAATTTTAATCCATACTTGTATTAAGCCAACACCATCGATTTTTAAAACACAAGAATCTGTGGATTATCTTTCAAAAGAAAACGTGAATCTTAAAATTCAAGGAAGACACGACCCATGCATCTTGCACCGAGCAAGAATTGTTGTGGATAGTATAGTTGCGTTTGGTTTATTAGATTTATATATGTCTAGGCTTGCCATTAAGCCACTTCAGGGGGATTTTGAATGAAAGTAAAAGTAACACCAAGTAAAGTACATGGAAATGTAAAGATACCCGCATCCAAATCTATGGCGCATAGAGCATTGATTTGCGCCTCATTAAGTGATGGTACAAGTCTTGTTTCTAATGTCACAAACTCAAAGGATATTGAAGCAACCGTTGGCTGCATGAAAGCTTTGGGTGCTATAATTAAACAAATCGATGAAACTACATATGAAGTAACAGGTACTAATCTTTTTAAACAAGAAGGAAATATTACGTGTAATGCGAATGAATCCGGTTCTACTTTACGTTTCTTGATTCCACTTGCTGCATGTACAAATGCCAAAGTTAAATTTTTAGGTCAAGGAAGATTGCTTCAAAGACCTATGGATGTATATGCGAATGAATTTAAAAAGCAAAACATTGAATTTAATCAATCCGATAAAGAAATCATTGTGAGTGGAAATCTACAAGCAAAAGACTATGTTGTACAAGGAGATATTTCAAGTCAGTTTATTACAGGCTTCATGTTTGTCCTTCCATTATTAGATCAAGATAGTACACTAACAATTACTGAGCCTTATGAATCAAAGAGCTATGTAAATCTTACGATTCAAATGTTAGCGAAATTTGGCATTGAAATTTTGGAAACAAGTTCAAATTCATATTTAATCAAAGGAAACCAACACTATAAAGCACAAGATGTTTCTGTAGAAGGAGACTTTTCTCAGTTAGCCTTTTTTGCGGTGTTAGGCACTTTAAACAATACTCTTTCATGCTCCAACATGGACATGTCAAGTAAACAAGGAGATAAAGCCATTTTAGATTGTATTCCTAGTTTTACAAGTGACAAGGATACGATCACATTCACAAAAAAACAACCTGCACCACAAACTATCGACTTATCTAATTGTCCAGATTTAGGGCCAATCTTATGTGTCTTGGCCAGCTTCACAAATGGCGAAACCAATATTGTGAATGCAGCTCGTTTACGCATGAAAGAAAGTGATCGTATTCTAGCTATGGAAACAGAATTAAAAAAATGGGGTGTAGATATTACTTCTACATTTGATTCCATTCAAATTCATGGTAAAGAACACTATAAATCAAATAGTACAGTAGAAATCTTTGGACATAATGATCACCGTATTGTTATGGCAATGACGGTATTTGGATTATGTGCAGGTTCCGAATGTATTATTGATGATGCTCAAGCCATCACAAAGAGTTACCCTACTTTCTTTGAAGACATTCAAAACTTAGGTGGAAAGGTTGAGATTCTATGACAAATATTGCGATTATAGGACTTGGATTAATGGGAGCGAGTTTTGCGAAGAAACTAACACGCTTAAACTACAATGTTTATGGTATTGATGTTTCTAAACAAACGATTGATAAAGCCAAAGAATTAAAAATCATCATAGATGGTAGCACAAATCCTTTAGATGTCATTTCAAAGTGTGATACATTTATCTTCTGTTTATATCCAACTAAAATTCTTCCTTGGATTGAAGTCTATCAGAATGATATTCCTAAAAATTCATTATTAATGGATATTAGTGGTGTAAAGACAAATATTGTCAAACCCATTCAAGATGTATTACGAGAAGATCTTGAATTATTAAGCATTCACCCCATGTGTGGTAGAGAATCTCGTGGTATTGAATTTAGTGATGAAACGATTTTTAAAGATTCAAACTTTATTCTTGTTCCTACTCAAAAGAATAAAAATGAAACAGTTGAAGCTGTAAAAGAATTAGCTAATAAGATGGAATTTGGTAGAATCTGTACTCTATCCATTGAAGAGCATGATAAAATGATTGGCTTTTTATCTCAATTAACCCATGTCATTGCGGTATCTTTAATGAATACACATGATAATGCACATCTTGTAGAATATACGGGAGATAGCTTTCGGGATTTAACACGTATTGCGAAAATCAATGAAGATTTATGGACGGAACTCTTCATTATGAATAAAAATATTTTATTAGATGAAATCAACCAGTTTATCGATTCGATCTCTCACTTTAGAGATTCTTTAGAACAAGAAGATACACAAGAAATGAAACGCCTATTCATTCAATCCACAAAGCGTAGAGATAAGTTTAATAAAACCGATGCGAAGAAGAGATAATGCTCTTCTTTTTTTACACTTTTTTTGGCATAATAAAAAGTGGAGGTTTTACAAATGAAAACGAATACATTAAAAAGCTTTTTAACTATCACACTCGCCATGTTCATCATCAGTGTCGCCATATATTTCTTCTTAATTCCTAGTGAAGTTATCACTGGAAGTGTTACTGGTTTAGCTATGGTTTTAGCTAAAATCACAAGCCTATCTATTTCTACACTTACCTTTGTGATCAACGTCTTATTGTTGATTCTAGGTATCGTTCTAATTGGTAAAGAGTTTGGGGCAAAAACGATTTATGCCTCTTTATTATTACCTTTATTTCTAGCCGTATTTGAAAGAATCTATCCAAATAACATGTCTTTAACACAAAATGCTGTTTTCGACATGGCTACCTATACATTGATTTTAGCATTTGGACAAACCATTCTATTTCGTGTAAACGCATCGAGTGGTGGAACAGATATTATTGCGAAAATCGTCAATAAATATACACATATGGATTTAGGCAAAGCTTGTACGTTAGTCGGACTACTCATTTGTACAACAAGTCTAATTGTATATGATATTGGCTCTTTAGTGGTTGGTGCATTGGCAACACTAGCCAATGGTCAAGCTGTAGATTATTTTATTGATGGTTTTAATAAGAAAAAGAAGATTTGTATCTTATCCAAAGAATATGAAGTCATTCAAGATTATATAATGAACACATTAAAGCGTGGTGTTACTTTATATTCGGCAAAAGGTGGTTATGATAAGACAGAACATACAGAGCTTGTCACAATCATGGCTACAAATGAATATAAAAAATTACTATATTATCTTCAAGAAAGTGATATTGAAGCTTTTGTAACAGTATCAACAGTTAATGAAGTCATCGGTACTTGGAATACTAAGAAAAATCACATTTAAAAGTACTCAGCCTCATAGTTTAATTGCATTTTCGATAATCTTTTTTGTATTCGAAATGGATTGTGATATTTTGTTTTTAATATACAAGAAAAGACTGTAGCGAATCACATATCGCTACAGTTTTCTTTATTTATATTGAACTTTTATTAAAGGTTTGTCTAATTGATTGCCTTTTTCCAATTTAGAAATACGCTCATTATTAACAACTATCATCATCGTAATCGTATTATACCCTTTTTCTTCAATCATTTCTTTATCGAAACATACAATAGGCTGACCTTTATTCACTCTATCATTTATATTCACTTTCTTAACGAATCCTTCGCCTTTTAATTCGACTGTATCCAATCCAACATGAATCAATATTTCAATACCATCCTCTGATTGAATCCCAATCGCATGAAGGCTATCTTGGATCCGGACATTCTTTTCCATGATTGGTTATACGGAAAAATAATTTCTGGCAAGAATTCAACCAAAATCTTACTTTCTTACCTTTTTTTCTTTCATATGTACGTACGCCAAGCACAAAACAATCTGGATTATTTTATAATTCTTTTGCGACTTTTTCAATATCTTCTGGAGAATATTGCCCATCACAATCGGCCGTAATATAAAAATCAGACTCTCCAATTTTTTCATCTGCTAATCTTAAAGCTACCCCTTTTCCCATTTTTTTTGAATGATGAATCACTTTAACGCCCATTATTTCTACTTCTTGAAAGTATTTCTGTCGATCATCACTACTTCCATCATCCATAACAGCAATTTTATGAAAACCTCGTTCATGTAATCCATGAATCATTTGAGTCAAACGCTCATCTGGCTGTAATGCTGGAATCAGGATAATACAATTATCATATGCTCCCATCTTCTTCTCCCTAACCAAAATATGTATACTATACCTTTATCATGTATGGCTTTTGAATCAAATGATATATACAATGAAAGAAAAATATTCAATTCAATTAAATATACAAAAAAAGACCATGGAATAAATCCATGATCTTGAAATCTCTTGTACGTAAATATAATTAACGTTTAGAGAACTGAATGTTTCTTTATTTAAAGCATATTCAGTTATTTTTGCGTCTTATACGCGTGCTTAAAGTGCATTTTAGATATTTATTATACGATCTGCTCTTTCTACAAGCTCTTCATCATGACTGACTATCACAATTGTTTTTCCCTGTGACTGCATTTTCTTTAGGATTTTAAACACAACTTCTTTGTTTACTGAATCCAAACTTCCTGTTGGTTCATCTGCCAAAATCAATTGACATGGTTTGATTAAAAGACGAGCTAAGGCAACTCTTTGTTGCTCTCCACCAGAGCATTCACATATCTTTTTATTTTCGAAACCTTTTAAACCCACATCTTCAAGTGCTTTTAATATTCTTTCCTTCTTATCTGGAAATGAAAAGTGATCAATAGACAAATACAAGTTGTAATACACGCTCTTATTATCAATCAACGCAAAATTCTGGAATAAATATCCTATTTTTGCCTTTAACAATTTATTGGCTTGTATAGAAAATGGTTTTACATTTTTCTTATCAAAAATCACAATGTTTCCTTTATCTGGGGAATCCAAAAGACCAATCATATTTAACAATGTAGATTTTCCTGATCCTGAAGCACCTTGTATTGCGACAAAACTTCCTTGTTCTATTTCCATTGAGAAATCATCAAAAATCACATGATCATGATATTGTTTATGAATCTTATCAACAACTACTACCTTCATTCCAAATCTCCTTTCAAGGATAACAACACTTTCTTTCTTTCAAAATACGTTCTAAAAATTAGAGCTATTATAAAATCGATTAGAATTGTGAATATCCACAAATACAAGCCTATTGTCGAAATATTTTTTACAATTAGAACCATCCACAACAGCAAGACAAGATAAACAAACAGATTCACAATAATAAAATCACGATATTTTTGCCAGATGTTTTTTCCCAACAAACAATTTAAAGAAATCATCTTTCGATTTTCTAAAAAATATAAGTATATAGATTGATACTGGAACAAGAATAAGACAATCACATATACAAAAAGTAATATAGATGAATCTATAATCAATTTATTGATTACCATGGTCTTTTTTCCATAATCATAATTTTCATATGCATAATTCATATTTTGATACAATCCCTTAGATTTCAAGAAATCATTAATGGACCTCTTTACGGTTTTATCTTTATCCTTAATAAAAATACCAAATTGACTCATATCATAGTTTTCATCCACAACATAAATAATTGGATTTTTTACATGCCAATTATCCTCTCTTAAACTATGCGAAAGCATGACATAACCATCATCAAGTTGATCATACTCACACTCCGTAGCCAAACAATAACTTTCATCTACATTCACTGATTTTGGAGCATAAAGAGTACCCGGTTTAAATGTTTTAACTGGCTTACCATCCTTATATAAATCATATTCCTTTAAATACTCCTCATTTACAATGATATAAGGATATGTTATTTCATCCTCATCACGATTTATTTTGGTTGAGAAATCTTCATATATATATGGATATTCTCGAATCTTTTCATTCAACTGGCTCATCGCGTCTTGGTATCCCAAAGAAAACATATTTATATTAACACCCTCTAAACGAAGATAATTATTATAGGTTTCTTTGTATTTATTTAAGTAATACCCATCCTGAACCACTTGAGATGTATACTTGAACGAAGTCAATAATGGTATAAATATTGAAATCAAAAAGACACATTTCAATATAAACAGAGTCATTGAAATCCATCTAAACTGAGATTTTTTCAATATAACAACCGATTGAATTTGACTTAATAAGACATATATTATAAATCCAACTACAATCAGACAAAGCACAAAAAGAAGGACTGACTGCAGTAAATATTGAATGAGTTCATGAGTAACAGGTCTAAAATTTTGAACTACAAGAAGATATAATAAAGCTTGTGTTAATACAAACATCAATACGCTTAACAAATAAAATTTTCCATATAGCCTCTTATATATAAACCATGAAGATGCACCTTGCATCTTCCGAATAAAAACTTCTTTTCTAGATGTCAATGCATCAGATAAAAGACATAATAAAACCGCAATTGCTAAATACATCAAAATTCTCTTTAGAAACGAATAGTCAATCACGCCTGTAGAAAAATCAGATGTTGTGATATCACCATCCACTTTCAATTCAGATAATATTTTCGTATCCTCTAAATCCTTCAACAAATCCTGTTTGGAATTTGTGACAAAGTACAAAGGAAACAATGTATTGCCATTCCAATCTTCTATATAATTCGCAAAAGTCTTTATTCTATACACCTCATTGTATTCTCTATGATAATCTTGATCAATAAAATCAATCGTTGCATACCTATTTTTATCCTTATATGAAGAAGACAAATAATAATTGCTATTTTTAGTAAAATCAATCGTTTTATTTTCTTCTGTATAAATCGGTAGTTTATTTTGTTTTGGAAGATATACATATTTCGTTTTTATATTTTTAGAAACTATGCCAACAAAACAAGGATACGAATGTTCTTGCAAAAAAGAATACACCTGATTAAATTGTTTTGTTCTTTCTTGCTTATCTTCACTCAATTTTAAATCAATTGGAATAACTTCCATATCGTTTTCTTGAGCAAACTTGTAACTCAGATTTATCACATCATTATATTGTTTCTGTGACAAGTTAACATAACTATCATAGAAAATAATACTTGATATAAAGATAACCAAAACCATTATTATTTTCTTCATAACCTGCTCCCTACTTTTTCAATTGTAGTTAATCAATCTCTTGTTCGAACATAATACAAAGATAGTAGTACCACTTCTACAATTCCATATGGAAACAACCATAAATATGCAAATTCTGGATGTAATTCATCAATAGGTGTTTCTGAATTTTCGATTACAATTGCACCAGACTTTATATCTTCTACTTTTTTCTTATCATGATAAATATGCAAAGGACAAATAATAGCAAGCACAATTATGCATATCAATAATACTCTTCCTGGCTTTTTATTCATAATAATTTTCATTAAACACCTTTCTATTTAATACAAAAAGCAAAACATTGTATATTAGCAATACTATCATTCCAATTGAATATGGAAAACTACTTGTTCCAGTAATAATCATTGTTGGATCTCTATAAGTAAGTGGATTAATTATATTTATCATATTTAAAGAACCTAGCGGCGATAAAAAGTATAGTCCTGCTATAACAAATAAACTAATAAATAATCCTATATACGCATTTTTAATAAGATAAGAAACCATAAAAGTAAACTGATAATAAACACCAATCAACAATATAAGCATTACTACTGTCAAAATAATGACAATTCCTAATGTCGTATAATCCAAATAAGGATTTCGTGCCATTTCTGTACTGTAATATGTTAAACCTACATTATACATAGCATTTTTCGAAATACAGTGTTGTGTTCCATTTACAAAATCTTTAATTCTTGAAAAACTAAAACCTGTAATTCCATCCACATTAGCTAAAATTGGATATTTAAAATTTTGAAATCCTGACTTTATGCCTAGAATGATTGAAAATATTAATATGGAAACAAATACAACGCCAAGAATCAAAATGAAATCTGAAGTGAATTTGTATATATAAAATTTATTTTTCAATCCAGGTATAACCATTAAAGATTTATCCAAACCATCGTCATGATAATTTTTTCGTACATTAAAGAATAACAATACTATTAGAATGGGAATGCCCAAAAACAATACATTTCGACTTAGTTGTATTAAAATTGTAGCACTGTCTACGCTTGAATAGCAAAGAGGGCTCAATTCATTTCGGTATAATCTCTCAAAATAACGTGCTCCCTGCTGATATGTTGGAATCATTTCATAGCCAGCCGTTCCTACAGGTTGAAACCATGTGCACTCTTTGGGATTTGGTGGTACTCGTGTTAATTTATATTTTTTTTGAATCCGTTTTAACTCTTTCTCATGATTTGTATAATCAAAAGTAGACCGTGATTTTATCGGTACGCTCGTACGCATATCCACATTGTAACAATAGACTTCCATACCCGTTATATACATTTTCTTCCACTGTTTATTCTCTTTGTAGTATTCAAAAAACTTCCCTTTATTATTTACAGATTCAATCTGTTTTTCGATATATTTTCTTTTCGAATCAGGTAAATTAAAACGAGTTAAAGCACTAACTTCCATTGACCCTTGAGATAATGAAAATACGTCTTCTATCTGTGCCTTATTGTTTAATACAACCAACATGACAAGTTCGCATATAAGTAAAAGCCCAATTAATATTTTAACCTGTGATTTTTTTAAGTTCCGTTTTATTTCAAATTTCATAAATTTCAACATATCAATCACCCGTTACAATCAAATCTTTCTTTTTTAACAATAAAACACTTGAAATCACACAAACTATTAAAACAACAATATTCATTATACAAATTGTAAAAATTTTATTCTGTTGAAGCATACTAAACATATCAACATTTAGAAATCCAATGAAATAATTTATTTTATGTAAGTTCTGACTAAAAAGATTAACCATTAAATAAAGCGTTATAGTAATCACCAAAGATGTCGTAGTTGATTTAAACAAGCAAGAAATTAATGTATAGACACCTATCAGAAATAAACTCATAGCTATCGTTATAAAAATAATATACATTAGTATCTTACTTTCCATATATATATGATTTCCCACTGAAAATGAATATTGCGTATTTCCCATACCAAAAATCATTGTATTTACGCCAAATAATAGAACTATCAAACCAATAAATCCAATTAACAAAAAAATAGAAAATACCACTTTAGTAAGAATAATTTTTAAAGTATCGTATTTTGAAGTAAACAATATTTTATACACACCTTGATCGAATTCTTTAAATATATCAAAAATCAAAAGGAAGTATAAAATTAATAAAACTGCACCTAAATAATGATTCGATAAATTCACAGCCAAGTTAGATGTTGTACAAACATAAGGCGAATGCTTAATTGGAATATGATTCTTTTTTAAATACCTATATTCTTTCTGTGTCTTTTTTAGGTAATCTAAAGAATACGTTGTATACGAAATAATCGTATACTTTTTTGTTTTTCCTTCAATTAGCAAATCATTCCACTGCATTAAATCATCTAAAGAAACAGCAGAGGTAGAATAATCGCGGTATAAATCATTTGCACAGGAATACAGCCTTTTAAAATATTCAATCGCATTTCCATAATATTGTTTGTCTTTTTCTTTTTTAGCCAAAAACTGATAATTTACCATATTCGTAATATCGTACATAGCATTTTGTCTTGCCTTGGAAAACTGTTCAGTTTTTGCTTCTATGTATACATGATTTTGGTATCCGTTAAAAGAAACATACCCTATAAAAGAACAAAGAATCAATAAGAATACAAGCCAATTCTTTTTTGCGCAAATAAATTTTTGCCATTCATACTTTAACAAATAAACCATATCTATTCTCCATAAATTCTTGTATACATATTCTCTAAATCATCGCTTGTATTAGTGATATCCAGCAGTTGAACGCCTTCTCTTTCTAATTTGCGTAAATATACGGATAGTTCATTTGGGTTTTGAATAGAAAATTCATATAGAAAATCTGATAGTTTTCTAAACTGGTGGCCTGTTATTATTTTATTCACCCTAATTTGATATGTGATTGTCTGCTCTTGTTTTTCTACCTCTTTAATTTTACCATTTTCAATATAAATAATTCGATCAGCAATCTTTTCAATTTCATTTAATTGATGGCTAGAAATCAATAAAGACATTCCTTGTTCATCCACCATTTTACGAAGCTCTTTTCGCAATTCAAATACACCCGATGGATCCAATCCATTCATAGGCTCATCTAACATTAGAAACTGTGGAGAAGATAGCAATGCAATAGAAAGAGCTAATCTTTGTTTCATACCTAAAGAATAGCTAGATACAGGCTTCTTTAAATAATCTGCTATTCGTGTATAATCTGCCATTTGTTGCAGTTTATCTTTCGATACATTTTTTAAGCTAGCAAATATCTCAAGATTTTCATAACCAGTCATATTAAAGAAAAGTCCTGGACTTTCAATCAAACTTGCCTGATGCGACAAAGCCTTCTCTCTTTGACTTTGTATATCATGACCACATATAGTAACATTTCCAGAATCCATATGAATTAACCCGCATAAACATTTCATTAATGTACTTTTACCTGCACCATTAGGACCAATAAAACCTACAATTTCATTTTCTCGAATAGAGAACGAAATATCATCTAACACTAAATGATTGCCATATGACTTACACAAATTTAAAACATCTAAAACATTTTGTTTTATCATTATAAATAGCCCTCCTTTTTTTAGTTAGAAGTTAGAACAATTGAAAATGTTACAAAAGTAAATGTAAATCAAAACATTTCTTTTATCATTTTCTATACAACAATATTTTTTTCATAAGCTCATCTTATCTTTCTGTCGAACACTCGCAAAATTCACAAATAGTAAAGCAAAAATAAAAACGACACATATACAAATCGAATTCAACCAATTTTGCATACCACAACCCGATAAAACACTCAAACTTGGGGTTATACTAAATGGATTTATAAAAGATATCAAATCCATTCTTTGACTGATGACATATAAAATAATACAAATTATTCCAGATAAATAATTAAATCCTGTTTTCGTGAAGGTATATACACAAAACATAGCCATTTGAATATAAAGTTCTAATTTTAGAAGAATTAATGGTAAAGATATTATTAAAGCTTTCCATAATGGAATAAAAGATAAATCAGGTATAAATCCTTGTTCTGTCGCATAATATTCAGACATATTATTTATGACATAATTGTCTGTATGATACATCCTTTTAAAAGAGAAAAAATGTTTTGTGTCCGCCAACAACCATGTATCCCATCCTGCAAAACCATTACTGATTCCTAGCAAAAGAAAAGGAATACCTATTGATGCAATCATAAGAAGTAAAAAAGCTATAAATAATTTTACTTGTATGTGTACGAAAAAGTGCACATCATTTAATTGTTCGAGCTCAAAAACACCTGTCTTTTTTTCGTACATTAAAACAACAACACAATAAATCAAACATAATGGCATAAACAAATACGCAAATGAACTGTCTATTCTTAACTGGTGTGCTAAAAAATACCATGGACCTTTTCCTACATATTGTTCCGTATTTGTTTCTAATTGATGTAGCTGTTCTTGAATAGATAATTCAACAGTTCTATAATCCTCTTTTTTATTTTGAGATATTTGACTTCCAATCATAAAAATCCGACTCTGATCAAATGAAATATCTGCTTCTTCAAAGCCTAATTTATGAACTTGGCGCATAAATTTTTGATCACCATTCTTTTTTAAAGCATCCAAATGATACAGCTTATCCCATAATGTAATTTCATTATATCTTTTTATTAATCCTTTATTTTTAAAAACTTCTTTTCCATATTTGTTAAATAAATTCCATCCAGCTTTGGCATTATCAATAGCCCAGCTTAAATAATCCTGATAACTATTCCAATACACCTTTTCCTCTGCACTCATATGTTTTACGGCCATGTATTGTAGATTGATATCTGATAAAGCTCTTTGGTATTGTTGAATCTGCGTTTCAAAAATATTCATATTCTGTTCCACATCATACTCATGTCCCATATAATTTGGTACTTGCACCATGTTCAATACTAATAAAATGAAAAAGATAACAGCACTCACTTTGTTCTTTAATACACTTTTTATTTCTAAACTCATAAACTTAACCTAAATCCAATCTTTCTAAATAGAGACATGAAATGAACTGTATGCATATTGAGCCTATAAAGAACAAAGATGTATAGGCCCATAAAGTTTCAATATGCAAATATGTATACATAAAAACAAATAATAATCCCGTCAACATTAGACTCATTCCTTTATTTTTCGTCAACAAAGATAAATATTGTATGCATGAAGCACTAAACAAAACCCATCCAAGTACAGAAAGAATATGATGAGACAAGTAAGTAATCACCGGTGTTGTTCCAATCAATAACTCTATGCCGCTTCCACAATATATATATCCTATCAAATACAATACAACGAAAAATAGTATACTAAAAAAAACAGTGATAAAAACATGTAACAACGCGCGAAGTATATATACATATTTACGACTTTTCCCTATTGTAAATAAATATCGAAATGTATTGTTTTCTAAATCTTTAGACCATATATCCACATTCCACACTAGAATCAAAATCATGAATAAATAAAAGAAAAGATTGTTTCCTTTTAAAAATTGCACCATCAAATAACAACCCGTCGGTTTATTTTGATATACAAAGTCATAATATTCATTTTCAATATATGTTTTTTCCATTTGGATTCGTTTTTTTAAGTCTTGTTTATTATTTTGAAGAATCGATTTAAAATTTGACAAATCCATACCTGAATCAATATATTTTAAAATATTTTGATCCCTATCATACATATCTTTTGCTATAATTTTTGCATCCTCGTCATTTTTCCAATCACTTAATAACTTTTGACAATAAATACTGTCCTCTCTAAAAAAGGCATTCAGTTTTTCTTTTGGAAGAATATTGATTCTTTGGTTTTCTTCATTTATCATTTCATAATAATACATGATTTGATTGGATGCATATTGTTCATATTCAGTATTGTATTTAAAAAAATACACGGATAAAACGCCAATTAAAACAAGGATCAATACTAAAATATTTCTTTTTGAAAAAAGAAATCTTAATTCATTTTTTAATAACATACGCTTAACCCTTATATAGTTCCTTATAATATGTTTCCAAATCCTGATGCACTTCAGCTAAGGAATAAACCAAAACATCATTTTGAATCAGTATTTGCAAGGATTTAGAAAATTCTTCTTTGGAATCACATTGCATATAAAGAACATGCTCTTTAATAAAAGAATTTTTTAAAAGAAGCAATACATTTTTCGGATTAGAAACTTCTAATCGATAAATCGATTGATTTTGACGAAGTTCGTCCATATTCTTCACTTTGATCAACTTTCCACTTTTAATAAATAAAGCTCGATCAGTTAATTTATCGAGTTCACTTAACTGATGAGAAGATAATAAAATACTTGTTCCTTCATTTCGTATAGTTAAAAGCTTATTTCTTAAATCAAATATAGCTTGTGGATCTAAACCATTCGTAGGCTCATCAATAATAAGCAATTTAGGTTTAGCCATCATAGCCAAAGCCAATACTAATCTTTGTTTCATTCCCATCGAATAATGTTCTGTGGCTCGATATAAGCCATCCTTTAAATCACTGAATTGCTCCATTTCCTCAATTCTTTTAGAATCTAAATGCTTCCAATTTGCCATGATTTTAAAATGTTCATGTCCAGATAACTCTGGATATAAAGATGGATATTCAATACTTACACCTATATTTTTTAACGCATTGGATGAATCGCTCTTTAAATCATGTCCACAGATAGTAATTTTTCCTTCATTCATATGATATAGTCCTGTAATACATTTCATAATTGTACTTTTTCCAGCACCATTTGGCCCAATCAGCCCTACTATTTCATTTTCGAAAATTGAAAAACTAATATTATCTAAAATCTTACGATTTTTAATCTGCTTTGAAACACCTTCAACTTTGAGTATTTCCATATATATATTCCCCCCATATTCCTTCCCTAAATAATAAGAGACAACAAAATGTTATCTCTTAAATACTTATAGCTTAAATTCATAATTCGGTTTACACTTTATTTATCTCATAGATACTATATTTCCACTAGACTTGGTTTAGCCAGTGCATTAATTCTTGCATTGAATATGATTATATTGTCACCATTTTAAAAGCAAGTATTATATAGTGATCGTTTCATTGCAATTGCAAATATCCATTAAAATAAACTCTTTCTGATTTCAGAATAAATTAATTGTAATAAAAAAGCAATATCAACTTTTTAATTAAGTTTTTCATAATACGTAATAGAATCATTAAATGAATTTCGAATAAATAAGACAAATCAAAAAAAGTATCCAAGCTTCCGTTGTTTTAAGACGGAGAAGGATACCATTTTGAATACATACATAAGCAGTATACTTATGTCAATTCCAATTATAATATAGTATATTTGACGTCACTTCATCAGCTAAACCTTGAGAATGATACTCTAAAGCCAGCTAACAAAATATGAACCATAATATATTTCATTACAATTCAATTGATTAAAATGCTCTTTCTGATTTCAATATAAAGTAATCGTAATAAAAAAACAATATCAATTTTTTAATTAAGTTTTAGCACTATATCTTCAATTATTTGATTCGCATATGACATCTTGTAGAATTTTTCTTGTAATTCTTTCACTTTTCTTAATTTATTTTGTAATCTACAATCAAGATATAACTCATTTAGTAGTTTTAAAACTAACATAGCTCTGTCAACTTCACCTGCAGTCAAAGCTAAATTATAGCAACTTTCTATACGGTCAACAGCCTTTTCACGCTTATTATCAATCAAGTATTTTAAACCTTGAAAGAAATTCTTATAATATTTACCTATATTATTGTTACTTAGAGATTGACGTATATATTTTTTTGCTAATGTATAATCTTTAACAAATAAATGGAGCAAAATCCTATACAAAACTAAATCATAATCGTCTTCCAAGTATTTCTGATCTACCATTCCTAAATACTTAAATCCATTCTCATAATTCTTTTGTAGTAAAGAAATCAATACTAAATTAGATAGAATACAATATTTTAGAAATTCTTCATTTCGTATTTTTGATTCTTTTAACAGCTTTAGATTCAAATTTTCAGCTTCAACATATTGTTCTGTATTCAAATACAGTACTCCTTGGTTCAATAATAAATAACATAATCTTTCAAAAGAAACTTCTTTAATCGCAATCTCTATACTTTTGCGAATATATTTTTGTGCCAAAGTATAATATCCCAAATTCAAATAAATACTGCAATAATGATAATGATTCATTAAAAACTCATTATCATATAATCGCGATTGATTTAAATACTCCAAAGCTTTTATACTATCGTTCAAATACATTTTTTCTAAGGCTTTTATATCATAATAAATAGATAATTCTTTATTTGAAAACGAGCTTTTCCCTATTTCAAGAATTCTTTTATACAGTTGTACATCTTCATTACTTTGATTGATAATTCCATCCATATATAGAATTAGATAATACTCAAATCGTGCATAAGAGCAGCTAATGAAAGAATTGTTTTTAACTTCTTCTATTGTAGAATTCATTTCATCTGTTGATAAATTTGAATATTGAGTATAAATATATAGAGCTAAATCAATCATCTTTTTTCTATCGGTTTTATAATCAAACGAACAACCACATACATGACAAATTTCATTTATCTTCTCTTTAGTTGCTGAATTCTTACCTGTTTCAATCTGGGAAACAGTAGATTCACTTACTTTCAAAGCAGATGCTATTTTTTTCATTGGAATATTTTTTTCAACCCTAATACTCTTTAAAATATTGCCAATCAATGACCTGTTTATATTATTTGACACATTTCTCACCTTTGTTTCCAATGCAAATGATGGTTCATTTCCTTTATATATGCATCTTAAATCATAAACCAAACATTATTTTATATTTCTTATAATTAATTTTAATTGTTTATTTAGGTTCATTCAATACACAATATTTAATTAAGAAAACATAGTCTATTTAGATTATTTGGTAATATATGCTTATTATCTATCATGTCATCTTCAATTGAGGCAATGTGATTATGTATTCCACACGCCCGATCAAAAACTTTTTACGTATCGTAACTATTACGACAGTTACTGGAACCCATTTATGGTTCGATTGGAATATGATCAAACACCACATTGTTGCAGACACACATGTGCATCCCTACTTGCAACTGCACAGATATCACAAACATATCAAAAACTAATAGTTGGTCACAAAGGTGTTAATACACACCGAACCGTACTCTGCAATTTTCCTTTCCACTTGCTTGTTGAGTGCAGTTCTCCAAAGCCTCTTTGAACACAGAATTTCATTCTGTGGCTACACGTTTTGCGAACGCTTTTGACCAGAACCAGCTTACCGCTGGCTGTGGCCTTTTTCTTTTAATTTAACTTGATTATTAGTTTTCATATTCAAATAATTTGGCAATCAACACTTTGAGTTCACCCAAAGCAGCTGGCGTTCCAACAATGACTTTCAAACATTCATTTCCAGTACGATAAACAACAACCTGTATAGGAGTGGCGTTCGATTGACAACGATGATCAGCTAATGACTTTGGTAACCAGTGACACAAAAGAAATAAACGAATTATAGTCATTGGAAAACAAATTCGTTTGCTTCTTTAGAATCATTGACATAGTTATAATAGCTAAAAACATACTATCCACTTTCAAAAATTTAAAAATTTTTATTTTTTGAAAGTGGCATATTGCATACAAAGATTATAATCGGATATAATACAAGTAAGGATGACTTTCAAAAGTTTAAAAAAATTCATTTTTTGAAAGTGAGGTAACACTATGAAAACCATTGAAAGAACTGAATACCTAAATCGAATAAAGAATCTGAAGGATACGCCTGATATAAAAGTTATTACCGGTATCAGAAGATCGGGTAAGTCAATACTGATGCAGGAGTATATCCAGTATCTGAAAGACAACTTTAATGATATCAACGTTATCTTTATTGACTTTATGGATCTTTCATTTGAACACCTGAAAGAGTATCATGCGCTTCATGCCTATGTTGAGGAACGATATGTGGAAGGAAAGTCGAATTATCTTTTCATTGATGAAGTGCAGATGTGTCCAAATTTTGAACTGGCTGTAAATAGCCTATATTCAAAAAGAAAATATGATATCTATATCACCGGTTCCAACGCTTTTTTGTTAAGTGCAGATTTAGCCACTCTATTTACCGGTCGTTATATTGAAATTCATGTCTATCCATTCAGTTTCAAAGAATATTGTAATTACTACGACAACAACCACGACATAGAAAAGCTATTTGAAGATTACACCATCAAAGGTGGATTAGCTGGGTCCTATGCCTACAACACCGAAAAAGACAGGAAGGATTATATCAAGGAAGTCTATGAAACAATTGTTACAAGAGACCTTGTACAGAAGTATTCCCTGCCAGATACTCAGGTATTACAGCGCTTAAGTGAATTCCTTATGGACAATATATCAAACCTGACCTCACCAAGCAGAATCAGCAATATGCTATCCGAAAAGAACATATCAACCAATCATGTCACCATTGGAAAATATATCAAGTACCTGTGCAACGCCTTTGTTTTCTATGATATCAAGCGCTACGATATCCGTGGCAAAAAATATCTTGAAAGCACAGAAAAGTTCTATTTAAGTGATATTGGCATACGTTATGCTGTTCTTGGTACAAGAAACATGGATTATGGCAGAGTATATGAAAACATGGTCTGTCTTGAATTATTACGTAGTGGCTATGATGTCTATGTTGGAAAGCTTTATCAGAAAGAAATCGATTTTGTTGCCCAAAGAGGTAGTGAAAAAATCTATATTCAGGTAAGTGATAATATCACTGAAGAGGAAACATTCAAAAGAGAATATGCGCCTCTTTTACAGATCAAGGATGCATATCCAAAGATTATCATCGCCAAAACCGGTCATCCAAAGTATTCATATGAAGGAATTGAAATCTTTGATATCAGGGATTGGTTGCTAAATAAAAAACAAGCTATATAATCAAAGAATTAGTAAGATTAAAAATATTAAACGCATCAGCATCTGCTGGTGCTTTTCTTGTAAAATTACATTTTGTGCGTGCTTTTCGATAACTGAGGAGTTAATTTTGCTACTTATAAGCGTGCTGTATGCGTGCTTAAAGAGACTTTTCAACACTATTCACAACAATTCACAGAAATAGAAAAAACCACCCAAAGCCCATATATAAAGGGTTTGAGTGGTTTTGAATCTCTTTGCAGAGTAGTCAAAAGTATGTTCTGACTAACGTTTAGAGAATTGTGGAGCACGACGAGCTGCTTTAAGACCGTATTTTTTACGTTCTTTAGCACGAGGGTCACGAGTAACGAATCCTGCAGCTTTTAATACTGGACGGTAGTCTTCACTAGCTTCCATTAAAGCACGAGTGATTCCGTGACGCATAGCACCAGATTGACCAGTGTATCCTCCACCTTGTACGTTGATAATCACATCAAATTGATCAACTGTGTTAGTGATTTCTAATGGTGATTTAACAACCATACGTAAAGTTTCCAATGGAAGGTATTCTTCCAAAGTTTTTCCGTTGACTACGATATTACCTGTACCTGGACGTAAAAAGACACGAGCAACAGATTTTTTACGACGTCCAACGCCATGATATTGAACAGTGTTAGATTTTTTCATATTCTATTCCTCCTTATCCTCTTACCTTCAATTCAACAGGTTTTTGAGCAGCATGTGGGTGTTCGCTACCAGCGTATACGAATACGTGTCCACGTTGTACATCACCTAATTTAGTGTGAGGTAACATACCTTTGATTGCTCTTTCAACCCATTCAACAGGGTATTTCTCTTTCATTTCTTTAGCTGTACGCACACGCATACCTCCAAAGTATCCAGAGTGGTTGTAATACTTTTCAGTATTCAACTTGTTTCCAGTCATTTCGACCTTGTCAGCATTGATCACAATTACATAATCACCACAGTCAACATTTGGTGTGTATGTAGGTTTGTGTTTACCTTTTAATACATGAGCACAAGTTGAAGCCAAACGTCCTAAAGTTTGTCCGTTTCCATCAACTACATACCATGTACGTGTTACATCGGCAGGTTTTGCCATAGTAGTTTGACGCATATCTAATTTCCTCCTTGATTTGAGCGTTTACCGGGGCTCAAAAGGCCAGAGTTTAGCCATCTAATATGATATGCAATATCCCTATAAAAGTCAATGAAAAAAAGAAAAAGTTTAGCTTTATTTTTGCCAAACTTTGATCTTTTCTGCTTTTATTTTTTTATAATCAATTGAAGGTACATCATCTATGATTTCTACATCAAATTCAGATAGTTTTTCTAAAGCGAAATCATACCATTTTTTATTTAAATCGCCTACCTCATGTGCATCCATACCAATGATAGCCTTGACATCATATTGAGCGGCAATTTGCCAGAATCTAGAATGTGGATACTCTTCATAGCCCATACGTAAATTGTGCTGCATACCCAACACATTAAATTCTAATGGAACATTATAATCTTGACTTGTCTTACAAATTCTGTGGAATCCCTCTTCGATTTCTGGTGTTATTACACCACCCGTACTTTTTAAAATCAATTCTGGATGTGCCAAGTATGCATACATACCCATTTTCATACCTTCCACACAAGTATCAAAATAGCCTTTAATATATTTTCCTTTCGCTCCACCTAAATAAATATGATCCTCATCTGTACCATAATAATGATTGCCAAAAATCAAATAATCAATTTCATTTTCAATACAGAAATCCAATAACCAATCCATATATTTAGGAAAGTATTCAGCTTCTAAACCAAAACGAATCTCAATCTGCTTCTTATATCTATCTTTCAGATATAAAATGCTATCTTTATAATCATCAAATTCATCAAGCTTCATACGCATATGCGCCACAAAATCAGAGTCATATTTCCAACACGCATGATCTGAAAAGCCCAATACTTCAAAACCATTTTGAATGGCAGTACGAACAAATTCTTCATCATTACCAAAGGCATGATGACAACGTGAAGTATGTGTATGAAAATTAGTTTGTTTCATTGTATTTTACCTCCACTAAATATAATCCGCAACTCGGTGCATTATAACGACATGCCGACTTATCTTTCGCATCTAACATTCTTTGCACATCATCAATATCTATCTTATGTTGACCTACCGCAATTAAAGTACCCGTCATCATACGAACTTGATATCTTAGAAAACCAGTACCTTCAAAGATAAAATGCACATCTGTACCTTCTTCATTAATTTCAATATTTGAAATCGTTTTGACTCTAGGTTTTCTCGGATCGATTTTACTTGAGGCAAAACTCGTAAAATCATGAGATCCCAAGAATACTTTTGATGCATTTTTCATCGCCTCAATATCCAATTTTTTGGTTAATAAATTACGATACTTATAATTAAAAGGATTCTTTATATCATATGAACAATAATAATCATAACGTTTGCCTACAGCACTAAAACGTGCATGAAAATCATCGGGCATTTCTTCCGTTTTTAAAATACGAATGTCTTTAGGAAGCAATGCATTTAATGCTCTTTCATATTGAATAGCCGGAACATTTTTACTTGTCTCAAAATGAAAGACTTGACCAAACGCATGAACACCAGCATCCGTTCTTCCACTCGCAACAACATCCACATTCTCTTTAGTAATTTTATACAAAGCTTCTTCAATCACTTGTTGAACGCCTAACGCATTCTCTTGTTTTTGCCAGCCTGCATAATTAAAACCATCATAGCTGACAAGTGCTTTTACAATCATAATACCCAAATACCAATACAAGCACAAAGAACGACAACACTTAAAATCATTGAAGCATAATCGATAGTCTGCATCTTTAACACTTTGTAACGTGTTCTTTTTCTAGAAGGATCATACCCTCTAGCTTCCATCGCATTCGCAAGTTGATCTGCACGATCAAATGCAGAAACAAATAGTGGAACAATTAAAGACAAAATGGCCATGATTTTTTCTTTAATACTCCCATTTTCTAAATCCACACCACGACTTGCCTGCGCATTCATAATACGCTGTGTTTCTTCAATCAATGTTGGAATAAAACGCAACGCAATACTGATCATCATCGCAATAATATGAGCTGGTACACCAACCTTTTCAAAAGGCTTCAACAATTTTTCAATTCCCAAAGTCAAATCCAAAGGCTTTGTTGTTGCTGTTAATACAGTTGTGATAATGACCATCAACATTAAACGAACCACAATATACAACGTTTGATTTACGGCATCACTATAGATTGTAAATCCTTTGATTGAAAACAAAGGTGTTCCTGTTTTAATAACCAATAGGTTAATAACCAACAAGAAAGCCATCATCCATAACATTGGTTTCATTGTTCTTAAGGCATATTTAATATTTAATTTTGATAAATACAAACTCAATAAAATAAAAATACCTATAATCACATATCCAAGGACTCCTGCAGGAATAAATATCGCAACCATCAAAAACAACATGATCATAATCTTAGATCGAGGATCCATCTTATGAACCACAGAATCTAATGGCATATATTGTCCTAACGCAACATTATTCATGTTTCTTCACCTGCTTTTCTATTGAATCCACAAGTGAATTCATATCCATAATATCTGGATCCATCTCAAATCCATTTTCTTCTAATTGCATCTTTAAACGCACAATACTAGGTGGATTGATACCAATCTCTTGTAGATATTCAGGATGCTTAAAAAATTCCTTCACATCCGCTTCCTGCGTTACTTCACCATGACTTAACACAATTACATGATCACAATAATTCATGACATGCTCCATATCGTGAGTTACTAAAAGAACGGTTTTGCCTTCCTTTTTATTTAAGTTCATAAACAAAGTCATCATTTCTTGAGCACCTTGAGGATCAAGACCTGCAGTTGGCTCATCTAAAACTAAAACTTTTGGATTCAATACTAAAATACCGGCAATCGCAACACGACGTTTTTGTCCTCCACTCAAATCAAAAGGAGAACGATCCAAATAACTTTCATCCAAACCTACAACAGGCAAGACTTTCTTTACTAGTTGGGAAGCATCTTCTTCACTTGTTCCAAAGTTTTTTGGCCCAAACGCAATATCCTTACCAATCGTTTCTTCAAACAATTGATATTCAGGAAACTGGAATACAAGTCCAACTTCTTTTCTCAATTGCTTCACATCTTTGATTTTCAACAAAGGCTGAATATGGAAACCACAAATATCCAAAGTACCTGCTGTTGGAATCAACAAACCATTTAAATGTTGAACCAAAGTTGATTTACCAGAACCCGTCTGCCCAATAATAGCTGTAACTTTCCCTTCTGGAATTGAAAGATCAATACCTTTTAATGCGGCATGCGAAAAAGGGGTATTTTCATTATATGTGTGCTCTAACTTCTTTATTTCAATCGACATAATTTTTCTACCACCTCATCTAAACGACATACATTTTCCTTAAAAATCCCACGCTTCTTTAATTCTTTAGAAATCTTTAACGCAAAAGGAATATCCAACTGCATTTTAGCTAGCTTATCTTCCTGTCTAAAAATATCCATTGGTGTTCCCTGCATCGCAATTTCACCATTTTCTAATACTATGACATTTTCAGATTGAGCAACCTCTTCCATATCATGTGTAATTGATAAAATAGTGATATTTTTTTCCTCATGTAACTTGCGAATCTGCGCATTAATACTTGCCTTACCTTGAGGATCCAACATACTTGTCGATTCATCAAAAATAATAATATCCGGTTCAATTGCTAAGATACCCGCAATCGCTACACGCTGTTTTTGTCCACCAGATAATTTAGTCGGCTCTGCACTTAAAAAATCCGTCATTCCAACACGACTTGCGACATCTTCAATAATCCCCTGCATCTTTTCTTGTTCTACACAATGATTTTCTAAACCAAAGGCAATATCATCTGCCACTGTAGAACCAATAAATTGATTATCTGGATTTTGGAATACTATTCCAACATGACTTCTCAATTCATATACACTTTCTTCATTTAGTTCCTGACCTAAAATTTGAATTTTTCCCTTTTTCGCTTCCAATAAACCAATGATTAGTTTTGCCATTGTACTCTTACCAGAACCATTATGTCCAATAATCGTTGTATAACTTCCTTTTGGGATTGAAAAAGAAACATCTTTTAATATATCATTTTTCCCATCATAGGAAAAAGTTAAATGTGAAACTTCAATTGCTTCCATCACATATCCTCCACCATAAACGGAACTATTATACCATATTAAAATGGCTTGAGCACCCTCAAGCCACTATTTATTAAAATGAAATCCTTTATATTCAGCACTCGTGTTTGTACATGCATTTACAAGTGTGTCTGACAAAATTTTTAAATCACTTTCATTTACACCCTCATGATAAATTACATCCACAAGTTTGTCTTCATCATCATACGAAGAAGTTAATCCATTTTCAGCAATTTCTGTTTGAAATTGTTTAGCCGCCTCCTTAGAATCAAAGCTATATGTAAGTGTGACCGGAAGAATTTCTTCTTCAGCCTCTTTAAATCCCATAATATCCGATTCCATATTTTTTAATGGACTTACACTAGGTTGAATCTCTTTTTCAATAGGTTCATCAATATCTGGGCATAAGAATTCATCTAACTCTTCCTGTCTTTGTTTATCACGACGTACTTTGCCAGCAACTGCACATGCGCCAACTGTAATAGTTGCAGCACCTACTAAAAATTTAAAAAGATTCATAATTATTTCCTCCTTGTAATGGCAACTCCGTCTCCATAATCATAAAATGCTGTTTCATAATCGGAAAGTTCTGCCAAATACGTATGATAATCATGGATCTTGCGAACTAATTGGCGTGTATTGCGATTACGCGATAATTCTGGATGTTCTACAAGCCCATGAAAATTCATATTATCTGATACAATTATACCATTCTCATTCAAATGGATACAGTATTTCTCAAAAAAACGTCGATATTGTGCTTTAGCTGCATCAATAAAAATACAGTCAAACATACCATCTACATCTACTTCAAGAGCATCCCCTTCAATCAATGTGATTTGGTCAGATAATCCACTTTCCCCAATATTCTTTTTTGCCTGAACGATCATGTCAGGATTTCTTTCAATTGTGACAACTTTCATTCTAGGATCTAACTTAGCTACTTCAATAGATGTACGCGCAATTGCAGTTCCTAACTCCAAAAATGACAGGCATTGATTTTCTTGAAGTTTTTCTAACAAGAACTTTAACCCACCATCCATCATAATAGGCACTTGATGTTCTTTTGCGTATTGTTCTAAATCACTCATTTTAATTCTTTTTATCATACCATTTAAACTAACCATTATAAGTTCTTTCTTTTCATGATATATAAATGAAGCAATTATAGTTTCATTTGGACTTAAAGTAATTAAGTTATTAATGTGTTTACCAAGTTCACGCCATTTTGAATCAGGTATTTTATAAACAGGAATAAACAAGTAATTACCTAAATTAGTAAATAATACTAAATGATCTCTTGTTGAAACATCAAACATATTTTTAATGTAATCCCCTGGTTTCATTGGTGGTTCTTCATTATTACTTTGAAAAGATTTTATACTAACTCTTTTAACATATCCTTCATTAGTAATCATAACTACAACATTTTCATCAGGTATCATACTCTTTAAGTCAATTTTAATATCAGTTATTTCATCTTTTATTTC